>Ga0224532_1000046_pt1 | contig 17650 bp, 19 predicted proteins | sample 714E115metaG_FD_179902 | JGI IMG/M metagenome (GOLD analysis project Ga0224532, IMG submission 179902) | Peat soil microbial communities from Stordalen Mire, Sweden - 717 E1 1-5 | ecosystem: Environmental > Terrestrial > Soil > Wetlands > Peat | place: Sweden: Norrbotten County, Stordalen Mire... | reverse complement strand
ATCGAGCCCATGTGAAAGTGCAAGCCCTTCGGTGCGCTGACCACCTTGGCATACACGGTCAGGGTCCGCGCGGTCTGAAAATTGGTCCACTTGAGCTCGAGCCGGACGGTCGAACCCTTCACCAATGGTGAACGAAGGTCACTGAGCATGGCACCCTGGAAACGAAGAGCCAACTTCTGGACATGACCAGGCTGGATGAGGATGTTGGTCAACCAGGACATCACGTGATCGCCTTTACGCATGTTCTGGTCGTAGTACATCATGGACATGCCCGAGACCGGCGAAGACACTGAGGTGAGCGAGATGGGCCCTTTCGAATTATTGGTGATGAACATCACAACCGCTGAATCACCGTTCGCCGGCGCGGCGGTCACGGTCGGGTTCGTAACGACGATCCCCCTCGGCGAAGCCGCGCCGAGTGGGGCTGCGACGAGGCTCGATCCGGCCCCTAGCGCCACCATGGCGGTCATCAGAAGAATTCTTCTCACATAAGGATTTTACCGGTGCCGGTTGTTCACTCGAAGCGACGTGACACGGCCCCACGCCGGGGAAATGACCACCAGGACCCTCGCGCTGCGAGCCTCTTGTCGAGTCACCCAGGAGTCGCGACTCGCTTGGGTCCTAGCCAGTAGCGTGCAGTTCACGTGGTCCAAGCCACTTGTCAGAGGAGATTTCGCATGAAAAGCACCGCCCCCACGCCAAGCACCCGCAGACCCGTTCGATACCTCGGAGCCAGGACTTTTGTCGTCGGTCTCGCCACCACGAGTGCACTCCTAGTCCCGACGCTCGCCCAAGCGGCTTCGCCTGCTTCGACCTCGGTCCAAGTCCGTCATGGCTCCGTCGCGAGAACGTCGTCCATCTGCGACAAGGTCAGCGCGGCGTCGGTCTCGTCAATCATTGGTTACAAGGTCCCCGCGGGCGTCGCGATGACCGTCAAGATCAAGCCCACTAAGGCGAACTTCGAAGAGTCCGGATCCGACACGTCCTGCACGTACGGGGCTGTGACCAGCCTGGCGACCTTGCTCAAGGCCGTCACCCTCTCGTACGAAACCATCGCCAAGCCCCTCACTCCCGCCGAGATGCAAGAGTCGATCGCCAAGACCAGCGCGATTGCCAAGTTCAAGTTCAGCACCTATGGCGGACTTGACGTGCCGGGCTTTTACTTCAGTCTGACCGAGGCCGGCATCACGGGTCAGGGCATCACCGGGGTGAAGAACGGCACCACGTATTTCAGCGCCAGCGCGGAGTCCAAGACAATCTCGAAGTCGACCCTGGCCGCACTCGCGAAGCTCGCGGAGAATCTTTAGCGCCGACAACGTTCACACGCGGTTCCCGCGGTGTTTTGCAAGAGACACGCCTGGAAAATAGACATCGGACCCTAGTGGCTCTCTGATGTCGCACAAAGGCCGTCTGTTACATTGCCTTCGTGTCGGTCTAAACGACTAGAGGACTTCGTTCCACCATGTCGCGTGACCTCAACGACCATTGTTTGAACGAGGAGATCTCATGACCAAGGCCACCCCCAGTGCCTCCTATTCGGTGACGATGAGAGTCGGCGTCACGAACCCGTCGCTCATTGGATCGGTCGCGACGGCGGTGAGCGACGCGGGCGGCGCCGTGACGGCTCTGGACGTCGTCGAACCCAACGCGAAGCACATGGTGGTAGACATCACCTGTAACGCCGTTGACGATGGGCACGCCGACCTGCTGAGGGCGGCGGTAGATACGATCGACGGCGCGAGCGTCCAAGCGGTCAGTGATCGAACGTTCCTACTGCACCTGGGAGGCGTCATCTCGGTCGAGCCAAAGGTTGCCCTCAAGACCCGCGACGACCTGTCCATGGCCTACACGCCCGGCGTGGCACGAATCTCGACGGCCATCGCCAAGGACCCGTCGCTCGCGAGGAACCTCACCATCAAGCGCAACTCCGTCGCGGTCGTGACCGACGGCTCCGCGGTGCTGGGCCTTGGCAACATCGGTCCCGAGGCGGCCCTGCCGGTCATGGAGGGCAAGGCGCTCTTGTTCAAACGATTCGGGGGCATCGACGCGTGGCCCGTGTGCCTGGCGACCCAGGACGTCGACGAGATCGTTCGTATCGTCGAGTGCATCGCCCCGGTCTACGGCGGCATCAACCTCGAAGACATCTCGGCCCCGCGTTGCTTCGAAGTCGAGGCGCGCCTGCGCGACCTGCTGGATATTCCGGTCTTTCACGACGATCAGCACGGTACCTCCACGGTGGTCTACGCCGCACTACTGAACGCTCTGCGCGTGGTGGGAAAGTCCATGGCGGACATTCGCGTCGTCGTGCTCGGCGTCGGCGCCGCGGGCGTGGCGATCAGCAAGCTACTACTCGTCGAGGGAGTCGGTGACATTATCGGCGTGAACCGCAACGGCATTCTGTCGGCTACTGACACGCGCCTCGACGACGCACGTCGGTGGTTGGCCGAGAACACCAATAACGAGAAGCGAACAGGATCGCTGGCGGACGCTCTAGTGGGCGCCGACGTGCTCATTGGAGTCTCCGGACCGAATCTCGTCACCGAGGAACACTTGAAGACCATGGCCAAGGACTCGATCATCTTCGCCCTCTCCAATCCCGATCCCGAGATCGAACTCTCGATCGCGCGCAAGTACGCTGCAATCGTCGCCTCGGGTCGAAGCGATGAACCAAACCAGATCAACAACGTCCTGGCCTTTCCCGGCATCTTCCGAGGACTGCTGGACGGCGGGGCGCGTCGGGTGAGCGAGGAAGTCGAGATCGCCGCGGGTCGAGCCATCGCCGCCCTGGTGAAAGACGACGAACTCTCGCCTGACTACATCGTGCCCACGGTGTTCAACCCCAACGTCGTCACCACCGTCGCTGCCGCGGTCCAAGGCGTTCTTCGCGCCATGTAGTTGGTCGATCGGTGCGCTGAGACTTCGTTCTGCGCGTTCCGTCCCATGACGTCACCTCTTTCGAAAACGACCAGAGTCACCAGAGAAGACTGTCTCATGGTTGGCGAACCGTCGAACCTGACGTAGTCGGATCTTCGAGTGAATCGTCGGAGGACGAACCATCACGTACGTTACGATTGGGCTTTCATTGGAGGCGTGGCTCTGGCGTAGTCGGGGCCACCCTCGACGCGTGAAGTACCTTAGGGCCATCGCGAAAGGATTCAAAACGAATGGGTGATATTACTTTTCTCGGCTGCGACCAGGACGCGTATTGCTCGAGCGTTGAGCGCCACGTGGCCGAGTTCATGGAAACAACGGGTCACACCGTGCATATCCAGCTCATCGACAACGACCAGTACTTCACCAACAAGTTGTCCCCCTTTCTCTCTGGCGACGACCCCGCTGACGTCTACGTTTCTGGACCAGTCTTGATGTGGGAGCAGTTAGGCGCTGGATTCGTCGAGCCACTCGATGCTTATCTTGAGCAGGCTCGCGACGACTACGACTTCGACGACTTCGTGGGGTCGTTGATTCATTGCAATCGATGGTCGGGCACCTTTGGTGATCCACTCGGTGCGGGACCATTGTTGGAGATTCCAGTGAACTGCGAAGCGTACAACCTCGCCTACGTGCCCGAGACACTCGAGGCTGCGGGCGTGAGCCTTCCCACGACGTGGGAGGAGTATTTCAACGCGGCGAGAAGGATCGTCGAAAGAACGGACAAGCGTGGTTTCGGCCAACGCGGCGTCGACGAGTGGCACACCATCTACACGGGTTTCGCCAGCCAACTCTGGGCGTACGGAGGGGCGGATTTTGATGATCAAGGGCGCTGTGCCGTGGCGTCGCCCGCGGCGATTCGGGCGACGAGTGAGTTCCTCACGGCCTTGCACGACGCCGGCCCCACTGACCTGATGAACCAACGCTGGTACGAATTGGCGATCGACTTCGCTAAGGGCGACTACGGCATGATCGTGGACTCCGATCATTACGTTGCGTTCTTCGAGGATCCGACAATCTCGAGGATCAGAGGAAAGGTCGCCTACGCTTTACCGCCCGTAGGACCTACCGGCGTGCGGCGGTCCAACCTGTGGACGTGGTCGGCGGTCATGAACGCCCACTCGAAGGACAAGGCCACGTCGTGGGAATTCATGCAGTGGGCGACGAGCAAGCAGTTCCTGCTGCGCGCAGCCTTCGAAGGCAATATGAATCCAACACGCAAGAGTGTCTGGGAGGACCCCGAATTCGTCGCGTTCTCGTCCGGGTGGGGCAGTTTTGCGAGCGTCGCGCGAGATCTCTCCGAGAACATCGCCAACGTCTTGGTCACGCCGATGACGAACTACATCCAACTGGCGCGGCGCTGGACCATGGGACTACGTGAAGCGTACGTGGGTGAAAAATCCATCGAGAACTCATTGCATGAAGCAGCACACGATATGCAGTTCCTCGCTTCAAAGTCATCATGATTTCCCCCAAGACAGATTCCGTGCGAACAGCCTGAGATCGTGGCAAGCCGTGCGGGGGCTGGCGACGCGCGCGTGGTCGCGAGTGGCTCTTGATCGATTCCGACTAAACCGGAGGATAGAAGGAGTTCCATGTCCCCGTCGGTACCCGCTCAATTCCGCCTAGTCTCACTGGCGCCGAGCTCGCACGTTGTGCCGGACCACGATCTCGAAGACAGAGAAGACACGCCTTCATCACCAGCTGAGCGATCGACCCAGCGATGACCCGCGTGCTCGTCACCGGAGCCACCGGGTACGTTGGCGGACGACTGGTGCCTCGTCTGCTTGACGACGGGCACGTGGTTCGGTGTCTCGTGCGAAGCCCCGGCAAACTCGACCAAGTCTCGTGGCGCGATCGCGTCGAGGTGATCAAGGGTTCGGTCGCGGGTCCTCTCGACGTTGCGATGACGGACGTCGACGTCGCGGTGTACTTGGTTCACGGAATCGGTGAGGGTTCTGACTGGGTCGCCAAGGAGACCCGCGACGCCGAACACTTCCGCACCGCGGCCGAGACCGCCGGCGTGGGGCGGATCATTTACCTCGGGGGCATGGGACGTGACGACTCCTCGCTGAGCGAGCACCTGGCCAGTCGACACGCCGTCGGGCGCACCCTCGCCGCCGGCCCGATCCCAGTGACCGAATTGCGCGCGGCGGTGATCATCGGCTCGGGTTCGGCGAGCTTCGAGATGCTCCGCTACCTCGTAGAGGTGCTTCCCGTGATGATCACGCCCAAGTGGGTGGCGACGCGCACGCAACCGATCGCGATCTCCGACGTGCTCGCCTACCTGGTACGCGCCATTGAAGTATCAACGCCGCTCAGCGGCGTCTTCGAGATCGGTGGTCCCGACGTCGTCTCCTACGCCGAGATGATGGCGATCTACGCCGAGGAGGCGGGCTTGAAGCGCCGACGACTCATCCCCGTGCCGGTGCTCACGCCGCGCCTCTCGAGTCACTGGGTGGGCTTGGTGACGCCAGTGCCGGCATCGCTGGCGCGCCCGCTGGTGGACAGTCTCGTGAACGAAGTGGTCGTGCGCGACGACCGCACCCTCAAAGCCCTGGGTCCACCGGTGTGCACACTACGCGAGGCGATCAGACTCGCACTCGGCAGCACGCGCAGCGGCGAAGTCCCCACGGCATTCACGACTGCCGACCTGCAACCCTTTCGCCCCTACGAGACCGATCCCACGTGGGCGGGCGGCACCGAACTCGTTGACGAGCGCGTCGCCACGACGTCAGCCACTCCCGAAGCACTCTTCACTGCCCTCAGTTCACTCGGCGGTTCCAAGGGTTGGCACTCGGGCGAGTGGCTATGGCGAGTACGCGGTTACCTGGACCTGATCTGGGGTGGACCAGGCCTACGCCGGGGCCGTCGCCACCCGAGCGATCTGATGGTGGGTGACTTCGTTGACTTCTGGCGAGTCGATGAACTCGACCCGCCGCGGTTCCTGCGCCTGCACGCCGAGATGCTGCTTCCCGGCGACGCGTGGCTCGAGTGGTCCGTCGAACCAACGACCACCGGTTCTCGACTGGTCCAGCGAGCGCGCTTCAAGCCCCGGGGACTCTGGGGGCGCGCCTACTGGTTCTCGGTCCTCCCGTTTCACGGCTTCGTGTTTCCTGGCTTGGTCAAAGGCGTGATCCGCGACGCCGAAGGCCGTCGTCAAGGCCTCTAGCAAGTCGTTCAGTCACACCCGACTAGATGATGACCTCAGCCGTTGGAATCCCGAAGTCCTTCGCCAGCGCAGCTTGCACGGCACCGTACTTCGCGTAGAGGACACTGAAAGAACTCTGGAACGCCTTCACGCTCTTTATCGAACTCAGGAGCGTCACCAATTGGCCATTCAGTTTGACGACCGTCGCGACATCGGTCGCGGTCTTTCCCGTGAAGCCGATCTTCAGCAATCCCGAATCGAACGTCTTGAGGGCCGGCACGAACGCCAACGACGGTGTCGATACCTGGGCGACTGTTGGCGAACCGGTCAGCGCCGACAGCGCATTCGTCCACTTGTTATCCGCTTGGCTGAAGGGTCCTTCGAGAGCCTTGAATTTAGTCAGTTGCGCTGACGAGCTCGATGCCCCCGCCAGTGAAGCTTGTGTTCCTACGAAAAGGACACCAACTAATACCGAAGCAATGAACAGTCTGGTGCGCATCTTCCACTCCCTTTTCTGTCTTGATGTCACATCACTCGCACGCAAGTTGCATTCTCGGTCACGCCGGATCTATGGAATTGCGCTGAGCGGAGCATATCGAAGTTCGCAGGTTCTCGCCTGGCTGGTCATCGGACCTCCGTAACTTGAATGACCCTGATGTCAATCAAGTGCAAGTCCGGATGGCCAAAATCACGCCGTGTGACTCGAGGGACCGTGCCCCAAAGTACCTCCACCTTGGCGTTGCTTACGTCAGTAGGACGCCGTCAAATTCCACTCGAGAACGTCGTTGCAGCGCGCCTGTTGGGTAAGCCAGAGCCCACTCAGTGCGTGGTTCCACAACGACAGTTCGAGCACACGCGCATCGAGATGTCAACGAGGCTGTTCACCACCGTCGTGCATCAACGATGTCTGGTCGAACGGGTTCAGCCCTCGCCGCCCAGATAGGCCCGGCGAATTCGATCATCGCCCAGCAGGGCGGTCGCCGAGTCCTCGTGCCGCACTTCACCGCTTTCGAGAACGTAACCTCTATCTGCGATGCGAAGCGCCTGGTTCGCATTTTGCTCGACCAAGAGCACGGTCACCCCTTCGACGCGAATGCGATCAATGATCCCGAAGATTGACGCAATAATGAGCGGCGCAAGGCCGAGGCTAGGTTCATCAAGGAGCAGCAACCTCGGCTTTGCCATTAAGGCGCGGCCAATCGCGAGCATCTGCTGCTCGCCGCCTGAGAGAGTTCCCCCAAGTTGCTTTTGGCGCTCACCGAGAACCGGAAAGAGGCCATAGACGTGATCGAAATCCGCGCTGAAGTTCCCGTGCCGACCAAACGCCCCCATCTCCAGATTTTCTCGAACCGTCATGGCGCTAAAGATCCGCCGACCCTCGGGAACGTGACCCAGTCCAAGACCGACGAGTTCGTGGGCCGGTCGTCCTTGAATCTCCTCACCTTCGTAGAAGACCTTTCCGGAATAGGGACGGTGCAGTCCCGAAATCATGCGGAGTGTCGTCGTCTTACCCGCCCCATTGGCGCCGAGCACCGTGACAATCTCGCCCTCGTCAACGTGCAAGGTCAAGTCGTGAATAGCCGGCACCGACCCGTACCGAACCTGAACGTGTTCAACTGAGAGGATTGGTTCCGCCATTACGACTCCACCGGGTCCGCCGAGCCGAGATACGCCTCTATGACTTTGGGGTCCTCTTGGATCTCACGTGGCGAACCTTCGGCGATGATACCGCCGAAATTCAACACGATGAGCCGTTGCGCGACCGACATCACCAACTTCATGTCATGCTCAATGAGCAAGATGGAAATTCCCAGTTCCGTGTTGATTCGAATGATCAACTCGGCGAGCGCAATCTTCTCCGACGGATTCGTACCCGCCGCGGGTTCGTCTAGGAGCAGTACCTTCGGATTGGTGCCCAACGCGCGCGCGATCTCGAGGCGACGTCTATCACCGTAGGGCAGCGAGTCAGCCAACGTGTTGGTTCGATGCGTCAGACTGACGAACTCCAGAAGCTCTCGGGTGCGCTCATCCGAGTAGCGCTCTTCGTGACGCGTACGCGGCAACTTCAGCATTGCTCCGATTGGACCCGTCTTCTGTCGCGACTCGACACCGATTTTCACGTTCTCGAACGTCGTCAAGGCGTTGAACATGCGACTCGTCTGAAACGTGCGTGCCACGCCAGCGCGCGCTACCCGATGCGGTGGCCGGCCGACGATCTTGAAGGGACGGTCATCCGCTTCCGGGTAGAACGAGATCGTCCCTTCCTGGGGTTGGTAAACCCCGGTCAGGCAGTTGAACAGTGAAGTCTTTCCTGCCCCGTTGGGTCCGATAACGCTCAATATCTCCCCGCGCGTTTGGTGCAACGTCACGTTATTCAGGCTCGTCACCCCGCCAAAGCGCAGTGTCACGTCATTGACCTCGAAGATCAGATCGCTCACGTTGGCGACTCCTGGTTGATTGCCCCGAGTGGGTCGGCGCTGCCGAGACCCTCTTCGGCGTCGTGGAACTCACGCATGCGACGCCTCGACGGGATCATGCCCTGAGGGCGGAAAATCATCATGACTATCAACAGCGCTCCGATGTAGAGGTAGAGGTCAGACTCTTGGAAGCCCAAGTACGCGTGAAAGTTCAAGTACGAGGGCAGCCACTGCAAAATGATCGCTCCGCACAGCACGCCCACGATTGATCCCATGCCGCCAAAGATCACCAGCACCAAGATTGTGATCGAAAGTTGCAACACGAACGAGTTGGGAAAGAGCGTACCGACTTTGACGGCCGTAAAGACGCCCGCGGCTCCCGCTGTGGAGGCGCCCATCGCGAACGCCATTACCTTGTACTTCAATGCGTTGATGCCGAGCGACGCCGCCGCGACCTCGTCCTCGCGAATCGCTGCCCACGAACGACCCACCCTTGAATGATTGAGAAAATCGAACAGGAAAATCGCTGGCAGCAGTATGGCAATGAGGAGGTAGTAATAGGACAACGGGTTGGCTTCATTCCACACGTAGTTGATGCCAAGGAAATGAATGCTGAAATTGGAAACTAAGCCAGTGCCAATCGACCCGCCCGTCAATCGCACCCAGTCGTTGGCTAGCACGTAGATGATCTCACCAAAGCCAAGTGTCACGATCGCTAGATAGTCACCGCGCAGGCGAAGCGTCGGTAACCCGAGCAGCACGCCCGCCAGCATTGCCACGATGATGGCGCACGGGATAGTGAGGAACGGATTGAGATGGAACGGAGGTTGCACCGGCAACGATCCCGAGAAGTACGCCGTCGTGTAGGCCCCGATGGCGTAGAAGGCAACGTAGCCCAGGTCCAGCAGGCCGGCGAAGCCGACAACGATGTTGAGGCCAATCGCGAGGAGACAGAAGACACCGATCTGTTGATAGAGAGTGATTTGCCAGTAGAGCGAAAGGTACTTTGGCGCTTCAAGCACCACGAAGCCCGCAATGACGTAGGTGAGGAATCGCATCGATGGCGAACTCCTGAGCGTGGCCATCGGGCGCGACGGACGTCGAGTCACCGTTGGACGCCGCTTGAATACCCAAGGGAGAATAATGGCGACGCCCAGCACGAGCCAGAAATAAGTCGTCCAGTGATGGAACATTGAATGCCTTGACGCGGGCGAAATAGCGCCAAGTGAGAATCGTGCGGGCAGGAACGGGTCGGCGCACAGTGCGAGAAAGAGCGTACCTACCAGTCCGCCAACGATCAATACCGGTCGGGGAAGCGACACGAGTCGCTTGTCGCTGAGTTCGAAAAGTTGGTTCGCAATGGCAAACCACAGCGCGAGGACGAGGACGAGATAACCGTACGTCCTCGTAAAGAGGAATTGATGGAAGATTTCGTGCCAGGAGATCTTGTGTGGCGCAGGAGGTCCTGAAATATCAGCGAAAATCAGTGCAATCGCGACGCTCACGAGGGCCGTGAGCGACAGCGCCGTCTTGCGCATCGCGTTGCGCGACGCCGCCAGTGTTTGAGCGAAGGTCTTTCGTGGCGTGGTACGCACTCGACGCCACGTACCATCCTTGGTCTTCGCGCGGAACGTCATCAAGAAACCTAAAACTGCGCCGAAAATGAGATAACCAATGACGTGCGCCGTAAGAAACGACTGCTGCACGCCATAGAGCGGCGACGTGATTGATCCATCTGGACCAGTCATCAGCGCCAGAACCAGACCTCCCGCGACGGCCGTGCAGATACGTCGCACGTCGGCACCGTTCAACGTTGCGAACATGCGCTTCATTCGCGTCATCTGATCGCTCACGCCGTCCTCCCAAGGCGCTCGCCCAACAATCCAGTAGGACGGAACAAGAGAATGAGTACCAAGACGGAGAACGCGATGATCTCCTCGAGCCAGGGCTGCCCGAGCCAGTAGATCGGCGTGAACATGACGATACCCAGCACCACGCCGCCGATCATGGCGCCACGAACGTTCCCGATGCCACCAAGGACGGCCGCCGTGAACGCAAAGAGGGCGGGCTTAAACCCCATGTCATAGGCGACGCCTTGGTTGATTGCGACAAAGAAACCGGCCACGCCACCCATGAATCCGCCGAGGGCGAACGTACTGGCAATCGTGCGATTCACATTCACACCCATCAAAGAAGCAGTCTCAACGTCTTGGGCTACCGCGCGAATCGCGCGACCCATCTTGGTACGCGAGACGATCCAGTCAATGGTGAGCAAGAGCACGAGCGACGCGGCCAGGATGACGAGGTCGTACATTGTGATCTGACCGCCCCACAAGGTGACCACGACGTGATTGTCGAATGGCTGGGACGTTGCGGTCGGATAGCGACCGAACTCCTTGCCCGCGAGGTTAAGCAAGAAATACGAAGCGCCAATCGCGGAAATCAGGTACGCCAGCTTTGGGGCGTTGCGACGACGGAGCGGTCGATAAGCGAAGCGCTCAATTACCACCGCCACAATCGTGCCGGCAACGCCACTGATCAGAACGCCCGTCACGATATAGAAGAGCGTCTCGCCTATGTTGCCGTTTACGAGATGCTGGCCGATGGTGTAATGCAGGTAGAAGTAGCCCGCGAATCCTCCGGTCATCAACACTTCACTGTGAGCGAAGTTAATGAGTCGCAGCACGCCGTAGACCAACGTGTAACCGAGTGCGAGTAGTGAGAAAATCAGCCCGGCAAAAATTCCTTGAATCAGATAGTTAAACATTCGCTCTCTCTTGCCCACGCGAACGGCGCTGCTGACACAGGCCCTTTATGTGAGGGCGGTCGCTCTCTTCGAGCGACCGCCCTCACAACTTGGGCCTAAATTTCCAGGTGAACTACGGAGTAGTTACCGCAATCTGGTTCAAGCTTGAAGAGAAGCCCGTCGGGGTGTTGGTGATAGCAACCTTGTACACGTAAATGTTCTTGGCGTTCACGTCACCGGACGATGCGAACTGAATCGTCTTTGTAACTCCCACGTACGTAAGCTTCTTCAACTCCGCCGTGATGGCGCTGCGCGTCACCTTGTGGATCTTCGTCATCGCGGTCAGCACCATGTTGGTGGCGTCGTACGACTCTGGCGCATAGGCACCAGGAACCGTCTTGAACTCCTTTTGGAATCCAACATTGAACGCCTTGCCCGCGGCAGTCGAACTACTGACTTCTGAGCACGCGCAGGTAACGAGAGTGCCAGCACCGTCGGAGAGCTTCGAGAGGTCCTCCATGTACTGGGGCTCGTCAGATCCGTCACCACTCATCAGGATGCCCTTGTAGCCGGCCGTACGAACGATGTCAGTCATCTGAGCGAAGTCACAGTAGTAACCGCCATAGAAGACCGCAGTGACGCTCGAAGGAATCGTGATCTGGTCGCTGGTTCCACTTCCACCGTTTCCACAAGCGGGTGTGCTCGGAAGCGTGGCGGTCGTTACAGTCGCGCCGTCAGCACTAGCTTGCGCTGCAACCTGCGAGGCAAGTCCTGCACCGTACGAACTAGCGTCATTGATCACTTCGATGTTCGTGGCCTTCAGAGTCTTGGCGATGTAATTACCATCGGCAGGTCCTTGAACACCGTCATTAGCAACGTCACGGAAAAAGTTCTTGTACGTGGCATTTACCGGAGTCGTCACGGGTGGTGATGCAGTTGGGTCGGCCAAGGTCAATGAGACGCGGGTAGCCGATGGGCTTATTACGGCCATGTCGCTCGGTCCGTATATCGGCAGCGATGCCACAGTCGCACCTGAGCACGATGGCCCGATGACCGCAACGACGTTCTTGTTAGAGGCGATCTCGGTCGCGACCGAAGGCGCAATCGTCGGGTCGCACTGGTCGTCACCGGTGACGAGCTTCACGTTGAACTGACGCTTCGGATTTGCATTCCAGAGGGACACAGCGAGCTTCACACCCTGCAACTCAGGAATTCCGAGGCCAGCCGCACCTCCAGACAGAACAAGCTGTGCGGCGATCGTGTACGTGGGCTTCTTTGATGCACTCGATGCGGATGCAGCTGTCAGTGGTATTGCCGTCATGGCCAGTACTCCGGCAGCGACGAACAACACCGCCTTATTCAAACGATGCTTCATAGGCAACGTCCTCCCTTAATTAAATTCATTCACTTCTCGCCAAAAGCATCACCTTCGCGTCACTCAACCGACGCGAAAAAGACCCCCAGGCAACCTTTAAGTCGATTTGACTTTCGCTGAACTCTAGCAGCGCCGAACCCGGAACTACAAGGCAGGTTAGGGAATGTAACCCTCCCGAAACTCCACATTCACATACAGAAGTGTGAATACATCGCGATGGATGTGAAACATCAAAAGCCTTTTAACTTTCGCGAAATATTTGCACCAACCCTTGGGCGTTAACTCGTACCCATTAGCGTTAACCCGTACCTGCCCGAGCAACGCACGCCTGAAACATTGGAAAATGGAAGGCCGCGATGCCTAGCCTCCATTCCGGATTGTCCGATCCACAACATGACCAATACCTTGAGAGAATGATGGAAATCGTGGCAGTGACCGAAAGGACGCTGCCGGACGACCAGACGCTATCTATCGTCTCGGACCCGTCGGCAAGGAGAACAATCATCACCTCAATGTGCCCGCAAAGAATCTCGACCTCGTCTCGCAATTCTCCGCACCGAGCCTGTCGATGGTTCATTATCCGATAATCGGCCGAAGTATCGGTCTGGCTACCTTGGCAGCGCCGACGTATTTATTGTGCGTCGCGACCGAGGACGGCGAGTTCATCGGCGAGACGAGAATGGACCCCAATCGCGACAACCAACCCAAGGGAGACGGATTCAGATAACCTGCACAGGTTCAACTGTTCACGATGTCTCGACAGATTTCAATTGGTGGATCTATCCACTCCTGATTCAAACAAATGGTTAACCCCTCTCAAGGCTCGCTCGGAAGGCCAAAAACAGGGTGATTCCACAGCTTCTGATGATCAACTTCTTGGCTCACTCCGTCAACGACAAAGACGGCTCACTGACGCTCACGTGACTGAAACGGCTGAGAAATATCAGAGGGGAGCCACGGTGTACGAGCTGGCTGCTGAATATGGCTGTCATCGCACGACCGTGGCCGAACGGCTCAAGAAAGCGGGAATAGCGATGCGCGGCCAGTCTCCAACGCCCGGAGTCATCAAATCGGTGAACGACTCGGGTTCTGCGCCAACACTGTGCGGAATGGCCTGCTAGGTCACGGAATCCAACTTCGTGACACGCATGGACGAAATCGTTAATCGCTCGCCACTTTGTCAGTCAACCAGCAGCACGATTTTTCCGCGTACATCTCCAGTCTCGCCCAAACGTTGAGCTTCAGCGATGTCGCCCAAAGGAAACGTTCGTCCTACCGGGAGAGAGAATTGGCCGGAATCGACAAGCTCGGCGACTTGAGCGAGTGCGTAGATCGCGCGACCTGAATCACCACTGCTGAAGCGCACGCCGTATTTCTTGGCACCAGCGAAATCAGCAATCGTAATGACGTGGTCTTCGCCACCGGCAAGTTCAATGAGTTCAGGCAGTCCACTGCCCGCAGCGTCGAGCGCCAAGGCGACACCCTCGGGAGCTAGAGCATGTACCCGCTCCGTCATACCCTCGCCGTAAGCAACTGGTTCAGCACCCAGTGTTCGCAAGTATTCGTGCGTTGCTGGGCTAGCTGTTCCAATGACGCGTGCACCCCTTGCAATTGCAAGTTGTACTGCGGCGGTTCCGATGGTTCCGGAGGCGCCGTTTATAAGAACCGTGTCACCACTTGAAACTCCGAGTTGGTCGAGTGCACGTGCCGCTGTCTCGACCGCTGACGGTAGTGCCGCAGCACCAGCAAAATCGAGCGAACGTGGAATAGGTGCCCAGGCCGATAGCACTGCAAGTTCCGCTTGAGCGGCACCATCACTGTTGAATCCGAACACGCGGTCACCGATCGCAACATCGGTGACGCCCACACCAATTTCGTCGACAAGCCCAGCGGCTTCGTAGCCCAAAGTCTGTGGGAGATTCTGGTCCATCAGGCCCTGACGTTTCTTCCAGTCACTTGCATTGACACCGGCCGCATGTACCGCAATACGTATATCGCCTGAACCTGGGTGCGGATCGGGAAGATTTACAATCTTGAGGACCTCCGGGCCCCCGAAGCGCTCGAATTGTGCTGCTTTCATCCTTGAATTGTCTCACACACCAATTGATGTTCACAGTTGCAATTGTTTTCGTAACGGTGCTGAGGAGAACCTTCGGAGAACCAAGTAAAACTTGGTGGAGGTAACGCGACTATGTTCGAACCCCCTTGCGTCCCTGGTCATCCGCTAATGCATAGCAACCACGATGACGAGCATTGTTGCGAGACAAGTGTAGAGCCGCCCTCGTGGTCACCTCTTCGAACCCCGGCGAGCGGTTCCGGGGTCCAACGGGTCGTCGTGGCGCTCGGTGTTAAGCGAAGGCGGTTACGAGGGTCGTCTCATCTTGTATCACGCGTGATACACTTGCGCCATGACCGAAATAACTATCCGCGAACTACGAAATCATGGCGGCAAGGTCGTCGATCGTGTTGCCTTGGGTGAGCACCTGACAGTGACGCGAGACGGCAAGCCAGTCGCGCTGCTTCTGCCACTGGATCCGCCTCCGTTGTCATCACTGGCACTGGCGGATCGGTGGGCATCGTTGCCGCCGATGGATCCTGAATCCCTTCGTCGTGACGTGGACTCAATTCTTGACCAGACTTTGTGATGGCGTTAATTCCCATTGTTCGCGGCGTTCTGGACACCAGCACCATTGTCCTCTTTGAAAGGATTGCCGACGTCTCGACGCTCCCGGAAGTACCGATGATCACGGCCGTAACACTCGCCGAACTTTCTGTCGGTCCGCTCGTCGCGTCCGATCCACGGGAGCAGGCAATACGACAACTACGTCTCCAGCAGGCCGAGGCCGACTTCCAGCCACTCCCATTCGATGCGGCAGCAGCACGGTCCTTCGGTCGCGTCGCCGCATCCCTTCGTCGTGCAGGACGAAAGTCGAGTGCGCGTGCGTTTGATGCGATGATCGCAGCGACGGCAATCGCCAACGATCTACCACTGTTCACTTGCAACCCGTCAGACTTCGAGAACATCGATTATCTTGACCTCAGATCAATCCCACATCCCGATAGCGCTGGGAAGTGAATTGGTTCTGCTCGACGGCATTCCCCTCATCACGGACGTTGTAAATTGGTCAACAATTCGTGGGCCGTACAGGACTTGAACCTGTGACCCCTTGCGTGTCATCGACTCAAGGCTGGTTCACAGAGGTCCAAACAGGTACCACTTCGAGACAAATACTGCCTTCTTGCGTCGTCTCCGTTCACCGAAGTTCATCTTTATTCTACCCAACTGCTGTAGTTGGTGCTGTAGCAGCAAAGCTCGACGGGCCGACGTGAACCGGCGCTCACAGTGAAGCGATTTGGACTTTCTCCGATTTGATGTACGTACTTCTTCGCTAGATTACGCTGCCGACTCCGGACCGCTTACTTCCTGCGTGGAACTGTCCGCACTGGCTCGCTCGTCCGGGTGTCCCCCTCGGGGCTGGCGAGTTGACGCTCCAGAACGGTGAAGGCAGCGATGATCTCGGGTGCCTCAAAGGCTCGGTTGCGTCGACCAACGGTGACCTGCTTGAGGATGCCCGCTTCGACCAGCCGCTGAATCGCCTCATTGGTCTGGATGAAGCTTCGTCCCACCATCTCAGAGGCGCTGTTGACCGTGACGACGGGCGCGCCGACAAGAACGCTAAGGAGTAGATCGACTGCGGAACGAGCTCGAACTCGGCCCAGCCTCTCGCGCCAGGACGCTTCGATAGTGCGTGCCTCGTGCTCGAATGACGTCGCGTCATCCACTGCGCGCTTGCAGGCGGTGGCGAATCGTCCGATCCACAGGTTGATTCCTTCGGACGCCTCTTTTGAGGTTACTGGTCCACGGTACCGGCTGGCCGTCAATCCGTCGATGTAGTCCTGTGCCCACGTCGCGAGGATCAGCGAGACCGGCGGTAGAACGCGGGGAGCGAGGCCTCGGCGCCGGAGGATCAGGTGCACCAATGCACGACCCGTTCTTCCGTTGCCGTCGACGAACGGGTGAATCGTCTCGAACTGCGCGTGCGCAATAGCCGACTGAGCGACCGCAGGAAGCGAATCTTCGTTGGCGAAGTCCACGAGATCTGCGATAAGCCCTGCGACCAACTCGGGTGGAGGAGGGACGAAAGCTGCAGAGCACGGGTTGTACGCACTTCCACCGATCCAGTTCTGCTCTTCTCGGAACCGTCCGCCGTACTCCTCAAGTCTCGTGCCGGACAGGAGTCGCCGATGGATTTCAAGAAGTATTTCCACCGTGACGGGATCACCGGGGCCGACTGCGCCGATACCGTAGACCATGGCATCGATGTTCCCGAGTACCTCGACAGCTGTGACATCGGAAGGGTCGTCGCCGAGCACTCGTGCAGCTTCGGCTCGCAGCAGTCGTTGGGCACCAATCTCCAACCCCTCGATCCGCGAGGAAGCGACGGACTCAGCTCGGAGCAGGATTCGAGCAAGCGCCTCGGTATCGACGAGGCTGGTTGCCTCAACGTTGAGCCGAGCAATCGCAGACTCAGCGTCGGCGATGTCGGCGGCAACCTCACCATCGATTGTGAAGTTGCGTCCGACGAGCGGGTCGGGGACGTAGGCTTCGTACTCGCACCCGCGGTTATCCTTGCGCGACGGACCCTCATGGCTGCTGATCCAACGGCGGCGAATAACCCTAGACATGTTTTCTCCTTACGTAGGATTATCCTACAACCCTAAATAAGACATTCGCGTGTTTAGGTTTCTCCACTTCCGTGAAGTCGGGTTCAAAGGCACCCTGAATGATTCTCACAATCAAGAAAATATGGGTTTCTGCGTCTAGCTGAAAATCTTTTCAAAACTTTGTCGAAAAAGGCCGTTTTCGAGTGGCTTCTTATATAGAGAGCGAATGTATCGCTCCTCTAACAGCGTGTGTCCTAATTGGACCCACCGGTTTACCTTGACTGACTGAAGCAAATCGCCCAGCGGTGCTTGCTCACCGTCCGACGTCCCAGACGACAATGCGACTGAGTACTCGGTTCCGACCC
>Ga0224532_1000045_pt1 | contig 18177 bp, 18 predicted proteins | sample 714E115metaG_FD_179902 | JGI IMG/M metagenome (GOLD analysis project Ga0224532, IMG submission 179902) | Peat soil microbial communities from Stordalen Mire, Sweden - 717 E1 1-5 | ecosystem: Environmental > Terrestrial > Soil > Wetlands > Peat | place: Sweden: Norrbotten County, Stordalen Mire... | reverse complement strand
GGGACGTAGATGTCTGAACCCGACACTGGTGTAGATTGGAACCCCTTAGGGGCTATAGCTCAGTCGGTTAGAGCGCGTCACTGATAATGACGAGGTCGTAAGTTCGATTCTTACTAGCCCCACCACGGGAGATCTTCTCGGATAAGCCAAGTCCTTTAGGGAATTCCCCCTCGTAATCGACCTGTCGCTTCACTAAAATTCGACGGTGGACCTCGTAGCACTCAAGCCAAATTCGTTTACCTCTCTGACAACGGATCTCTCACTCGAGTCGATCTGGGGAGTTGTCGCAGATCCGCTTCTCTTACCGAACTTCTCTAGTGAGCTCCAAGCAGTTCGACTCAATTCTGACGAACCACTCGGACTCGGCGCTCAGTTTGAAGGCGACCAACTTCGCGGTGAGCGACGCTGGACGACGACCTCGACCATCACCGGATTCGAGCCGCACCACTTCTTTGAGTGGACTGTCGGCGGCCTTGAGAACCCTGTCTCAAAATGGAGTTTCCTACTTGACGCCAACGATGCGGGGACGACGTTGACCCACATGGTCACGCTCTTGGGCGGGCCGTCACCACTCAGCGACTTCATTGCTCTGCGACCCATCGAGGCAGAGAAGATGATTCAAGAGCGACTCACGTCTCTCAGAGAGAGGATGGCTATCACCATCGCTGGCCTCATCGAGATAGCAAGGTCACGATGCTGAGTCAACGACTCGCTGGTGAGTAGGACAACGCCTAGTGGTGCGGAATCCTTTTAGAAGGCGTTGAGCCGTTGCTAGCGACCGTTGCGCTCGCGATGCGCGCAACCTGGCCAACAGCACGGACGACGCTGACCTTCTTCCAGTTCCTCCTGAGTCCGGCGAATTCGCCGAGCTCTGGTCGTCTTCTGCTTGGCGTCCTCGACCCAGCAGATGAATTCGTTGCGAGCTAGTCGCGTGATGTCCCTCCAGGCAGCGAGGGCCACGGGGTTGGCTAGCAGTGCCTCTCGAAGGTCGCCTGGAAGCCGGTGCACCGCTCCACCTGGCACTCGAACGCTGTTCATGAAGCGACAGTAGCGGGTCAACGGCAGGATCTCGAACGGCCACGAGCAGTTGAGGACTCGAGTCTGTGTCGGACCGACGAAGTCCACGATGGTCGGTGCATCCCACGATGCTGAAAGGATTAGTCGAAGCCCAACGAGCGGGCCATCCTTCACGTGCAGAGCAAACTTCACCGGTGAGTTACCGTCGTAGGCGGAGACCTTAGGAACGCGACCAGATGATGACGAATGAAGAACGCCGAATGAGAGCCGCCTCGCTGATGCGCGAGGTTGGTCACGACTTCGTGGCACGCGACCTCGACGATGACCAGTTGGACGAGATCAACGCTCACGTGGAGGAGATTCGGCGCATCATCGCCAATGGTGAACTGCGTACGCGGGTGGTGCCCGTTGGCACTCTCGAGAACTTCAAGATGGCCGTACCGAACAAGGACTCGATGGAGAAGCACCAGCTCTTCTCCGATTCAATCGTCTCGGGCGGCGCGAACCCCATGGGACTCGGCGCCTACTTGTGGCGCGAGGGCGACGTCTCGGTCATGGAGGTCACGCTCGGCAAGGCGTTCGAAGGTGTGCCCGGCAGAGCCCATGGGGGCATCGTGGCCTCGCTGCTGGACGAGACGATGGGGCTCGTACTCGCCATCCACGAGGTCCTCGCCTACACCGTCCAACTCGACATCTCGTTCCTCGCGCCAACGCCGCTCAACGAACCCGTGATTGCGAGGGCGTGGCTGAAGGAGCGCAAGGGTCGAAAGTTCTTCGTGACGGCGACCGTGAAGGCGGGCGACACCGACCTCGCCTCGGCGTCGGGACTGTTCCTGACCGTCGAACCCCACCAGTTCCTCGAGCACCTTGCGGTAGCCGACTGATTCCCCACCCAGCATGATCATCAACGTCCACCGACAGTTCAGGTCCAGCAAGGTCCCTTCGATCAACGGCGTCTTCTGGGTCTTGAAGATCCTGACGACGGCCATGGGCGAAGCGACGTCGGACTACTTCGTGCACCACGTCGCTCCCGCTCTTGCAGTGCTCGGCGCGGGCGTGCTCTTCGCCGTGGTGCTCGTGTGGCAGTTGAGGTACCCCCGATTCAGCACGATCTGGTATTGGCTCGCCGCGGTGATGGTGAGCGTGTTCGGCACCATGTGCGCCGACGTGGTGCACGTAGGGCTCGGTGTGCCCTACGTGGTCTCTGCTGCGTGCTTCGCTATCGCACTCGCCACGATCTTCGTCACCTGGCACCACGTCGAAGGTACGCTCTCGATCCACAGCATCACGTCCACTCGACGCGAGTTGTTCTACTGGACCGCGATCACCGCAACCTTCGCCCTGGGCACGGCCGTTGGTGACATGACCGCGACCACTCTGGGACTGGGCTTCTTCAGTTCGGGCGTGCTCTTCGTCGGGCTGTTTCTCCTGCCCGCACTGGGCTACCGCGTAGTGAAACTGAACGCCATCGGAACTTTTTGGACGTGCTACGTCCTCACTCGCCCTTTGGGTGCATCTTTCGCCGATTGGATGGGCGTGAGCCACGAGCGTGGAGGCCTCAACTGGGGCAACGGCAACGTCGCCCTGCTGTTCAGCACCGCCATCGTGGTCGTCGTCATGGTCCTGGTGCTGAAGGAGCGACGGCGTCCAAATCCAGCCTCGTCATTAGGCTGGTGACATGCCCGCCATCACCGTCGATAACCCGTTAGAACTACCCAAGGTCACCGCACCACACGAAGGTGACCGTCCGCGACGCGTCAAGTCCGTCACAAGTGCACCTCGAGGACTCGAGGGCGAGGGCTTTCCGGTTCGCCGCGCCTTTGCCGGTATAGAACTAGCCGATCTTGACCCGTTCATCCACATGGACCAGATGGGCGAGGTGGACTACGGACCAGGCGAGCCCAAGGGCACTCCCTGGCACCCCCACCGTGGCTTCGAGACCGTCACCTACATGATGGAGGGTACGTTCTTGCACCAGGACTCGATTGGCGGTGGGGGCACCATCGAGAACGGTGCCACCCAGTGGATGACCGCAGGTGCGGGAATCTTGCACATCGAACGACCGCCGGATGCCTTGATCGACTCCGGAGGCCTCTTTCACGGCGTCCAGCTCTGGGTCAACCTTCCGTCGAAACTGAAGATGACCACACCCCGGTACCAGGACATCGGGGCCAACGCGGTGACGCTCCTGACCAATGCGAACGGTGACGCCATCATCAGGGTCATCGCAGGGTCCCTCGGTGACGTAAAGGGTCCGGGGTCGACGCACACCCCTATCACGGTGCTGCACGTGACCTTGCTGCCCGGCGCACAGTTGGAACTGCCCTGGAACCCTCACTACAACGCCCTCACCTACGTGCTCGCCGGTGCCGGAACCGTGGGCGTTGATCGCCAGGCGATTGGCGAAGGACAGATGGGTGTGCACGTCGACGGCGACACAATCCTGCTGTCGGCCAACGAGACTCAGGACTCGCGCACCAAAGCCCTGGAGGTGCTCATCCTGGGCGGTGAACCGATTCACGAGCCCGTCGCGGCATACGGGCCCTTCGTCATGAACACCCGCGCGGAACTACAGCAAGCCTTCGAGGACTACGAGGCCGGTCGCCTCGGTCAGATCCCCGCGGACCACATCTAGCCAGCTTCGCGGTGCACGAGGAACGTGCCCGTCGCTCGGCTCACCAACTTGCCTTCGACATTGCTCACCGTCGCCTCGGCGTAGGCGATCTGTCGAGTGAGTCGCACGACGTCGCCGCGCACCGTGTAGCTCTCACCGCGCAGAGCGGGACGCATCAACTCGGTGGTCATCTCAATCGTCGCGTTCGTCCGGTCCTTGCCACCCAGCGCAGCGTTGATGGCGAAGTTCATCGCCGCATCCAGCAGTACTGAATGAACCCCCGCCTGGACTGAACCGTGAGGATTGCACGCGAGGTCCAATGGTGTGAACGTTCCGCTCACCCAGCCCAGGTCCTCGCCGTCGATACCGTAGGCGTCAAAGGAACCACCCACCGCGCCGATGATGGCCATTCCGCCGTCGCCCAGCCAACGGTCCATGTTTTTTCCCTGGTCGACCACTCCGTGACCATACTCTCAACGCGCGTCTAGTATTCGCGCGGTGGGGTTTTCCCACGCACTACGAAAGGGTATGCAATGCCAACAGCGGTCATTGTGGATGCCGTTCGCACCCCGGGGGGCAAGCGCAACGGAAAACTAAGTAACTGGCACGCAGTGGACCTTGCGTCCGAGGCGCTTCGCGCCATCGCCAGTCGGAACTCTCTTGATCCAGCGCTGATTGACGACGTCATCATGGGCTGTGTGTCCCAGGTCGGCGAGCAGGCCTTTAACGTCGGAAGAAGTGCGGTCCTGGCGGCCGGTTGGCCCGAGTCGGTGCCGTCGACGACCATTGACCGCCAGTGCGGCTCGTCTCAGCAGGCCCTGCACTTCGCCGCCCAAGGCGTTATGTCCGGTGCCTACGACATCGTGGTCGCCGCCGGCGTTGAGGTCATGAGTCGGGTCACTATGGGTTCGTCCATAGGCAAGGACTCCGGTTTCCCGTTTGGTCCGCGCGTCGCCGCTCGCTACGAACCCGTCGGCGGACTGAAGAACCAGGGCATCGGCGCCGAGATGATCGCGGACCAGTGGGGCATCTCGCGTGAGGATCTCGACGCGTTCTCCGCCGAGAGTCACCGTCGCGCCGCCCAGGCCACCGCCGAGGGCCGCTTCGAGCGCGAAATCGTGCCCGTCTACGTACGCGACGAGAACGGTGAGGCGACCGACGAGTTGATGACAACCGACGAGGGCATCCGCCCCGACACCTCGGTCGCCGCGCTGGCCAACCTGAAGGCCGCCTTCAAGGAGAACGGCAAGGTCACCGCCGGCAACTCCTCGCAGATCACCGATGGCGCTTCGGCGGTCCTGATCATGAGTGAGGAGAAGGCCCGTGAACTCGGTTACACGCCACGCGCGAAGTTCCACTCGTTCGCCCTCGCAGGCGTCGATCCCGTGACGATGCTGACCGGCCCGATTCCCGCCACGACCAAGGTCCTCGAACGGGCGGGACTCACCCTCGAGGACATCGACCTCATCGAAATCAACGAGGCTTTCGCCTCGGTGGTGCTGGCCTGGCAAAAGGAGCACAAGGCCGACCTCGCCAAGGTCAACGTGAACGGCGGAGCGATCGCTCTGGGGCACCCGCTCGGGGCGTCCGGTGCCAAGCTGTGCGCCACGCTGCTCAACGAGCTCGAGCGCACGGGCGGGCGTTACGGTCTGCTCACGATGTGCGAAGGGGGCGGGCTCGCCAACGCCACGATCATCGAGCGCCTGGGCTAGAACCCGCGTCGTTGCGGCAGAGGCCTAGCGGTAACGGGTGGCTAGGTAAAAAGCGCTGAACATCGCGACGAGACCCACCACGAGGTACCACGAGGACGTGGAACCGGGCAACACCTGCAAGTAGTTCAGCGTGATGACCAGCATCCCGAAAATGAGCAAGCCCAGCAGGAGCCAGCCGTACCAACGGGGACTGTGGTCGGACCCGGTGGGTCGGCGCTGGGTCACACGCCCGCGTGTCTCCGGCGGTACGTAACGACCAACGGTCTTGGCCTTGGCCTTGCTCTGACGAGATTGCGACTTAGCCATAGGTCTCGATGTTATCGAACGAGGACGAGGCGGCTAGCCGGGCGGGAGCGTGGTGGTGGTAGTGGTACCAATGACACTCGTCTGGCACACCGTGATCTGGACCGCAGTGTTGTAGGGGACCTGGGAGCCAGGTGAGTCGCCTTGAGAGATCACCGTACCTATTTGCGTCGGCAGACACAACGTGGGGTCCGCAGAGACGACCGTCGCGGACAGTCCTTGTCCCTTCAATGCCGAAGTCGCTGCGGCTTGGGTCAGGTTGACAACGTTGGGCACGACCACTTGACACACACCTGAGGAGATCACGAGTTGGATTACCGAACCAGCTTGCACTTGGCTGTTGGCCGCTGGCAAAGTGCTGACCACGAGACCAGACGCGACGGTGTTCGAACACGCGGTACTGGTCGTGGCGCTCACCTTCAATTGGTCCTGCACCAACACCGTCGTCGCTTCCACCTGCGTTTGGCTCGCGACAGACGGCAATGCGAATGTGGCCGTCGACGCCAGAATGGTGAGGGTCACCTTGTCGCCGGTCTTCGCCTTCGTGAGTGCCGCCGGAGCCTGCACCAGAACCGTATTGGGAACGGCGTTCGGCGGTGGCGACGTCGTTGGTACCGTGACGTAGTTCAAACCATCACTCGCGAGGATGCTCTCGGCACTCGTGAGCATCATGCCAGTGACGTTGGGTACGGTGACCGGACTCGACGTGACACCGATCGAGACCTTCAAGGTGACCGCCTCACCTTTGGAGACTTTCTTGCCGGGTGCTGGGTCGGTCGCGACGACCGTACCTTTGGCCTTGTTCGATGCAACTTGATGAACGGGACCTAGCGCCAAGCCATCAGAGCGAATCGTGGACGTCGCCGAGGAGACGTCCTGTCCGAGCAAATAAGGCATCGAGGTGACCGCAGTGGTGCGCTGGGACAAGATATAGCCCACTCCACCCACGGCGAGCAGCACAATGACGACCGCGACCGCGATGCCCGTCGTGTTGTTGTTGCGTCGACGTCGAATGTCGGTCCGGGGTCCGGCCATCACCGGCACCGAAGAGGTCCGGTCGCCGATCGAAACTGCCGAAACAGCGCGCGTCGCGTCGGCTCCGAAGAACGCGCCGTCATAGCCCGCGGCCTGCACCGGTTGTCCCTCGGTGAAGCGAATCAAGTCCGCACGAAACTCGTCGGCCGACTGATAGCGCTGGGACGGTGCCTTGGCGAGCGACTCCATCACAATCGCTTCGAGATCGCGGGGAATGGCGCTGTTGAACTCCGTGGGCGGAGGTACTCTGCCGTGCACGTGCTGGCTCGACACCGCAACCGGCGAGTCACCTACGAACGGCGGGCGACCCGCAAGCATCTCGAACAGCACGACGCCCAGTGAGTACACGTCACTTCTGCCGTCCACGGCGGCACCTTCGGCCTGTTCGGGAGAGAAGTACGTCGCGGTACCCATGACCGAACCCTCTTCGGCGAGATGGTCTTCGCTCGAGACCGCTTGGGCGATACCAAAGTCGGTCACCTTCACCTGACCGTCACTCGTGATGAGAATGTTGCCCGGCTTCACGTCGCGGTGCACCACACCATTGCGGTGTGCGTAACCCAAGGCTGCAGCGACCTGGGCCACGATCTGCGCGGAATGCGAGGGCGTCAAACGACGCGAGCCGCGCAACATGTCAGCCAGCGACGTGCCATCGACCAACTCCATCACGATGAAGTACGTACCTTCGTCCTCACCCCAGTCGAACACCGGAACAATGTTGGGATGCGAGAGATTCGCGGCTGCTTGCGCTTCGCGACGAAAACGCTCGACGAAAAGTGGATCGGCGCTGAGTTCGGGATACAGGATCTTCAGCGCCACGGGCCGATTCAAGAGCAGGTCCTGTGCGCGATACACCAGGGCCATGCCGCCACGCGCAATCAAATGGGTGACTTGGTACCGGTTTGAGTAAATTCGAGGGTCGCTGACCGGTTCCATAACTTTCTCTAGCCTACGCTCTGGTTCTTCCTTGGGCCGGTGGTCAACTCGGGCACGTCGTCGACGTCCCCGAGGCGGGGAGTCCTGACTGTAACGCAAGTTCACCTTCGACGAGACACTTGACGATTGGTCCCGCCACCGTCGCACCGAACGCCGACACGGCCTGGAAGGGCATCACGACCGCGACGGCGACCGTCGGATTGGTCGCGGGTGCGAAGGCGATCATCCAGTCGTCAGTATTCTTCTTGCTGTTACCCGTCTGGGCGGTACCGGTCTTGGCCGCCACGTCGAGGTTGGAGGGGAAGATCCCTGCGGCGGTCCCGTAGCGAACCACGTTCTGCATCAGGGGAACGATCTCGGCGGCTTGCGAGGCCGTGAGCGGCGTTTGCCAGACAGTATCGCCGTAACGCTTCACGATTGATCCGTCAGGCGACGTGATGCTCGCCAGGAGGTGGGGCGTCATCATCACGCCACCATTGGCGACGGCGGCAGCGACGAGGGCGTTCTGTAGCGCGGTCGCCCGCACGTTCTCCTGACCAATTGACGAATAGGCCAGACCCGGCAGGTTGCTCAAGAAGGACGCGGCGGTAGGAAAGTAGCTCGGCACGACGTTGGGTAGGTCGAGCGGCGGCACCTGGTTATAACCAAAGGAGTCGGCGGTCGCCGACATCAGGTCCCCGCCCAAGTCGAGCCCGAGTAACGCGTAGCCCGGGTCACACGACTCGGGCAGCATCACCGATACGGTCCCGCCGCACGGACTACCACCGCTGTTATAGAGCAACTTGTTCGAGTGTGGAAGCCGAGCAAAGGCCTTGACCGGGTACGCCTTGGTGAGCAGCGCTGGATTTCCGACCACAGCAGCAGCCGTGGTGATGACCTTGAACGTGGAACCGGGAGGGAACGTCTGCTGTGTTGCGACCAGTCCCAAGGGAGGGAAACCGTGTACGTCAGGTGTCGTGATCTTCTTGTATGCGGCCTCGACCACTGTTGGATCCAAAGACGTCAGTGGTTTGGGGTCATAAGTCGGGTTCGAATACATCGCCAGTACGCCACCGGTGTGCGGATCTAGCACCACTGCGGCACCGTCTTGCCCGGCCATTGCATTCTCGGCGACCTTTTGCTCAGCGGTCTGGAGCGTTAGGTTCACGTTGTCCGCGGCACTAGTTGGTGACAGGAGCTGGGCGAGGCTCGTCGCGGGTTGCGCATGCGCCGTGAGATAACTGTCGTATTCACTCTCTATGCCCCACGTTTCGGTGTAGGGCGACGTGAAACCAACGACGCCGGCCGTGGTCGATCCCAAGGGGTAGATCCGCGTGTAGGGGTACGTGCTGTCACCACTCGGTATTGATTGAGCGAGGATCGTCCCATCGGCGGCCACGATCTCGCCTCGGGGAAACTTCGTCGACGTCGAATACGTCCGGGGGTTCAGCGGTGATTTATCGAGTGCCGATGCGCGAAAGAACTGTACGTTCACGGCCTGCGCGGCGATGACCACGAAGAGCAGAAGAATGATCGTGGCAAGGATGCTGAGGCGTCGTGACACGAGCTATCCCTTCTTGGCCGTGGTCGTGGTCGTCGCCACCGTGGTCGTCGTTGTTCCGACCGTAGTCGTCGTGACCGGCACAGTCTGACTCGCCAGCCACTCTTGGTGTATCGACGCCGCGTACGAGAAGGCGGCCTCCTCTGAAGGTTCACTGATGGTTGCGTTCAATGAGATCTGATCCGCAGTACGAAGCTGCGCGTAGGAATAGTTGGTGGGCGCCACCAAGATTGGCTTGTACCACAGCACGCCCGACGGCTGTCCTTGGTAGACGCCGATGACGCCATGATCGGGCGCCAGGTAATAGGTCGAATAGGCGTACCAATGCAACACGAGAAAGAATCCGATCACGATACCCACGCCAAAGACGGAACCTACGGCCACGCGCCAATTCAACCAACTGTTCTTGCGCTTGGCCCGGTGAGAAGTAGATCGCGACATCTGGGCGACGGGTGGAGGTGTCGTGCCGAGTGTCCTCTTGATTGGTTTGGTGGCCACTTCGACCTCGTCGAATTCGAGGAGAATCGCCGAGATGTTGTCGCGTCCCCCCGACTGCTTGGCTGTTTCGATCAAGCCATTCACGGCCTGATCGAGGGGCACGGGGGCACTTGCGAGACGGACGATCCCTTCGGGTGAGAGCTCATTCGAAAGTCCGTCACTGCAGAGAAGGATTCGATCGCCGGGCTGGGCGTTGATGGACATGACGTCGATATCAATGGTGTCCTCCACGCCGACACCCCTCGTGAGTTGGTGTCGGCGCGGATGATTGAGGGCCTCTTCGGGAGTGAGACGGCCCATGCGAACCCACTCCTCGGCGACACTGTGATCCTCGGTGAGTTGGCGAAGTGCACCATCGCGGAGTTGGTATACCCGTGAGTCACCGACGTGAAACATTGTCGGCGATACAACACCCATCTTGTCGCGAGTTAATCCGACCGCGACGATGGTCGTGCCCATGCCGAAGCGATTTGGATTGTCGCGCGCTTCGCGAAGCACCGCGGTGTTGGCCGACTCGATTGCGTGATGAAGTCCTTCGACTGACTGGTCCATCAAGAAGCCTTCGTACACGCTGTCAATGGTCATCGCCGATGCCACTTCGCCTGCCGCGTGACCGCCCATGCCGTCGGCGACGATGGCGAGCGAGTCGTCAACGAAGATGGCATCCTGGTTCGTCTCTCGTACGAGTCCGATGTCGGTCGCAGCGGCGTAACGCCAACGCGTCAACGAACCACCTCAAAGATGACGCCACCTACTTGCACGATGTCACCTCGTTCGAGCTGCACCCGACCTTTCACGATTTCTTGGTTTACGTAGGTACCGTTGGTCGATCCAAGGTCCTCAATGGAAAGCTCACCCGCGTCATTCATCAGACGTGCGTGCCGTGACGAAATATAGGTGTCCTGAACGCTGAGATCGCAGGCGGGGCTCCGACCAACCGTGATCGGGTTGCCAATCTCAATCCTTTCCTTCGCGCGCTCGACGGGTTCGATGAATTCGAGGGCGAGACCTCCGCTTCGACGACGACGCGTCCCGCGCACTTGATCCGTGGATCGAGCCTCAACTTGCGCGACGCGAATGACCCGGGCGAAGAAGAGAAGGGCCACCGCCATGACCAGGATCTGAATCGGACGCACGACTGCGGCGTAGTTCGTCGACGCCTCCATGTGAATCAAGCGAGCTCGATTCGAAAGTGAAGCGGCCCAACCGTCACGTCATCGCGGGGCGAAAGCGAAACTGCGGTGATGCGATGCCCGTTCACGTACGTCCCGTTCGTCGATTGCAAGTCTCGAATAGCGACACCTTCACTGGTACGCCACACCTCTGCGTGGCGCCGCGAAACATTGGAATCGTTGATAACCACGGCTACATCGGGACTGCGCCCGATAATGAGCGGCTGATCGCCGACCGCGAAGGTACGGCCATCACTAGCGCGTAGGCGCGGTTGACTGTCGCCCGCAACGAAGTCGGTCTTCACAGCAAGATTGCCGGCCTTCAGGTCATCATCGATGAAGATCTCGACAGCCACGGGACCGACGAAACTGTACCCCTCGCTGACTGCGTGCTGGCGAACCGTCTCTTCCAACTCAGCGACGAGTGCCTTTTGGAAACCATCAAAACGTTCGGCGTCCGATGGTCCCAGCCACACCTGGATCTGATTGGGCGAAATGGGTCCCATCGAGGAGAGTCGGCGAGTGAGGTCGACTTCTCGGACAATGCGAGTGCCAATCTCGATCGGCTGCAGCGAGTTCTTGAAGGGTCGCGAGAACGTCCTCTCGAACATCCGCTCTAACCGATTTTCCACACTCTTTAGGACCATGACACCATCAACTGTACCGGCGACAAGTATGACAAATCAGTTGCAAATATGGGGGTCCTAGACTTGAACTAATGTTGCGAGGTCTCAGGGCGAGTGGCGAAATTGGCAGACGCGCAGGCTTCAGGTGCCTGTATTCGAAAGGATGTGGGGGTTCAAGTCCCCCCTCGCCCACTGCGGGTTACTCGCGGAACCCGATGAATTGACTCGCGGAACTACCGCCAGGACCACCGACGGAGTCCGAGGAAGACCGCGCCCCGACCACGGCTAAGGAATTGCCGCAAATGAGCGAGTAGACACGCCACAACGCCGCAACCATTCGGTGGGATCCGGGGTTGCGGCGTTGTGGGTCATGGTTCGAAGTTGACTACGAAGCGATGGTCTCCTCGTCGTCGGGTGGTCGCGCCTTGACCGGTAGGAAGTCAGTGATCGACTCCCGCTTACGATTTTGACGACGCTGTGCTTTCTGCTGCTTCTCCTTCGGAGTTGCCTTCACCCCTCCATGAAGACGCGAATCCTGCGAACGTTGGCAGCCATGACCAAGAATGTTGCGCTCTACTTCCACGTAGATGCTCATCGTGTTGAGTCCGCCAACACAAGGGCATCAGTCCACATTCCGCTGACTCGCCGTGAGATGGCTCGTTTTGTGTACCGATTCCATCCGAGTGGGGCTAGAATAACGATATGGAGATAACTAAATCTGAGGTTGCCGTTGTGCTCAATACGTCCGTGCCTAGGGTAACTCGTGCGATGAAACGACTCGGTATCGTCGGAACACAGGGGTTGCGCGATCACCGTAGGGTTCAGGTCTTTGAACTGTTTATGGTCAAAGCGATAGAAGCCGAGTTGGGCTTTGCGCCCAACGTCGAGGGGTACACCCGCGAGGACATGTTCGTACTCGCCGCCATGAACTTAAGTCCTTACGGGTTCCGTTCGGTGCACGCCGTTTCGCGGGCTGCGGCAATTAGCGCGACCACTGCGGCCAAGGTGGTGACCCGATTGACGCAGAGGGGTCTGATCATCAGATCACCTCAACGGGAACTGCTGAATCGCAAGGTGGTCACGTTATCGGTGCTGAACGCCAATCGTCACCACAAGGAGTGGCGACGGCTCTCGGAGCAGATTGCCATGGTAAAACTGCCCACTGCTATCCCTACTACGCCGAAGATTGTCCCTCGCCAGTTCTGGCATCTCTTCTGGAACGCAGACCCTCTCAAACTTCCCATCGCCGAGCACGCCGACTTCATTGCCACACGGATGCTGCTGAGCGATGAACCAAAGGCAATCGCTTGGGCTGCTACCAATCTGCCTCCCGTGTCCATTAGTCGTGCTGCTGACATGCGAAGCACACCGCAAGCAGATCGTCAGTGGCTCCGCAATCTCGCCATGGCCATGTCGACAGAGGATTGAGACGTGGCACAAGGACGAGTCCCTAAGGGTTCCCCACACGGCGGTGTGTACAGTCGTAACCGCAATCCTGAATCGACGGTCGACCTGTCCTCGGCGGTGCTACCCGACGAACTGGTGAAGAAGATGCCACCGGGTACCAGTCAGACGTGGCTCAAAATCGCGCCACTCCTACCAGGGAGTGCTTACTTGTCTGGCGGCACGGCACTCACTGTGCACCTGCTGCATCGAGTGAGTCGCGACCTCGACATCTTTCTGGAGCGTCCCGAGGATTTGCAAAGACTCTGGATTCAGTTTCAAGACGTCGGTGAGGCACGCGCCACGCAGCACGATGACTCCACCATCACTTGCGTTATCGACGACACCAAGGTTCAGGTGCTCGATGCGGCAACTCTGAAGATTGTTTCGCCCTTCATAACTGTTGGAGGAATGAGGGTGGCTAGTGTCAACGACATTCTGGCGATGAAGTTAAAGGTCATCGTCGACCGTGGTGAACTTCGCGACTACTTCGACATCATGAAGATCGAAGAGGGGTGTCAGATTATGGCTGAGACCGGATTGGCTCACTTCATCGAAAAGTATTCCCCCGCCCAACCTGACCAGTGCATCAGATCAATCGTCGTGGCGCTTGGCTCCCTTAACGGTGTGGAGGATGATCCTGCGCTGCCAGTGTCAAGGAAGGTAATCGAGGACTACTGGATGAAACGACAGCGTTCTCTGATGAAGCACATCGCCATGTTCGGCGGCTGACCGACACCACGCCCGAGTCCGACCACAACGCCCTAAAACCGCTTAAAGCTGGCTCTCCTGCCTAATGTGTGGGTCTGATTTCGTCAGTTGCGAGGAATAGAACGCCGGTCCGCGTTGATGCGGTAATGATGGTGCGGTGCCACGAAGCATCCCTGACTGGTCGCCCGAGAGCGAAGAGGACTACGAAGTTGCTCGTAGAGAACTGAAGAAGCGCTTTGCCAAGTGGCGGGCGGTGAAGGGTGTCGCGGTCGAGAAGGACGCCGGGGAGGCACCGATTCACTACAAGTGGGCCTATCTCGATGGGCATCTGACCCGCTGGACCTGCGATGACCTCGACGACGTCTTTCTCGAGTTGCACCCTGCCAAGGTGATAGTCGACGACGACGATCTCACCGACATCCTGGAAGAGGCCAAGACCTTTATCAGTTTCTTGGACGAGACTGGGTTGCTCGATTCCGACAGCGAGCCGGCCGACGTGCTGGTCGAGCATCTCGACACGATCGAGCAGCAGTTCCGCCACAACATGGCGGACGCCTCGCGCTATAGCTTTGGCAAGCGCATGTGGATGACAGCGCAGGCCGAAGGAGTCCGTATCGACGATCGGGCATCAGTCGACGCGTTCATCGCCGACTTCAACTCCCGACCCATCGCTCAACGCGACGCCATCTTGGGTCCGGGCCTTCGCCCGCGACCCCAGGGGACAGGTCGCTTTACTCCACCGGGGACGCAACCCCAAGCCCGTTCAACCAAGCGTCGCAAGCGTCGGCGATGAGGAGGCCCGTCCCGGTAGCGGCGGGCAATAGCCACCTCGATCGAGCAAGCACAGTGCGATGAGGTTGTCGGTGGACTTGAATCCGTAGGCCATGCGGGTGAGGAGGCGCAACTTCGTGTTCGTCGATTCCACCAACGCGTTGGAGAGACCGTCGTTGCAGAGCGTGGCGATAATCGAGTCGCGGTGTCTCACGACTCGGCGATAGAGATCGACGAAAGCGGGAATCCGGCAGCGCCGCGCCCAGTTACACCACGCGTCGAGGGCCCGGATGGCCTCGTGGCCGCGCAGCTGAAATACCAGGCGGAACTGCTCTTTCAAGAGGTAGGCCCGGTAGAGGGCCTTGTTCAGGGACGCCACCCGTGCGAGGCTCGTCTGCTGTCGCTCGCTCAAGTGGTCGGGGTTCTTCAAGAGCGCGTAGCGACAGCCCTTCAGGTGGGCGATAAGACTCGGGGCACCGATCTTCCTGGCGTTTCGCCAGATGCCCTTTCGCACCTCGTCGAGCGCCCTGGTCGCCCAGGCCACCATGTGGAATGCGTCCGCGCAGAGCGTCGCGTTGAGACAGCGTTCATGAACAACGCTCGCGATCCACTCGGCCGCGTCAGCGCTGACCAATCTGATTCGGGCGCTGCGCTCTCCACCCAGAAGTTCGAAGAACTGTTCGAGGGTCTCCTTGTCGCGTCCGACCGCGGCCCACACGAGTCGTCCGCTGTCGTGGTCCACCACGACGGTCAAGTACTTGTGGCCGCGCCGGTAGCTGATCTCGTCGATGCCAATGCGGACGAGTCCCTCGAAGGGATCCTTCGCCGCACGAACGTCCGCGACGACCCGGGTGATGATCGCGCCAACACTGCGCCACGAGACTCTCATCACGTCAGCGACCGCCGACTTCGAGGTGTGGGTCACCAACCACGACACCTGGTCATCGAAGTCCCGGGTGTGGCCAGCACCGTGGCGGGCCCAGGGAACCAGGGCGACCGCCACCCCGTGCTCGGGGCAGTTGACCCGTGGAGCGTCGGCTTGCAGGTAGCAAAGCACCACGCCGAGATCGAGCGCTCGCCAGTTCCTTCTTCCCTGGCCCTGGTCATAACCGGGAGCCCGACGCCCACAGAGACCGCATCGACGTTTCGTCGCCCGTCGCGGACGCACGTGGATCATGACCGCATCAGCCTCCTCGTCGAACTCCACTGACTCGATCACGGTCGCCCGGTCGATACCGAGCGCCCGACGCCATACGCTTGCGTTGAGCACACCAATCTCCTTCGTCTAGTTTCTTGAGCTTCAAGTACTCAGAAACCTAGACAGGAGTTGGCGTTGTTCGTTTCACGGCCTCAGTTGGCACCCACACATTGGTCAGAAGAGCCTTAAAGCTATGGTTACGAGTGGGTCGAGAGGATTATTTACACTTTCGCGGAGGAATGAACGCGCCGGGGCGTTGTAATCAGGCAGGTCAAGGGAGTTTCACGACCGACCCACTGCGGATTGAGTCTGGTGGAATTTCCGCAAGATTCAAGCCACGAAATTCGACAACCCGTTGGCGATTGCTCGAAATCACCGCCGACACGGTCAAGCCGCCAGTCGTTGCACCTCGTTTGCAGCCCGCAATCGGTCGAGTCCACATCTTGGAAGCGAACGTACTGTGTTTGGGAAGAACGAGAACTCGGCGAAATCCCTAGAGAATCATTCCACGAGAATCATCAACGCTAGTGCGGTCAGGTCATTCGTTTCATCACTAACGAAACCTCCTCAACCCACCTACCTCTGTCATCGTTCTTGCGCGACGTGAGATCAATCAAAACAATCTGGTGTGCTGGGCAACGCACTCGGTCCGGCTTAGGCATCGGCACGAAATTTGCGATACTCGTGTCGCGCCAGGACTATACGGTGCCGCCATTCGTTTCGAAATTCGATGCGATGGACACTCGACTCCATCTGCGCCAACTGTCGCGGTCTAGATACTTTCACTCAACTCACCGCTCCTTGAAGACTTTCGCTGCATTAGGGCTAGCGACCTAACGTTCGATGCCCTTTCGAAATTCGACGAACACTGCTGCCCTTCTACAACTACTTCTCTCGCAGTTGAGTGACCTGCGAATAAAAGTTGGACTCGCCACTCGTTGGTGCCGTGAAGAGGCTGCGTCACTTTCAGAGGAAGGTGGTCGACAAGGATCGTCTTGGTTGCGTTTCTCGCGACCATTTTGAAGTCGCGCGGCCCCGTGATTGCGTCCGCCCATGATAGGTTTCAGCCAAGTGATGCACATCCGGACGCTCAGATGGACGATGCCATGTCAATTCCCGTGAATGATTTGTCTCGAAGCTTCAATAGTCACCGGGATGAGTTGACTGCGGCATTTGAGCGCGTCACCCTAAGTGGCCGGTTTGTACTCGGCCCAGAGCACGATGCTTTCCAAAGCGAGTTTGCCGATTTCGTTGGTGTTAATCGCTGTATAGGTGTTGCCAACGGAACCGATGCTCTCGAGCTCACCATACGCGTACTCGGGGAAGGACGGGTCGGAACCGTTCTCACGGCTGCCAACGCTGGTGGGTACACGACCACGGCAGCCCGTCGAGCTGGACGAGCTGTGTCATACGCGGACATAGACCCAACGCACTTATGCATCGATGCGAAATTGGTTGAGCCATTGCTCGATGGCGTCGCAATCTGTGTGGTGACTCACCTCTACGGTTACCTAGCACCGGTGGAGCAGATTGTGGAACTTTGCCATGACCGCGGCGTCCTCGTGATTGAGGACTGCGCACAATCCGTTGGGGCTCAGCGCAACGGACGGCAAGCGGGTTCATTTGGAGACGCCGCAACCTTCAGTTTCTACCCGACTAAGAACCTGGGTGCCCTTGGTGACGCCGGGGCGATAGTGACTTCGAACGATGAGGTTGCTAATAATCTTCTTCGTCTGCGCCAATACGGTTGGACCTCGAAGTATTCCATTGGTATTGATGGCGGACGCAACAGTCGACTCGATGAATTTCAAGCAGCCGTGCTGCGAACTCGGCTACCCGACGTTGCTCTAGGAAATATGCGGCGCCGAGAGATTATTGAGCACTACGCCGCAGCCGCCGAAGGTACAGGCTTGACCATGCTTCCAGTAACGGGAGAAGATCACGCAAGCCATCTGGCAGTCGGACTTACGACTTCACGCGACGAGGTCGCCGCAGCGTTTTCAGCGGCCGGCATAACGACCGACGTGCACTATCCGATTCCTGACCACAAGCAACCGGCGTTCGCGAAGGAATATAGCGATGTGCACCTGTTAGTCACTGAGGAGATGGCCCGGAAGGTGATTACGCTGCCATGTTTTCCTGAACTGAACGCAGCAGAGATTGAAAAGGTGTGTGATGTCATCCGAACGCTCTGACTTTGACTTGAACTCTGAGGGGATTCGCTACTCCGTCGTGGTACCGGTGTACGGGAATGAAGCCACAATTCCGGCCCTCATTGAGAGGCTCAAGTCAATGTCGCAAGGTCTGGATGCGCCAATGGAGACCGTATTTGTCGTCGACGGCTCGCCCGACGGCTCGCTATTGGTCTTGCGTCGGCTGCTGCCACTGTCGGGAATGTCCACCCAATTGGTAAGCCACTCGCGTAATTTTGGCTCCATTGCTGCTATCCGTACCGGTTTGGCGGCAGCCCGAGGCGACTACATCATCGCAATGGCTGCTGACCTTCAGGAACCTCCGGAGTTGGCGGAGAAGTTCTTCGACTATCTTTCCACGGGCGACTATGACGTGGCTGTTGGAACTCGCACCGGACGCGATGACCCA
>Ga0224532_1000043_pt1 | contig 20288 bp, 19 predicted proteins | sample 714E115metaG_FD_179902 | JGI IMG/M metagenome (GOLD analysis project Ga0224532, IMG submission 179902) | Peat soil microbial communities from Stordalen Mire, Sweden - 717 E1 1-5 | ecosystem: Environmental > Terrestrial > Soil > Wetlands > Peat | place: Sweden: Norrbotten County, Stordalen Mire... | reverse complement strand
GATGAACGGGTAGACGTTCGTGTTGAGATCGGGACTCGCCACGAGTCCGCTCGCGGCGACGCCCGCGCCGTAACGCAACGAACGAAGAATCTGGTGAAGGGTCTCGCCGCCCACGCAGTCAATCGCCCCGGCCCAGCGTTCGCTCGCGAGGATCCGGTCGGCACGGTCGGCGATCTCGTCGCGGCCAATGACGCGCACCGCACCGCGCTCGTAGAGCCACGCTGACTCCTGAGGCGAGCCAGTGGACGCTACTGGCTGGTAATCGCGAGCCTGCAGAAAGGAGACGGCGAGTGAGCCCACGCCGCCGGTGGCGCCGGTGACGAGCACCTCGCCACCGGGCTCGAGACCGTGGTGCTCGAGGGCGAGCACGCTCGCCATCGCGGTGAAGCCGGCCGTGCCGATCACCATCGCGTCACGCGTCGAGATGCTCACCGGCAGCACGCTGATCAGTCTTGAGGGTGCGTAGAGTACGGGCGCGAAACCACCGTCACGCGCCACCCCGAGGTCGCCCCCGTGCACCGCCACGGACGTTCCTTCAGGGATCGCGGGGTTGTTCGACACGACGACGACGCCCGCGGCGTCGACGCCACCGACGAGCACGGGTAGGCGTCGCACGCGGCTCGACGCGCTCGCCACCAACGCGTCCTTGTAGTTGACGCCCGAAAAGTCGACACGTATGACCAGGTCAGCCGGGTCGAGGGCGAGTGGCTCGTAGTCCTCGACGCCCCGGGCGAACTCGCCGTCCTCTTCTCGTACGACGTAACATCGCATCGCAAAATTCTAGGGCGGGCTCGCCTCGGGTGAAACGAGGCCGTACCATGACTTATGGCGATGATTGAGCTTGACGGACAGCGCACGTGGGTCCTCGTACCCAAGAAGAAGAAGGGCGAGGTCGTTCTCCTCTTACACGGGGGAATGAGCAGCAGCAACAGCCTGCTCGCCTCGATCGGTCCCCACCTAAAAAAGAAGTTCCGACTCGCCGCCTTCGATCGCCGGGGCCACGGCAAGAGTCCCGACACCGACGAGCCGTTCCACTACGCCGACATGGCCGATCAGACCATTGCCTTCATTGAGCACCTGGGAAGGCCGGTGCACCTCGTGGGGCACAGTGACGGCGCCAACGTGGCGCTACTCGTCGTGCTGAAACGTCCCGACCTCGTGAAGCGGGCGGTGCTGGTCGGGGCGAACTACCACCATCGGGGCCTCCTGCCTTTGGAACCCCTGCGCGTCGCCACGCCGGGGTTTGATGCCTGGTCCCAGAAGTACGCGGCGTCGTCGCCCGACGGCATCGACCACGCCGAGGCGGTATTGAAGAAGAGTCTGCGTCTGTTCGCGCGCGAGCCGAAGCTGTACCGCGAAGAGCTCGCCTACGTGCGCCGACCCGTCTTGGTGATGGCGGGCGACGACGACGTGGCGAGGCTCTCGCATACGTGTGCGCTCTTTGAGTCGATGCCCGGCGCGCAGCTCGCGATCATCCCGGGTGCGTCCCACGGCGTCTTGAAAGAGCAGAGCGCGTTGTGCGCGTCGATCATCGAGCGTTTCCTCACCCAGTCGTTGCCGCCCAAGACCCTCGCACCCTTGCGCCGGCCCGAAGTAAGCGAGTAGTTCCTTCCTGGGCTTTGGCGAGGGCCTCCACTAGGCTGGACTCCAATGATGACCCAGCTCGCCGCCTCGCGGACCCGCTCGGTCGCGTGGTGGGCGAGGCTCCACGGGCTCTCGAGCGACGGTGCGCTCTACGCGATATCCGCGGTATTCGCTCTGCTCCTGGGTCTCTCCTCGGGACAGGTCGCCCAGTGGCATTGGGGCTTTCTCACTGCGGCCCCCTACGGCGCCGCCGCGCTCGCGGGTCTCGTGCTTGGTCGCGTGCGTGTGCGACGCACGACGCTGGTTCGACTGGGATTGCTGGCGTTGGTGATCATGGGTTCGGTCGTGATTCCCCTCGCGCTCGAGGCTCGCTGGCGACACCAGGACCCGAACCAGGGCTACGCCCAGCCCGAGGTGTCGGTGATCGAACGTTCGGCGACCTACGTAAGTCAGGGCCAGGATCCGTACCGCTCGTACTACACCGACGGGCGAGTGGTCGATGAGTTGCACGGACTACCCGCGTACGAATCGTTCTTCCCGTACTTTCCCTTGATGAGTGTGTTCGGTCTGCCTTCGGCCGAGACGCACGCGAGTTCGGGACTGAGCGACGCGCGAATCCTGATGTCGCTCATGACCCTGCTCGTGAGTCTCGCGGCGCTCGTCATGTTGCGCACGACGCGACAAAAGAAGATTCGCATCGCCCAGGTGCTGCTCGCGTTACCCACGGGCGCGCTGTTCCTCTCCACGGGAGGCGACGACATGCCCATCCTCGCGCTGCTGCTCCTCGGCGTGGCGGCCCTGCAACGGCGTTCCGCCAACACCGCGGGCATCAGCTTGGGTCTGGCTGCGGCGATGAAGCTGACCGCGTGGCCCGTGGCCTTTGGCGCACTACTGGTGGCGCACGACAAGAAGGACCGGCCCGCGTGGCGCACGGTGGCGCTCTGGGTCACCGGCATCGTCATGGTGACGGTCGTGCCGTTCGTTGTCAAGGCGCCCTGGGCGTTCTTCTCGAACGTCTTCGCGTTTCCACTCGGACTCGCACACGTCGCCTCACCGGCCGCCAGTGACCTGCCGGGTCACGTACTCACGACCTGGTGGCCACCGCTCGGCCACGTGCTGGCGCCGCTTGCGTTGCTCGTGGGCGGGTACTTCGCGGCGAAGTACGCAAGACGACACTGGCCGCTCTCGCTGAGCCAACTGCTCGGTCTTTTGAGCATCGCGTTCCTCGTCATGATGTGCGTCGCGTCGGCGACGCGTATTGGCTACATCATCTATCCACTCAACTTCGCCCTCTGGGCCTGGGTCTGTCGTGAGGACCAGGACGTGGCGTTCGAGACGGTGGCGTTCTAGATCGTCTCGGAATTCTGGTAGATCTGGAACTTCCAGTGCGTCGACGTGGCGTTGGACGAGTTCACCGTTACCCCGATGACCCAATAGAAGGTGTCGTTGCCGGCCTTTTGAAACAGGTCCTGGGGCGCTCCGTTGCTCGCACCCTGGGAGAAGAGGTCCCAGCCCTGGGCCCTCAGCTGGGCGCTGTAGTACCCGAGCAGTTCGCCCGGTGTGACCGCGGTCACGAACGAACGAGTGCAGCTGAAGTCGCCAGCTCCCTGGTTGGGGAGCGACACCGCGCCCGTGGCGACGGTGGTCGCGGGCACGATCAACGCGGGCAGGACGTTCGAGGGAGGGGTCCCGGGTTGCTCGCAGCCGACGAGCAGGTGCGAACTCGCGGTGTTGAGTCCGCCGACCACCACCGGAATCGTCGTCGGGGTGGTGACACCTTGATCGGAGACGGCGTTGATGAGTAGGAACACCGCGAGCATTACGACACCCACAATGAGCACGGCCGCGGCGGGCCAGATGCTGGTGGTCGTCGTCAGTGGTGGCTGGGGACGCTCACTCACCGTGCCATCCTAAATGGTCGATGGGACCTCGTCCCTGTCCGAGTCGCCACGCTGCCGCACCTTCGAGGGCTGCCAGCACGAAGGACTTCGCGTCACGGGTCGCTTCAGCCAGCGGTCTGCCCAGTGCGAGTCCGCACGCGATGGCGGCGGACAACGAACAGCCCGTGCCGTGATCGTTCGTGGACTCCACGCGCGCAGCGTCGAACACGGTCACGCCATGGGCGCTTACCAACACGTCGGGCGCGTGAGCGACCATGTGGTCCTGATTGGTGAAGTGGCCACCCTTGACGAGCACGAACGCTGGTCCGAACGTGAGGATCTGTTGGCCGACACGCACCATGTCATCAAAATCACGGATCTCGCGCGCGTCGAGGTCACAGAGCACGGCGGCCTCACGGATATTGGGCGTGACGATCGAGGCGAAAGCGAACAGGGCCTCGCGGTAGGCACCGACGCCGCCGTTGGCCATGAGCGAGTGTCCCGTGGACGAGACGAGCACCGGATCCACCACGAGATTGGCGAGGACCCCCGAGCGGGCGAGTTCACCGACCGCTTCGACCGTCTGGGGGGTGGCGAGCATGCCGGTCTTGACTGCGCGCACGTCAAAGTCCTCGAGCACCGCTCGGCACTGGGCGAGCACCATGTCGGGCTCGGTGGTGGCGACCGAGAAGACCCCGAGCGTGTTCTGGGCCGTCAAGGCGGTGATCGCCGTGGTGCCGTGTACCCCGAAGGCGGCGAAGGTCCGCAGATCGGCCTGGATTCCGGCGCCCCCGCCAGAATCCGAACCCGCGATGCTGAGGACGGTCACGGGTTGCACCTTGACCACCCTAGTTATCGCGCCAGGAAGTTTCGCCGTGGCGCTAGCGCCGACCCGAGAGGCCGCGACGGTGCGTAGATAATCGCTCACTACGATGTGGGGAGTGGATGATCTCTTTCGTGTTGGTTCGCTCACCTCCTCGTCGCGGCTGGTCATGGGCACCGGCGGGTTCCGCTCCTTGGTCGTTCTAGAGGCCTCGCTCGTCGCCTCGGGAGCCTCGATCGCCACCGTGGCGCTTCGTCGCGTCGATCCGTCAGTGGAAGGCTCGATCTACGACGTCCTAAAAGGTCTGGGCTTTGACCTCTTGCCCAACACCGCCGGTTGCTACAGCGCCGCTGAGGCGCTGAAGGTCGCCCAATTGGCGCGCGAGGCTTTCGGTGCCGACGTCGTGAAACTCGAAGTAATCGGTGACGACGTGACGTTGCTGCCCGACACCACCGAAACCCTGATTGGTGCCGAAAAGCTCGTGCGCGAGGGATTCGAGGTCTGGGCCTACACCTCTGATGACCTCATCGTCGCCCAACGCCTCGAGCAGGCGGGCTGCGTCGCGGTGATGCCCCTCGGCTCACCAATCGGTTCGGGTCTGGGAATACGCAATCCTCACGCGATCAGCCTGATCTGCGAGCGACTCAGCGTGCCGGTACTGCTGGACGCCGGGGTGGGCACCGCGTCGGACGCCGCACTCGCGATGGAGTTGGGCTGTGCCGGGGTCCTCGCCGCCTCGGCGATCAACCGGGCCCTGGAGCCGGCCATGATGGCCCGAGCGCTCAAGGAGGCGGTGTCGGCGGGTTTTCTGGCCCAGCGCGCGGGGCGGATTCCTCCTCGCTTGCACGCCGAGGCCTCGTCGCCGTCGCTTGGCCGCCCGGATCTATTTGTCGAGTAGGACCAGGGCAAACTACACTGGTGTAGTCCAACGGGATAGTCTGAATACACCTCGGTCGGGAGGGACATCACATGACAGGTTCTCTAACTTCGGGATTTAGTGGCCCGACGGTGTGTCGCCTCGCGGGCGTCACGTATCGTCAGCTGGACTACTGGGCGCGTACCGATCTCGTGACGCCTTCGATCACCGCCGCGCACGGCAGCGGATCCAAGCGCGCCTATTCCTACGGCGACGTCCTCGAGGTCAAGGTCATCAAGTCCTTGCTCACCTCGGGTGTCTCGCTGTCTCGTGCCCGCCAGGCCGTTGAATGCTTGCGCAAGGCGCTCGGGGCCGATCTGGCGTCGAGCAGCCTCGTCCTGAGTGACGCGGGTTCGGTGCTCGCGCACGACGACGGTGACCTGGTGGACTTGCTGCGCGGCGGCCAGGGCGTCTTTAACATCGTGCCGTTGGCCAACGTGGTGGCCGAACTCTCCACCACGATCGCCCAGGAACAGCTCGAGAAGGAACGAGTACTGACGTCGGAGAGGGAGCACCGCTCGGCGTGACGCCCCTGTCAACGCGTGGCGACGCTCGCGTTCGCCACCCCAGTGTGAATACGGCCGCGACCAGTACCTTCGCGCACCCGAGTGAACAGCTCTTCGCGACGTTGCTCAATCTCTATGAGATCGAGTGGTTTTACGAGCCCCTCGAATTCCCGCTCGCCTGGAACGAGGAGGGGCGACCCGTGCGGGCGTTTCGCCCCGACTTCTACCTTCCCTCGCGCGCACTGTTCATCGAGTTGACGGTGCTCGAGCAGCGCCTCGTGACTAAGAAGAATCAGAAGGTCCGCGAGTTCCGCGCGCTCTATCCCGAGGTGGCGTTACTGGTCGTCTACCAGCGCGACTTCGCGGCGCTGCTGGCCCAGCACGACCTGGGAACACTGGGCGACTTCGCGGCCTAATGTGACTGTCGTGAGCGACCGGCGCCCTTTTCTCTACGACACCCACGTCGAACTGGGGGCGAAGATCGTGCCCTTCGGCGGTTGGGAGATGCCGCTTTCCTACGGTACCGGTACCGTCGCCGAGCACCTCGCGTGTCGAAGCGACGCCGTCGTCTTTGACGTGTCGCACCTGGGTACCGTGCGCTGTGACGGCGACGGTATGTTCGACGCGCTGCAATCGACCTTGACCAACGACCTGACCAAGGTGGCACCGGGACGCGCGCAGTACACCCACCTGTTGGACGACGACGGTTACGTGGTCGACGACATCATTGTCTGGTGGGTGTCCGAGCACGAGTTCGACGTCATGCCCAACGCCTCGAACACCTCGGGGGTCACCTCGGCGCTGCCCGGCATCGACGTCACCGCAGAGCGTTGCGTGCTCGCGGTCCAGGGTCCTCACGCGCGCGAGAAGGTCGCTCAGATCGATCCCGCGTTCGCCGCCGTGGGGCGATTCCACGTCGCTCGAGTGGACTACCACGGTAGCGAAGTGCGCGTCGCGGGCACCGGCTACACCGGTGAGGACGGCATCGAGATTGCTGCACCCAATGAAGTCGCCGACGAACTGCTTCGAGCGCTGGTGGGTGCGGAGGTCACGCCAGCCGGTCTGGGCGCGCGCGACACCTTGCGATTAGAAGCCGCGTTGCCGCTCTACGGCCACGAGCTGACGCTCAGCTCAACGACGTTGGAGGCGAAGCTCGGCTGGGTGCTCGGTTGGGCGAAGCCCACGTTCCGGGGTCGACCCGCCGTTGAACTCGAGCGCGAGCGCGGACCTCGCCGTCACCTCACCGGGGTGCTCGGTGAAGGGCGCCAGCCACTGCGTGACGGTGCGCTGGTGCGTGTTGAGGGTCGCGAGGTGGGCGTGCTCAGTTCGGGGAACTTCTCGCCGATGCTCGAACGCGGCATCGGACTCGGTCTGCTCGACGAGACCCTGGAGGTCGGCACGCCGTTGACGCTCGAGCTACGCGGTCGCGACGTGAAGGCCAGTGTCGCGGCGCTGCCCTTCGTACGAAAGGTGAAGTGACGTGGCTGATTACCTACCCCACACCCACGACGAGGTCGAGTCGATGCTGAGGTTCCTCGGAATGAACTCACTGGATGATCTGTTTAGCCAGATCCCCGCCGCCGTTCGACTGAGCCAAGGTCTCGATCTTCCTGCGGGCCAGAGCGAGCCCGACGTCGCGGCTTACTTCAGTCGACTGACGCGCGCCAACAAGGGCCAGAGTGCGTGGCTCACGTGTTTCGCGGGCGGCGGCGCCTACGACCACGAGGTACCGGCCGTGGTGAAGATGCTCGGCTCGCGTTCGGAGTTCGTGACGGCGTACACGCCCTACCAGCCTGAAGTGGCCCAGGGGGTGTTGCAAGCGATCTTCGAGTACCAGACATTGGTGTCGCGACTCAGTGGACTCCCCATCGCCAACGCCTCGCTCTACGACGGCGCGAGCGCCCTCGTCGAGGCGCTCAATATGGCTTCGGGCGCGACGCAGCGTCAGAAGATGGTCGTGTCCTCGGGCGTGCACCCGCACTGGCGCGAGGTGGTGCGAACCTTCGCCGCCGGTACCGGCCACGAGGTACTCGAGGTGCCGTTGGAGAACGGTCGCACCCAGTGGGACCGCGTCGATCTCGCCGGCGCTGGCGCGATCGTGGCGGGCTACCCGAACTACCTGGGCGTGCTCGAAGACCTCAGTGTCGCCAAGCAACTCAGTGTCAGCCACGACGCGCTCTTGGTCGTCGCGGCCGACCCGGTCGCCGCGGGAGTCTTGAAGACCGCGGGCCAGTGGGGGGCTGACGTCTTTGTCGCCGAGGGCCAACCCTTTGGCACACCCCTCGCCTTCGGCGGACCGTACCTCGGGCTGTTCGCCTGCAGTACCGATCAGGTGCGCCGGCTGCCCGGACGAATCGTGGGTGAGACGGTGGACTCGAACGACCGGCGCAGCTTCGTCACGACCCTTCGCGCCCGCGAACAGGACATCCGTCGCGAGAAGGCCACGTCGAACGTCTGCACCAATCAGACGCTGATGGCGGTCACGGCCGCCATCCAACTGGGATGGCTCGGTACCCAGGGTTTGCGCGAGGTGGCGACCCGGTGTGCCCAAGGCGCCCACTATCTGTTCGACGAAGCCACGAAGATCGACGGCGTCGAGGCGGTCTCGACCGCACCGTTCTTTCGCGAGTTCGCGCTGCGCGTGCCCAAGGGCGCCAAGGAAGTGTTGCGTTCGATGGGCGAGAATGGTGTGCTCGGGGGTCTCAGTGTCGCTGAACTGTGTCACGGTGCGGACCCCTCGGTCGAGGGCGTCGAGCACGTGCTGCTCGTCACGGTCACCGAACGGCGCACGCGCGAGGAGATCGACCACTACGTCGACACGCTTCGAAAGGCGGTGCGCTGATGACGACGTTCGCCTCGGCCCCGGGTGGACGCGCAGCGTCGGCCCCCTTGCTCGGTCACGAGACCGAACCAACCATGTTCGAGCTCTCGGTGCCCGGTCGTTCGTCCTACCAACTGCGCACGACCGGCGTACCCTCGGTGCCGCTGGACCAGTTGGTGCCCTTCGAGCACTTGAACGCGGACGTGATCAATCTCGCTGAGCTCTCCGAGCGCGACCTGGTCGCTCACTTCACGCGCCTGTCGCACCGACAGTTCTCGGTGGATCTGGGGGCCTACCCGCTCGGCAGCTGCACCATGAAGTACAACCCCAAGTTCTGTGACGCGGTCGCGGCCGATCCGGGACTCAACACCGTGCACCCCGGCGTGCCCGCCGAACTCGCCCAAGGTTGGCTCGAGTTGCTCGTGACCCTCGAAGAGAAGCTCTGTGCGATCACCGGCATGAGCGCGGCGACGTTGCAACCGGCCGCGGGTGCCGCCGGAGAGTTGACAGGACTGTTGTTGATGCGCGCCTTTCACGAGGCCAACGGCGACCGGCGCACCAGAGTACTGATCCCCGATTCGGCGCACGGCACCAATCCCGCCTCGGTGACGTTGGGCGGTTACGACGTGACGACGATCCCCTCGAACGAACGCGGTCTGGTGGACCTCGCGGCGCTGAAGGCGGCGCTCGGCCCCGACGTCGCGGGCATCATGCTGACCAATCCGAACACCGTCGGGCTCTTCGAAGAGGAGATCATCGAGATCGCTACCGCGGTGCACGACGCGGGCGGTCTGTTGTACTACGACGGCGCGAACCTGAACGCCATCCTCGGTGCGGTGCGACCGGGCGACATGGGCTTTGACATCGTGCACATGAACCTGCACAAGACCTTCGCGACGCCCCACGGTGGTGGGGGACCGGGCGCGGGACCCGTCGCGGTCTCGGCGCGACTCGAGGAGTTCCTGCCCGGGCCCAAGGCTGCGCGCACCTCCGACGGCGCCTACGAGTGGCGTTTCCCGTCCCGGTCCATTGGCCGCGTGCACGGCTGGCACGGTAACGCCATGGTGCTCGCGCGCGCGCTCGCCTACATCGACGTGCACGGGGGAGACGGTCTTGCGCGCGTGGCCCGGCACGCGGTGCTGAACGCCAACTGGTTGCGCAAGCGACTCGAGAAGACGCTGCCCGCCGCCTACGACCGCCTCTGCATGCACGAGTGCGTGCTGAGTGCGACCACGCTCAAAGACGCCTACGGCGTACGCGGGCTCGACGTCGCAAAGGCCCTGCTCGAGGAGGGTTTCCATTCGCCGACGGTCTACTTCCCCTTGATCGTGGACGAGGCCCTGATGTTCGAACCCACCGAGACCGAGAGTCCCCAGACCCTGGAGGCGCTCGCCCTGGCGGTCGAGCGGATCGGGCAGCGCGCCAAGGACGACCCCGACTCGTTGCATCGCGCCCCCCAGACCACGCCGGTGTCGCGCGTGGACGAGGCGCGCGCCGCGCGCCACCTCATCTCGACCGAGGACGCCGCCTCGCGCTAGGACGTCACCGTCGTCGGGTACCCGGCCTCTAGGATTGACCCATGACCAAGCCGCTCATCGGTGTCACGGGGCGACGCTGGCCCGCGTCGCAGTTCGGATCCCTCGTGCCCAAGGGCATGTCGAGCCTCAAGGTCGACCTGCACTTCACTGACTACGTGCACTCCATCGCCCTCGCGGGAGGACTGCCCGTGGAGTTGACGCGCGACGCCGATCCCTACGAGATGGTCCAGCACCTGGATGGACTGGTCCTCAGTGGTGGCGCCGACGTCGAACCCGCCCGCTACGGGGCCGAACCAGAGGAGAAGCTCGGACCGCTGGAGACCGACCGCGACGCGTGGGAGTTCGCCCTCTATGATGCCGCGCGCGAGCGTGACCTGCCGGTGCTCGCGATCTGTCGGGGCTTCCAACTGGTCAACGTCGCCCACGGTGGATCGCTCAATCAACACGTCGACCTCGACGAGGGGGCGGGCCATCCGCAGTGGGATGTGGATGGCCGCACCGCAACCCACGACGTGACCAGCGTGCCCGCGACCATTCTCGCGGCACTCGTAGGCGAACACACCCGCGTGAATTCCCTGCACCACCAGACCGTCGAACGACTCGGCGACGACCTGGTCGTGAGCGCGTACGCCAGTGACGGAGTGGTGGAGGGGTTCGAGACCCCCGACGGCGAGGTGCTCGGCGTGCAGTGGCACCCCGAACTGCTCGAAGCGCCCGACCCGACGTTCCGTTGGCTCGTCGAGCGCTGCGCCGCGCGTCTCAGCCTCACTTGAGGGACTTACCGGTACTCAGGAAAGCTCAGTGCGCGAGCGCCATGCCCGCGAGAAAGGCCGCTGCGCACAGGGCGGGCGTCGCGAGCACCAGGCTGAGTGAATAACCGACGTGGTGTTCGCGTTGAAGGATGGCCGGGATCGCGAAGGCCGAGGAGAACGTCGTGAGCCCCCCGCAGAAGCCGGTCAAGACGATCGAACGGGTGTGGGCGTCCGCGCTGCCGAGGAGTCGGTACGCCGCCCAGCCGGCGATCGCGGTACCGAGCGCGTTGGCGCCCACGGTCGCCCAGGGTCGACGCGTGGGGTGGTGTCGACGAACGAGATACTCGGCCAGGTAGCGAACGACACAACCCAACGCCCCGGCGATCACCACGAGCGCGAGGGTCATCGCAGGTGCACCTTGAGACCGAGCCATCCCGCGACGACACCACTGGCGACCGCACCCGCCAACACACCGAGCCCGGCCGCGACCGAGAGGTGCCAGAGGGTCGCGATGTCGACGAAGAGGCCCGAATAGGAGGTGAAGCCGCCAAAGAAACCAGTGATGGCCACGAGGCGCGTGAGGTCGTTGGGGTCGTGGTGGCGCAGGGGACCGACCAGGAGGGCAGTGGCGACAAGGACCCCCACGAAGTTGATGGCGAGCAGCATCCAGGGAATTTGACCGGCCCAGGAGACCGTGTGGGGACCGTAGGTCGCCGTGGCGCGCGGTAGCGAACCCGGGACCAACCAGCTCGAATGCACGAGAAGATCACGAACCAGGGTCCCGAGGCCTCCGCCGAGTGCCACGACGGCGACCGCTTTGGCCAACTGCCCGGGGGAGAGCGAGGTATTGGGCGCCATGACGAAGCAAAACTAGTTCAAGTAGGTCATTTTCCAGGTTATCCATGGTCTCAGAGGCTGAGTCAGGAGAAATGACAAGTATTACGAGTGCTCATTTACCTCTGATTTCAACGTTTTAAAGGAAAAGCCCTATATCTATAGGGGAAATCGTGTCACAAAACTGTAATTACAAATTAATTGCCTAGGACTTTAGTCCTCTGTATACTCTGCACTATCCAAACAAACCGAACTGTTTGTAGAGAAATGCCTAAGGGGGCTACTACCAATGCCAATGTCTAAGAAAATGTCTGGGCGATTCGCGGGTCTGATTGCCGCCCTGGTCGCGGTTCTCGCGTTGTCATCGACGGCGGCGGTGACCTTCGCTGGCTTCAGTGCCCAGATCGTCAACAACGCCAACACCTTCTCGTCGGGAACCATGCAACTCGAGGAAAGCAACGGCGGTACGACGTGCTACTCCACGGGCTCGGGCTCGGGTGGTACGGTCTCGGCCGCCAACTCGGCCAACTGCTCGATCAACAAGCTGGTCGGTACGTTGAACCAGGTTCCCGGTGGTACGGCTCTTTCGACCACGATCACGATGACCAACAATGGCACCATCGCCGCCACGCTGGACAGCCTGGTCTTTGCCACCTGCAGCGCGGCTGCCGCGTCGAACGCTGCTGGCTACGTCGGTAGTGACACTTCAGGATTCTGCGGCAAGGTCGACATCGAGGTCAGCGTCGGCTCGACGACGGTCGGCACGCACTGCTTAATCCCCGCGAGCACTTCGCCGTGCGCGGCGGCCCCGACGAGTGCCGCGACGCTCGCTACGGTGAGCGGTACGACGATCAACCAGGCCACCACGCCCCAAGGCTTGACGGCCCTGGCGGCGGGTGCCAGCCAGGCCTACACCTTTACGGTGCTGCTCGACTCGAGCGCTACCAACATCGACCAAGGTCTCGCGGCCTCCCAGACCATGACGTGGAACCAGTCGTAGTAACGAAGTCTTGATGTACCTCGCTGCCTCGCGGACCTCCGGGTTCGCGAGGCAGCGAAGTTTTGAGGGAGTTACCGAGGCCTAATGTTTGTCTGGGGCACTTCCCTCGAGAGGGTGAAGGGCGCGCCGCAGAAAGAGCCGTAGATGAAGAGAGCAGCAGTGAAGCGTCGGCGATTTCGGGTGTTCGGGGGCCTGTCCTTCGCGGTGCTCGGCTACACCGTGCTGCCGGCGGTGGTGGCATCAGCGGCGATCTTCACGACGACCCTCGTGAACATCTCGAACACCTTTTCGAGCGGCAACATAGTCATGTCGGCGACCACGCCGACCTCGGTGGTCTGCACGCCCGCGACTGGTTCGATCACCACGACCAACGCGACGACGTGCTCGGGGGACCCCTATCCCACCGCGACGTTGTCCACTACCGCCGCGAGCGCGGTGACGACGCTCAGTGCGACGGGGTCGCTCAACGGCACCAACGCTGACGTATCGTCACCGGGATGTGGCGTGCAGTACTTCAACGAGGGCGTCAACCACAACTGGGGACTTCCGTTCTACGGCGTGACCTACGGCGCCGCGATGTCCAAGTTCTCTTCCACCGCTGCGGCGTTTGACGGTTCGACGGGGGAAGGGGAGACCTACACCCTCGAGACAGCGCCCGCGAACTTCACCATCACCGGTTGGTTCAACACCACCCACGCGCAGGGGACATTGATCGCCTTTTCGAACAGCCAGAACACCACCCTCACCGTCGACAACGACCGTAGCCTGTGGATCGATTCGGCCGGCAAACTCGTCTGGGCGACCGCGACCAGCGCGACGACGATGACCGAGTTGACCAGTACGTCAGTGGTCAACAATGGCGCCTGGAACTTCTTCGCGGTCACGATCGGCACCACGTCGGGCGACCAGCTCTACGTGAACGGCTCATTGCAGGCCTCAAACGCGGCGACGGCGGCGTACAACTACAACGGCTACTGGCACCTGGGCTGGGGCTCGGAACTCGACGGCACGCCCAACTGGACGGACAAGCCAACGTCGGCGTACTTCAACGGTTCGCTCAACGGCGTGGCGATTTTCGGCTCGCAGTTGACCGCCGCCAAGATCACGGTGCTTAATGGCGAGACCACGCAAGCCACCTACGACGCGCAGGTCGCCGCCGACACCGACGCGTTCTACTGGCCGCTCGACGACACGGGTTCGACGCCCTATACGGGCGCCCTGCCGACGCTCACCGCGCCGACCCAGACACTCGCTGACGTCTCGGGTAACGCCAACACCGGTCACGTGGAGGGCACGGTCACCGTCGGCGCCACCGGACCGACGACGTTGGGGGGTTACGCGATCTCGACCACGGGTGCGACGGGCTCGGACGTCTACACGACCAACACCTTCACGAATCCCGCACAGTTCAGCGTGTCGGGTTGGTTCAAGACCTCCTCGACCGGTTCGCTCATGGGCGCCACCAACGTGCAGACCGACACGACGCCTGCGGCCTGGGATCGCGTGCTCTTCATCGACGCCGCCGGCGACCTCGTCTTCGGCACAAATTCGGCGCTCTATGAATCGATATCACCGACGGCACTCAACAACGGCGCCTGGCACTTCGTCGTTGCGTCCTACGGGCCAGCAGGGGAGGAGCTCTTCGTCGACGGCGCGCTCGTCGCCAGCAACTCCTTAGGTACCTCCGGTCAGAACTACACCTATTATTGGCACCTCAACTACGCCTACACCACGTCGTGGCCGAACTCTCCGGGTAACTACAACTTCAACGGCAGCCTCGCCCAGGTCGCCCTCTACGGCACCCAGTTGTCCGCCGCCCAGGTGTCGACCCTCTATGGCGCGACGAGTCCCGCTGACGAGGAGGGGAGGGTGCTCGCTCTCAGTCCCGTGTCGTACTGGCCTCTCCAGGACACGACGGCCTCGCCGGCGTGTGCGCTGGTCGAAGTAACGGCGCAGACCTTGGTTGGTGCCACCACCACGTGCATAGCCCCCGCGGGGGCGGGAGCCTGTGCGACACCTACGACCGGTGTGCTCGCCAACACGTTCGCGACCCGGTCGATGACCGGACCCGCCGTGGGCGTGCCGGTGACCCTGACGATCACCATGAAAGTCGCTTCAGCGCCGGCCGTCGGGGTGGCGGGACTGCACGTGCTCTTTCCGCTCGTCTTCTATGAGAAGAATTCAACGTTCTCCGCGCAACTCTCCTATCCTTCGGGCGTGGTGATCCTTTGAGCACGCCCACGGTCGCGTCACCCGAGTCGTTGCACATGAATTTCGGACCGGCCAGGCGCAGTCGGCGCGACGCGCGTCGTGAAAAGAGAAGGAACACACACCCACACGCTCGACTGCCCTGGGACATTCGACTGCTGTTCGTGGGAATAGTGGTCGCCGTACTCGCTCAGGTCGGCTGGCTCGCGAGTGGGGGATCGCTCTATCGCATCGACAGCCCCTCGATGTGTCCACAGGTGTGCGTGGGTGCCCTCGTGCTCGACCGTCCCCTCGCCGCGGGAGCTTCTCTCTACAAGGGCGAAACCGTCACGTTCGTCCCGCCCGGCTTCACCGTGCCCTACACGCACCGGGTCGTCAAGATCTTCGCGAACGGAACGTTCGAAACCAGGGGAGACGCCGCCAACATCATCGACCCGTGGGTGGTGTCACCTTCAGAACTAAGGGGGGTGACCGTGGCGACCTTTTGGGGGCTGGGTTGGCTCAGTCAGTCCCTGCCGTTCCTCGCGGTGGGCATGGCGCTCATCTTGCTCTTTCGACGTTCAATCGACGTTCGGGTGCGTCGTCCCTATGACCGGTTGATGGCGGTGGTCTTGATCATCGTGCCAATATGGCTGATCAAGCCCCTTATTCGAGCCACCGTGGTGCAGACGACGTCGTTGAAGAATGGCCTGGAACGCTTGACCATCGTCAACACCGGGCTCTTGCCCTCACAGTTCCGTGCCAGCGTCGGTCAGTTCAAGGACTTCGTCGCCTCGGGACAGCGCATCACCCTCACGGGACGATTGCAACCCGATGGACAGGTCGGCATTTCGCAATTCGTCTCGTTCCACTGGGAGGGTTGGACCATCGTCGCGATCGTCATCCTTTCGCCGCTGCTGCTGTTTTTGTTCCAACTGCCCAACCAACGACGCCTCGCGATGCATCATCCTGGACCGTCGCTCGCCGATCGACTCGCGGCCGAATATCCCGAAGAGGTCCTCGCGGCCGCCATCGCACGCGTAAATGGCGCGAAGGGGGTGGCCGCAACGTCGCCCTCGCAGTTGGCCGCGGCCGATGCGCCCCATCCCCTCCCGCGTCCCTTGAACGCGGACGTGACGTCCTTCGTGGCTGACCCGCCGCACGTGGGCGAACCGTTGATCACGCCCGAGTCTCTACCTGATCCCCTCACGCCTGGCGTCGTCGCCGCGCCAACGGTCGCGAATGCTGCAGACGCCGCGAGCGAACCGATTGTGGCATCGAAGAAGAAAAAGAAGAAGAAGAAGAAAAAGAAAAAGAAGAAGAAGTCGCCAGTACTCGAACAGCCGGCTGGTGAGGGCGCTCCGCGAGCGTGACAGCGTTGCTCGCGAGAGTGGGCGAGTGCGCACGCGGGAGAGCTCGTGGTACCACCACTTCCCCACGCGCTGTCGTTCGCGGCGTCATCCCACGTCCTCACGGCCGTACCCGGGTGCCACTCAATGTGTTTGAACCCTCCGTAGGGTCACCTAGACGGGCTGTCGAGTTGGCCGCTGCGTCCGTGAGGACGTCCAGCCCCTCAGGAACGGTCCCACGACGTGAACTCGACGGGTGGCGACACGACCATGAGGACGCTCGTCGAACGCGGAGGATCGCCCAGGCGAGGGCCTTGGGGGTGAGCAGTGTCCCTGGGTGGGCTTGGCGACGCCGACGTGACTCGCACCGTGGACCGGGAGTAAGGTCGTCAAGAAGTGTAACTTTACATAACGTACATTATCGGCGTAGGCTGTGCAAAACCTGCGCTATACTTGATTTCATGCGAAGAGTTCTGTGTGCTGCGTTGTTGGTAGCCGCCACCGCGGGGTTTATGGCCCTGCCGGCTGGTGCGGACACCGCCACGACTGGCGGCGGAACGATCGGTACGACGCTCTCGTTTGACTACAGCGACAACACGACGCCCGCCTCGGCGAGCAACGGCACCTTCAACATTGTCGTGGACGTGATTCCTGCGCACACCGCCGGTTTCGTTCGACTGGTCGCCGTGGCGCCCGCGAGTGCGAACGTGCCGAACCTGGTGTGCGCCTTTCAGGCCATCACGCTGAATCAAGTCGAGTGCGCCTTTAACTTCTCGGCCAGCGGTGTCTGGTCGATTCACGCCGACTACACCACCTCGGTGAAGGATCCGGTCAATCCGGTAAGTGTGACAGCCATCGCGAACCTTCGCGTCGGCAACTAGTTGGCCCACGCTCAGCCGCACCGGTTTCGGGTGCTCTGGGGTGATTTCACGAGGGGCCTTGACCAAGAGATCGTCGTGGCCTATGACGTCGACGAAGCACTCATCATCGCCCACGATCGTCGACCAGAACTGCCTCGTCCACGGACGGCCTTCATGATCCTCGACGCCTGACCTACACTTCGGCCCATGAATTCACTCTTTGACGTCCAGGGCAAGGTAGTACTCGTCACCGGCGGCAGTCGCGGTATTGGCGAGATGATCGCGAGAGGTTTCGTCGACGCGGGGGCCAAGGTGTACATTTCGTCGCGAAAGGCCGACGTGTGTGACGCGCTCGCGAAAGAGCTCAGTGCTCACGGCACGTGCGTGTCCTTGCCCGCGGACCTCTCACGCGAGGATGAGTGTCGCCGCCTCGCCCACGAACTCGCCCAGCGCGAGGATCACCTCGACGTCCTGGTCAACAACGCCGGGGCGACCTGGGGTGCGCCCATGGCCGAGTACGACGAGACGGCCTTTGAGCGCGTGCTCGCGCTCAACGTGAAGGGTGTCTTTCACCTCACCAAGTTCCTGCGCACCCTCCTCGAGGCATCGGCCAGCGCCCAAGAGCCCTCGCGGGTGATCAACATCGGATCCATCGACGGGCTCAGCGTGCCGACGCTCGAGACCTACGCCTACTCCGCGTCCAAGGCCGCGGTGCACCAACTCACGCGACACCTGGCCAAGAACATGGCCCCGCTCGTCACGGTGAACGCGATTGCTCCGGGCCCCTTCGAATCGAAGATGATGAAGGCGACCCTGGAGACATTTGGTGAGTTGATCGTCGCCGCGGCGCCGATGAAACGGATCGGCAAGGCGAGCGACATGGCGGGAACTGCCATCTTCCTGGCCTCGCCCGCGGCGAGCTACATCACGGGCGTCGTGCTGCCCGTCGATGGGGGGATCTCGACGCTCGCCTAGCCGGACTTGGGCGCGCTGCCGAGCGTGACGCGCAACGTCAGATGCTTGGTGCCACGTACGACCTTCAGCGAGATGACGTCACCGGGCTTTAGCGCAGAGATCACCGACGAGACGTCCTGAGCACTCGCGATCGTCGTGTCGTTGATGCCCACGATGATGTCACCTTGTTTCACACCGGCCGACGCGGCACCGGTGCCCGAAATGACGCTCATCACCACTGCCCCACTCGAGAGTGTGAAACCGTATTCCGCTTGCAGCGAAGCGTTCATCGTCGTGATCTCGACGCCGATGAATGCACCATGGTTCACGACGCTCTCGCCCGCCTTGAGCGACTTGATGAGCGATTCGATGGTCGCCGCGGGTATGGCGAAGCCGATGTTCTGGGCGCTCTCACCGTCAGCGAGGGTGCCCGCAACCGCGGTGTTCATGCCGACCACGTCGCCGGCACTATCGAGGAGCGGTCCACCAGAATTTCCGGGGTTGATCGCGGCGTCGGTTTGGATCATGTTGTCGAGGGTCTCGGTCGCCGACGTCGTACCCGCGGTAACGGTGCGCCCGAGCGCCGAGACGATGCCCGAGGTGACCGTCGGGGTCCCCGCGGCGAGACCGAGGGCGTTGCCGATCGCCACGACGGCATCACCTACGACCAAGGCGTTCGAGTTGCCGAACGTGACCGACGGCAAGTTCTTGGCGCCCTGGATCTTGATGAGCGCGACGTCGTCGATGGGGTTGGTGCCCACGAGCACGGCGGGGATGCTCTTGGTCGAGCCGGTGCGCGTGACGGTGATGGTGCCACTCTGGACCGCCGCGGCGATCACGTGGTTATTGGTGACCACCAGTCCATCCGAGGAGATGATCATGCCAGTCCCCTGGTCCTCGGTACCACCACCCTTTACGTCAATGGAGACGACCGAGGGCTGGACCCGGTCGATCAGCTTGGGGATGCTGGCGCCATTGGGCAGGATTGCTCCTCCCGGGGTGGCCGAATTCGAGTTGATGGTGACGTCGTTCGAATTCGACGCCGACTTCGAGGCGAAGTGGCCCGCGAGACCACCGACGAGGGCGGCGACGAGCAAGAGCGAAACTCGTGTGGACCAGGGTGAGCGGCTCGGACGAGACTGGGACGACAGCGGAGCCGGCTCGGGCAGTGGCTCGGGTACGGGGGCGCTGACCGGTGCGGGGTACTCGGGATCAGAATGAGTCGCGTCGTCCGAGTCGATCGGGTCCGAGGGGCCTGTGGTCACGAGGCCATGCTAGGCACCAAATCTAAATTTGGCCTAAATGTCGTTGGAATGTTCGGTTGATGCCCGTGGACTAGATTGGAACCCTATGTCTCGTCGCATTGAGATCGAAATCACCAGCCTGAACGGCGAGCAGGCCACGTGGCGCGCCGCGGGGGCCAAGTTGCCCAAGGGTGTACTCAGCGCGTCCCTGGTGCCCGGTGGCCCCGTGGTAGGAACGGTCTATCGCGCTGACATCGAGCAGTACATGGAGGGCATCGAGGTCCTCGCCGTGCTTCCGGCCAAGACCGCTTCCCCGCTTGATCCGCGCAACGAACGCGTCGAGCTGATCCCCACCGCCAAATCGGGTCCGGACGTCGTGGTGACCTACGCCCCCAAGGGCCGAGGCGCCCGACGTGACTTCGATCGTGACGGCGACACTCGTCGTGAGGGCAGCAAACGCCCCGGGGGCCGCTCTGGACCCAAGGAACGGACCTCCTCGCCACGCCCTGAGCGTGGCGCGCGTGGGGACAAAGAGCCCCGCACCGACGCCGCCAGCCCCGGTGAGGGTGCCGAGCGAGGACCCCGACCCGAGCGTCGCCCCCGTCTCGAGGGTGGTGCGCGCCCTGAACGTTCCGAACGTTCGGACCGCTCCCCTCGCCCACCGCGCACCGGCCGCTCTCCTCACACCGCGCCCGGCGCGCCGCCCATGACCACGACGTATCGCAACGCGTTGCTCGCCACGCTGTCGCCCGAGCAATTGCCCGTGGCCGAGCAGTTGCTGCGAGGGGGCATGCCCGCCGTTCGTGCCGCGGTCGCCGAGCAGAACAAGAACGCGACGGCTCAGGGCCGCCCGACCGTCGACGCGACGACGATCGAACGAATCGCCGAGGGCCTACTCGCCCGCACCAATCTGGCGCTCTGGAAGGACAAGGCCGCCGGAGCGATCGGTGCGGGCAAGGAACTGCGTCTGCGCGACCTGCGCGCAGTGGTGACGGCCGCCAAGACCGTGTCACTCGACGACGAAGCGAGGGTCCAGCAAA
>Ga0224532_1000041_pt1 | contig 21202 bp, 25 predicted proteins | sample 714E115metaG_FD_179902 | JGI IMG/M metagenome (GOLD analysis project Ga0224532, IMG submission 179902) | Peat soil microbial communities from Stordalen Mire, Sweden - 717 E1 1-5 | ecosystem: Environmental > Terrestrial > Soil > Wetlands > Peat | place: Sweden: Norrbotten County, Stordalen Mire... | reverse complement strand
TAGGGGTGACGGCCGTGGTCGCTCGCGAGCACGCCTACGTTAGGCGCGGGCCTTCAATTGTTCGATCAGTGCCGGCAGCACCTTGTGCACGTCGCCCACGATGCCGAAGTCGGCAATCTGAAAGATCGGAGCGTCGGGGTCCTTGTTGATCGCCACGATGTTCTTCGAACCCTTCATGCCCACCATGTGCTGAGTCGCGCCCGAGATGCCACAAGCGATGTACACGGTCGGTTTAACGGTCTTACCGGTCTGGCCGACCTGGTGGGAGTAAGGAACCCACCCGGCGTCGACGATGGCGCGACTCGCGCCCGCAGCTCCGTGCAACAACTTGGCCGTCTCGACGATGAGCGCGTACTTGTCCGCCTCACCGAGTCCACGTCCGCCCGAGACCACCACCGCCGCTTCTTCGAGCTTGGGCCCGGTGCGCTCTTCGACGTGACTCGTGGTGATTGATGCCTTGCCGCTGGCGCCGGTGTCGCCCACGGGGGCGGCGACGACCGTTGCCGGCGCCCCGCCGCTTGCTTCAGCCACGAAGGACTTCGCGCGCACGACGACGATGCCAGGTCCGTCACCTGTGAAGTGCGCCTTGACGGTCTGGGTGCCACCGAACACCGGGTGTTCGGTCACGAGTCCGTTCTCGTCGTTGATCCCGGTCACGTTGGTGAGGACGGGACGGTCCAGTCTCGCCGAGAGACGGCCCGCGATGTCGCGACCGTCGTAACTCGTGGGGATGAGGATCGCGTCAGGCGAGTTGCCCGCGACCAACTGGGCGATCGCCGCGGCGACCGGCACGCCGGGCAGGGCTCCTTGGAGGTCTCCAACGTCATAGAGCGTGGTCGCGCCGTACTCGCCGGCCTGTGCGGCGAGGGTTGACCCTTCGCCCCACGTGATCGCCGACACCGAGGAGGCGAGGGACCTCGCGTGAGTGAGTAGTTCGAGTGAGGTGCTCGTGAGCGATCCGTTGGCGGGCTCGACGACGACCCAGATGGTGGCAACTGACATGAGGACTCCTAAAGGACTTTGATGGACTCGAGGTACGCGACGATCTTCTCTGCACCGTCACCCTCATCGACGTACTTCTCACCGGCTTGGCGTGACTCAGCAGTGACCACGGCGGTGATCTCCTGGCGAGCACCACTGGGTCCGACGGCACCGCCGAGCCCGAGGTCGGCGACCGAGAGGATCTCGACGGGCTTGGACTTGGCGGCCATGATGCCCTTGAAGGACGCGTAGCGCGGCTCGACGACCCCGGCGGTCACGGTCACCACGCACGGCGTGGGCGAACTCACCTCGTCGTAACCCGACTCGGTCTGACGCTCCACCTTCACCGTGGCGCCATCGACGACGACCGACTTGGCGAAGGTGATCGACGGCAATCCGAGCAGTTCGGCGAGTTGCACCGGCGTCGTGCCGGTGTAGCCGTCAGACGACTCGGTCGCGGCGAGGATCAGGTCAGGGCTCTCGCGCTTGATCACCGCGGCCAGCACTTTCGCGGTGCCGAGCGCGTCGGTGCCGCGAAGCGCGTCGTCACTGACGATGACGGCTTTGGCAGCACCCATCGCGAGCGCGTTGCGCAGCCCCGCGACATCGGCGGCCGAGCCCATCGAGACGACGGTCACCTCACCGCTGCCGGCCTTGTCGACTAGTTGCAGGGCCATCTCGACCCCGTAGGTGTCGGCCTCGTCGAGGATCAACTTGCCCGAGCGGTCCAGGTTGTGCGACGCATCAAGAGACTGCGGCGCCGCGGGATCAGGAATCTGTTTTACACACACGACAACGTTCATGCCAATAATCTATTGCATTACCGACCAGTAGTTAAATCCGGGGACCCGCCAGCGAGAGTGCCAAGGCCGGGTCGTCGGTGATGATGCTGGTGACCCCGAGATCGACCATCTCGGTAATATCCGTGGCGGCGTTCACCGTCCAGACGTTCACTTCAAGCCCGAACTCGCCCGCTCGGACCATGTCAGCCGGCTCGAGGCGTGTGAACGGCGGGTGCACTGCGTCCAGCCCGAGCACGTGGGCCTTCAACATCGCCTCGGACACCTCGTCAAACCAGAGCAGCCAGCCCACCTTGATGTCGTGGTCGAAGGATCGCACTACGGCACACGTCGCCAGATCGAAACACGAGATAATCACCGAGTCCGCCCATCCACCGTCGCGCAGGTGGGCCACGACCTCGCGCGCGAACTCGCCCGTCGCGTCGTAGGTCGGTTCGCTCGGGTGTTGGATGTTCTTGATCTCCACGTTGACGCGCACGCCGCGAAGTACGTCGAGCGCCTCGTCGAGGGCGGGCACGTAGGAGGGAAGCTGTGACGCGGTGCTCTGTGCGATCACGAGTTCACCCACCTTCGCGTCGTGGTGCACGACGAAGGCTCCGTCGAGGGTTCGTCGCACGTCCAGTTCCACGCCGACACCGAGCTCGACCGCCGCGTTGAACGCCGCGACGGTGTTCTCGCGCTCGGTCACGTGAAGACCACGGTGGGCGACGATTTGGGGCATGGGCGCAGTCTTGCAAAACTGCCGCGGCGTTGGTGCCTGCGGCCATTTGTCCAAACAAATGTCCGTATTTTCAAGGAAATACACCAAAACCGGGCAAGTCATCAGATGACTTTCGGACCTAGTTCGTTAGTCACTTCTTAAGAAAGTCCCTTGTATTCACTTTGTCGCCTAAGTAAAATTAGAAACCCCGCCACGGTGGACTTTTTGTGAAACACCGCGGTACAAGCCAATAAGGATTACTCATGTCGTTGATCTGGAACCGAACCCACGCTTGGGATGACGCCGACTGGCGCTCGAACGCCGCATGCCGCGATACCGAACCCGAACTCTTCTTTCCCATCGGCACGACCGGCATGGCGACCGACCAGATCGAGTCCGCCAAGCGCGTCTGTGACCATTGCGACGCGCAAAAGGCCTGTCTGGAATTCGCCCTCGCCACCAACCAGGAGTCTGGCGTCTGGGGCGGCACCACCGAGGACGAGCGTCGCAAGCTGCGCAAGCAGTGGCTCGCCGCTCGCCGTCGCGCCTCGATGAACTAGTCGCGCACTTCGGTCGGCACCACGACACGCACGAACGTGCCACCGCCCTCGGCGTAGGGCACCGTATTCATCTCGATCGTGCCGTGCAATTGGGCGCGAACCAGGTCGCGCACGATTGACAGACCCAGACTCGTCGGCACCTCCAGGGAGAAGTCTTCGCCCAGTCCTCGACCATTGTCACGAATCTCGGCGACCGCGTTGCCGTCTTCCTGGTAGAGGTTGAGGGTCACGACACCCACGTGCTCGTTCGCCGCCCCACCGAAATCTACGAAGGCGTGCTCGACGGCGTTGGTGAGCAGTTCGGCCAGCGCCACCGCGAGCGGCGTCGCCAGGTCCGTCGAGAGTGTCCCGAGTTCGCCGTTCACCACGATCTCGACCGGGTGCAACGCCAGCACCGTATCCTCGACGAGCAGCACGAGTGAACGCACAATCTCGTCGAAGACCACTTCCTCGCCCGGTTCGCGCGAAAGGACTTCGTGCACGACCGCGATGGAGCGCACGCGACGCTCCGCCTCTTGCAGAGCGATCCTGGTCTCGAGCTCGTCGCTTCGCCGAGCCTGAAGACGCAACAATGACGAGATCGTCTGCAGGTTATTCTTCACGCGGTGGTGGACCTCGCGCACGGCCGCTTCCTTGTTGAGCACCACACGATTCAGTTGACGAAGGTCCGAGACGTCGCGCACCAGCAGGACGACACCGGTGACCAGTCCGTGCTCGAGCAGGGGCACACAGTGAAAGAGGATCGCCACGTCGTGACCCAGGTCGACCTCTTCGAGCGCGGGAATCCCGTACTCGAGACAGCGCTCGACCACGCGAACGCGAAGTCCCAACTCGGGCAGCGTGCGACCCTCCGAGGACGCGTAGATGCCGAGGCGGTGCAAAGCGTTGGCGGCGTTGGGCGTGGCGAACTCGACCTCGCCCTTGGCGTCGAGCAGGATGATGCCGTCGCCCACGCGCGGAAGGCCCGGACCGGCGACGTCGTCCTCGCGGTAGGGGAACGTCGAATCGGCCACCATCGCGCACAGCCGCACGAAGATCGACAGGTACGCCTGCTCGTACAGCGAGGCCGGTCCGCGCAGCGGGCCTTGCAGTCGGACCATGACCGCCACGATCGTGCCGTCGCAACGAACCGGCACGCACCAGACCGGTACCACCTCGTCGATCGTGTCGACCTTCACCTCGCCCACCATTCGAGTCCCGTTCTCGAAAGCCAATTCCACGAGCGGCCAGGACTCGGACCGCTGGGTCGTACCGACCAGGTCGTCATTGAGGATCGTCGAGCGGTTGTTCGGACGCATCTGTCCGAGTACCACGAAGTTCGTCGCGTGCGCCGAAGGCTCGTGCACGCGCGCCATCATCAACATGTCCGAGAACGAGAGGTCCGCGAGCAGTGACCACGACGCGGTGAGGCGTAGCAGGTGATCGATCGCGGGTTCTTCCAGGGTGGTGCGCAAGTTCGCGAGTTCAGCGAGGGTCGCCATCAGTTATCGCAGCGCGACCATCGAGCGTTGGCGTTTGGTGTAACTGGCGAGTTCGTGCACGCCCCTCGCCTCGAGCAGCGCCGCCAGGTCATCGGCTCGTTCGCCCACGCGTTCGAGGCGGTGTGCGTCACTGGCGGTCGTGAAGGTGAGACCCCGAGCGACCAGGTGATCAAGAAAGCCCTGGGCGGGGTACTGCTCGGCGACCGGCTTGATCCACCCGGCTGACGAGCACTCGATGGACACGTCGGCCTGCTGGGCCGAGCGCGACACCTCCTCCCAGAACTGGCTCGGGTCCGAGGAGATGAAACCCGCCACCTTGATCAGGTCCGGGTGCGCGAGGACGTCAACGGCGTTGGTCGCCGCCAACTCGCCCATGCGCGTCGAGTAGTCCGACCAAGCCTGGTCGACGTTGCGTACGTCCCACTGGTGACGATGGACGGGATTCTCGTAGTCGTCGAACTGCCATGTGTCGATCCAGTGCACCGAGCCGATCAACACGTCAAAGGGGTACTGGGCGAGCAGGTCCGACACCTCGTCCATCTGACCTCGGAAGTAGTCAACCTCGAGGCCGACCTTCACGGGTAGGCCCTGCTCCTTGGCGGCGACCGCCAGGTTGACGTAGTCCTCCAGGGAGTTTCGCGCGTGCCAGTCGAAGTACTCGGCGATCGCCGGACTCGTTGGCTCGTGACCGTACTTCAACCAAAAGGGTCCCACCAGTGAGGCAACGTCGACGAAACGGTGCGTGTGCTCGGTGAGCGCGAGTTCGCTCACGCCGTGAGTGGCGGCTTCTTCGCAGTAGGCGGCGATCTGGTCGATCTGGTAGGAGACCGAGGACTCCGAGTGGGGCCAGAGGTGAAGGTGGTAGTCGATCACTGACTGGCCTTAGGTCAGTCCGTGCCGAAGCCCACGATGCGCTCGCTCGACGACGCCGCGAACTCCACGTAGGCAATGCGCGACGCGGGGATGCCCACGCGCCGGTCCTTGCGGTCGGTGAGCCACAGGATCGTCTCGGTACCCAGGGCGGCCTCGACTTCCTTCATGATCTCTTCGCGGTTGGCGGTTGCGGGGAGCTCGATCTCGAGTTCCTTCATTGACTGCACGATGCCAATACGAATATCCATCACTTCTCCTCTGCCACAGTGGCGACTTTCACCATGTTACGGCGCTGAGGCAAGATGGAGAACGTGAGCAATGAGCCAGTGTCCGAGCGCAGTCTGCGGTGGGCGGCAACGATGTCGGGTTACGAAGGCGCCGCCGACGACGTGGTCATCGCGCACCAGGACTCGAGAGCGAGCATCGAGAGCAGTGTCTCCAAGGACACGCCCGCCGGGGCCACCCTGGCCACGCGCGAACGTCAACTCGACGAGTTGCTCGCGCCCGGGGCCACCAGAAGCCACGCCGCGGGAGATCGCGCGCGCGAGGAAGAGCCCGACGAGTTCCGGACGTGCTTCGAGCGCGACCGCGACCGGATCCTCCACAGCGCCTCGTTTCGACGCCTCGCGGGAAAGACCCAGGTCTTCGTCTTTCCCGAGGACCACATGCGCACTCGACTCACCCACGCACTCGAGGTCGCCCAGGTCGCCACGGGCATCGCGCGCGCGGTGGGCCTCAACGTCGCCTTGACCGAAGCAATCGCAATCGGCCACGACTGCGGTCACGGGCCCGGAGGTCACGCGAGCGAGGAGGCGTTGGACCCTTTCGTCGACGGCGGGTTCGACCACGCGCTCTGGGGGGCGGAGGTGTCACTCATTTCACTCAATCTCTGTAAGGAGACCCTCGATGGCATCAGGAACCACTCGTGGTCGCGACCCGCGCCCGCAACGCCCGAAGGTGAAGTGGTGAGCTGGGCCGACAGGATCGCCTACGTGTGCCACGACTTCGAGGACGCGGTCTCGGCGGGCATCGCCAAGCCCGAGGACCTTCCCGCACTCGTCGCTGAGCGCTGCGGGGAGAAACGCGGCCAACAACTCGGTACCTTCATCAATGCCATGATTCGCACGATCCGCTCGACGGGCGTGATCGGCATGGACGCGTTCCACGCCGAAGCGCTGAGCGCCTTTCGACACTTCAACTACGAGTCGATCTACCTACGCGGTGCTTCTCGCCAACAAGCCTCGGCGGTCGTCGCGATGCTGCGTGCGCTCGTGGAGTATTTCGCTCTGCACCCGCAGTTGATTCCTGATGTCGCCGAACGCGGTGGCGAACCGGATTCGCCCTCGGAGGCGCTCTTTGAGGCGGTCTCGTACGTCGCGGGCATGACCGACCGCTACGCCTGTCGACGGGCGGTCACCTTGCTCGACTGGCCCATCGACCAATTACCCAGCGGCGTGGACCGCTAGCCATTGCAAGCCGTCGCTCATTTGGCCTTCGTGGCCGCCTCGAGGTCGACCATCAGCGGGCGACCGCCCTTCATCCACTCGAGTCGTTGCTCGGTCGTACGCAACGCCACTCGTTCGTGCGTGAGTATCCAAAAGGCGTTGGTGCGAATGGCGTTCTCGACCGCGGCCGCGACGTCGTCGGGATCGATGCCGTTGTTCACGGCCGAGGTGGCGACGTCGTTGACGAGCTTGACCATCGGGTCCTCGTTGTAGCTGACGAGTTCATTGGGCATGTTGCGGTGCGACTGGTGGATGCGCGTGCGCACGAAGCCCGGGCACAGCACCGAGACCCCCACGTTCTTGCCGGTCATGGCCAATTCGTGAAAGAGGCTCTCGGAGATCCCCACGACCGCGAACTTGCTCGCGCAGTAGGCACCCATGCCCGGCATGCCACCGAGTCCCGCGAGCGACGCGGTGCTTACGACGTGGCCCTCGTTCTGTTCGAGGAAATATGGCACGAAGGCGTTGATGCCGTTGACGATGCCGCCGATGTCGATACCAAAGACCCAGTCCCAGACCTTCTTGGGGGTGCCGATCGTCGGGCCGCCCACGACGCCGGCGTTGTTGAAGACCACGTGAACGCCACCGAACTGTGACAATGCCGTCTCGCGCAACGCGATCACGTCGTCTTCGTTCGCTACGTCACAGCGCACACCCTCGACCTTGGCGCCGTCGTCGCGTAGTCCCTTGAGCGCCTGGTCGAGCGCCGTCTCCTCGATGTCACCGAGCACCAGATTGACTCCCGATTTCGCCAGACGGCGCGCCGTCGCGAGCCCGATGCCAGACGCGCCTCCCGTGATGACTGCAGTCTTTCCCTCTAACTCCATAGGTCCCCCCTGGGTACTTGCCGGTGACTGGCTAGACCAGCCTGAGTTCTTGACGATAGACGCGAGCGGGACCCTGCGCCGCCACGGTCGTGGCGAGGGCGACGAAGGCCTTGGCGACCTCGCTGTCCGGACTCGCCACGACGACCGGTTCGCCGGAGTCGCCGCCTTCGCGAAGCCTGGTCTCCAGGGGAATCTGGCCGAGCAGGGGGACCCCGAGTTCGTCGGCGATCCGTTGACCCCCGCCCGAGCCGAAGATCTCGTAACGCTTGAAGTCGTCGCCGGTGAACCAGCTCATGTTCTCGATCACGCCGCGCACCGACAACTTCAACTTGCGCGCCGCGTACGCCGAACGCTGGGCGACACGTTGGGCGGCGGCCTGGGGCGTCGTGACTACGTACATCTCAATGCGCGGCAGCACCTCGGACAAGGTGAGCGCCACGTCGCCCGTGCCCGGGGGCATGTCGATCAAGAGGAAGTCGGGCTGGTCCCACCAGGCCTCGGTGATGAGCTGTTCGATCGCCTTGTGCAACATCGGTCCGCGCCAGATCACCGGCTGTTCGTCGGGCACGAAGTACCCCATCGAGACACAACGCACCCCGTGAGCGAGCGTGGGGATGACCGTGTCGCCGAGCACGATCGGATCGTTGGTCGCGCCGAGCATCTTGGGCAGCGAGAAGCCGTAGACGTCAGCGTCGAGGACCCCGACCTGGTAGCCGAGCGCGGCGAGGGAGATCGCCAGGTTGATAGTCACCGAGGACTTGCCGACCCCGCCCTTGCCCGAGGAGATGCCGAGCACGCGGGTCTTGGAGAGCTTGTCGAGGAACCTCGGCGGCGCGTCGGCGTGAGTGTGCGCGTGCTCACCCGGGCCCGCGTCGCCCGCCATCTCGCCTCGCAAGAAGTTACGCAGCGTCAGCTTCTCGTCATCGTTCATGGCCCGCACGACGACACTCGCCCCGGGAGCCACCTCCTCGATGGACGCCTCGAGCAACGCGAGATTGGGCCAGCCCGTGACCGGCAAGACGAGCTCCACGCGGGCTCGCCCGTTCGCCTCGCCCACCTCGCCGAGGAATCCGAGTTCGCCCAGGGTGCGCACCAGTTGAGGCTCGACGACAAGGGCCAGTTTCTGGGTAATTACGGGGTCTAGGGCCACAGGAGAACATCTTTCTTTAGTCCCTAGACATTACTCTTGCGTTTCAGACCTCGACTCGTAGACTGCCAGCGTGAGCACCTTACAGAACGACAACGAGGTCGATCCGGCACTCTTCAGCGCCAACATCACGAGTCTGACCCACTCCTTTGGCGACAACACCCGACGCAAGATCTACTTCTTCGTGCGCGAGAACCCCGGCGCCACCGCGGCCGACCTCTCCTCGCACTGTCACGTGCACGCCAACGTGGTTCGCCACCACCTCGAGCGACTCGCCGAGGGCGGCTACGTGACGTTCGACAATGTTCGCAAGACCACCGTCGGCCGGCCCGCCAAGGGCTATCGCGTCGTGGACGACTCGCTGAGCATGGACGGCTCGATGCGTCGTGACGCCTTGCTGGTCGCGCTGCTCGAGATGGCCCTTGAGCGCCTCGGACCCGAAGCCGCCGAGCAGATGGCTCACGACGTGGGCGCCGACTACGGACGCTCCCTCGGGGCGGCCGTCACCCCCACCGACACCTCACGCACCGTCAAGGCCGCCATGGCCTCGATCGCGGGACTGCTCACCGCCCACGGTTTTGACGCACGCGCCGAGGAACACGATTCCGAGCAGAGCGTCGTCTCCGAGAACTGCCCCTTCGGGTCCGCGGCCCAGCACCACCCGGTGTTGTGTGCGGTTGACCGCGGACTCATCGCGGGCATGCTCGAAGGACTCGGCGCCGAGCGCACGACGGTGACCATGACGTCGCGCGCGCGCGGCGACGAGGTCTGTCGAGTCACCGCCTAAAGGCGTTCCCATTCGCCGCTCCCACGAAGGTGGAGCCACCGCGCGCACCGTCACGCTCTGGACCGTGCTTCGCCGCTGGTCCTGGCTGGGCCTCATCGGCGTCGGCGGACCTTCGGCGCACATAGCCCTGCTGCGTCAACTCTGCGTCGAGAAGAACGACTGGCTGAGCAGCGAGGACTTCGAGCACGCCACCACCGCGGTCAACCTCCTGCCGGGACCCGCGTCCACGCAACTGGCGCTCTACTGCGCGTGGCGCGTTCGAGGTCGCATGGGCGCGTTGGTCGGCGGACTTGGTTTCATCACGCCGGGGCTCGTGCTCATCGTGGCACTCGCCTCACTGTTCCTCGAGACCCACCCGCCGCTCGTAATCGTCGGCGCGTCCCTGGGCGCGGGTGCGGCGGTGCCGGCAATCGCGCTACGCACGGCCCACCAACTCGGTGCACCCAGTTGGCAACGCGCCAAGGGTACCGGCGGCGCTCGACCGCGCTGGTTGGTCTACGCGTTGGCGGGCGCGCTCGCGACAGTGCTGGTCGCGCCGCTACTGGTCGTCATAATCCTGCTCACCGGACTCGTCGAAGTTGTGCTCAGCGTGCGATCAACGAGGTCCGCGCGGGCGTTCGTGCCGTTCTCGCTCGCCCACGTCGGCGCGCTCGGTGGCGTGGGCGCGCTCGCCTGGGTCGCCATAAAGGTCGGCGCACTCTCCTACGGCGGGGGCTTCGTGATCGTGCCCCTGATGGAGCACGACGTCGTGACGAACTACCACTGGATGAGCGGGGCCCAGTTCTTGAACGCGGTGGCGCTCGGTCAGTTGACCCCCGGTCCGGTCGTGCTCACGGTGGCGGTCGTTGGCTACGCCGTGCGGGGGATTGCCGGTGCCCTGCTCGCGAGCGCGATTGCCTTCGCGCCTTCGTTCCTCTTCATTCTCGGTGGCGCCTCACATTTCGAGAGCCTTCGCACCAATCCCAAAGCGGCCGCGTTCCTGCGCGGAGCCGGACCGTGCGTCATTGGCTCGATCGCGGGTTCGGCGATCCTGCTCGGTTCTCTGCTCGGGCACCTCTGGCAGATCCCCTTCGTGCTCGCGAGCCTCGCGTGGCTCTTCCTCGTTCGACGGGGATCGGTGAGCACACTGCTGCTGGCGGGCGGCGCCGGCGCACTCACCGTGCTGGCCCTCGGTCACCCCTAGGAGTGCAGGCCCAACTTCTCGAGGAACGGCGTGGCGATGGCGAGTTGGCCCTTGGAGGGCTTTAAGGCCAAGAAGACCTCGAACTCGGATTTGGCGAGGGCCTGGTTGCCCGGGGTCGAGTCCGCGACGATGCCGTAGTAGAGACGCGGCGCGGCCGACCGGGGCGCGAGCGCGATCGCCTCGCGCAGATCATTCACGCCCGCGCGCATCACCTTCAAGTTCTTGCTCGAACTACCGGCCGAGAACTCGAGCCATCCCACCTGGGTGAGGGCGGGCACGTTCTTCGGGTCCAGTACGAGCACCGCGCGGTACGCGTCGAGGGCGGTGACCGCGTTGCCGTGCGCGATGTCCACTTCGGCTTCGCCGAGGTACTGCTGGACCTTCTGGGCGTTGGACAGCGCAAGGTCACCGGTCGCCGAGTTGCCCGCCTGACGAGGGGACACCGCCGACCAGAGGATGACGCCGAGCGCCACTGCCACACAGAGTATTCCGAGCACGAGCCAGCGCTTCTTTCGCACGCGACGCGACTGACCCACCGGGCCACTCTCCTCGAGCGAGGTGAGGCGAGCCTTCGCGGCCGTGATCGCGTGGCGCTCGCGAGCCTCGATCGAGGCGAACTGCTCGGACGACAACTCGCCGCTCTCCAGTTCGCGACGCGCGTCGAGCAGCGACGCCTCACGCAGAGTGACCTCGTTCGTGAGTAGTTCTTGTTCCCGAGCGCGACTCATCGCCACCGCCTTCGAAGGCGAAGTCCCACGACGACCAGCACGAGCACCACTGCGAGTGGCACCACCCAGAGCAGCGTCCCCAGACCCGTGGTCGGCGGGCTTAAGAGGATCGAGGGACCGTAGGCGTCCTCGATCGAGGTCAGGATCTGATCGTCGGACTTGCCCGCCGCAACGTCCGCGGCAATTTCGTGGCGCACCGCCACCGCGGTGGTGGCGTTGCTCTGGGCGACCGACAGGTCCTCACAGCTCGGACACTTGACGAGTGACTCCAGGTGGGCAATGCGCGTCGTCGTACTCGAAGCGCTCGGGCTCACGATTAGCGCGAGCGCACCGACGACGACGAGGGCCGCTACCCACAGCCAAAAAGAGCGAAGGACCTTCACGCGCGGACCTTTCGAAGGACCGACTCCAATTGGGAAAGTCGCACCGCACCGATGAGGGTCACCACGACGCGACCCTTCGCGTTGATCACGAACGTCGTAGGCGGGGACTCGACGCCGTAACGATTGGCGATCGATCCGCCCGGGTCGATGATCGAGGGGTAGAGCGAGCCGTAGTGCGTGGCGAACCCCTCCGCCGCGGACTGCGTGTCGTTAAAGACCACGCCGATCACGTCCACATTCGCGTGACGTTCTTGCCAGGCGAACGTGGTGAGATTGGGCGCCTCGACCTGGCACGGCCCGCACCACGAGGCCCAGAAGTTCACGACCACCACGTGGCCGAGGTCCTGGTGAAGCGACCAGTGCGTCCCGTTCAGTTCCGTGCCCGAGAAGCTGGGCGCCAACTTGCCCAGTAGCGGGCTCTGAACGTCGGTCGCGTCGGTCACGGGCTGGCGCGTGCCCAGAAAGACGCTGAAGGCGACCACGACCGCGAGCACGACGAGCGAGGAGACGAGCACCGTCCTCTTCACGACGTGGGCTCCTCCACGTGGCGCCGGCGCAGGAACGAGACGCCCGCACCGATCCCTACGAGCAGTCCGCCGATCCAAAGCCAGGCGAGCAGCGGTTCGACGGTCACCCCGAGCACGACCGACCCGGCGGGAAGGTTGTTCTGGACCTGGGCGCCCGAAGTGGTGCCGTTGCCGCCCACGGCGTCAAAGGTCACGTAGACGTCGCGCAGAAGATTCGAGTCGATCGCGGGCGTGCCCACGGTCGTGGCACGCCCGTTGAAGGTCGTCACCGCCGGGCGTAGCGCGTGGCCGTCCACGCTCACGACCAACTGCGTCGCGGTCTCGAGGGAGTCCTTCACCACGTGAAAGCCGGAGAAGTGGACGAACTGGGAATCCACGACGGTGCTCTGACCGCTCGCCAGAGTCACCTCGGAACGCTGCGTGTAAGAGGTGGAGACGACGATGCCGATCGCGAGCACCACGATGCCCAGGTGCACGACCATGCCCCCGGTGCTCGGTGAGCGCAAGGCGCCGAGTAGTCGACCCCGTCGCCGGGCGGCGAGCACCACGCCAGAGAGCGTACGCAGGGCCGCGCCCGCGGCCGCACTCGCGAAGAACACCGCAACGAGCACCGCCGGGTGACGTACGCCCAGGATCACCAACACCGCCACGATGGCGAGGCTCGACCAGGCGATCAAACGGATCCGGTTCCAGAGCACGAGACGACTCGCGCTTCGCCAACTCACCAGTGGGGCGAGCGCCATCAGGGCGAGCAGCACCACGCTGAGCGGCGCCGCGATCGTCGCGAAGTACGGCGTGCCGACGGTCACCTGGGTGCCGTTCACGGCCTCGTAGAGCAGAGGAAAGACCGTGCCGAGCAGCACCACGACGGCGAAGCCCACGAACAGGATGTTGTTGGCGACGAAGAGACCTTCGCGCGAGAGCGGTTGATCCACGCCCACCGCCGAACGAAGCGCGTCACCGCGCCAGGCGAGTAGTCCGACCCCGAGGGCGATGGTGAAGAAGAACATCCCAATCAACAACGGGCCGAGCGTGGACGAGGAGAAGGAGTGCACGCTCTGGAGAACCCCCGAGCGGGTGAAGAACGTGCCGAGCACCGTCAGTGAAAACGTCGCGATCGCGAGCGAGAGGTTCCAGACGCGAAAGAGTCCTCGCCGGTCCTGGACGATGACCGAATGGATGTAGGCGGTTCCCGTGAGCCAGGGCAGCAGGGCCGCGTTCTCGACGGGGTCCCAACCCCAAAAGCCGCCCCAGCCGAGGACCTGGTAGCTCCACCACGCACCCAGGATGACGCCCACCGAGAGCGCGCCCCAGGCGAGCACGGTCCAGCGACGCTGCTCGAGGGGCCAACGCTCGTTGACCCGACCGGTGACGAGCATCGCGATCGCGAAGGCGAAGGGCACGGTGAAGCCCACGAAACCCAGGTAGAGCAGCGGCGGGTGAGCCGCCACCAACGGATTGTCCTGGAGCAGTGCGTTGGGCCCCTGGCCCTGCAGGACGTGGGCGGGATTGTGCAAGAACGGGTCGGCGGGGAACATCATGAGCGCCGTGAAGAACGCACCCACGCCAAAGAGCACGACGGCGGCCCAACCCACGACCGCGTCGGACTTCTCTCGTCGGTAGTAGAAGAGGACGCCGAGAGTGATCGCGGCGAGCAGCGACGACCACAGCAACAAGGAACCTTCGAGGGCCGACCACATGCCGGTAATCGAATAGAGCAACGGCGTGAACGTCGCGTTGTTCTGTGCGACGTAGGCGAGCGAGAAATTGTGGGTGATCAACGCGTACTGCATCACGCCCACGGCCCCGAGGATGCCCACCAGTGCGAGCACCGCGAAGCGAATCGCGAACGATTGCCTCGCTCTCGTGCGCAGCGCGCGCAACTGGAAGAGCATCCCGCCCACCGCGCCCGCGAAGGCCACGTAGAGAAACGCCCGACCCCACCACGTCAGGATCATCGAGTGGTTCCGTTCGGTGCCTTCACGCGTTTCGGGTGAGCCGCGATATAGGTCGCGGTGTGCTTGACCATGATCTGCGTGCCATAGAAGTCAGGCGACGTCGCCGTGTCGAAGTGACCCACCACCACAACCGGGATGTTGGCTTGGAATAGTTCTGGCGGAGAGCCGTGCGCGTTAACGACGACCTGGTGGTCCCCGGTACCCGTCAACACGAAGGAGGCGCCGCTCGAGGTACGGTCGATCGAGCCGGGCTTGACAACACCTTCGAGTCGGATGACCTCGGTACCGATCTTCGCGCGTTGACCCAGCGCCTGGTCGACGGTCTCGAAGTAGTTGAGCGAGTGCAAGATCCCTTGGCTGAGTAGCGCCAGCACGGCGAGCACGAGCGCTCCCATCACGAGAAGCGAACGTTGTCGGCTGCGACTCGAGGACCTCGGGGGTGGAACGGGACTCAGGTCGAGCGGATCAGCGTTTGGCACGACGTCCTCGCCACCAGATCGACAGCGCGTAGAGCGCCAGCCCCCCAAAGGCGAACGAATAACCCGCGTCGACGTAGCCCATCAGAGTGCGCCTTCGCGCTGGCGCGCCGTGAGCGCCTCGTCGAGCGCGCTGCGCTGGACCTGCTCGCGCTGGACCTCGAGCCGGTAACGGGCGCGCAGCAACCAAAAGAAGAGCAGCGTGAAGCCGACGAAGCTGATCAACAACGTCCAGGCCATCGAACCGTGGACCAGCAGCGTGCGGTTCGAGGTGAACACCGTCGCCCCCTGGTGCAAGGTCTTCCACCACTGGACCGAAAAGTGGATGATGGGCACATTGATTGCGGACAGGATGACAAAGACCGCCGAACGCGTGGCGCGCACCGTGGGGTCGTCGTTCGCGCGACGCAGCGCCAGGTAACCCAGCGCGAGCACCCCGAGGATCGCCGTCGAGGTGAGTCGCGCGTCCCAGGCCCACCACACCCCCCAGGTGGGTCGTCCCCAGATCGAGCCGGTGATCAAGGTGAGAATGATGAAGACGACGCACACCTCCATCGCGCAGTGCGCGATGCGGTCCAAGGCCCACGAGCGGGTGCGCCGCCAGAGGAACAGGGCGCTCGCGATGGTCGCGGTGCCAAAGGAGACGTAGAGGGCGACCCAGGCGACCGCCGGGTGCACGTAGAGCAGGCGGACCAGGTTGCCCTGGACCCGGTCCGGCGGGGTCACCCAGCGACCAAGCCAGATCGTCAGGGCGAGCAGGACCAGCGTCACGGGGCCCAAGAGGCGTTGGGAGAGTTGTTTGATCATGATTCCTCCAGCACACCGTAAAGGAGAATTCCGACCCCCCCGTACGCCACGAGGGCCACCAGGACGATCACCCACCATTCCCAGAGCCCGCCGTGGCCCAACGCCGCGCTGAACGAGCGCTCACCGGCAATCAGTAAGGGCGCAAACGCGGGCAGGCAGAGCACCGGTAACAAGGTCGCCGCCCCCTCGCCACCTGCGGTTAAAGCGCCGTAGAGGGTCCCCGCACAGGCCAGGGCTGCGAGGGTCACCGCCACACTCGGCAAGGCCAAGAACGCCCCGTGAAGGGCCGTATGGAGCACCAGAACCGTACCCGCGAGCAGGACCAGACCCGTCACCCAGAGCTCGAGACAGAGCGCCAGCGCCTTGCCGAGAAAGACCCCCGACGGGTCCAGACCGAGCGTCGCAATCGACGCCCTGGTCCCCGGCGTTGCCTCGATGACCTGGCTGCGATTGATCATGAGCAGGGTGACGAACAGCATGACCAGGTAGAACAGTCCCGGACCCGCCGAGGAGTTCCCGGCGTGCGCGGGTCCGAGCGCGAGTCCGGCGAGCAGCAGGGCCATGGCGCCAAAAGGGACGACCTGCCAGAGCAGTACCCGACTGCGCGCCTCGATGCGCAGGTCCTTTCTCGCCACGAGCCAGGCCACGCGGATCATGGTTGGTCCCGCTGGATCCGCCCACCGGCCAGGTGGATCGCCGAAATCTGCAAGGTGGCGCTTCGCAGTGGGTCGTGGGCGCTCACCACCACCGTCGCTCCCGCACGGGTCACGTCGGCGAGCAGCGCGTCAAAGAACTCGCGACCCTGATCGTCAAGCGAGGCGTAGGGCTCGTCGAGCAACCACAACTCGGCGCGACGAAGGAGCAACCACGCCAGTCCGAGGCGCCGTCGTTGGCCCGCACTCAACTGTTTGGTGACGGTGTCGCGCCGACTGGTGAGGCCGACGCGCTCGAGGACCGCGTCGATCTCAGAAGTCGGACGGCCCAGTGCGCTCGCAGCGAAGTGAAGATTCTCCTGCACGCTGAGGTCGGCGTAGAAGGACCCCTCGTGACCGAGCCAACCCACCCGTCGACGCAACTGTCGCAGGTCGCCCTTTCGAAGTTCGATCCCGCACACCGTGCCCTCACCACTGGACAAGGGCACGAGTCCGGCGAGCAGGCGCAACAGGCTGGTCTTTCCCGCGCCGTTGGCGCCGGTAACGACACTCAGCGAACCGGGCGTCACGTCGAGGTCCACGCCGCTTAGTAACGGAAAGCCGTTGGCGAAGACGACGGCATCGACGAGGTGGACGAGGGGACCCGACGTCATCGAAGAGATCTAGCCCTCGAGGGCATCGAGGTCCGCGGCGACCATCATCTCGATCAAGGCGTAGAAGTCGACTTCGCACTTCCAGCCGAGCAGGTCGCGCGCGCGCGTCGCGTCGCCGACCAGCAGGTCCACCTCGGCGGGACGGATGAACGCGGGGTCCACGACGACGTGGTCCTCGTAGTTGAGACCCGCGGCGGAGAAGGCCACCTCGCAGAGTTCGCGCACCGAGTGGGTCTCGCCAGTGGCGATGACGAAGTCGTCGGGCTGGTCGCGCTGGAGCATCGCCGCCATGGCGCGCACGTAGTCGGCGGCGTAACCCCAGTCGCGTTGGGCTTCAAGGTTGCCCAGGCGCAACTCAGTCGCGAGTCCGGCCTTGATGCGCGCGACACCGTTGGTGACCTTGCGGGTAACGAACTCGAGTCCCCGTCGCGGGGACTCGTGATTGAACAAGATGCCCGAGGATGCGTGCAAGCCGTAACTCTCGCGGTAGTTGACGGTGATCCAGTGTCCGTAAACCTTGGCGACCCCGTAGGGGCTTCGCGGATAGAAGGCGGTGTCCTCGTTCTGGGGCACCGTGCGCACGCGACCGAACATCTCAGACGAACTGGCCTGGTAGAAGCGGATCTCGGGATCGACGATGCGGATGGCGTCGAGCATGCGCGTCACCCCGAGGGCCGTCGCCTCGCCCGTCAGGACCGGCTGGGTCCAGGAGGCCTGGACGAAACTCTGGGCGGCCAGGTTGTAGACCTCCCGAGGTCGAAAGTCGCGCAGGACATTGATGAGCGACACCTCGTCCATCAGGTCGCCCGAGACCAGGGTCAACTGGTCCTGGATGTGGCTGATGCGCGAGTTGTTCTCGGTCGAACTGCGTCGCACGAGACCGGCCACCTCGTAACCCTCGCCGAGCAGGAGTTCGGCGAGGTACGAACCGTCTTGGCCGGTAATACCGGTTATCAGGGCACGCTTGGCCACTGGTCGTCCTCCACCGGGGCACGCTGGCGCCCACTCCGGCCTCAACTCTACTACTGGACGTTTCGCGGGCCTCTGGCCGTAACCTTGAGCGGTGGCCCGTCTCGTCGTCGTGAGTTTTCGCCTCGGCGGCACCGACGGCGTCTCGATCGAAGCCGCCAAATGGCAACGGGCCTTCGAGCAACTCGGCCACGTCGTCACCTCCGTGGCCGGCGAAGGCGTGTGCGACGTAGTCCTGCCCGGTCTGTCGATTGGCGCCACTACCGCGCCCACGCTCGACCAATTGCGCGACGCCCTTCGCGACGCGGACCTCGTCGTCGTAGAGAACCTCGCCTCGCTCCCGCTCAACGTGAGTGCGCGTGACATTCTGTACCAAGCCCTCGAGGGACGCCGCGCGCTCTTTCACCACCACGACCTCGCCTGGCAGCGCGAGCACCTCGCCCACCTTGGCGGACCCCTCGACGCGGACCAGTGGCGACACGTCGCGATCAATCAACGTTCGGTCGACGAACTTCACGAGCGCGGCATCGAGGCCGAACTGGTCTACAACAGTTTCGACTGCGATCCGCCTCGAGGGGATCGGGTCACCACCCGACACGCACTCGGGCTCGATGACGAACGACTGGTCGTGATGCCCACGCGCGCACTGGCTCGCAAGAACGTCGCCGGCGCGTTGGAACTCTGTCGTCAACTTGACGCGCTGCTCTGGTTGCTCGGACCGAGCGAGGACGGTTACGAAGCCGAGCTCGACCGACTGCTCGAGGGATCGACGGTGCCAGTGCTACGGGGCTTGGTGGTGGGCGACGTCCACGACGCCTACGCCGCGAGCGACCTCGTGGTGATGCCCTCGACCTGGGAGGGCTTTGGCAACCCGGTGCTCGAATCGGTCACCCACGAACGACCTCTCGCTCTCTTTTGGTACCCGGTTGCCCTCGAGATTGCCGCGTACGGCTTCACCTTCTTTGGACTGGACGAGGTGGCGAGAATCGAGCGTTTTCTGGAGAGCCCCGACCAGGACATCCTGTCGAAGAACCTCGAGATCGCCCGACGCGACTTCAATGTCGAGAATTTGGCCTCCCGACTGGGCCGAATTCTCGAAGAACTCGGCATCAAGTCAACCCCACTAATGTCGTCCTAATGGTGATCACCGACGACCGTCCACAGCACGGCGAGCGCCGCGAACTTCTTCTAGGTGTCGCGAGGCGGATCTTCGCCGAACGTGGCTTCCAGTCCGCGACGATGGACGACATCGCCAAAGAAGCGGGCTTTACCAAGCCGATCCTCTACCAGTACTTCGAATCCAAGACCGACCTTTATCACGAGATCGTCACTCACACTGCTCAGAAGCTCATCGGCAAACTCGCGAGCGCCGTCTCGATCACCGAGGCGCCGCGCGCCAAGATCGAGGTGGCCTTCAAGGTCTATTTCGACATGGTCGTCTCCGAGACCGACGCCTTTCGAATCTTGTTCATCCACTCCCACGAAGGCTCGACCTCTGGAGACCTGCGCAACGTTGAACTCACGTTGGTCTCCTTCGTCGAACCCTTCATCGACATCTCGATCAGCAAGGAACACCGTCGCCAACTCGCCGCGGGCGTCGTGGGCCTCGCCGAGGGCGCCGCAGTGGTCTGGATGATCCAACAAGAGGCGAAGGGCTGGCCGACGCCTGACCCCGAGGAGTCGAGTCGACTCGCCGCGCGCATTGCCACCCTCGCCTGGGGCGGACTTCGCGCCGTGCAGCGCGACTAAGCGCCGACGACGGTCACGAACGCTTGGGCTAGATCCCAAAGTTCGTTCGCGCACGCAACGTACGTCGAGTCATCGCCACCCGCCGGGTCGACGACGTCGAAACTCGCGTCGGGCTCCATCGCCGCCACGGCCGCGAGTTGCTCGATGAAGGGAATGTCGAGGTTCGCGTAGCGCACGAACTGGTGCAGGTTGACTGCCTTGCTCGCGTGCGCGGCAAAGTGGCGACGGACAAAGCGCACGTGGTCCGCCTCAGTGGCGAGGATGACACTGGCCCATTCGGCGTCCTCCTCGCCGAGCTGGTGGCTGCGGTGAGCGTCGTAATGGTGGTCGCCAAGTTAGTCGATCGAACGCAACGCGTCGCGAGTGCGCGAACTCATCGCCGAGCCTTCGGACACGTACGTACCGGCACTGCGCAGTCGCCAATCCAACCCGTTGTCCTCGGACAACGTCGTCAACATGTAGCCCAACATCACCGAGCGAGCGACGTTGCCCGTGCAGAGGGTGACGATGCGAAGTGACGACACTGAGGTCGACATTTCTCTCGATAGCCGATCAGTAGGGCTTGCGAAGGTCGGCGAACATGGGGAAGTGTTGGACGTTGCACGTCAACAGTTGGCTTCCGGTGGCGAGGGCAGTGGCGGCGATTGCGAGGTCCGCGCTGTCAATCGCACGATGGCTCGCGAGCCAGGCGCGTCCGAGCGCACCCGCGCGTTCGGCGATCTCGGCGTCGACGGCGTGCCAATTGAGGACCGACAACAAGACTCTGGTAGCGCCCTCCTCCTGCGGCTTCATGCCCGCCAGCACTTCAAGTCGAGTGATTTCACTGGCCTGTAGCGGCGCCACGAGTCTCTCGGCCTCGAGCACTGCTCGCGCGCCGTCGTGACCGCGAAGGTAATCAACCAGCACTGACGTGTCGACCAGAACCGTCACGCGACGTCGGGGGCGTATCGTGAACCTGAACGCAATCGCTCGACTAGTTGGGCGCCCGTCTCCTCGCGCTCAGACCACGAGCCAAAGGTTTGACGCATGAGCGTAAGTTCCTCGCTGCTGGAACGCGAAGTGCCGTAGGCCCTTTCAACCGCTTCTCGAATAAGCGCGGAGATGGACTTGCCCGTGCGTGCGGCCTCATTGTCCAGCACGCGGCGCTCGTCAGTCGTCAATGAGATTTGAGTCCGTTGCATGATGTAAGTATACATCACTTCCTCCTCCGGTTTACCGTCCCGGTCACGCAACGGCCTTCGCCCGACACCGAAGGTGGGATTTGTTATCCGAAGTACCGCGAACGAGGGGACGACTCGGCGCAGTAGTCGCCGCAAGTCACACGACACGACACCATTTATTCTTGCCGTCACCGGTGAAGGTCCACGGCTGATATCCGGAATTACTGAATTCGGATCCCCGAGATGGCGCGACTTATGACCAGGCGCTGGATCTCGCTCGTCCCTTCGAAGATGG
>Ga0224532_1000038_pt1 | contig 22585 bp, 21 predicted proteins | sample 714E115metaG_FD_179902 | JGI IMG/M metagenome (GOLD analysis project Ga0224532, IMG submission 179902) | Peat soil microbial communities from Stordalen Mire, Sweden - 717 E1 1-5 | ecosystem: Environmental > Terrestrial > Soil > Wetlands > Peat | place: Sweden: Norrbotten County, Stordalen Mire... | reverse complement strand
AAATAAACTATAAATCTTAAAAAGGAGAAAGTCTATGGCTAAAATGTGGAACTCAAGTTGCGGTGTTAAGAAAGAACCTAAAGTAAAAGTATCTGATAAAAAAGTATCTGAAGTAAGTGAAGATAGATCTAAATCAAAAACCGTAAGTGCTAAAGAAAATAAAGGTGAAGGTCTTAAAAAGGCAACTATTACAACTAAAAAGGTTAAGAATATAAAATAATCTGAAACATACAAGGGTATACCTTAAAATGAATGAATCCGGACCACCCCAACTTGTAGATCGTACCTTATCAAAAAAGGACGAGAAGATATTTGACCAAATGAAGAAGAGATTCAAGCGGGGAATGGAATATGAGTCATTCGCGCGTAAAAACTATATTGCTGATGTAAGATTTGCTGAAGGTGATAGTGTTAATATGAACCAATGGTCGGATACTATCCTTAAGACCAGAGGTGGCAAGCCAAGTCTTACCGTAAATAAGACCAGACAGCATAACTTGCTCATCTTAAATGAACAACGCCAAAACAAGTCAAGTGTAAAGATAAGACCAGTTGGTAATGATGCCACAACTAAAGCCGCAGAGATATTTGAGGGGTTGATAAGACATATTCAAGATTTCAGTAATGCTAATGAGGCGTATGATTGCGCTTCTTATTGTCAGATTTATGGTGGTATGGGTTATTGGAGAATATTGACCGACTATGTAGATGAAGAATCATTTGATCAAGAGATTTTTATTCATAGAATAGATGATCCACTTACGGTCTTACTTGATCCAGATACACAAACATATGAAGGTTCTGACGCGAGATGGGGATTCATTTTTCAAGAAGTTAGTATCGATCAAATGGAAGAAGATTATCCAGGAATTATTATTTCTAATAATACTGTTCTTGATGTAGAACTTTATACTGATTCAGATCATATCATTGTTGCTGAGTATTTTAGAAAGGTCAACAAGAAGAAAGAGAAACTACACCAACTAAAAGACGGATCGATTCATAAAAAATCAGATCTAAAAGATATGGCTAAATCACTTCTTGCCGAACAAACACCTGATGCAGACAACGCTGATCCGAGTGATATTTCTGACCTAATCGATTCAGCAACTAATAATGTCAGAGATATACAAGAAATAGAAGTAGAATGGTTCAAGATTGTAGGTGATCAAATAGTCGAAAGATCTATTTGGCCAGGTAAATATATACCAATCGTAAGAGTTATAGGTGAAGAGACTAAAGTAGGAGACAAAGTTGACCGAAAAGGCCATACGAGAGCATTGATTGATATACAAAAGATATTCAACATAATGGTGTCCACCGCTATTGAGGAAGTAGCACTTCAAACTAAAGTTCCTTATATGATCACACCTGAATCTATTGAGGGTTATGAATCCATTTGGGCTGAAGCAAATATATCCAATCCGACTTTCTTACCTTATAACTTCAGAAGTGAATCAGGAGAAGAACTACCAAAACCAGAAAGAATACAACCTCCGATGATGGCCCAAGGTTATCTTGAAGGGGTTAAGATGATGGGTGAGGCATTCAAAGAGGCAACTGGTCAGTATCAAGCGGTTCAAGGAATGAATGGAAATGAAACATCTGCCAAAGCCATTACTACTCGTCAACGCCAATCAGAAACAAGCACTGCCCATTATGTAGATCATTTATCACAATCCATTCGATATACAGGTCTTCAACTACTTGATCTTATACCCAAAGTCTATGATACAAAACGAGTAGCAAAGATACTTAACTGGGACGGATCAAGACATACGATTCAGATAGATCCAGATCATCCAGATGCTCATACGCAAGTCCAAGATACTTCAGATTTTAACTACGACCCAAATGCGATATCAATTATCTTTAATCCTACCGTTGGTGATTATGCGGTGTATTCTGATGTCGGTCCTGATTATGCTTCGCAGCGTGAGGAGTTCTTCAATATGTTCTCCACTATGGTTCCCCAGTCACCAAAACTTATGGAAATAGCGGGCGATCTTCTATTCAAGGCGGCAGATGTTCCTTTTGCTGATGAAATAGCAGCAAGAATTAGAAGAACTATTCCTTCACAAATAACATCTGACGGCCCAGTTCAGAATCCACAGATGGACCAAGCACATCAACTGATACAGCAACAGCAAACGATGCTTGAACAACTACAGAAAGAACTAAAAGATCAACAAATCAAACAAGCCACTGATACCTATAAAGCGCAAACTGACCGAATGGCTGTAGCCGCTAAAGTAGATCCAGCCGCTATGGAAGTTCTTGTTAGATCAATGGTACAACAGATACTTGGTGAATCAGCAAATATAAATCAAGTGATTCAACAACATCAACAACAACCCCAACCCGATCAAGGAGAACCTAATGTCGGAGGAGTTCCAACCAACACAGGCCCAAATACAGGGTCTTAATGTCACCACTACCGAAATGGTAATGGGGCAAGCAGTTCTACTTGCCGAAAATGCTTATGAACTACTCGTTAGTCCTTCAGAAGTGAATGATTATAATGCGGATGCCGCAAATAAGTTCTATAAGAAGAACAAGAATAGAAGAAAATGGGTTAAGTTCCATATTGCCGAGTTCTTACCGATGGCGAGATACCTACTTAATCAGATGTTAAATCTACCTGATGACCAGTGTCCTGCTTATGTAAAAGAACAGATATTTCTTGATCTTCAAAAAGAAGCATCCTTACCTAAAAATGGACAAAGTGTAGTTAAGAAAGACAAATCAATATTCGCTGTATCATCCGCTTCTGGATTGATACTACCTAACTAACCCCCATTCCGCCTGGGCAAAATCGGCGAGTTCCTGAAAGGAATATAAACTATATGAGTGATACAGAACAACCGGACCAAGAAACCGTTATTTCTCCTGAAATGGCCGAACTATACGCAGAAAATGAGCGTATTGAAGCAGAAGCAAGAGAACTTGCTGAATCCGAGGCCAAAGCCACCCAAGAACCAGAAACACCAGAAGAACCGGAACCAAACCAAGAAGATGTTGAGTTGCGAAAAGCAAAAGAACAACTGGCTTGGGAAAAGAGACAAGCACAAAAAAAGATCAAGCAACTCGAAGCAGAACTTAATACCAGAACATCGAAGCCAACTGATCCTTCTGATGTAGAATCATTGGCTCAAAAAAGAGCAGAGGAAATAGTAGCCCAACGCCTTTATAATGAAAGATGTAATCAGATCGCTCTTGAAGGAAGAAAAGAGTATGGTGAAGCATTTGGTGAAGCACTTTCAAAACTAAATGAAGAACTTGATTTCGATGTAGGATCGAATCCAGTATTCGTTGAGGCTATAGAAGAAACTGGTGTTCCAGCCAAACTTATAAAATATCTTGGTGACAATCTTCAAGAGGCAGAAACATTACTGACTTTACCTCCACATCGACTGGCCGTAAAACTTGAGAAGTTAGCCACCAAACTTACACAAACCAAAATACCCACTACCGCACCAGTAGCGCCTTCAAATCCATTAAAGGCGTCAGTGTCAAGAGTTCCTCCTCCTATCAAACCAGTTGCTGGTAAAACGGGCGGAACCGCCGCAGTATCAAAAAGTGATACAGGTGAAGAACTTGATGCCTCTGCTTTCGTAAAGGCGTGGAAAGCAAAACGAGGAATAACTTAAAATAATCATCATTATACACCGGTATATATAAATAAGGATATATACCGGTGTGTACCGAGGGAGCCCCGTAACTCCTTAAAAAACGAGGGTCATATTTCCGCCTTTTAATGGAAAGTTAAATATATTCAACTTTTTTATGAAAGGAGAGCATATGGCTCTTTCGTCAACAAATACTTCATTACTTACGATTGGGTGGGTAACAAAGACCGCTCTTTCACTTTTCTTAAATACCAACTCTTTCCTTAAACTCATCAGACGCCAATATGAGGGTGATTTCGGTGTAAAAGGAAATAAAGTTGGTAACCAGATCAAAATCAGATTACCAAATGACTTTACCGTCAGACAGGGACAAACAGCCCAGGTCCAAGCAGTAAACGAAACCAATGTGGTCTTAACCATTGCCAATCAGGTCGGTGTTGACTGGATCTTCACTTCTGCTGAACGCTATTTACAAGCAGATTATTATGAAGAAAGATATATTAAATCAGCAGTAAATGCTACTATTGGTAACATCGCGGCCACTATCGCAGCCAATGTGGTATTTTCAAATGTCATTAGAACTGCTACAACTGCTGGAACATTAGCCAACGTTAATGCTAACTCCTTCTTACTTGCTAAAGCCGCTCTTGTTAAAAGATCAGCACCGATTGGTGCTTATAATGCTGTTCTTGATCCGACAAGCAGTGTTCGTATGGTCAACTCCTTAACTAATATCTTTAATCCGCAAAAAAGAATCTCCGATCAATATTTGAATGGTGATTTTGACGGACGCGCATTAGGTATTGATTTCTATCAAGACCAAACTGTAGATCAAGTAACTGCTGGTTCTTGGACAACATTTACACTTGCTGCTACTATTGCTGCTGGAACAAACGGCACTCCTTCAACAATAACCGTTGGTTCTATTTCTTCAGTAGTTGTTGGTGACTTCTTCACTTTTGCTTCCATATACGCAGTAAATCAAGTAACCAAACAAACAGCATCTGATCTAAAGCAGTTCACCGTAACTTCTATAGTAAGTTCAACCCAAATCGCAGTATATCCACCGATTATACCTCCAACTGGTTCAACACTTGTTCCTTATCAGACCGTAGCCTCTAATCCGGCTTCAAATGCTGTAGCAACTAATGTATTCAATCCAGGAGATATTTATAGACAGAACTTGGTATTCCATCCAGAAGCAATAACTATTGCTTTCGCAGAACTTGACATACCAAAAGGTGGTATCGTTGAAGGAGACCGACAATCACTTGATGGTGTATCCTTAAGAAACTTAGTCTACTATAACGGCACTTACGATCAATGGGCTCATCGTCTTGATACACTTTTCGGTTATGCTTATGTTCGTCCTGAATGGGGAACCATCGTAGCGGATGCTCCGTAAGGTCTGGATATCTTCGCTTAATAAAGGGGTCAGAATATATTCTGACCCCTTTATACCATATATTCGTTAAATATAAGAAAAGGAGACCACATAATGACTATAGATCAATACTGGCAGTTATTTTCACAATGGCAAGCATCAGGCGGTGGATTTTCAATGCCGTTGATGTCAGATATAGACACACCAGTAGAACCCACACCAGTAGAACCCACACCAGTAGAACCCACACCAGTAGAACCCACACCAGTAGAATCCATAAAGAAATCAAAAAAACTACCTGATACTGAATAGGAAGTGACCGCATATGACCATATCCACTTATAATGACCTTATTCTAAAAGCAGCCCGTGCTGTAGGTATATTAGGTATTGGTCAGACACTTCAAACAACTGATGTAAATACCGCATTAGATGATATAAATCTACTTCTATCGCAATGGAATAGAAAAGATTTTATGCCTTGGGATTATCAATCGTCAACTGCTTCTTTAGCACCAGGTCAAATATCAGCATCTATAGGCCCCAGTTGTTCTTTTAATATTCCAAGAATATCACAAATAAAATCAGCATATTCTACTATATCTGGAACTGATTATGTTCTTGAACTAACTCAATCGTATGAAGATTATGCTAATATCGTAAATAAATCACAAACTACAACACTTTCTCCGCAAATGGCGTTCTTTCAAGCGGGATGGCCAACTGGCACTCTTTACTTATGGCCACAACCAACATTATCTTATTCAGTCACGATAGTATATCAACCAGTTATTGCTTCTGGAGTAACACTTTTTCAGACAATCAATCTTCCACCAGAATACTATGACGCATTATATTGGGCACTTGCGGTACGACTATGCGAAACTTACAATATTCCAGTAAAACAATCACTTGTAAAACACGCAGAAGAATCTTATCAAGTAATACTTCAAGCAAATGAACCAAGATCTACAAACAAGTTACCTTTCGATACTGCCACATTCAAAGATGTTATTATCAAAGCAGCAACTACCGCCGGTGTATTCCGGGCATCTAAAGATCGACCTGCTCTTACACTTACAGAGTTCAACTTCAATAATGCGCTTAATGATATAAATGGTATTCTATATCAATGGAATAGAAAAAGATGGATGGTATGGGACTTAAATGACTTTTCTACTCAAACAATCAGTGGTCAAACATCTTATACAATAGGTAATGGGGGAAATATAAATGTTCCTCGACCAGCACAGATAAAAGCGGCTTATGTAAGACTTTTAACATATCCATCCAGTAACTCTGGCTATTGCGATTTTCCATTGAAAGTTACAGAAAGTTATGAAGATTATGCGAAGATATCTTTCAAAAAACTACAATCTTTTCCTACAACACTTTTCTATCAAGCAGGTTATCCACTTGGAACTCTTTATCTATGGCCCGTTCCTATTCAACTTTTCGAACTGCACGTTGTTCTAACCAACTCGGTTTCAATACCAGTAAATCTTAATGATTCAGTTCAGATGCCACCAGAATATCAAGACGCCCTATATTGGAATACCGCAATGAGGATATCTTCTTCTTATGGAATACCAGTTCCACCAGATGTATATAGACAAGCAATGTCTTCGCTTCAAACTATTCGTAAAAACAATACCGCAATACCCAAACTACAGATGCCAGGAGAGTATGCTTCTGGTATTGATGTCAGCAATACAATCTTCGGAACTACAGAAGGTGGTATAGTTATTCCTGGTGTTGCGAACCAGACTACTTGGAGTTAAAGAATGACCTCTGTATTCACTAATATAAAAATACCTACACACGGTATACCATATAATGCGATAGCAAGTAATGGTTCTTTGGCGATAATGGTTGGAACTTCTATGATGGCTTCCACCACTGATGGTATCAACTGGGCTTCAACAGGTCCTTCATCAAGCAATACTTGGAACTATATTTGTTATAATGGAAGTATATTTTGCGCGATTGCGGGTTTTAACTTGACAAATCATGTCGCTGTCAGTTCAAATGGTGCTTCTTGGACCGTATCTTCATTACCAACAAATGGATGGGAAAATATCGCTTGGAATGGATCACTTTTCTGTGTTACTGATGGCCAGTTATATAGAACTCCCACTTCTACAAATGGTATTTCTTGGAATAATAATCTACCGGAACTCAACCAACTCAATACGACAATACTGGGTGTTGTGGGTTCTACTTTTATTGTATTCGGTCCTTCGCAATATTTTACCAGCACTAATGGAGTTACTTGGACACCAACGACCTCTACTTCACTCCCCGCATTGAACTGGTCAAGTTGCGCTTATAACTCATCAACACTGATCGTGGTGTCTAATGCTCAAATATCAAATATTGCCTACTCGACCAGTAATGCTACAACTTGGAACAAAGTTACACTTCCAGCCACGCTTCAATGGTCAAACATCATATGGTCTAATAACACGTTCATAGTAACAGATACAACTTCAATAGTCGCAACTTCTTCAAATGGAACCACTTGGTCGATCTATTCAGCACTTGTTCCGTGGAATAACTATAATATGAGTATGGCTAATATCAATAATGGACTTGTTATGATGTCATCATCTTCGGTGGAACTGATTTCACTCGGAACAGGTATTCAATCAGTATTTCAATCATTATCTGCTTCTTCAGTAACAAGTAATGGGGGCGCATTCGCAGCCCTTTCACCAAATAATGTGGTCACCAGTTCTAAAGATGGTATCACTTGGACTAATGTGTCTGTTGGACCAACACTCATTTCAATGACTGCTAATGGATCACTTTTCGGAGCAATATCTTCTACTATAATATCTACAAGTCTTGATGCTATTCATTGGCAATATCATCCTACTCCTGGATCATTATGGTCCTATATCTATTCTACTTCTGGTTCAATGATTGGATCTGGATGCGGTTCTATTCAAGCAAAAGTATTTTTAGTAGCAAGTTCTACAATGGCGGTTACAACCAGTAACGGTATAGTATGGTCAAGTCCGGGATCAGCATATACGGTAAATCCTACTTCGGCTGCTTGGAACGGATGTGTATTCGCTATATGTTCTACAATCGGCAGTGCTCTTTCTTGGAGCGGACAATATTGGACTCATACAACTTTTAAGGGGACCAGTATGACTTGGGGATCAAGTATATTTGTTGGTATCAACTCAAGTATATCTACAAATACTATTTCTTATTCATTAGACGGATTTAACTGGAATACTACTATTTTACCAACATCTTCTTATTGGAACGCCATAACTTATAATGGATCATTATTCGCAGTTATAGATAATAGTAATAATCTTGCTATTAGCACTAACGGGACTACTTGGGAACTAAAGAATCTTACTTATTCGGCATCTTGGAACTCGATAGTCGGTAATGCTAAAAGTTTCGTAGCCGTAAGCAACTCATTGACAGCTCTTATTCAAACCAGTTATTAAAAAGGATTACAATGACCATTACTTTACCATATATCTTTTATCCTGGTGAGACTATGTATGCGAGCCAGATGAACGCCAACTTTTCGATTTTAACAACAACCGCTAATGAGACAAATAATATTTTATCATATGGTGGAATAGCCGATGCTAATCTAACAACAACAGCAGTGTCAATGGCAGTCGGATCATCTACTTTATCAGTTTCAACAAGTATTTTTGCAACCACCGATGTTGGTAAAAGAATATATGTTATGAGACAAGATATTTCTATGGGATTTAGTCCTTGGTATAATAACACATCTACTGGATATACTATTGTTCCGACAATCACTTCCTTCATTTCTCCATTACAAGTGGTACTCAATACCACAGGATCAAGTTCGCCTTCAGGGCTTGGAACAACTTTCCCCAGTCAAACTTGGCCATATTCTTTGGTCAACTCGATAGTTGCTTGGGGATCAGATAATACCACAGCACTACAAACAGCACTTAATCAAAATGGTTCGGTATATATACCAAATGGAAACTTTGCTTTCGCTGGTCAGATTGTAATGTCAAGCAACAATACAATCTACGGTAATGGTCCTGGTTCAAATCTTATTCCACTTGGAATACCAATGCCTACAACTAGTCAACTTAAGGGCGGATTTATAGTCAATAGTGCCTGTAACAAATATTGGTCGCAATATGTGATGTCGCCTACAATAGTTCCTGTTCCGGTAACTTCGCTTTGGTCTACAATAGCAGATTCAAATATTACTATTCGTGATATTGGAATATATCAAGGTTGTCAAGGACTTTTATCTGGCAATTCACAGATAAACTTTTACCTTATAGTTCATCTGTTGCTCACTAATGTTAAGATAACTTCAACACCAAACTCTTTTTATCAAGCCCCGTGCTTTACTTCTTGTAAAGATGTAGTATATACACATAATGATTTTGAAAATACAGGACCAGGTATTTACCCCTGGGGAGGTAATCAAGATGTTACCATTTCTTCTAATAGAATAACTGTTCCATATAACAACTCACAAGCCGGTATTGCTGCAGGTGGCTTTCAGTTAGGTGCCATTCAAATCAATGTGGTAGGTACTGCTGCTGGAGATACTCAAGTTTCAAATAACATCAACATATTATATAATGACATTTATCTAAATGGTGGCAATGGGGCTATGGCAGATACTTATGGTATCTGGATATATCCGGCCGGGTATAATTCTTGTTATAAAGATGCCAAAGTTCACGGAAATAACATTTATTGTTCCGGTGGTCATAATCAACCATTACTATTTGAAGGTGGTTGTTTTGGTCTTGATGTAAGCAATAACTATATCGAAGGTGCATCAACATCTTCACCAATAATAGCATTACAATCAGGTGCCGGCCAGACAGGCAATACTTCTGTATATCCTTCAAGTGTTCAATCTACTATTGGTTCATCCATCATTACAGTCAACTGGCCAGGTCATAATATATATTCTTCAACTTATTCAACATACCCAACATATTTTTATGCTACAGGTGGTGCCCCAACTGTTGGTGGAATAGGAACAACTGGTTATTTTCCTATAGTGAATATTCCAAATAATAATACTTTTATGATTCAGACACAAGGAACTGCTGCTTCAACTCAACTTGTTTCTTGGAATGGAACTTATACTGAAGTTGATATTCCGGTTATAGGGGCTTCGGTTACTGGTAATATTTTCAAAGATTGTTCTACTACAAATAACTTAATAAATGGATCAATGATTGGCGGTCAAATCAATAACAATATCGCATCATATTCAACGGGAACATTGGTTGGTAGTTATAACTCTATGATTTATATTTCAGGATTTAATAACACGCCTTCAAGTTATGTTCTAAATAATATTGGACCAATAGGAACAATAAGTCCTTCAGTTGGACAAACAGGTCGTGTCACTTGGAACATTTATGAACCAACTCCTACAGTTGTAGATCCGCAATATCCGTTATCAAGTTTCAGTGGAACTTTGATTGCGAGTAATGCCCAAGTGACCAACACCTTAACTGCTAATACTCTTAATGTGCTTTCGAGTGGAGGTTCTGTAGTAGTATTTGGTGATTCGGCTACAACTGCTGGAACATTAAGATTTGCTAATGCGGGCGGATCGAACTATATTCAATCGGCGATAAATACCACTTACTTAAGCACTGCCCCACTTATATTTTCTGGTATGCTTGGTTCTCCGATATTGGCTACAATATCGACACTTGGTATGTCAACCAGTGCGGTGTCAATATCAGGTGCTCTAAATGCCGCAAATGGATCATTTAGCGGAACACTCACCAGTGGTACAATCACTACTAAATCACAAATCATATCAGGTTCTATTTCTATTCAGTCTCCTACAGGTCAGAATATTTGTATTGGTCAAAATAATCCTATCATTGGCACATACAATACGGTTCTTGGTTATAATGCTGGTTATTCCATTACTGCTAATACGGTTCAAAATACAGCAGTAGGATTCAGTGCTCTTTATAACTCAACTGGTGGATGGAACACAGCATTCGGAGTAAATGCTCTTTATGGTAATACAACTGGAACATTCAATACTGCATTTGGATTAAATGCTGGAAATAACGCGACCACACTCAATAACTCGATTATGATTGGTTATAACACTCAACCACTTAATAATGCCGGCGATACTAATGAAATAGTTATCGGATATAACACAACTGGTCTCGGAAGCAATACAACCAACATTGGCAATAGTTCTACTACATTGACACAAGTATATGGTAATATGACTATTACTGGAACTCGTCATACTTTTGGTAATGGCGTTACTTGGGTAACTGGTTCAGGAGCACCTACTCTTACACTTTCGTCATCCAGCATTTATTCAAGAAGTGACGGTACTATCGGAACACATATGTATATATCTAATGGTGGTGGATCTTGGACGGCAGTGACAGGTGTATAAAATATGAAAGTAAATCTACTCGGTGGTGATAATAAAACAAGATCTGTTATAGATTCAGCACAAAGATGTATAAATCTATATCAGGAACATTCTTCGAATCATTCAAATGAACCTTCATCTTCAGTTTATCTACCTACACCTGGTCTTGATTTACTTACTTTTGGTAATATTGTTCAGGTATTTCCGGTCTTATGTTCTACTTGCGCTACAACTTATTATCTAAATGGAAATATTATCCAGTTATCAAGTTCTAACGCTGCGACTTTATCAGGTCCAGCCAGATGTCTTTATACAGCAAGTAATGGGAAACTTTATGGGGTATTTGGTAATCAAGTATGCTATATAGACCCGAATCTTAATGTATATCAGTTCGGAACAATAGTCAATCTTAATACTCCGGTATCTATAGTAGATAACGGAACATCTTTATTAATAGCCGACGGTACGCAATATGGATGGGCTTATAATATGACCACATCTATTTGGTCTACACTTGCGTTGGCGGGCACATCGCTTTCTCCTTCTGTAGCACCAAGTGGTATATCCGGATGGCCAGGAGCCAATAGACTTGAATTCAGTGATACTTTTTTCATAGCGACACAGGCAGGAAGTGGTCCTTTTTATGTATCTGGATCTGAATCAACTTACTTCGATTCCTTATCATATGCTGTCAAATCAGGTAAACCAGACCCGATTCAAGTAATAATCGCAAATAATAGACTATTATGGTTGATCGGCACTTATACAAGTGAACTCTGGAGCAATGTCGGTGGATCAAGTTCAACAACTGCTACTGGAGTAACCACTTATAACTCCTTTCCTTATGCTATATTTCCGAGTATTTTACCGGAGTTCGGTATTATTGCGATATATTCGATTGCTAAAATAATGAATCAGATATTCTGGTTAGCACAAACTAAAGAAGGAAAAGTATTCGTAGTAAAAGCAGAAGGATTCAAGATAGAACCCATTTCAAGTAATGCGATGAACTATCAGTTCGGAAGTTATGCTGTCGTATCTGACGCGATTGCTTTCTGTTATACGCAAGAAGGTCACGATTTTTATGTTATATCATTTCCTACACAAGATATTACTTGGGCTTATGATCTAACTACCGGCAGTTGGCATCAAAGAGCGTGGCTGGACCAGTATGGTGAACTTCATAGACACAGAGGACTGTTCCACGCTTATGCGTATGGGATGAATATAGTATCAGATTGGCAAACGCCTACACTATATTCACTTAATCTTAATACCTATACAGATGCCGGCTCACCTATAAAAAGAAAAAGAGTATTTCCTCATATGGTTGATGTCGCAAGATTCGATCGTATATATTATGATAGCGCGACTATTGATATGGAAGTAGGCAATACGACAACCGAAGTAAATCCAAAACTATCTTTCTCCTGGTCAGACGATAGAGGTAGAACTTGGTCTAATCCGATTCCTGTATCAATAGGAAACACTGGTCAATATCTTACAACTATGACCGTATGGAAACTCGGTTATGCGAGAGATAGAATCTGGCAACTTGAGTGGTCAGGTAACTTTAAGACTTCGCTTATAGGATTATGGGTTGAAGCAAATCCTGAATCAGCAAAAGAGGATACAAATGGTAAATCCGGTTAAAATAAATCATACATCAATGCTACCAATAGATCTTCCATTGGTTGATGGAACTGGTTGTATGGATCCTTCTTGGCATTCTATGTTCTCACAGATATTTAATCAACTCGGTGTATCACAAGGTATATATTTACCAGCAGTGGCAGCAACCGCAAGCACAGCACACACGGTGGCTACCGCAACCGCAAGTATAGTTCCGACAGCGACTTCTGCCCATATCGGTGTTATTTCGTTAAATAACACGGTGACTGGTCTTGCTACAAATGTCAACACCTCACAGGTGACAATCAATGGACCTACTATTACTTCTGGAGCAGGAGCACCAACTAAAGTTAATCCAAATGGAAGTCTATATATGAGAAATGAAGGACGTGCTAATAGCAGAATATATATCAGTAATGGATCAACTTGGGTGGCGATTTCAAGTGGCTAAAGATCCGATTATTCAAACACCTGATTATATCATATATGAAGAAATATTAGATGGATTCGTTATACTCCATACTGATGTATTCATGTGGAATAAAAGAGTTAAGGAAGATTTTATACTAAATCTTAATCGAATAACCAATCATTATGGAGTGGTATATACTTATCACTTCAAAGATGATCTTAAGCATAAGAAGTTCTTGGAACTTATTGGTGGTAAATACTATAAAGAAGGAGATCCATATGGGGAACGAGAACTTGAGTGGTGGATTAAAAGGAGAGAATAAATGGGTATAAGTGCGGCTATAATCGGTGGCGTTGCGGCACTTGGTGCCGGCGGAATGGGGATGGCGGGATCACAATCAGCAGCATCTACAGCATCAAATGCTTCAAAGGCCGCTGCTGCTCAAGATTGGGCTATGTATCAACAAACCAGATCGGATCTTCGACCCTTTAGAGCAGCAGCCGTTGCTGATCTACCGGCATATCAGAACTTCTGGCAAGGAACCCAAGGTGGACTGAATAACGCTTATAATCAACTACAGCAAAATATTCCACAATCAATACCTACACCGACTGCTGCTAACTTGAGTCAGTTCCCTGGATATCAGTTCGAACTCGCACAAGGTAACGCAGCAACACAGAATCAAAATACTGCGGCTGGACTTGGTATAAGTGGGGCCGCTGCTAAAGGACTAACCAACTACGCTGCTGGTCTTGCAGGTGCCGATATTAATAACTATATGAACGCAGCGAATACCCAGTTTCAAAGTCAGATGGGCAAATATTCCGCGTTATCACAGAACTATCAGAACTTACTTGCGGGTAAGAATGCTGTATATAATCAACTTTCAGGGGTTGAGTCGCTTGGTGAAAATTCTGGAGCACAGACCGGTAATGCAGGCGCGGCGTTGGCTCAAAATGCCGGTAACGCACTGGTAAGTGGTGGAAATAGTGCTGCTCAGGCTATAAACTCTGGCTATAATAGTGCAGGTAATGCTTTGTCCAATATCGGTGGTATGGCTATGGGTGCTTATAATCAGAATAACTTGATTTCAGCACTTAATGCCAACGCAGGTGGAGGTGCTTCCGCCTTTAATCCAAGTGATATCACAATACCTGATTTTAATACCGGTGCGAGTATGGGCGCTTTTGGTAAAGGATAATATAGAGGAGTAATATATGCCAGATTTTCAATCAATAGACGCCAATCCATTAAAAACCGCGCTCGCGTATCAGGAGTTGGGGTCAAATACTCTTAACCAGTTAAGCACTGCTCAAGGTATTAAGAACGCGCAGTTACAGAATCAAATAGGTAATCAAAATCTTAATGAATCAAGAATACTTCAACTCAATAAGAATGTAGTTGATTTACTTTCAAGACCTGATTCAGAACTTGAAGGGGGTCAGGTATTACGCGACAGAGTTGATTCTTTAGTTCAACAAGGACTTATACCACAAGGGTTGGCTGACCAAGTAAAAACTCAGTTCCCCCAAGGTACTTCAGCAAGAGCGGTTAAAGAAGGACTTGGTGGATTTATGATTAGATCACTTGATGCTGTATCACAAGCACGCGGACTGATGCCGACACCATTAGCAATAAAAACTGGTCAACAAACTTATTATGGAAATATGGGCGGTGCTTGGACTCCAGGAGCCAATCAGTTTGCACCTGAATCTTCTTCTATAGAAGGGCCCACTTGGTCTGAAGCTAATACCCCACAAGTCACACACGATGCTGCTGGTAATCCAGTTACAAATGTTGGTGGATATCCAGGTACTACTCCTGGAGCACCTGGTGTATATAGCGGGTCCGGTGCTCCACTAAAAGCATATAGAGATCAACAAGGTTATCTTCATCCAGGAACTTCACCGATTCCTTCAAATGGAAGTTATACTCCACCTGGTGCCAGTAAGCCAATACCTGATTCATTGGCCGGACCAGGTACAGCACCCGCTTCACCACCTCAAGTTCCACAAGTCGGTCAACCCGTAGCAGTAAATCCAGGTCTTGCGGCTGCTCAAGCAGGTAATGTAAAGGGACAAATGGCGGATCAAGATACACTCATCGGAGACACCAGAGAACTACCCCAACTTGCGATTTCTGAAACTAACCTTTCACAAGCACTTAATATCTTACACCTATTAAAATCAGCACCTGTTGGTACTGGTGCCGGAGCCGAAACAATCAACAAGGTTGAATCTTATCTTAAGTCACTTGGTTATAAGGGATCACTTTCTGATGATGTCGTAAGTCGAGAAGAAGCAGCCAAATATCTTGCTGCGACCGTTCTTGGAGCAAATGCTCATACAGATGCCGAAAGATCTGTAGTTCAACAAGCCAATGCATCTATGGATAAGACACCTGAAACCAATCTCCATCTTCTACAACAAATGTATGGATACAATCAAATGGAAAAGATGTTAAGAGAAGATGCCCTTAATAATAGAGTATCAGGTATGCCGGTAGATCAAGCAGCCAAAACATATCTTAATAAGAAAGCAGAAGTATATTCTAAATATGATCCTTTCGTCTTCGCCATTCCACATATGACTCCTCAAGAAATATCAAAATATTATAACTCACTGACTGCTGATCAGAAGAAGAAATATCACGACACCTACAAGTTCGCAGAAGAACAGAAGATACCCTTAACTCCATTACCTACAGAGGCGCCTGCCCCTGTAGCCGCACCTACTCCGCAGCAACCGGCACCTACAAACTCTTTAACTGCTCCTTTACCAAGTGGTTCTTTTAGTCCTAATCCTTTATCTATTCCGGGGTATTAAAATATGATCGATGACACATTACTTGACACCGCGGCTAAAAGTTGGAATGTAGACCCAAAACTACTTAAAACGGTATATCAAATAGAATCATCACTTGGTAAAGACCCAAGCACTTCTCCTAAAGGCGCAGTTGGTGATTTTCAAATAATGCCGAAAACATTTGAGGGTCTTGGTGGCACAGATATAACTGATCCGGCTCAACAAGTATTCGCAGCAGCAAAATATATTCGTGAAGGACTTGATAAAACAGGTAACTCCGAAGACGCCTTAAGATATTATAATGCCGGACCTGATCGAACACATTGGAATAATCCAGAAACAAATGGTTATATTCAAAAAGCACGAGCATATTATCCGACTCAAGTTCTTAATATAACTCCTGGACCACAACCCGCTACTGGACCACAACCCCCTTTAGTAGCAAGTAATAATATTCCACCCACAGCAAATGATGCTTCGCCAAGTGATATTCCACCTGGATTACAAGAAATACTTAAGACAGGAACTTCCCCTGGACAAGCACCGGCTGCTCCCCCACCCGAAGATGTTCCATCCGGATTACAAGAAATACTTAAGACAGGAACATCGTCGACACCCGAACAACCAACACCTGGTCAACCACCAAGTGATACTTCTTGGTTAGGGGCAATAAAATATGGTGCTGCTACGCCATTCTCACAGATGGGTCAAACTGCTACGGCTATGGGTTATCCAGAAACAGGAAAGTCTTTAGATGTCACGCCCGGCGGATATGATCCGGCCTCACCAAAAGTAGGATTATCACTTGAAGGATTGAGTTATTTACCGAGAGCGGCATTAGAACAAGGTGGTGAGATAATCGGGACTTGGTTAAGTAGAGCAGCAGGTGCCCTAGTTGGTGGAGCCATAGGTGGTCCTGGTGGTGCTATAGTAGGAGGAGTCAGTGCTCCTGCATTATTTCAAGCAGCACAGGTAGTCGGACCAATAGCCGTAGCGCGTGCTAAAAATGATGGTAGAGATCACCCAAGTCCTGATGACTGGATGGCGGCTATTACCACTGCTTCTGGACAAGGACTTCTTAACTCGATCTTTACTCCTGGTAAGGCCGCAAGTGGTCTTTTAGTCAATGCTGCTAAAGAAGCAACTAATATCACTGGACAGAACTTACTTCAACAAACCGGTGAAACATCTGGAACTAACAAAGGAACAACTATTGATTCAGATAAAATAGTCAATAACTTGTTGATTGGTGCCGGAGCCGGCGCAGCAGCACACGGTGTTATTAAAACAGGTGAAACTATTAAAGGATCAGAACCAATAGAACCCGTATATCCGACAAAAACATCATCCACAAGACCAGACGCCGCTAAAACAGAAGATGTAGTTAAAGAGTATGTAAAACCAACTATACCTGACAGGGTTCAAGAACGCGTATTATCGACTCCGGAAGCAGAAGCCCATAATGCGCGCAGTAAGATAGAGGAAGTTCAACTTTCAAATCCGCCTACTGGACCTGATTCAAATCAATATGTCGAAGGTTCAGTGCCTACACTTGCGGAAACAACAGGTGATCAAAGCCACGCAAATGAACAAAGATTATTACTAACTGATCCAGGTCCAGCCGGTGATCAAATGAGATCAAGAATCAACTCTAATAACCAAGCCCGAAATAAGGCGTTATCAGAAGTTGTGGGTGATCCACACGCAATAGATCAACTTCAGGCAGAAGGAGACGAGTATCGAAGAGGTCTTGTAAATGATGTTGATAAAGGAAAATATTTTATTCAAGCCATAGATGCTCAACCGATATATAATCACATTCAAGATATATTAAATGATCCACACGCATCTGAACAACATCAAGTAAAACCAGAACTAAAAGAACTTCAAGATAGATTAAGAGATGAAAGTGATGAACTTAAAGATGATCCGAGATCTATACTTGGAATAAGAGATGATTTGGTCAGTAGATTACCAAGTATACCTCCTTCGGTACGACCACATATAAGAAGCGTGATAAAATCAATGGATGTTCAACTACACGAAGCATTACCTGATGAAAATAGATTTCAATCTATTGTGGATCACGATAATATTACTCGTAGTAGAATAGACGCATTAAAATATCTTCAACAAATGAATATTCAAGATAGTTCAGGTAATATTTCTTATCCGAAGTTTCAAGCATTTATGACCAGATTAGTAGATGATAGAATAAATCGCGAACCTGGTGCCACACACATACCTGATTCTACAATGGATGCTCTATGGGATATTCGTGATGACCTCGCCAGATCACATAATATCAATCATAAAATAGGTCAAGTTGATATAGAACAACCCCAACATTCCATATTCAGAAGAATAGGACCTCAAGTGGTTGGTGGTGGTATTGGTGAAACAATAGGGCACGGACTTGCGGGTCCAGGTGGTCAATGGGTTGGTGGACTTATGGGTGATATAGCCGGAGCAATGATTGGTAATAAACTTTCTTCTTACAATAAAGGTATAAAACTTAATAAAAAGGCTAAAACCCATCTAAAGAAAGCAGGGGGCAATCTATTATCACCCCCCTAGTAGTTAAGATACGATGCTTTATACAACTAAAACTTCTCCTGTTGTCGGTCATATAAACACAGTTATATCACTAAATATTGATACACACGCGCGTTAAAAAGGAAATACACGATGCCACTTATTTCAAGTCCAGAACTTCAGTTCTTTAATACCAATGGTTCTTTCTTAACAGGTGGATCGCTGTATACCTATACACCTGGAACATACTCTTTTTATCCTACTTATCAAGATTATGGAATGACTCAACTTAATACCAATCCAATCATTCTTAACGCTTATGGTCAATGTAGTGTGTTCGCCACTGGTAATATAAGGTATGTTCTTTTTGATTCACTTAATAACCAACTGATGGACCAAATAACAACAGATGGATTTACTGCTACTCTAAATAATATGAATACCTCTTGGTCTACCTCATTGAATAACGCTCTTTCAGGTATTCAAGCCACTCTAACAGCCAACTCAATATCACTTACGAGTATGATACAAAATGAAACCTCACGTGCTGAACTGGCTGAAACCAATCTCGCTAATATGATTTCATTTGCCACCAACTTCTTTTCCGGATTGGTATCACAGATAACCAGTGCTACGCAGATTGTAGTCAGCGCTACTCAACTTATTCTTTCAACTGGAAGTGGACAATACTTATCAATACCTCTATCAGCAACTATCAATACAGGAGCAACCGGTATTGGTGGTATTGACTATAACATAGGAACATCACTTGGATCTTCCACTTGGTATTATATTTACGCAATCAGTAATGGAACAACCGCAGGAGCGGTTCTTTCTGCCAACTATAATGGTATTTCCAATCAGTTATCAAGTTCTTATCCTTACTTTATGAGGATTGGTTCTGCTACAACTACCAGTCTTTCTGGTGGACTGGTTGCTACTATACAATATGGAAGAAGAACAGAATATGTTGTAGGTGGAGCAAATATGGGTATGATTCCTTTAATGGCGTCAGGTAAACTTGGTAGTCCTGTAACTGGTCCTACTTGGGCACCTATATATCTTAATGCTTATATACCACCAGTTGCGTGTGCTGTCGATGTGGTATTGGCAGGAGCAAGTGCTTCTTCTACGGTAATGATTGCACCCAATCCGAACTATGGTGTCAGTGGAAATGCTAATGAGCCACCGATTGCGGTACACGGCTCAAGTTCAACTAATGTGATGAAGATCAGTAAATGGCTTTTTATAGAAAATACCCAGCAACTTTACTATGCCAGTAATGACGGGGCAGGAGCAGCGTATGTTGCTGGATGGGAGGAAAACTTATGATAGAATATATGATACAATATCCAAAAACTGAATGTAAGGAACTATTAAAAGCCATCGATCACTTTAACGCTTTGCTAAATATGGTAGAGAAAAGATTCAAATCCTTACAACAGGAGAGATCGAATGGATTTAAGCGATTTACTGCCATTGATACAAAAATCAGGGATAACACTTTCTGTGGAACTTGTGGTCATCGCAGTGCTACTTGCTCTTGTATGGCGTCTGGTTGCGAAAATGGATGTGCTCACTGATAAGATAGGTCAAACACTATCTGATCAACGCGATCATCATAATAAGACACTATCTGATCAACATATCCGAGAAATAGAAAGAGATAAAGTGCTCGGCGAGTTCATACATAAAACAACTGATACGGTATCGCATGTGCTTGAACGCGTTCTACCAGAATCAGTTAGAACTTGTCCTTTTGAATCACTTGAAGATCGAATAGATAAAATAAAGAATAAATAGAAATACCTGATACACACCATAATGAATGTGTGTATCAGGTATCTTTTTGAGCAGCCCAACTATTTATATTTTCCATTACTATGATTCTTATACTCACCAGTCTTAAATCCTGATACTTTTCTATAAAACTTTATGGAAGATAGCCAAGAAGGAGTCTTCCAAGGACGATTACCCGTGATTGGTGAACCTATAATATACGCATCACAGGTGCCACATCTTCCATCTACGATAACACTGGCATCAGAACAAAAACACATTGACCTCATATCTTAACTCCCACATTTTTGGCAACATCAAAACTTAACTTGTATAGAACCGCATCTCTTGATCTTCTGAAAGTAATGATTACTGGAATGTAATGAATACGCAACTCGTTAGGAACTAATTCTGTTTTTCCTACTTTTAAGTCCCAGAGCATAGCATTTATATTTTCAAATAACCAATCTTTATTTTCTTCACCCCAGTTATAATCAACAACCACATATTTCTTTCTGAAAATTTTAGTAATCGAATACCAATAAGTTGATATATCTATGAGCATCCTGATCATAGATATATCAACTTACACAGGACAGCATCACTGGCATTGAAAAAGGTAAAATAGTAGGTGGCGTAGTGATGAAGAACAACGCCGTCATATATGAATCTTCTATTGATTTCAGCACACTTAAAAGAACCAGGTATTTGAAGTTCTATCATTTTATCTTCCCCAAGTCAACTTAAATCGCATCGCATCTGATTTATTCTTAAAGAAATAAGCATCCAACTCAAAAGAATAAGCTACTTCATCTGTAGGAAACATCTCATCAACTTCATATGATCTTGCTATATGATCCGTATGTAAGAATTTATATGGAAAACTGGGGACGAATATATCTCCAGTTATACTTTCATATCGAATGCTGATTGGAATCATTCTTGTGATAACTTTCCATTTAAATACCAAAATTTAGTTCCATTAGAATATTCAATCAATCCGTCTCTCATTTTCCACTCCAAGTAAGTTTGAATAATATCTCATCTTTATTGGTAAAGAAAAAGCCCACCAATAATCTTACTTCTGACACAGGTATATTTTGATCATTCAACATATCTGGCCTGCGACTTCCAGATCAAGAAATACTTCTCCCATTCAGATCCATACTTCAACTTTAACGCATTCTTAAAATCATTTAGTGTTGGCCATACGATGTCTTCTCGCTTTGGTTCTTCTTCCATTATGGTTCTTTCTTTGATTGGTATTATGATATATTTGGGCAAGATCTTGCGACTTCTATGAGCGTTGACATCACTGGATAATCTGCCCATTTTAGAAGTTCTTGTGCTGGTGGTGAATAATGGTTCTGTAGATTTCTTGAAACAAGTGGTGTCCACCAGGTCCGGTCAAAAGGAATATCAAGGCAATACTCAAAGAGTCTTGCGGACTCCTTTTCTTCACTTAAAGTGTGAAAATCAAACACTTGAATATCAGAATAACATCTTTTCAACTCTTTCATCTTATAATCAAGATATTCGGTAACAAATCTCGTCTGTGGAACATCTGGAACGCCTGACTTGATCTGGGCCGCTATCACCTCTTCAACTGGTCGTTCAATAATGGCGACTTTAGTATGAGGTAAAAAAGGAATGAACTGATGCCAAATACCGACACCCACTTCGTCACTGACACAAGCATTTGGGTCTTGAAAATAGTCGATTATCTCTTCTGCTGAAGGAAATGTTATCAACTTACAATGCGGTACTACTCGGTCATAAGATAAGAAATAACTCGCCCAATAAGTCCTGCTTCTTGGTAATCCGAATACGATAAAGTTAGACACTTGATTCACTCCCCATTTTACGAGTTGGTAACTGCTTGAGTTCTTCAATAATATCTTTCATATCTCGAATATATTCTTCACGAATATACTCTATATCTTCAAACATTTTGATAAGTTCTTCATCTGTATAGATCATATTTGGCCCCCCCATACATAAC
>Ga0224532_1000037_pt1 | contig 22725 bp, 24 predicted proteins | sample 714E115metaG_FD_179902 | JGI IMG/M metagenome (GOLD analysis project Ga0224532, IMG submission 179902) | Peat soil microbial communities from Stordalen Mire, Sweden - 717 E1 1-5 | ecosystem: Environmental > Terrestrial > Soil > Wetlands > Peat | place: Sweden: Norrbotten County, Stordalen Mire... | reverse complement strand
GCGAAAGTCTCAGTCGCGTGGCGTCAGTGAACAAGACCCTGTACCGCGGGTACTTACTCAAAGAGCAATTTCGCCTGGTGTTTCAGTTGCGAGGTCGTGAGGCGATTCAAGCGCTCGACGATTGGTACAGCTGGGCACGGCGATGTCGGATCCCCGCGTTCGTTGATCTCTATCATCGGATCGTTCGCCACCGCGACTCCATCGTCGCCACACTCACGAACAACGGGTTGTCGAACGCACTGGTCGAAAGCACAAATACGAAGCTGCGCCTCCTCACTCGAATGGCCTACGGATTCAAGTCCACCGACAACCTCATCGCGCTCTGCCTGCTCGATCGCGGTGGCTACTGTCCGCCTCTACCTGGTCGTCAACCGGCCAAAGCGACCCACGGATGAGTCACAAGAGCCGAATGTTTGCTGACGGAATTACTGACGAGAATGTGGCGAGAAGATGAAGGTGGCGTAAAGCATTCGTAGACTCCTTTCGCTGAAAGGACTTTCAAGTGGCCCTATCCACTGCTGACTCAAACAAATGGTTACTTCTTAAAGAAGGCCATTTGGAGAGGCAAACCCCGGAAGTTATCACCTCCTCTGATTATCGACTACTTGGCTCAATCCGTCAACGACAGAGACAGCTCACTGAGGCTCAGGTGAGCGAAATGGCCGTACGTTACCAAGAAGGAGCCACGGTGCACGAGTTAGCCACTGAATTCGGCTGTCATCGCACGACGATCGCCGAACGGCTCAAGAAGGCAGGAACCGTGATGCGAGGCCATTCTCCGACTCCCAAAGACGTCGACTCGATGGTGTGTCTGTACACCAACGGCTTGTCACTCCAGGAGGTAGGCAAGCAACTTGGATTCTGCGCGAACACAGTAAGAAACTGCCTGCGTGAACGACAGATCAGGGCCCGCGATAAGCATTGTCGAGACCGTTGAGCCGTTAAGGAATCGGGACCCGCCCTAAGAGAGTGACTTCCGGTGACACCAGCGTCCGAGCAACTTCAACCATTGGGCAATATGTGACCAGGGTCATGCCGTCGCCTTCCGATAGAGGTTCAGCGAGACGACAAGAAAGACTAGGAAGATCCCAACACACCACGAGATTGCCTGCCAAAGATTGTTAAACACAGGGCCGCCGTCGAATAGAGCGCGCAATGCATCGATGGTGACGGTGACCGGCTGATGGGCGGCAAAAGGTTGGAGCCAGCCGGGCATTGTGGAGATCGGGACCAGAGCGGAACTGGGGAAGAAGAGGATGAACATCGGCAACAGCGAAAAGGTCTGTGCGGTTTGGGGATCCTTCACCGCCAGACCGATTGTGGCGTAGAACCAGGAGAAGGCGTAGCCGAACAAGATGATGAGCGCGATCCCAGCCAGGCATGCGCCGAGAGAATTGTGGAACCGGAAGCCGACCAGGATGCCGAGTGCAATGACGAACATCAGCGCGAGGACGTTTCGGCAGGCATCCGCGAAGGTTCGTCCGATCAAGACTGCGGATCGTGCCATCGGGAGACTGCGGAAACGTTCGATCATCCCCATTTGCAAGTCTTGAGCCAAGGCTAAAGATGTATTCGCTCCTCCCATGAGAACTGCTTCTAGGAAGATCGCCGGCACGAGGTAGTTGACGTAGTCGACTCCTGGAATGTGGATAGCTCCACCAACCATGTAGCGAAAGACCAGGAGAATGAGGCACGGCTGGATTATCGAGCCAAAGACTTGTCGTGGAGTTCGAAGGATCCGCAGGAGATTACGCTTGGCAATTCCCTCGGCGTCGCGAAGGGCGAGCTTCGGGGTAAGTGGAGCGCTAGCGCTGCGCAGGTTCTTGATCATTACGTTAGTCATCGGGATATCTCCGTGTTCCCTGCTTCTACAGCGTGTGTGTCTGTCGTGTGACCAGTGATCGCTAAGAAGACGTCGTCGAGTGATGGACGCCGGATTCCGAGGTCGTCAAGTGCGAGACCATGGTCCTGCAAGGCGCGACCCGCTGCAATCAATACGCTGGCCCCGTCCCTTATCGGGAGCAGAACCTGATTCAGATCCGGATTCGTACGAGAAGGTCCATTACCAAAATTCGCGATGAGCGAGGCCGCACGATCAAGGTCGGCCCGTTTGTTCACTCGGACTTCCAGCACGTTCCCGCCAAGACGATCTTTGAGCTCGTCTGCGGTACCTTTGGCCATCACTCGACCAGAGTCGAGAACGACGATGCTGTTGGCCAGATGCTCGGCTTCCTCCATGTACTGCGTCGTCAACAACACCGTCGTTCCGTCGGCGACGAGTTCCTCGACGAACTGCCAGAGGTCGTTTCTCGTGCGAGGGTCGAGGCCCGTGGTGGGCTCGTCCAGAAAGAGGACTGGGGACATGCCCATCAGGCTTGCTGCGAGGTCTAGGCGACGTCTCATTCCACCGGAATAGGTCTTGACCTGCTTGTCACCAGCGCCAGTAAGAGACATTCGTTCGAGCACCTCTTGTGCTCTTTGTCGATAGACCTTCTTGTCGAGGTGAAAGAGAAGTCCGACGAGTTCGAGGTTCTCCCTCCCGGTTAACAGCTCATCGACAGTGGCGTATTGGCCGGCAAGTCCTATCAAGGTCCTGACCGTCTTGGCGTCTTTTTGCACGTCGAAACCGCCAATGCTGGCGTGTCCACTGTCCGGGCGCAAAAGTGTGGTGAGCACTCGCAACAAGGTCGTCTTTCCAGACCCGTTCGGTCCCAGCAATGCCAGTACCTTTCCAGTTTCGACGCTGAGCGACACCTCGTCGAGAGCCACGGTCGCGCCAAACCGCTTGCTTATCTTCTCTACATCGATGGTTGCGCTCATGACAGATGGCTCTTTTCCGGTGCGGATCACCAGTTCTCAAATATTAGATACGCCATGTATCTAATCACAGAATATGTTAAGATGCAAGTTGTACCCTAAGGAGCAGTACATGGTAAAAATCCAAAGCTCGGAGACCGCGTCTAATGCGCGCGGGAAAGACGAAGGTCGTGCATCTCGTCGACGTGGCGCAGAACTTGAAAGCGCGCTGTTGGAAGCCGCCTGGGAGGAACTCAAGGCGGTGGGTTATGAATCGCTGACCATGGAGGGCGTAGCCGAACGAGCTGGGACGAGTCGGACGGTGCTGTATAGACGCTGGCCCAGTCGACTGGAGCTTGTTCTTGCTGCCCTACGCCATCGCGGTCTTGTGCGAACTGGCACCGTGCCGAACACAGGTAGTCTGCGCGAAGACGTTCTCGCCTTATTGCGTCTGGTGTCCGACCGCGTGTCAGAAGTTGGTCCCCAGAACCTGAGCGCATTACTCAGCGGTGTCTATGCGGACTCTGGCGCGACTGCCGCCGTTGAGGATCACTTTATGAATCACAACGCGGACGTCATGGAAATCATCCTCAAACGGGCCGCGGATCGGGGTGAAATTCGCGGAGACATCAGTACGAGGATCGCCACACTTCCCGTCGATTTAGTCCGCCATGAGCTGCTCCTCGCGAGGAAGCCATCCTCTAAGTTGGACATAATCGAAATCGTTGACGCCGTATTCCTCCCCTTAGTCCTGACGCAGAAACAAGCTTGAGCGATCAGGGAACGGCTCCGGCGACGGTGGCTCGGTTTGTGCCACATGTTTCAAAGAGGTCTGTACACCCGAGCTCGCGCTGACGGCGCTTGTTGTTATGGCCGCGCCCGATTAAATTGTTTTTGTAGCGATTATGAGGAGAACCTTCGGGGACGGTACTAAAACGGCGCATCGGAATCTAGTGGGGTGCGATGGTGGCGAGTAGTTCCCAGTTGGGCTTGCCGGCGTAGAGCAGAGCGCGAACTCGGAAATTGCGAAACTTCCGAAAGCCAAAGGCGACCCGCTTCACCCGTTTTGTCAAATTATTAACGGCTTCAGTAGGCCCATTCGAAAAATGGGCCTGATGCCAGGCGATGATCTGGTCTCGCCAGCGCTTCAGGGTTCGTCCTAGCGAGCGGACTTCGACGGGCCAGGAGGGATCGTCCATGTCGCGGATCAGCTCGTCGATAAATACTCCGGCGAGTGCGTAGTCCGGGACCGTGTAGAGCTCACGAACGGCTTCCTTGGCGTTGTAGCAGGCGGTCACTTCGCCCCGAGGGTCGCCGGCTCGTAACAGTCCCATCACCTTTTCGTGGCTCTTCTCGTCGAGTCGCTCCGCGGCCATGGTGAGTAGTCGCCTCGCGCGGTAAAGGGGATCGAGTTTGTGGCCGCGATGACCGAACAGCTCGTTCTGAACGCGACGGCGGCACTCGTCGAGCTTCTGATTGGCGAGTTTTATCGGCTCTTGTGACTCATCCGTGGGTCGCTTTCGTCAGTTGACGACCCGGTAGCGGCGGACAGTAGCCACCGCGATCGAGCAGACAGAGCGCGATGAGGTTGTCGGTGGACTTGAATCCGTAGGCCATGCGGGTGAGGAGGCGCAGCTTCGTATTTGTGCTTTCGACCAGTGCGTTCGACAGTCCGTTGTTCGTGAGTGTGGCGACGATTGACACACGGTGGCGAACGATCCGATGATAGAGATCAACGAACGCGGGGATCCGACATCGCCGTGCCCAGCTGCACCAATCATCGAGCGCCTGAATCGCCTGCGTGCCTCGGAGTTGGAAGATCAGTCGGAACTGTTCCTTGAGCAGGTAAGCCCGGTAGAGGGTCTTGTTCACTGACGCCACGCGACTGAGACTCTGCTGCTGTCGGTTAGTCAGCCGATCGGGGTTCTTCAGCAGCGCGTAGCGACAACCCTTCAGGTGGGCAATGAGACTGGGTGCTCCGATCCTTCTCGCGGTGCGCCAGATCTCCTTGCGCACCTCGTCGAGTGCCTTGGTCGCCCACTGCACCATGTGGAACGCGTCCGCACACAAGGTGGCGTTGGGACAGCGTTCACGAACCACGCTCGCGATCCACTCCGCGGCGTCGGCGCTGACCAACTTGATCAGGGAAGATCGCTCTTCGCCCAGCAGATCGAAGAATCCTTCGAGGGTGGCCTTGTCGCGTCCGACCGCCGCCCACACCAGTCGTCCGCTGTCGTGGTCGACGACCACGGTCAAGTACTTGTGGCCGCGTCGGTAGCTGATCTCGTCGATGCCGATGCGGACCAGTCCGTCGAAGGGATCCTTCGCGGCGCGCCCATCGGCGACCACCCGGGTGATGATCGATCCCACGCTGCGCCACGAGACTCGCATCAATTCAGCGACCGCGCTCTTGGAGCTGTGGGTCACGAGCCACGCCACCTGGTCGTCGAAGTCTCGGGTGTGACCGGCCCCGTGGCGGGCCCAGGGCACCTGGGCGACCGCCACCCCGTGCTCGAGGCAGTCGACCCGTGGGGCGTCGGCCTGCAGATAACACGCCATCACGCCCACGTCCAGGGCCCGCCAGTTGCGACGTCCCTCTCCCTGGTCGTAGCCGGGGGCTTGGCGTCCGCAGAGGCCGCAGCGGCGCTTCTTCGGACGTCGCGGTCGCACGTGAATCACCAGGGATTCAGCCTCTTCGTCGAACTCCACCGACTCGATAACGGTCGCCCGGTCGACACCGAGCGCCCGACGCCATACATTGGTTCCGAGCACGCCAATCTCCTTGTTCAGATTTCTTGAGCTTCAAGTACTCAGAAACCTAAACGGGAGTTGGCGTTGCTCGCTTTCCGGCCTGATTTGGCACCCACGGATTAGGCAGGAGAGCCTAAATAAGACCCATCGCGGTTGCGGCTCGCTGGTAGACGGGCTCGGCGACCGCGTTCGCCTTCTCGGTGCCTTGGTCGATGATGCGTTCGAGTTCGCCGGGGTCGCTTCGTAACTCGAGGTAGTTCGTTCTGACCGGTGCGAGGGAAGTGATCACGAGTTCGGCGAGGTCCTTCTTGAGGTCGCCGTAGCGCTCGTAACGGGCGGCCACCTTCTGGGGGCTCGCACCGTCGAAGCTGGAGAAGATCTCGAGCAGGTTGGAGAGACCGGGCTTCTTCTTCGGATCGAATCGGAGCTCGCCGTCGGTGTCGGTGACGGCCTTCATGATCTTCTTGGTGATCTCGGCAGGTTCGTCGAACAAGAAGATCGATCCGAGCGGACTTGAAATCGACTTTGACATCTTGCGCGAGGGTTCTTGGAGGTCCATGACGCGCGCCGCGGCGTGGGGCACGTAACCCACCGGCACCGTGAACGTAGGGCCGTAACGGTTGTTGAAACGTTCGGCCAGTTCGCGCGTCAGCTCGAGGTGCTGGCGTTGGTCGTCACCGACGGGGACTTGTTCGGCGTCATAGAGCAGGATGTCGCCAGCCATCAAGACGGGGTAGGTGAGCAGGCCTACGCGATAGCCCTTCTGTCGACTGGATTTCTCCTTGAACTGGGTCATGCGACCGAGCTCGCCGTAGGTCGCCACGCACTCGAGTAACCAACTCATCCGGGCGTGCGCCGGCACGCGGCTCTGTACGAAGAGCGTGGCGACCTCGGGGTCTATGCCCGCGGCGAGCAACGTGGCCGTGAGGTCGAGGGTCTGCTCGCGAAGCTGCGCGGGTTCGATCTCCAAGGTGAGTGCGTGCAGGTCCACCACGCAGTAGAACGCCTCGGGACCCTGTGACGACACCCACTGCTTCACGGCTCCTAGGTAATTGCCGATGTGCAGAGTGCCCGATGGCTGGATGCCCGAGAGGATTCGCATCGTTCCATCGTAGAGGAAGCCTTTTGACGGAGTCTGTGTTCCAGTAGAGTTGTCGGGTGACCTTCGTCGTGACGACGCCGTCCTTCAGCGGCCCAGTGGATTTGCTGCTTCATCTGATCAGCACCCACGAGATGGACATCCTGGACGTGCCCCTCGCGCCACTCGTGGACGAATTCGTCGCCGTGTTGCGTGATGAGTCCTCGACGATGCCCGTCGAGCAACTCTCCGAATTCCTCCTGATCGCCTCGATCCTGCTTGAGATGAAGAGCCAGCGTTTGCTGCCAGGACGTGACAGTACCGAACCCGACGAGGAATTCGTGGGTTGGGAGGAGCGTGACGTCCTGCTCGCGCGCTTGCTGGAACTTCGCACCTACGCTGCGCTCGCCGACGCCTTCGTGTCACTTTTCGAGCGCGCCAGCCATTCGTTCCCGCGTCTGCGGGGGATTGACGACGGCTTCGAGGTGACTCCGCCGGACCTGCTCGCAGGCGTCACCCCGGCCCTGCTCGCGGGCGCGTATCTGCGTGGGATCGAGGAGAAGCCCGTCCCGGTCGTGCGTCTCAATCACGTGACCGTGGACGCGGTTACGGTTGCCGAGACCGTCGTCGCTCTCTCCCAGCGCCTGCCCGCCATGGGCCGGCTCACCTTTCGCGCACTCACCGAAGGTTTGGGTAGTCGCATCGAGGTCATCGTGCACTTTCTCGCCTTGCTGGAGCTCTGCAAACTTGGTCTCATCGACTTGGGCCAGGGCCGTACCTTCGGTGACGTGCAGATCGAATGGCTCGACGCGACGTCGTCACTTGACCTTGGAAGGGTTGACAGTTATGAGGGATGAGCAATCACTCGAGCAGCAGCTCGAGGCGATGTTGACGGTGGCCCTCGAGCCCATCACGACCGAGGAACTCGCCGACGTCGTCGACGAGGACGCTGAAGTCGTACTCGCAACGCTTCGGGCATTGCGCGCAGAGTTCATCGAGGATCGCCGCGGCTTCCAACTGGCCGAACTCGCAAGCGGTTGGGTATTCCAGAGTGCGCCGGAGGTAGCGAGTTGGGTCACCAAGTTCGCCAACCGCGACGTGTCGCACCGTCTCAGTTCGGCCGCTCTCGAGACTCTCGCGATCATTGCCTATCGCCAACCGGTGTCGCGGGCCCAGATCACCGCATTACGTGGCGTGAACGTCGATGGCGTGGTGCGCCTGCTCGAGCAGCGCGGCTACATCGAAGAGAAGGGGAGGGCGTCGGGACCTGGCCTGCCGATCCTGTACGGGACGACCGAACTCTTCTTGGACCGGATGGGCTTCGCCGCGATTGGCGACTTGCCGCCGATCGAGGAGTTCATGCCGCCCGTTGAGACCGCGATCGAACTCGCCGACGAACTCTTCGAGACCTCGTTGGAACTGACCGAGGACGCGTAGTTGGACGAGGGCGAGCGCCTCCAAAAGACTCTGGCCCGTGCGGGCTTCGGATCGCGGCGGTCCTGTGAGATCCTGATCACCGAAGGGCGCGTCACCGTCGACGGTCGGGTGGCCGAATTGGGCAATCGCGTGCATCCCGACGTCCAGGTGATCTGCGTGGACGGTACGCTCGCGCCCACGGCACAGAACATGGTGTACTACCTCTTGAACAAACCTGACGGGGTAGTTACGACCGCGTCGGATCCCCAGGGACGCACGACCGTGCTCGAGCTCGTTGAGTCGTTGGTCCGTATCTTTCCCGTGGGGCGCCTCGACATGAACACCGAAGGTCTGATCATTCTCACCAATGATGGTCGACTCGCGCACCTGCTGACCCATCCCAGTTCGGGCATTTCCAAGGAATACCTCGCGCGCGTCGAGGGTGACCCATCACCGAGCGCGATCCGGCGCCTGCGCGAGGGTGTCGAACTCGAAGACGGTCTTACGAGCCCGGCCCAGGTCAGTCGAGTGAGCGAGGGACTCTTGCGTATCGTCATTCATGAGGGGCGCAACCGCCAGGTCCGCAGGATGTGCTCGGCCATTGGCCACGACGTCACGCGGCTCGTGCGCACGCGCATCGGACCAATCCAGGACGCCACGTTGTCGCCGGGTTCGTCGCGACAGTTGTCATTGAGCGAGGTACGCCGATTGATGGAGGCGGTAGGGATGACCGACGAAATCGCATCTACGATGCCATCATGAGTTCTGCCCTCGTTCGAGCGCTGCGCGGTGCCACCACCTGTGATGAGGACACGCCCGAGGAGATCGCGGCCGCTACCCAGGAGTTGATTGCGGTGATGATGGAGCGAAACGGACTCCTTCACGACGACGTCATCAGTGTCTTATTTACCACGTCCACTGACCTCACCTCGACTTTTCCCGCGACTACGGCGCGCGCGATCGGCTTCGGTGACGTGCCGCTGATTTGTGCGAGCGAGATCGCGGTGCCCGGAGCCATGGCGCACTGCATCCGGATCATGATGCACGTGTACACCACGCGAACCCGCGACGAGATTCATCACATCTATCTGCGCCAGGCGCAGTCGCTGCGCGATGACCTCCGCGCCTAAACGTCGCGCGCACGTCGTGGGCCTCGGACTCATCGGGGCCTCGCTCGCCCTCGCTCTGGGCGAGCGTGGTTGGTTAGTTACCGGCGACGACGCCGACGCCGAGGTGGTGGCCCTCGCCGAGCGCGAAGGCATCATCCAAGACACCCAGATGAGCAACGAACACGACATCGTTTTCGTAGCGACCCCGGCGGGCGTGGTGGGAGAAATCGCCAACGCATTGTGCGAACACTTCGACAATCCGTCGCTCGTCGTTACCGACGTCGCCGGTGTTAAGAGTTCGATCGTGAGCGAGGTGAAGGACCACCGATTCCTCGGTGGTCACCCGATGGCCGGCTCCGAACTGCGGGGAATACGTGGTGCCAAGTCCGAATTGTTCCAAGGTTGCACCTGGGTGCTCACGCCCACCGACGTCACGAGTCCCGAAACTTACAGCGTGTTGCACGGCATCCTTCGCGAGCTCGGCGCCAACGTCGTGGCGGTGAGCGCCGAGGACCACGACCGCCTGGTCGCGATCGCAAGTCACGTGCCGCACCTGCTCGCGGGTGCGTTGATGAACGAAGCGGCCGAAGCGGCCCAACAAGATGCTGTCTTGTTGCAACTCGCCGCGGGGGGCTTTCGCGACATGACGCGTATCGCGGCGGGCGACCCTTCGATCTGGCCTGACGTATTGTTCGAGAACCGTGAAGCGGTTACCGACACGTTGGTGGGACTCGAGAAGCGACTCGAGAACCTGCGTATCGCGCTCGCCGAGGACAGCCGCGACATCCTCGAGCAAAGCCTCAGCACCGCCTCGGTAGCGCGACGGCAACTGCCCGGGCGTGCTCTGTCCTCAGAGAACCTGTCCTACCTGCGCGTGGGGGTGGCCGACCAACCCGGCGTTCTCGCCGCGGTCACCCGCGCCGCTTCGGAGCTGCTCGTCAACATCTACGACATCGAGATCGCTCACGGCATCGAGGGCGTGGGCGGCACGCTGCTTCTCGCGGTCGACAGCGCCCAGGTGTTGACTTTCTGTGAGGCGCTAGGTGAGTTGGGTTTTCAGGTGGTGCAGGAACGGTGAGCGACGAACAACCGGTTAAGGCCTCAACAAAGTTGCGCGGTCTGGTGCAGGTTCCTGGCGACAAGAGCTCGTCGCACCGGGCCTTGTTGATCTCGGCCCTCGCGAGCGGTGAGAGCGTCATTGATGGTCTGTCGCCCGGGGCGGACGTTCGAGCGACGGCGGTGATCATTGGTCGTCTCGGCGCCGAAGTTGACCAGCAGGGTTCGTCACTCCACGTGCTCGGACCCGACGAGGGCCTACGACCGAGCACGTTCGCACTCGATTGCGGCAATTCGGGTACGACCATGCGTCTGCTCGCGGGACTCGTGAGCGGCGTCGAGGGAGTGCACGACCTGGTCGGCGACGCTTCGCTGTCCGCGCGTCCCATGGACCGCGTCGCGGTGCCGCTCGGGCTGATGGGCGCAGTCGTCGAAGGTGGGGGCGAGCGGGTGACCGCGCCACTTCGCGTCCACGGACGTGCGGCGCTTCGTGCGATTGACTATCACGTACCCACCGCGAGCGCACAGGTGAAGTCGTCGATACTCTTTGCGGGCCTTCGTGCTAACGCTAGGACCACGGTGCGCGAGGACGTTCGAACGCGACGCACCACCGAGGACATGTTTCGCTTCGCGGGAATCGAGATCGACAGCGTTGACAATGGTGAGGGTCGCGTGGTCACGTTGCGCCCCGGGCGTCCAAGGGCGAGTTCCTGGTTCGTCGCGGGCGACCCTTCCCAAGCCGCGTTCTTCAGCGTGCTTGGCGCGATTCACGATGACGCACAAATTGAAATCGCCAACATCGACGCCACACCCGAACGCACGGGTTTCGTCGGTGTGCTGGTTCGCATGGGAGCAGACCTGTTGGTTGAGCCGCGCGGTTCGCAACTCTCGCTGCGCGCTCGAAGTTCGGCGCTCGTGGGCATCGAGGTGCATTCGAGTGACGTGCCCTCGGTCGATGAGGTACCGGTTCTCGCCGTCGCGGCGGCCGCCGCCACCGGGGTAAGCGCCTTTCGTGACATGGGCGAACTGCGCTTGAAGGAATCGGACCGATTCGAAGGCGCCCTGGATCTGGTGCGGCGACTCGGTTGTCGCGCGTGGGCAGAGGGCGACGACTTTTTTATCGAAGGTCTCGCTAGCGCGCGGCGCTTTTCTCCCTTTGAGATCGACGCGCACCTCGATCACCGGATGGTGATGGCGGCCGCCGTCGCGGGTAGTGCGGGTCAGGGCTGCGTGATCGGGGGGGCGGCGACGGTGTCGTCTAGCTATCCGGGCTTCTTCAGCGACCTCGCGGCGCTCTCGTGAATCACAAGGTCATCGCCATCGACGGACCCGCGGGTTCGGGTAAGTCCACGGTCGCCCGAGCGGTGGCCGACGCCCTCGGCTGGACGTTCCTCGACACCGGTGCGATGTACCGTGCGCTCACGCTCGAGGCGCTGACGAGTGGCGTGGACGTGACCGACGAGGAGGCGATGGGCCAATTGGCGGCGCGAGCGACCATCACCACGTTGCCCCACGTGGTGGTGAACGGGCGCATTGTCGACGACGAGATCCGCAGCGAACCCGTCAACGTGGCGGTGTCGATCGTGGCGGCAAACCCAGTCGTGCGGCGGTCCATGGTGGCGCGCCAGCGAGAGATCGCGAGGGCCCAGGACGTAGGAACGGTCGTCGAGGGTCGCGACATCACCACTGTCGTGTTTCCTAACGCCACACTCAAGGTATTCCTGACCGCCTCGCTCGAGGAACGCTCGCGCCGACGCGGCGACGAGGGCGGTGATTCGGTGCAGCGCCGAGACCTCGCGGATTCGACCAGGGAGACGTCACCGCTTCGCCAGGCCCCCGACGCACTCGTGCTAGACACGACGGGGCGGCGCGTCGAGGACGTCGTAGAGGAGATAGTGGCGTGTCTGAAGAACATCACCTCGAATTGAACCCCACTAAGACGCCGATCTACTACGTCGCGGCGACGTTGCTGACGGTGCTCTGGGCGATCCTGTTCCGTCCGAACGTCGAGGGACGTGAAAACATCCCGCGCTCGGGACCAGTGCTCATCGCGCCCGTCCACCGCTCGAACCTGGACTTCGCCTTCACATTGTTCATCTCGCCGCGCAAGGTGTTCTTCATGGCCAAGGACTCCCTGTTCCGCGTACCAGTGCTCGGCGGGCTGCTAACTCGACTAGGTGCTTTTCCCGTGCGTCGAGGTACCGCGGACCGTGAGTCCATGAGCTCGGCCGAAGAGGTGTTGCGCCAGGGCCAGGCCCTGGTGTTGTTCCCCGAAGGCACTCGCAAGGAAGGCCTTGAGGTCCAGACCTTGCACGACGGAGCGATGTTCGTGGCGGCGCGCACCGGGGCGATCGTGGTACCGGTGGGCATCGGGGGCAGTGAGCGAGCGTTACCCCACGGCGCGAAATTCCCTCGCCCCACCAAGATTCGCATCATCGTTGGCACCCCCATCTCACCGCCGTCGTCCGAAGGTCGCGTCGCGCGCTCGACGGTCACGGCCAAGAGCGAGGAACTACGCGTCGCGCTCGAGCAGCTCTATCACCGGAGCATGGGCCTCTAGCGCTCGCGCCACCAGGTGCCAAAGACCACCTTGGCGTAGCGAAAACCGAAGAGCCAGTTCTTGCCCTTCTTGGTCGTGCCCGAGTGGCGCGGGTACCAGATGGTGGGCACCTCGGCTGCCCGCCAGCCCCGCTTGAGACACGTGATGAGAAGTTCGGCCGTCTGGTACTGCTCTTGAGTCAGACGGTCAATAACGTCGGCCATCATCGTCACGCGCAGTCCCCGATAACCGGTTGAGGTGTCGGTGAGCCTGGCGCCGGTCATACGGTTCATGATGAACGAGAAGAAGAACACACCGGTCTTGCGAAAGCGGTCGGTGGTCTTGTCGACGCCCAAACGACGACTCGCCACGACGAAGTCCGCCTGGTCGGCGAGCAACGGAGCGAGGACCTGGGGGATCTCCGCGGGGTCGTTCTGCCCGTCGGCGTCGAGGGTGACGATGTACTTGACGTTGTGGTCAATGCAGTAGCGGTAGGTGACCTGCAGGGCGACGCCGTGGCCGAGGTTTACCGGAAACTCGATGACGACCACGCCGGGAAAGGAGCGCGCGATTTCGGCCGTCCGGTCCTCGCCGCCGTCGACGACGACGAGGGTCGTGTAGGCCATGCCGTCGATCGAGGTGGGCATCTTCTCGAGCACCGAGCCGATGTTGCCCTCTTCCTCGTAGGCGCAGATCGACGCAACGATCTGCTCGGGTTCGAAGCCCGGGCGCTCGCTCGCCAGGCGCGCGAGCGCTTGGTCAATGGCGTAGTTGCGCAACCGAGCGCCACGACGCTTCTCGAGATTTTCGCTGGCCACGGTTCTCCTTAGAGGGATTTCGCTTGTGCGAACACGCGATGCACCATGGGCTCAAAGTGTTCGAGGGATTCGGACTCGTAACTGGGGTCAAAGGCCTTCTGATCCCAGTTGTCGGCGAAGCGTTCGGCGAGGGGGTACCAGTCCTGTCCGACGTGCTGGTCGCGAAGGGTCGGGTCCATACCGAGGTATTCGTAGTAGTAGCGACCCTGGAAGTCCTGGTGGTAGGCGACCATGCAGTAGACCTCGTGACGCACGTAGGGCTTAAGAATCTCGGCGGCGATCTTAGGGTGGTTGGGCACCGAGATGAGCTTTCCCACATCGTGCAACAGTGAGGCGACGATCACCTCTTCATCGGCCCCGTCTCGTTCGGCGCGAGTGGCGGTTTGCAGGGCGTGCTCCATCTGGTCGACCGAGAAACCGTCGGTAATCTCGCTTAGACCCTTCAGCATGGAGAGGAGTTGCTGGCCGACGCGCGGCTGGGCGGCGATGGTCTTCTCGGCGATGGTCATCCACTGTTCGCGCGTCGAAACGTCCATGCTCGGGAAAGAACTCACTGCTAAATAATAGCCAGAAACTCTGATTTGGCTCAGGTGGGCGCGAGGACTTGCGCGGCGGTGAACTCTCTATCCGCTTGGGCGTCGAAGGTGGAAACCTTGGACGTGAGCAGCATCAATTCGATAAGCGCCGACAGGGATTTCAGTATCTCGCGCAGTTCGGGGGGTGGGGGGAAGTACTCGTCTTCGACGGTGACCGATTTCACCGTCACGCCGTTGACCGGATCGAGGAAGTCGAGCACCTCGTTTACGAGCGATTCGGGAGCAGACGCTCCCGCGGTCACCGCGACCGTGCCCTCGAGGTCGTCGGGCAGTTCGGATGCTCGATTGACCCGCAGCACCCGCGGACAACCGACGGCCTTGGCGGTCTCGGTCAGCGCCACGGTATTGGACGAGTTCGCCGAGCCGATGACGATCACGGCGTCGGCGTGCGTGGCGATGGCGCGAAGTGCTGCCTGTCGGTTGGTTGTCGCAAAACAGAGGTCGCTGCGATCGGGCATCCAGATGTCGGGGATGCGCTCTTCGGCGTAGTCGCGCAGGTGCTTCCACTCGTCAAAGCTGAGCGTGGTCTGACTCAACAGGGCGAAGGGCCCCTGTTTCTTTCGCGCGAGGCTGTCGATGTCCCCGGTCGATTCGATGAGGTGCACCGAGCGCGGCGCGACCGCCATGGTGCCTACGGCCTCCTCGTGGCCCTCGTGGCCCACGTAGAGCACGGTATAGCCCTTCTTCGCGCGCACCTTGAGCTCGTGATGGACCTTGGTGACCAGAGGGCAGACGGCGTCAACGACCGTCCCGCCGCCCTTGCGTGCCGCCTCGATGACCTGGGGCGGCGAACCGTGCGCGCTCAACATCACCGGAAAGCCCTGGGGTACGTCGGCGACGTCATTGACGAAGACAACGCCCAACGAGCGAAAGTGCTCGACGACGAACTGGTTGTGGACGATCTCGTGGTAGCAGTAGATCGGCGGTTCGAAGACCCTGGTCATCCAGTCCAGGGCCTTGATGGCCTTCTCGACCCCGGCACAGAACCCCCGGGGCGCCGCCAGTACTACGGTGTCGACGTTCACGACGCCAGCCTAGTGAGTGAGACTTTCTCCCACGCCTAGGCTAGGGAGGTGTCGGGCGCCCGAATTTCCTCAATAACCCAGAATTCACCGGCGTCGTCGGTCGACGTGGCCCTGGGCGACGAGCTGGTGTCGGTCAATGGTCGCGAACCCACCGACATCATTGAGTACCAACAGTTGATCGACGGCGAGGTGGTCAACCTGGTGCTGCGCCGTGAGGGAGATCCGCTCGCTCGCAAGGTCACGATCCACAAGCAGGTCGGCCAGCCCCTGGGGATATCGATTGACTCGGCGGTCTTTGACCGGATCCGCACTTGTGACAACCACTGCTCGTTTTGCTTCATCTACCAACTGCCCAAGGGCATGCGCCGCTCGCTCTACGTGAAGGACGACGACTTTCGCCTCTCGTTCCTCTACGGCAATTACACCACCCTGACGCGTTTTACCGAGTTCGACCTTGAGCGCGTGCTCGAGGAGGGTCTCTCGCCCCTCTACGTCTCGGTGCACTCGACCAACCCCGAGCTGCGCGCCGAGATGTTGCGAAATCCCCGGGGCGCGACAAGTTTGCGCTGGTTGCGTGAACTGCTACGCGCCGGTATCGAAGTGCACGCCCAGGTGGTGGTCTGTCCCGGGGTGAACGACGGCGTCGAACTCGAGCGCACGCTCAGTGACGTGCTGTCGCTGTATCCCGAACTCGCGAGCGTCGCCTTGGTACCGGTCGGGGTAAGCGCCTTCTCAAACGAAGAAACGATGCGTGAGCACACGAGCGAGGAGGCGTCCCAGGTCGTCGCCCTCGCGGAACGTTTCAGGAACCTCTCACTCGATCTGCTGGGTCGTATCAGCGTGTACGCGAGTGACGAGTTCTACCTGGTAGCGGGGCGAACCCCACCCCCGGCGGCGACGTTCGAGTCACTCGACCAGGCCGAGAACGGCATCGGACTGGTCGCGGCGTTCGCCGAGAGTTTCGCCGGTGCCTTCGAGATGGAAAAACTCGGAACGGGTTTCTTCCAGTCGGTGGACGGCGCGCCCGCGTGGGGCTACCGTGCACCGACTGACGTCACCGAGTTCGACGGCGAAGCGAGTGACGTCGCGATCGTGACCGGCGAGTACGCCGCGCCGGTGCTGCGAAGCTTGCTCGACGCTCACGGTTACGCCGACGTCGAGATCCTGAGCGTGCAGAACCGATACTTCGGCGGCAACATCAAGGTCGCGGGGCTTCTCACCGGGGCCGACATCGCCGAGGCGATCAGGAACGTGCCGGCCGCAACGACGTGCTTGGTACCCGACGTGTGTCTCTCCGAGGGCAGGTTCCTTGACGGCACCACCCTCGAGGACTTGGGACGCGAAGTGCGAGCAGTGCGCACGACCGGCCAAGACCTTCGCCACGCTCTCGAGTCAGCTCGCGCGCGTCGACTGGTCTCCTCGTGAGACGGCCGCAGGTCGTCGTCGTGGGACGGCCCAACGTTGGCAAGAGTTCTCTGGTCAACCGCCTGGCCGGCAAGCGCATCGCGGTGGTCGAAGAGCATCGCGGGGTCACCCGCGACCGCAAGGCGGTCGAGGTCGAGTGGCGCGGACTCACTATGGACGTCGTGGACACCGGAGGCTGGCTCGAGTCGGGTAGCGACCTCGAGGGCAAGGTCTCCGAGCAGGCGAACGCGGCACTCGCCAACGCCGACCTCGTGCTGCTCGTCGTGGACGTGACGACCGGACTGGTCGACGAGGACACGCACGCAGCGCGTTGGGCCCTTCGAAGCGGCCACCCGGTGGTGTTGGTCGTGAACAAGGTCGACGATCTCCAGCACGAGGCGAACAGTTGGGAGTTCCTCCAACTGGGCGCGGGCGATCCGCACACGGTGAGTGCCTTGCACGGACGCGGATCGGGTGATCTCTTGGACTACATCGTCGACGAACTCGGTGAACAACTCGAGACCGAGGAGGTGGCTGCCGCTGATGACGACGGCGCGCTTCGCGTGGCGATCGTCGGTCGACCGAATGTTGGCAAGTCCACCCTGTTCAACCAGCTCATTGGCGAGGAGCGATCCGTCGTGCACGACATGCCCGGCACGACCCGTGACGCCATCGACACGGTCGTCCAGACCGACGCCGGACTGATCAGGTTCATCGACACCGCGGGGATGCGCCGTCGCGCCAAGACTGAAGCGGGCCTTGAGACCTACGCGGTCTTGCGAAGTCTAGACGCATTGGACCGCGCCGACATCGCGGTCCTGGTCATCGATGCGACCATCGGCGCGACCGGTCAGGACCAACGCCTCGCCGAGCGGATCTCGGCGGCGGGTTGTCCGGCGCTAGTCGTACTCAACAAGTGGGAATTGGTACCGGTTGAAGAACGCGACGCCGTGCTCGCGAGTGTGGGCGAGAAGTTGGCGTTCCTGGGCGACGCGCCGGTGATGAAGACGACCGCGACCACCGGCAAGGGAGTACACCGGATCTTGCCGGCGCTCTCGATCGCGGCGGCCGATTACGTCAAACGCGTGCCGACCGGTGCGCTCAACCGGGCGATACGCGACTTGCAGGTCAAGCAACCCGCTCCCACGGGAAAGATTCGGTACGCGGTCCAGGGTGCGACCGAACCGCCCACGTTCACGTTGTTCGTGGCGGGTCGCCTGCCCGCGACCTACATGCGCTACGTCGAACGGTCGCTGCGCGAACGCTTCGAACTCGGTTCATCGCCCATTCGCGTGCGCGTGCGGGTGGAATAGTGGCGCGGTGGTGCGAGAACTGCGACCGTCCCGTCGAGGGTGAGGTTTGTGAGGTCTGCGGTGAAGAGGTACCCGAAGTCGTGAAAGAACCCATGCCCTGGCTCTGGCGGTTCTTCATCGTTTCGTCCGTGATCTATCTCGGATGGCGGATCTATCAGTTAATTTCGTGGCTATCCCACAGGAGGTTCTGATGCCCATCTACGCCCTTGGCGACCGAGTACCGGCCATCGATCCCGAGGCCTTCGTACACCCCGACGCGGTGGTGATTGGCGACGTGCGCATCGGAGCGGAAGCATCGATCTGGCCGGGTGCGGTGCTGCGCGGAGACTACGGCACGATCATCATCGGGGCGCGCACGTCCATCCAGGACGGCGCCGTCGTGCACGCGGTCGAGGCGTACCCGACGGTCGTGGGCGAGGACTGTGTCATAGGTCACCTCGCACATCTGGAGGGTTGCGTGATCCACGACCGCGCACTGGTCGGGAGTGGTTCGGTGGTCCTTCATCTCGCCCACGTGCATTCGGGGGCCACGGTGGCGGCTGGCGCGGTGGTGCGCAACCGCACGGTGGTTCCCGAAGGGGCGCTGGCGGTCGGTGTTCCCGCCACGATCAAGGAGGGGGCCAGCGACCAGGAGGACATCGACCGGGGCTCGGCACTCTACGTCTGGAACGCGAAGCGCTACCGAAGCGACTTACGCCAACTCTAAGCGTTCGACACTGCGACCAGGTCCTCGAGAGCGCGTGCCGCGTTCCCGTTTTGGACGTTCTGGGCGGCGAGGTTAAAACCCTCGGTGAGATCGTTCGCCACGCCGGCCACCATCAACGCGAGACCGGCGTTGGCGCACGCCACGTCAAAGGCGGGACTGGGTGTCGCATCGAGGAATGATCGAATGGCGCGCACGTTGTGTCCGATGTCGCCACCGCGCAGACTCGCGACGTCGTGGTGTCGTCCGAGTTGGCCTGCGGCGTCCAGGCGCTGTACGTCGACGCCCTCGGGCGTGATGACGTGCAACGTCGAATCTGAGCCGAGGGAGAGCTCGTCGAGCCCGTCGTCGGCGTTCACCAGAATGGCGTAGCGGATGCCGCGTGCGTGAAGGACCTGGGCCATCGAGCCGAGCAGGTGGCGCTGGGCGACACCGATGAGCGAACGCTGTACCAGGGCGGGATTGGCGAGGGGACCGAGCACGTTGAAGATTGTCCGAAAGCCCAATGCGCGCCGGATCGGGCTCAGGTAGCCGAGCGCCGGATGGAACGTTGGCGCGTAGAGAAACCCGATTCCCGCTTCCTGTACGCAGCGCTGCACGATGGGCGCGGTGGCATCGAGTCGTACGCCGAGTGCTTCGAGTACGTCAGCCGATCCCACCGAAGACGATGCCGCGCGATTGCCGTGCTTGGCGACGCGCACGCCGGACCCGGCGACCGCGAGGGCCGCCATCGTCGAGAGGTTCACCGTGTGCAGTTGGTCGCCACCGGTGCCCACGAGGTCGATGGCATCAGGACCCACGGAAAAAGTGGTGGCCGAAGCCATCATGGCGTCAATGAAGCCCGTCATCTCGTCGGCGGTCTCGCCCTTGGCCGTGAGGGCGGTGAGAAAGCTCGCGATGAGTACGCCTTCCACGTGACCAAGGAGAATCTCGTGCAGCGCCTCGCGCGCCTGGTCTCGCTCAAGATTCGTGCCACGCACGAGGGGATTGAGGACGCTCTGGGAAAATGACGAGATCATCGATCGATCACGGAGCGTCGTGGCATAGGGACAAGTTAGTCGCGCTAGAAGTGGCGACTGACCCAAGTACGATTAGTCGATGGCGGCCACGTATCTCGACGCGATTCTCGATGCGCACCGCGCGCGAGCCCGAAGGGACCCTCGGGTGTGGCAGCAACGTGTCGAAACGATCCGCTACGAGGGTCCGTCCTTTCATCAAGCCCTCGACGCAGAACCGACCTCGTGCGTACGGGTGATCGCCGAGGTGAAGCGGCGTTCACCTTCCAAAGGTTGGATCGACGAACACCTCGACCCCGCGACCCTCGCTCAGGCCTACGAACAAGGCGGGGCGAGTGCAATCTCGGTATTGACTGATGAGGATCACTTCGCCGGTTCGAGTGCCGACGTGATGGCCGTGCGCGCCAGTACTCCGCTGGCGGTGCTGCGAAAGGACTTCACGGTGTGCGAGAACGACGTGCTCGACGCCGCGGCCATGGGGGCGAGTGCCGTGTTGTTGATTGTGGCGGCCCTCAACGACGCGGAACTTCGGGTGTTCCTGGACCTGGCGCACCGCGTGAACCTGGACGCCCTGGTTGAAGTGCACGACGGCGAAGAGGCCCGTCGAGTGTGCGACCTCGGCGCGCGAATCGTCGGCGTGAACCAACGCGACTTGCGAAGCTTCGAAGTCGACGCGTCACGCGCAGCGGCCGTGGTGTCGGCCCTCGATCCACAGATCCTGCGCGTCGCAGAATCGGGTATCACCAGTGTCGCTGACGTGCAGCGCGCCGCCCAAGCAGGTTTTGACGCCGTCCTCGTGGGCGAAGCGTTCGTTCGATCGCCTGACCCGGCGGCGCTGGTGCACGAATTCGCCTCGGTGGCGAGGGTCTCGTGAGCGAGTTCACCGATGGCGCGCGACTAGTCAAGATCTGCGGCGTCACCTCGGCGAGCGACGCGGTCCTTGTTCGCGACGCTGGCGCCGACGCGCTCGGGCTCATCTTTGCCACCTCCAAGCGACGCGTTGATCCGGACCTCGCTCGCGATATCGTCGCGGCGAGCGACGGTGTCATCCACGTCGGCGTCTTTCGCGACAACGAGGACGACTTCATCCTGAGGACCGTCGACGCCAGCGGCGTCGACGTCGTGCAAATCCACGGGGTCCTGAGCGGTGCGTTGCTCGACCAATTGCGACGTCGTGGTCTTGGGGTCATCAAGGCGCTGGCCATCGGTAGCGACGAGTTCTTGACGTTTGACGAGTCACTCGTCGACGCGGTATTGGTCGACGGGCTCGAACCGGGTAGCGGGCTCGCACACTCCTGGGAGGCACTGGGTGCGCGGCATTTCTGCGTACCGTTGATCGCGGCGGGTGGACTGAATGCCGAGAACGTCGGTGAGGTCATCGAACGGGTGCGACCGTGGGGTGTGGACGTGGCGACCGGCGTCGAGGCATCGCCCGGGGTCAAAGACCAGGGTCAGGTGACTAAGTTCGTCCAGATGGCGACGAGCACCCTGAGCAGAAGAGGTTGACGTGAGCGACGCGGCCAATTACATGTCCTCACCCGACGAGCTGGGCCACTTCGGCGAGTTCGGAGGGCGCTTCGTGCCCGAAGCCCTCATGCCGGCGTGCCTGGAACTTGAAACGGCGTTCCTCGATGCGTGGAGTGATCCGTCATTTGTCGAGGAGTATCAACGAGTACTGCGCGAGTTCGCCGGACGACCAACCCCGGTCACGCCGCTGCCGCGTCTCTCTGAAGCGCTCGGCCTACAACTCTTCGCCAAGCGCGAGGACCTCGCGCACACGGGTTCGCACAAGATCAACAACGTCGTTGGCCAGACGCTTCTCACCAAGCGCATGGGCAAGCATCGGGTAATCGCCGAGACCGGGGCGGGCCAGCACGGCGTCGCCACCGCGACGGCTGCGGCGCGATTCGGACTTTCGTGCACGGTGTTCATGGGCGAGGTGGACACGGCTCGTCAGGTGCTCAACGTCTTTCGAATGGAACTCTTAGGCGCCAGCGTGGTTCCGGTCACCTCGGGCAGCAGGACCCTAAAAGACGCGGTGAATGAAGCGATGCGTGAGTGGGTGACGTGCGTGGACGATACGCATTACTGCATAGGTTCGGTGATGGGTCCTCACCCGTTCCCCCTGATGGTGAGGGAGTTTCAAGCCATCATTGGCCAGGAGGCCTCCTGGCAGCTCGAACAACTGGGCGTCGAGTGTCCTGACGTGGTCGTGGCATGCGTTGGCGGCGGCTCGAACGCGGCGGGGGTCTTTGCTGGTTTCGCCAACACCCGGGCCCGATTGGTGGGCGTCGAAGCCGCGGGGGGCAGCGCAGTAGGCAAGGGGTCACCGGGCGTGTTGCACGGCATGAAGTCGTTTCTCATCCAGGACGAATTCGGGCAGATCGAAGAGGCGCATTCCATATCGGCGGGACTTGATTATCCGGGCATCGGTCCCGAACACGCGCACCTCGCCACGACCGGTCGCGCCGAGTACGTGGCGATTGGTGACGAGGAGGTCCTCGAAGCACTCAAGTCGCTGAGTGAACTTGAGGGAATCATCCCGGCGCTCGAGACGGCTCACGCGGTCGCGTGGATCATGAAGGAGGCGGGTGGCTCAATCCCGCGTGGCTCGACGGTGCTGTTGAACCTATCGGGTCGTGGTGACAAGGACGTCGCCCAAGTTCGCGAGATCCTGCGGGGCCAGTCGTGAAGAGTCTCGAGAAGACGCTTCGCGGACTGCGCCTCGGCGGTCGCAAGGCACTCGTGCCGTACTTCGTCGCGGGCGCGACCCCCGAGTGGGTTCGACACGTCGAGGCCGCCGTGCTCGCCGGCGCCGACGCGGTGGAGATCGGTATTCCATTCTCGGACCCGATGCTCGACGGCGTCGTCATCCAAGAGGCGTCGCTGCGCGCACTCGACACCGGCACGACGATTGATTCGATCGCGGCGGACCTTTCGACGATATCGACCTCGGTGCCCTTGATCGCGATGACGTACTACAACCTTTTGTTGCACTACGGGCTCGACCGCGTCGCGGGGACGTTGCGAGCGAGCGGCGTCAACGGGGCCATCGTTCCCGACCTCACGGTCGAGGAATCAGGTCCATGGCGAGCGGCGACCGAA
>Ga0224532_1000036_pt1 | contig 22881 bp, 25 predicted proteins | sample 714E115metaG_FD_179902 | JGI IMG/M metagenome (GOLD analysis project Ga0224532, IMG submission 179902) | Peat soil microbial communities from Stordalen Mire, Sweden - 717 E1 1-5 | ecosystem: Environmental > Terrestrial > Soil > Wetlands > Peat | place: Sweden: Norrbotten County, Stordalen Mire... | reverse complement strand
CCCCTTAGAAGTTCGTCCAGTGTGGCGCACGGTACGCCGTCGCCCGCAATGACGGCGCTCTGGTCCGCGTGCGTCACCCGATACCCCAGTGAGGGCTCGACCGGACGGTGGTCTGTCGCGCCCGTGCGAACGGTCAAGTCGCCGAGTTCGAAGATTGTCGCGGGTGTCAACTCGGTCACTTCGACGAGCGGACCTTGAGTGAGGTCGGCGTGGTGACCTAGGCGGTAACCAACATCGATCGCCAGGGCTTCCAGGGTTGCGGTTACGAAGGAAGCGGTGCCGACCGGTCCAAAGACGTGAAGGGGGGTGACATCGGGGTTCATGACCCAGTGCGTCGTGATCACATCGTTCAGATCGCAGACGTGATCACTGTGCAAGTGCGTGAGTACGACGCCGGTCAACATGCTCGGTAGCACACCGGCCCGGGCGAGGCGCATGACGACACCTCGTCCCGCGTCGAAAAGGATGATGGAACCCGTCGAGCGCACGAGCGTGGCCGGACCCGCTCGGTCCGGGCTTGGCAAGGGCGATCCTGTGCCTAGCAGGGTGATCTTCACGAACATCTCCCGACTGTCGAAGGTCGACGTGATTCGACGCGACCAAGACAGAGGGTCCAGGTCGCGGTCATCCTAACGGCATCGCGAATCACCTCGCGAGTCGACTAGCGCACGCTCGCGAGAGGATCGTCGGCAACGTGGCTGCGCTGACCGTGCAGTCCGGTCGCCTTGGTCCCGCGAAGGGTGATGCGTCGCATCCGTCGCTCGGCGGTGCCGTAGTCGTCGGTGGCGTAGTGCAGGGTCGCCCTGTTATCCCACAGTACGACGTCGCCCGGTTCCCAGTGGTGGCGAAGCGTGAACTCGGGCTGTACGACGTGGTCGTAGAGAAGCCGAAGGAGGTGATCGCTTTCAATTCGTGACAGTCCCACGATGTGAGTCGTGAAACCGGGGTTGACGAAGAGCGAGGGACGTTGCGTGGTCGGGTGGACGCGAACGACCGGGTGCACGACGGGCGGCACCTTACTCGCTTCATCGAAGAGATACTGGGCGTCCTCGCGCGAGAGCGCGCTATCGAATGGTTCACCCCAATAGGCGAGGGGTGAGATGCGGTGCACCGCCTCCCAGTGATCGAGTGCTCCTCGAAGTTCAGGGGCGAGGGCCACGTAGGCGCCGCGAGCGTCGGCCCACAGTGTGTCGCCGCCGAATCGCGGAGCGTGGTCCGCTACCAAAACCGACGCCGCCGGCGGGCTTTCGACGAAGGTGACGTCGGTGTGCCAGCGCGCGTTCTTACCGCCTTGCTGCGCGTTTAGCTCGAGGATCTCGGGAAAGTCAGGGTGACCGGGAACGACGGGGTGCGCCGGGGTCACCTCACCCATGAGGCGTGCCACGCGCGACTGTTCGCCATGGGTGAGGTGTTGGGAACGAAAGACCAGGACCAGGTGCTCTTCGAGGAGCGAGAGGAGCGCCTCCCCTTCGTCGAGGTCGCGCAGGGCCACGTCGGTCACGTTCGCGCCGAAACTTCCGGTGAGCGGCTCGACGCGCCATGGCGGTTTGTTCGCGTTCATGTGGTACTTCTTTCGTCAACGTGTGCTCGAAGTCTCGTCAAGTATACGAGAGCGCCGTCTCGTAGGGTTGACCCATGACGCTGCACGTCATCGACGCTACTGATGATTCTTGCTTCGCACGCTGGTTCGAGGTGTTGCAGGCCGCCGAATTGTTTCGTGAGCGCGGACCCGGACCGGGTTGGCAACCCGATGAGTGGCGCGCACGGGCCTTTGACGAGTTCACGCCCGTTCACATGCTCGCTTGGAGTGACGGGGGTGACTACGCGGCGGTATCGGCACTTCGCCTCACGACCCTCGACAACCTGCATTCAGTACGCTGTGACCTCTACGTCCACCCGACACTACGTCGCCGTGGCTACGGTCGCGCCCTTCTCGAGGCGACCGAGCGCTACGCCCAGGACCACGGGCGTCGTGAGATCATCGTGTCGGCAATGGAAGGTTCCCACGAAGTGGGTGCGGGCGCCAACCGATTCTTCGCACCAGTCATGGGCTACGACGTCGGTGACGACACCCGACGCCTCGATATCTCCTGGCCCGTGCCCAGGCCGCTACGCGAGCGGTTGAGGAAGGAGTGGTCGCCCTTCGCCCTCGACTACGAAATCCTCACGTGGCTGCGCGACACGCCCGAGGACTTGCTTGCAGAGCGCTCTCGGCTGTGTGGCGCGATGGCGTCAAGCGTTCCTTACCTCAACCTAGACAGCGAGCAAGAAGTGTGGAGCGTCGATCGAGTTCGTACCTGGGAAGCGACGACCCGCGCGATGGGGCGTCTGTTGATGGTGGCGGTCGCGCGCGACGTTCGTCGTGGGGAACTGGTGGCCTTCAGCGAACTGACGATCTCCGAGACGTCAACCGACACGGCCTACCAGTGGGACACACTCGTCCGTCCCGATCACCGCGGCCGCCGACTCGGTGGGCTGATCAAGCTCGCCAATTTCGATCAACTCGAGACGACGGGTCTCACTCCGAGGCGGATCTCGACGTTCAATTCCGTGGTGAACCAACCCATGATCTCGGTGAATCGAACGCTCGGTGGCGTCGTGACCGGCGGCGCCGTGCTCTGGCGAAAGGAACTCCTCACCTAGTACGCCGCCGCCTTCAATTGCAACATCACTCACTGGAAAATGGAGTTGACAGAGACCAAGGGCACCCTGACGCGATGTACCATTCTGGCGTGACGAGCGAGGAACTCCACGGTAACTGGGCGACGGAGATCGACTTCATCCCCGACCCGCTCGCCAAGCAACGCGCCCTTGAGGACTTCGCGCGCTTCTTGAATCCCCAAAAGGTGCGCGTCATGCGTTCGGCGGGACTCGACATAATCGAAGCGCAGCGCAGTGGTCCTTGGGTGTGGGACCTCGATGGCCGTCGATTCCTCGATTGCTTCACTTCGGCGGGTTCGTTCAACGTCGGGCGTCGCCACCCACGCGTGGTGGCTGCCGCCAAGGCGGCGCTGGACCACCTCGATAACGGAAACTTTCTCCTTTGTTCAGCCCAGAAAGCGGAGTTGGCGCGTCGCCTCGCCGAACTCTCACCGGGGGACTTGCGCTGCACGATGTTCGGCACGGGCGGCGGTGAAGCGAATGACTTTGCCATCAAATTGGCGCGCGGAGCGTCGAGACGCCCCACCATCGTCTCGACGGTCAACGGCTACCACGGCCACACGGGATTCTCGCTCTCGGCCGCCGGCCGCGCCGCCTTTCGTGATCCTTTCGAGCCCTTGATGCCGGATTTCGTCCAGGTGCCCTTCGGCGACATCGATGCGCTCGAGGCGGTACTCGACGAGCGCACCGCCGCGGTGTTGCTCGAGCCGATCCAGGGTGAGGGAGGAATCATCGTGCCGCCGCCCTCGTACCTGGGCGAAGTGCGCGCAGCGTGCGACCGAGTCGGTGCGCTACTCATCCTTGATGAGATACAAACTGGACTCGGGCGTACCGGAAAGTGGTGGGCGAGCGAACACTACGGAGTCGAGCCCGACATCATGACCACCGCCAAATCACTCGGCGGTTCGATCGTGCCGATCTCGGCGACGTTGTTCACCGACGAACTGCGCGAGTTCATGATTCCCAACCCCTTTATCCATCTTTCCACTTTCGGAGGTTCGGATCTCGCCTGCGCGGTCGCGCTCGAGGTCTTGAACGTGATCGAAGAGACCGGGTTGATCGTGCACGCTTCAGCCATGGGAACGCGGCTGTTCGCCGGCCTCGACGTGCTGGCGGCCAAGTATCCCGAGTACATCAAGGAAGTTCGCGGCAAAGGTCTGATGGTGGGTGTTGAGTACGTCGAGGACTCGTTGGGTCCGCGTATGTCCTATCACTTGGCCCAACACGGCGTGCTCGCCATCTACAGCGGCAACCAGCCTTCGGTGATGCGACTGATGCCCTCGCTCGTCGTGCGAGAAGAGGAGATCGACTACCTGCTGGACGCTCTGGGCGGCGCGCTGGCTGATTTGCAAGCGGGCGCGGGACCGAGCGAGGACTCGACGAGAGTTCGCCGTCGCCCTTCTCGAACCAACGTCGCGCCCTAAGACCGATGGCTGACTGGACCGAGCTCGACGAGGCGTTGGCTGACTACACCGACAGTTGCAATAACAATGAGCGTCTGCGAAAGATGCAGCGGGACTGGTCGAGGGTGCTTCACTTCATCTGTTCGGATAATGACGTCAGGTTCTCGATGCACGTGGATCGCGGCGAGATCCTCTCGACGCCCGTAGGTCTTGACGGCGTGCCCGACATCGTCGTGACGACGACGTCCGAAACGTTTTGTGACATGTTCTGGGGCGACCTGAATCCCGTGCAGAAGTACCTACGCGGTGAGATAACGGTGAAGGGTTCCCAGGAAGACGTGATGCGTCTTGACGCCATCAGTTACGTCATCTGGCCCGACTCCTGATGTCATCGGAGATGACCCTTCGCCGATCGGTCGGCACCGCGGCCGCCACCGCCACGTCAGCTGGCCTCGCCTTCGCCGCCATTGACTACCTGGGCGTCGTCTCGATCCTCGCCTACGCTCCGGGCACGACGGCGGTCTTCGCGATCTTCATCGGTGCACTGATCGTGGTCCTGGTGTCGGCGATTTTCTCAGAACTGAACGGTCTGTATCCGACGGCCGCGGGAATCAGGCTCTACCTCGGTCGAGCCGTTGGGAACCGAACCGCGCTGTCGGTGACCTTCACGTACATGACCACGGTCGTGCTCGTCATCGCGGCCGATGCCTTTCTCATTGGCGCGGCCGTGCGCCACGTGTTGCACGAGCCGAGTGCACTGGCCTACGTGTGGATCGTGGTTCTGCTGGGCCTGGCTCTGGCGGCGAACCTGCGCGGCGTTCGACTGGCGGGTTGGGTCCAGACGATTGTGACCTATACGGTGTTGGCGGGCACGTCGGTACTCTCGATCATCGCCATCTTCCACGTGGGTGGTGCCTTTCATCAACCCTTCAACCTGTTTGGCGGTGGTTCGTTCTCGGGGATCCAGGCCATTGCCTTCGCGCTCTTTCTCTACGCTGCCTTCGAGTGGGTCACCACCACCGCCGAGGAGGCTCGGCGTCCCCAGGTCATCACGCGAGCGCTCTTCATCGCGCCAGCGCTTATCTGGTTCGTGTCGACCTTGTTCGCCTTGGCGCTCGCGCACCTCGTGCCCTACGGGGTGCTGCACGGTAGTGCGACGCCCCAACTGCTACTCGGCACGCGCGCCCTGGGCACGGTCGGCGAGATGTGGATGCTCGCCCTGACGGTGCTGACCGCTCTCAACACGTTCAACGGTGGTTTTCTCGTCGCGTCGCGCTTCATGTACGCGGCGGCACGTGAGAACAATCTGCCACGACCATTCGCGAAGTTGAACAACAACGCGGTGCCCTGGGTCGCGGTGACGTCGTTGACGATCATCTCGGGAATCGTGGCGGCGCTCGTGTTCGCGACGGGCCAGTGGCTGATGCTCGTCTCGGTGGGTGCCGCGATTGAATGCGCCATCTACGCCGTTGGTTCGTTTTGTGTCGTGCGTCTGCGTACCCGCGTTACCAGCGAACGACCTTTTCGCATGGTGTTCGCGCGCCCGCTGGCCTCTTTTGGTGTCGTGCTCTTCAGTGCGCTCTTCTTGGCGACGGCGTTCGCGGATCCGAAGAATTCGCGCCATTTCTCGGCGGTACCGTTCCTCGTCATCGCGGTGCTCGGCGTGGTCTCCACGCTCTACGTGGCCCTGGTCGTGCCACGGCTCCAGCGTGCGGCCAGTGCGCGAACCGCCCAACGGCGACCAACTCGACGCCCGCCGCGCCCGGGCGCGAGTCCCGAAGTGGCGCAGAACGATCCCGCGGCCGAGGAGCGTCCGTAGAGCGATCGTCGGTTGCTTTAATTATGACTAATCCAGTAGGGTTTAAAGCACTTCGACACCGCCACTGAAAGTGAGACGACCATGAATGCTTCGAGGCCCCGCGCTCGCCAAGGGGCTGACTCGCGGCGTCGTGGTTGTCGCCGAGCCCCGGTGGCCCGATTGTGACGGTATTCCTGGTGGGCGCCGGCCCGGGGGACGCCGAACTGTTGACCGTGCGGGCCTCACGACTGCTCGCTCGCGCTGACGTCGTCGTCCACGACCGACTGATCACCCGCGACGTGCTCGCCCTCGCGAATCCTTCGGCAGCCCGTTTCGACGTGGGCAAGGTCCCGGGCCTCGCGGCCTCCCAGCAACGAATCAACGAGCTACTGGTCGCCTTGGGTCAGGACTACGACTGCGTCGTGCGTCTCAAGGGTGGCGACCCCTTCGTGTTCGGGCGAGGTGGTGAAGAGGCCGGGGCACTGCTCGCCAACGGCATCGACGTCGAGATCGTGCCGGGAATCACCTCGGCGTTCGCCGCGCCCCTGCTCGCGGGCATACCGGTCACCCATCGTGGACTCTCTCACGGCGTGACGGTGGTGACGGGGAGTTCGGTCACGGGTTCGCGCGTGGACTTCGCGCGTCTCGCCAATGCCGACCTCACGCTCGTGGTCTTGATGGGCGTCGAGCGTCGAGCCGACATCGCCGCCGAACTGATGCAAGGTGGGCTCGTCACTTCGACGCCGGTCGCCGTGGTCGAATGGGCCTCGACGGAGCGCGAGCGGTGCGTGCGCTGTCGGCTCGACGAACTTGGGGCCACCAGTGCCCAAGCGCCCGCAGTGCTCGTCATCGGCGCGGTCGCCGGTCTTGACGTGGGTAGCGTCAAATCGTTCGCGGCGACGTGGGCCCTCGCGTGATGTTTCCGCTCGTGGCGGACCTGCGCGGTCGGCGCGTCGTGGTAATCGGCGCGGGTCGCGTGGGAGTCGACAAAGCCGCGACGCTTCTCGAGTGCGGGGCCCTGGTGACTTTGATCAGCGATCAGATCCTCGCGCCACTTCCTGAAGGGCTCGAGCAGGTGCTGGTGCGACCCTACGAAGCCGGTGACCTGGCGGGAGCCCTGCTGGTCGTCGCGGCGACGGCGAACCCGACGGCCAATGACGCCATTGTTCGCGAGGCCACCGAGCGCGGTGTGCTCGTGAACGTGGTCGACGACCTGGCGAGGTCGAACTTCTACTTCACCGCGAATTATCGCGACGGCGACGTCCTCGTGTCGGTGTCCACGGCGGGCGCGTCACCCGCCCTCGCCCAGTGGGTGCGCAATCGAGTCGCCGGGGTCCTGCCGAGCAACCTCGCGCACGTCGCGCGACAGTTACGCCAGGAACGCGCGCAACTGCACGACGCGGGCGAGAGCACCGAGCGCCGGCCCTGGACCCAGCGGGTCGCTGAACTCGTGGCTCAGTCCGGCGACGCCGAGAACTCAGGTCCGCGGGGCTAGGTCTCGCTGGGTGCGAGTTCGCGTCCGTCCTCTTTGGCGCTCAGGTGGCGGCGAAGGTTCAGCATCAACAGGCCCCCGCACAGCGCCGTCACCCCGGTACTGAAGGGCCACCAATTGCCCAGGCCGTGGGCGAAGTAGAGCGCCGTGATGGCGGGAGCGACCGATCCCGACACTCCCCACGTCAGTCCCTGCGCGGCGTTGTAGCGTCCGCGAAGGTGCTCAGGCGCGATGTCGTTCACGAGCGCCGGGCCGACGGGCGAGAGCATCGTCTCACCAATGGCGAAGACCATCATCGCAAAGCAGAGTGACGCGAAGGCGACGAATTTTGGCACCGCGAGGGTTACGTCCAGGATGATCCAGAACGTGAACCACAAGAGCGCGGTCGAGGCCATGACCCGAGTGCGGCTCTTGCCGTGGATGCGATTGAGGACCCACAACTGGGCGAGGACGATGGTCGTGGTGTTAAAGAAGAACATCACGCCGATCGAGTGCACGGTGAGCTTGAGGTCGTTCACGACAAAGAGACTGAAACCGGCGTCCAGTGATCCGTAACCACCGATCATCAAGACCAGCATGGCGAGCACGATCTGGATGAGTCGCTTGTCGCGCAGTACCACGCCCCAGCCCTCGGCGCTCTTGACCGGATCGTCGTGGTGTTCGGTGATGGGGCGCCCGTAGGCGCGCAACGTCAACACCAGTCCCGCGGCGACCAGCGTGACTCCCGCGTTGAACAGGTAGAGCATGGTGAAGGTCATGGGACGATGGGTGTTGACGATGAACGCTGAGATGAGCCCGCCAAAGCCAATGCCGAGGTTCACGAGCATGAAGTTGAAACCGAATGCGCGTTGGCGGTGATCCTCGTGGACGAGTCGACTGAGCAGCGTGGCGCTCGGCCCCCAGCCCGCGCCGCCGAAGACGGCGAGCAGTAACGCGGCGAGGATGGCCTCGCCCTTGGTGTGCACGTAGGCGAAGACGACTAGGGCGCCGGCGTCAAGGACGTAGGCGACCAGGATCATGCGGGTGGGTCCGAAGCGGTCAGTCGCGCTGCCCCAGAGTGGACTCGACGCCAGACCCGCCAGGGCCGAGATGCCGAGTAGGAGTGTCGAGAAACCGGTCGAGAATCCGCGCACGTTGTGCAGGTAGACCACGTAGAGCGACAGCGTGAGACCCATCGCGACGCACGCGACGAAAGTACAGGCATAGAAGCGTCGAAGAGGCGCGTCTAGTGACCTACGAAAGTTCGCTGGAACCAGCGTTTCGAGCAAATTCACAAGACCCCAAGGCTACAAGCGTGACTTGGCACTGTGATTACAAACCTTGTGCAGTGAATCACAAAGACAACGGTTCGTGAACGCTCCTCAGCGTTACGCTTGGAACACACCAGTGCACCGACCACGTCGAAAGAACCCCTTTGAGTCCATCGCGAGTTTCACCGAGCAGCACCGACCTTCTCCTCGAGATCACCCCTGACGTCGAGCGACTGTACAACCGTCACCTCGAAGCGCCGCGCCTGTGGTTTCCCCACGAACAGATCGACTGGGGACAGGGCGAGAGTTTCAACGATCGCCCCTGGTCCGAGGCGGACTATCCGCTGAGCGCCGGCGTGCGCAGCTCGATCTACGTGAATCTGCTCACCGAGGACAACTTGCCCTATTACACGACGGCACTGTCCGAGCGTTCACCCAAGGGCCACCCCATCCGCGACTGGAACAACCAGTGGACGATGGAAGAGAACCGTCACGCCATGGTGATGCGCGACTGGGTCCACGTGAGTCGCTGCATCGACCCGACGTTGCTAGAAGTGGGCCGTCGAGTCCAGATGAGCAAGGGCGAGGTTCCCCAGCCCCAGACCTTCGCCGACATGATCACGTATGTGTCGCTGCAGGAGCGCGCCACCCAGATCGCGCACCGCAACACCGGGGCCAAACTACCTAAGGACGACAAGATTGGTCGTAACGTGCTCGGGCTCATCGCGGGCGACGAGACCAAGCACTACCTCTTTTACCGCGACCTGGCGCTCGCGGGCTTCGCGATCGACCCTTCGACGATGATGATTGCGGCCGCCAAGCAGGTGAGCGCCTTTGCCATGCCCGGTACGGGCATACCCTCGTTCACGCGCCACGCGGTACGGATCTCGCGCGAGGGTATCTACGGGCTTGGCCAGTACCTCAAAGACGTACTGGCCCCGGTTCTCGGACTTTGGGACCTCGAGCACCTCGAAGGGCTTAGTGCCGAAGCGGAGAAGGCTCGCGTGAGCCTCGAGGCGGTCGTCAAGAAGATCGCCGAGACCGTCGAGCGCATGGCCCAAAAAGCCGCCAACGCCGCGCCAGCGGTGCTCTAGGGCTCTACTCTTTGGAGTTGGCGACCTTGCGGATGTAGTCCTCGAAGGCCTTCTGTTGGAGGGCGGCGGCGTGCGCCTGGCGCTCGTGCATCGAGCCGCCGCGAACCACCAGGTAGACCAGGCTGCCGATCAGGGGCAGGATCAAGATGAACAGGACCCAGGCGGCTTTGCCCGGGCCACTGAGGTCGTGGCTTCGCATGATGTCCACCACGACGTGGAAGATGATGATGATCCACACGACGAACAGCGCGAAATAGAGCGTCGAGACAAAGACACCCAAGAGGGGGTAACTAGAGGCGAACATGGAGTTCCTTTCAATGGAAGTCCCATTCTCCCACAGTGCGTCTTCAGTCCGACGAGACCCGGAGCAGTTCGCCCAGACGAGATTCGAGAGCGTCGTCGTCACCGTGGATCTCGACCAGTTTCGATCGCGACCGCGCGCCGCGTACGAGGGCGACGTCCGCGTTGCTCACTCCAAAGGCCACCGCGAGTGCCTCGAGAACCCCGTTCGTGGCCGCCCCCTCGCGGGCGCGGGCGTGCACGCGCACGACCAGCGCGCCGCCGTAGCTACCCCCCACCCTCGCGTGTTTCGCGCCGGGGTGTACGTGGACCCTCACGCGCATCAGGGAAGGCTCCCTAGGGAGCGAGGCGCGGGTGTCACCCGTCCGTTCTACCAATGCAACAGGCGACGGTGCCGTTCTGCGTAGGATTTGTAGACACCAAGGGGGATTTGTGGCACTGAGCGTAGAAGAGGCGACCGCCGCGGTGGCGGCACCGGGTCAGCCGTTCGAGGTTATCGAGGTCGAGCGCGACGGTGTGACGAATCGCGAGTTCAAGAACGCGCCCACGACGATTCGCCAATTCTTCGACTTGGCGCGAGGTATCGACGAGACCTTCCTCGTCTACGAGGACGAGGAGTGGAGCTTTGAGGACGTGATGCGTAACGTGGACGCCCTCAGCTACGCGCTGGTGCACCACTACTCGATTAAGCCCGGTGACCGGGTGGGCATTGCGATGCGAAACCTGCCCGAGTGGATCGTCTCGTTCGCCGCGGTCATCTCGATCGGAGCGGTCTCGGTGTCGCTCAACGCGTGGTGGACTGAGGACGAACTCGACTACGCGATCAATGACTCGGGACTCAGGGTGCTTATCGCTGACACCGAGCGAGTCGCGCGCGCCGACGCCGCGTGTCAACGCGCGGAGGTGAAGATACTGGGCGTTCGCCTGGACGAGCTCTTGCCCCTGGCCCCTGGCGTCGAGCACTGGAATGACGTGGTGATTAAGGGCGTGGTGATGCCCCAGGTCGAGATCACGCCCGAAATGGACGCGACGATTCTCTACACCTCGGGCACCACGGGCTTTCCCAAGGGCGCGGTGTCGACGCACCGGGCGATCTGTCAGACGATCATGGCGTTCTCTTCGGGTGCTGCCATCCAGGCGGCTCGGCGAGGATCCGACGAAGAAGGTAGCGGCCAGGCGCCGTGCTTCATTCTCATCGTGCCGCTCTTTCACGTGACCGGCTGCATCCCGGTGATGATGTCCTGTTTCTCATGGCACTTCAAACTCGTGATGATGTATCGCTGGGAACCTGAGCGGGCCCTGCAGCTGATCGAGCGACACCAGGTCACCGCCTTCGTCGGCGTGCCCACCCAGTCCTGGGACATGCTCGAGAACCCGAACTTCGCCAAGTACGACACGTCCTCGCTCACCTCGGTCGGGGGCGGTGGCGCGCCCGCGCCACCCAAACTGGTAGCCCGGGTGAACGACTCCTTCGCCCACGGTCGACCGACCCTCGGCTACGGGATGACCGAGACCAACGCCTACGGCCCCGGAAACTACGGCGATGATTACGTGAGTCACTCCTCGTCGACCGGGCGTACGCCGACGATCGTGATGGATGTGGAGATTCGTGACGAGAACCAGCACGCGTTGGCGAGGTGCGAGAGTGGAGAGATCTGGTTGAAGTCCCCGACGCTCATTCGCGGATACTGGCAGAAGCCCGAGGCGACCGCCGAAGCGATCGTGAAGGGCTGGCTACGAACGGGCGACCTGGGCTACATCGACGAAGAGGGTTTCCTCTACATCGAAGACCGCCTCAAGGACATGATCCTTCGTGCCGGCGAGAACGTGTACTCGGCCGAAGTCGAATCAGCGATCTACGAGCACCCGAGTGTCTACGAAGCCGCGGTCTTCGGTCTGCCCGACGAACGCCTCGGTGAAGAGGTCGCGTGCGTGATCATGTTGAAGAAGGGCAAGCACCTGAGCAAGGCAGAGTTGCATTCGCACCTCGTGTCGCGACTGGCCAGCTTTAAGATCCCGACTCGTGTCTCGTTCACCGACGAGCAATTGCCCCGAAACCCCGCGGGCAAGTTCCTCAAGCGCGAGATGCCAAGGATCTACTTCAGTTGAGCTGAAGCGATTGCCTCGCGCGCGTAGTCGGCGACGTTGAGAGTGTCGATGTCGGCGAGATCGAACCACGCGGCGTGGTCCGTGGTGCCGTGGATCTCGTGACGCAGTTCGCCACCGGCGAGTTGCACGGTGAAGAGGATTCGCACGGTGTGACTCTGATCGCCGTTGTCGCGGTTCCTCACGTCGCTCGTGACCCCGAGCAGGGAAGGGCTGGCAACCTCGAGCCCGGTCTCTTCTTTGAACTCGCGAATCAGGGTGTCCTCGGGAGCCTCACCGAACTTGATGCCACCGCCGGGCAACCACCACAACGCGGGATTATGGCGCGGGTTCGAGGAACGAACGAGGGCGATGCGCTGCTCGTGGATCAGGACCCCGTAGGCACGGACGCTGGTATGTTGTCGGCTCACGGGGTCCTCGTTCAGTGGTCGCCGAGCCGCAGAGAGCTCGAACCCTTCAAGAATGTCGATCGACATCCCGGGCTGCAGAAATAGTAGGTCACCCCGTCGGGCCCCAGGGCCGAAGGCGCGTCCTTATCGTGCACGTGCATCTCGCACACGGGATCGACGGCGTCGAAGGAGTCGTCCTCGGTGGGCACGGTTCCTTTGGCGTCGTCGAACTTCTGCGCGCAGCGCTGCGAACAGAAGTACTGCGTCACTCCGTCGAGTTCCCTCGTCGCCGCGGGCGCACTGGTATCTACGTGCATGCCACAGATTGGGTCCGTCGCTCCCAGATCGGTGTCGCGGTGGTGGGCGAGAATCCACACGACGATCACCACCAGCACCGCGAGACAGTTGAGCACCAAGGTGGAGCCGAGGGGGAAGTGCCCGCCGAGCGCGGCCGAGTGGCGCGTGGTCGGGAGCAGTCGAGTCGCTCGAAAGGCGAGGTCCACCAGCAGGCCCGCGAGGCTCATGAGCGGCCAGAGCAGCAAGAGGAGACGGATGGCCGCGCTCGAGCCGTAGAAACGCCGGTAGATGAACAGAAGCGGGAGGGTCACCAGGTCGGCGAACACGAAACTGATGACGCCGCCGAACGCGACCCCGTGGATCCACAGGGCGGCCGCGAGCGGAATATTGCCCACCGAGCACACGAACGAGATCACGGCGACGAGCGGTGCCACGGCGACGTTTTCGAGCAGCCCCCAAAAGCCGTGACCCGCGACGAAGACGTGCGACCACCACGAGTTCGATACGTGCACACTCAAAAAGCCCGCGATGACAAAGCCGGCGACGAGTTCCTTGCGCAACATCGTCACGTCGCCGAGGCTGTAGCGCGCACCCTCGCGGTAGTAACGCGGGTCGCCTAGTCGTTCGCGCATGGGCACCGAGGAGGCGTGCTCGTCGGGTACGTCGCGTTGCACGCGTACGCGGAGTTGCTCTTCGCCAGTGGTGCTGAAGTAGCGCCTCGTCACGACCGCGAGGCCCACGACCATCAACAAACCGCCCGCGAATTCCGCCACCACGAACTGCCAGCCGAGAAGGAAATACAGCACGAGGCCGAGTTCGATGACGAGGTTCGTCGAGGCGACCATGAACACGAGGGAGTTGGTGAACGAGGCCCCACGAGCGAAGAGGGCGCGCGACATCGCGCTCGCGGCGTAACTACATGATGAGGACACGATCCCCAACAAGGTGGCCCGTGCGGTGCTCGCGGGATTCGTCGTGCCAAGTGTCGCGCGCAGACCGCCGCGTGGCACCATGCTCTGGACCAGACCAGAGAGACTAAAGCCGAGGACCAAGGGCCAGAAGGTGGCCCAGAGCATGGCGAGGCTTTCGCGCAATCCCGCGCCAAGCCAGTCGAGCACGTGGCGTGCGCCTTGGGTCACCGGCTAGCGCGTCGTGGGGAACCCGAGGTCAATCTGGGACTCCGACGGCTGGGGCCAGCGGGTGGTGATGACTTTGGCCCTCGTATAGAAGGTGAAGCCCTCGGGGCCGTAGATGTGCGCGTGGCCGAACAGCGAGTTCTTCCAGCCACCAAAGGAGTAGGAGGACACCGGCACGGGAATCGGCACGTTGATGCCGATCATGCCGACGGTCACCTCCTTGCTGAAACGCCGCGCCGCGTTACCGTCACGGGTGAAGATCGCCGTGCCGTTGCCGTAGGGATTCGCGTTTATCAGTGCCACGGCTTCGGCGTAGTTCGCCGCGCGCGCGACGCCGAGTACGGGGCCGAAGATCTCGTCGTCGTAGGACTTGGTACCTGGTCGCACCCCGTCCAGCAAACAGGGTCCGACGAAGAAGCCTGGCGTCGTCGCCAGTGCCGTGCCGTCGCGTACGACCTGGATGCCGTCGGCGGGTGCGGTCTTGACGTAGTTGACGATTCGGTCGCGGTGTTCTTTGGTGATGACCGGTCCGAAATCGCTCGCCGGGTCGCTTCCTGCACCGACCGACAACTTGTCCATACGGTCAGTGATCTTGGAGATCAACTCGTCAGCGACGTCGCCTACGGCCACGATCACGCTGATGGCCATGCATCGCTCTCCCGCAGCACCAAAGCCGGCGTTGACCGCAGCGTCGGCCGCGACGTCGAGGTCGGCGTCGGGCAGTACGACCATGTGATTCTTTGCGCCGCCGAGGGCCTGGACCCGCTTGTTGAGCGCGGTGCCCGTCTCGTAGACGTGACGCGCCACGGGTGTCGAACCCACGAAGCTTATGGCGTCGATGTCCGGGTGCACGAGCAGCTGGTTGACGGTGGTGGCGTTACCCTGCAGGACGTTAAAGACGCCCTTGGGAAGTCCCGCCTCGAGCAGTAGTTCGCCCAGTCGCACCGAGACTGAAGGGTCTCGTTCCGAGGGCTTGAGAATGACGGCGTTGCCAGTCGCCAGAGCGTTGGCGCTCATCCACAGGGGCACCATCGCGGGGAAGTTGAAGGGCGTTATCGCCGCCACGATTCCCACGGGTTCGCGTAGCGAGTGCACGTCCACGCCGTCGGCCACCTGACTCGAGAAGCCGCCCTTGAGGTGTTCGGTGAGCCCACAGGCAAACTCGACGTTCTCGAGTCCGCGAGCGAGTTCGCCGTGAGCGTCGGGCAGGGTCTTGCCGTGTTCGTTGGTGATCAATTGGGCCAGTTCATCGGCGTGCTCGACCAGAAGCTGGCGAAAGGTGAACAGGATGTTCGTACGAGTAGACAGCGACGAATCGCGCCAGGTGCGTGAGGCCTCGCGGGCGTTTGCAATGACGTAGTCGACGAAGGCGGCGTCGGGAACCGGTACCGTCGCGGTGACCTCACCGGTGGCGGGGTTGTACACGGGCAACTCGCCCTCCACGAGTACTCGCTCGCCGTTCACAAAATGGGGAATCGTGGTCATGGTCGCTACCTTTCTACGAGCCAAATCTACTGGTCGAGTGTCGTCCCGCCGTTAGGGTTAGGGCGTGACCAGTACCGAGACCGGCCGAGCTTTGCGTGAGGCCGCCGCCGTCGAACCGGTGGGTCCTGGACGATGGCGAGTGGAGCTTTCGCCCCTCTACACGGTCATGGGACACCCCAATGGTGGGTACCTGCAGTGCGTGTTGGCCAACTCCGCCCTCGCCGCGGGTTCCGATAGCAGTGCGCACCACCTGCACGCCACGGCGATCACGACGAATTTCGTGCACGCCGCGGACCTTGGGCCGGCCGAGATACACGTCGACGTCCGGCGAGTCGGGCGCGGTGTCTCGTTTGTGCACGCCGCCCTGTGCCAAGGCGACGCGGTCAAGGCTGAGTCCCTGGTCACCTTGGGCGTCTTGAACGAGGATTCTGCTGCCCGCTACATGGACGCGACGCCCTTTGACGTGGCGTCGCTCGAGGAGTGCCATCAGATACCCGAAGGCTCCGGACCGGCCTATATGGACATGTTGGACCTTCGCCTCGATCCAAACTGCGTGGGTTGGTGGTTCGGCGAGAAGTCCGCTCGTGCCGAGGTGAAGGGATGGATCCGCCTTGACGACGGCCAGGCCCTTTGGGACGCGTGGAACGTGCTCTTCGCGTGTGACGCTACGCCACCGGCGACTATGCCCGTGGGCTCGTCGGGCTGGGTACCCACGTTGCAACTGACGTCGTACGTGCGAAGGATCCCGCACGATGAATGGCTGCGCGTGCGTCAGTGGTGCGTCGTCATCGCTGACGGCACCGTCGATGAACGCTGCGAATTGTTCGACTCTCACGGCGAGCTCGTCGCGTGTTCTTCCCAGCTCGCGATGGTACGTTTCCCGACCAGCGGTTAGATGGTCGTCGGGCCCCGCGTTCTAGAGAGCGGTTCGCTGCAGATCCGTTCGCGCCTCGTGATCCCCGTCGAGGAGATCGACCTGCGCGTTACGACCTCGGGTGGTCCCGGGGGTCAGCACGCCAATCGTTCACTGACGCGGGTCGTCGCCTCGTTCCACGTGCTCGAGTCCACGGTGCTCTCTGAACCCGAGCGCGAACTCCTCCTAGGGCGAGTGGGCACCGTGGTACGAGCCAGTTCGAGTCGATTCCGTTCCCAGGGCCAGAACAAGTCGGCAGCACTTCTGCACCTCGCCGAGAAGATCGGAGAAGCGTTGACCCTGCAGCCAACGCGACGACCGAGCAAGCCCACCCGTGCCTCAAAGATCCGGCGCGTGGACGAGAAGAAAGCGCGTAGTCGCGTAAAGGAGCAACGTCGTCGCCCGAGCGACGACTAAAACGTCTCGAGGTGACGGTCGATTGCTGCGAGGGCCGAATGAATTACGCCGTCGAGCGCCGGATCGGTGTCTTCGTGGGGCCCGCGCACCGGCGTGATCGAGGCGTACCCGGCCGCGAGCAGCGCGCCATCCTCGTCGGCGTCCTCGTCGCTCACGTCCCCGAGCTCGGGACTGGCGGCACCCAAGCGAAGCGGTAACTCGCCTTCGTCCCCGAGTGGTTCACCGCCCGCCGGAGGGCCGGCGGCCTTGACGATGCCCGCCGTCGAGACCCGGCCTCGACGCACGCCCTTTATCTGATGGAGGGTGAGGTTAGGCACATTGAGGTTGAGCAACGTGCGTGACGGCGCGTTCAGCAGTTCCTCCAATACCTCAATGGCCAGGTCGCACGCCGCATCGAAGTGGACGTCCTCGCCCCACTGGACCGATACCGCCAAACCCGAAAGACCAAGTTGCGCGCCGGTGAGTATCGCGCCGACGGTGCCCGAGTGCAACAGGCTTCGCCCGACGTTGGCGCCGGCGTTGATACCCGACAAGACCAGGTCGGGCTTGAAATTGAAACTCCCGATCGCCCCCACGATCACGCACAGCGCCGGGGGAGCCTCCAGCGCGAAGGTGGGAATTGATTCGGCCCCGCTGATCACGTGGCGCTTGTACTTGACCGACGGGTGGTCGAACACGTCGCCCACCGCCGAGGACATGCCCGAGTAGTTCTGGTAGGGCGCGACCACGATTGCCTCGCGCACCTCACCTTCGGGGCACCGCTCAATCCATCGTGCGACCCCACGGGCAAGCACCGCGATGCCGGGCGCGAGGGCGCCGTCGTCGTTCGTTATCAAAATACGCATCTGACGTAGCGTAACTGTCGTAAGTTACTGGTCAGTGACTAGAGGGAAAACCAACTAATGCTGCCTTCAGGTGAACAAATTGCCATCGCACACGGTGATCAACGGGCGGTCATCACCGAAGTCGGCGCGACGCTACGAACCTACGTTAAGGGCGGCGTCGCGGTGATCGAAGGTTTTGCCGGTGAGGAGGTTCCCACCGGCGCCCGGGGTCAGGTGCTCTTTCCCTGGCCCAACCGAATTGGCGACGGCGAGTGGACCTTTTCGGATCGCACCGCGCACCCGACGATTGACGACGTGCAGCACGCGACCGCCATTCATGGCCTCGTGCGCTGGCGGCCCTTTCGTATCGACTCGGTGAACCAGAACCGCTGCGTGTTGACTTTGCTCTTGCACCCCACGCCGGACTATCCATTCCTTTCCGAGATCAGCGTGGCGTATCATCTCGGTTCGCAGGGTCTCACGGTCACGACGACGGTCACCAACGGTGACGACGTTCCGATTCCCTTCGGCGTGGGGTTCCATCCCTACCTGGCGGTCTCGACCCCGACCATCGAAGGCGCCCAGCTCGAGGTGCCGGCCAAGGGCTACATTGCGGTGAACGCGCGACAGCTACCCACCGGCGAAATTCTTCCCCTCGCGGGCAATCAACTCGACTTCTCGACCATGAAGTCAATAAGTGGCCACGAACTCGACGTGACCTACACCGAACTCGTGCGCGACGATTCGGGCATGTCGAGCGTCGTCGTGCTCGACGGCACGGGTGGTGAAGTGGAGCTCAGCGTCGACCGCAACTTTCCCTACCTCCAGGTGTTCACGGGTGACACTCTCGAGAAGGGCCGTCGTCGCACCGCTATCGCGGTGGAGCCGATGACGTGCCCACCCGACGCCCTGCGAAGTGGCAAGGACGTCGTGGTGCTCGAGCCCGGACAGCACTGGGCTGGTTCGTGGCGTCTACGCCGGCGCCATTGATGAGCCGGGTCGTTCTGGTCACTGGTTCTACGAGCGGCATCGGTGAAGCCACGGCGCTTCGCTTTGCGGAACACGGCGACCGTGTGGTGTTCAATTCGGTGCACAGCGTCGAGGCGGGTGAGCGTCTGGCCTCTGGCACGCCCAACGCCCACTACGTCCAAGGTGACATCGCGAGCCCCGACGAGTGCGTGCGGATCATTCGCGACGTGATTGAGGCCTGCGGCCAACTCGACGTTCTCGTTAACAATGCGGGGGTCACCCGCAAGATCGCCCACAAGGACCTCGACGCCGCCAGTGTCGAAGTGTGGCGTGAGATCTTCGAGGTCAACGTCTTTGGGACGTGGAACCTTTGCGTCGCAGCGATGGACGAACTTCGCAAGGCCAATGGTTCGATCGTGAACGTATCTTCGGTCGCGGGCGTGCGCCCGACGGGTTCGTCAATTCCTTACGCGGCGTCCAAGGCGGCGCTCAATCATCTGACCGCACTGCTCGCCAAGGCCGTGGGACCCGAGGTACGCGTCAACGCGGTGGCGCCCGGGCTAATCGACACGCCCTGGACGAAGGAATGGGAATTGGAGCGTACCTTCGTCTCGGCGGTGGCGCCGCTTCGGCGAAGCGGGACGCCCGATGACGTCGCCGACGTGATCTTCTCACTCGCGTCCACGCCCTACGTGACCGGACAGGTCCTCGTGGTCGACGGAGGCCTGTCGACGTCGACCTAGCGTTCGGGCGGCGGCACAAAGAGTCGTACTAGGCGACACAACACGTGCGTGGCGCCTCGCACGACCAAGCGCTTCATGGTCGAGCTCTTCTTCACGCCGAGTAGTTCGCGCGCCCAGGGATCGAGGAGATCGAGTGCGCTCAGCACGAGCAGGTGGTAGGCGCCTCGAGTGAGCACGCCCTGGACGAAACCATCGCGAAGGAAGTCACGGGCCTCGACGCCGTCCTGACTGAGGCGCAACTCGGGACGGAATCGCAACAACGTCGCTTCCAACTCGGCGCCGTCGCTCGGGGGAGCCTCCGCCCCGAGGTCGTGGGCGAGCAAGGCCATTTCGGCGACGTACGCGTTCGCGTCGCCGACACCGACGCGATGCTTGCCGAATCGCTGGTAGCCGCGAAGGAACATCGAGGTCTCGGCGGCGTGGACCCAGGCGAGCAAGTGTGGGTCGTTGGCGTCGTAGGCCACCCCGTCGTCGGCGACCCCACGAACGCTCACGTGCACGGCTCGAACCCGTTCGATCGAGGCGTACGCGGCCTCCTTGGAACCGAACGTGGTCGCGCCGATGAAGTTCGCGGTCTGTAACAGGCGCCCGAGTGGGTCGTGTTGGTAGCGCGAATGCTGGGCGACGCCCGCCATTGCGTAAGGGTGGAGCATCTGCAAGAAAAGCGAGCCAATACCGCCCACCAGCATGGAAGAAAGGTCCGCGTGCACGAGTCGGGCGACACCGTCGACGCGAAAGTAGGCAGCATCAGGGTCGACGCAACGCGGGGGCGGGTTTTGACTGAGACCGACAGCGCTGCGGATGTTGACGTTGGCGCGCGTGCGAATCCGAGCAGGCACCTCTCTCCAGTTGATCACGCTCACCGCTTGTCCTTCCTTTCGATCCCAGCCTACGGTTTCGGTCTTTCGCCCACGACAGTGACCTGCGACACTGGAGGGGTGACTTCGGTGAAACCGCTTCGTGAGAGCACGACCGAAGGCGACGTTCTGACTGAAAAGACGGTCAAGACCGAACGTCCCTGGAACGTGGTCGTCTGGGACGACCCCGTCACGCCGATGTCGGTGGTGGTCGTGATTTTCAAGCGGATCTTCGGCTACTCCAACAACAAGTGCACGCAATTGATGTTGACGGTTCATCACGAAGGTCGCGCCATCGTCTGGTCGGGAAACCGCGACCGCGCCGAGTCCTACTGCGTGAAGCTGCAAGTCGCGGGCCTGCAGTCCACGATCGAGAAGGACGAGTAGTGGTGGGGAACCGTCTCTTCGTTCGACGACGTGATGGTCGGATCGAGGTGCGTCTCAATGAGGCGGGCCGCGTGATTGCTCGCGAGGCGTTTGGTCGAGTGGTGGCCGCCGAACGAGATCCCAACCACGAGTGGCACGCCGGACTGAATTCGCCAATCGATCCGAGCGAGGACAGTGACAGCCCTCTCGCGTCGCTCAACCGACAGCGCGAAATCGCCACGAACGCCGAACTCGCCTACATGACGCTCAGCGAGCAGTTCCTCAACGACTCAGAAGCGTGGGCGTGGCTGAGCACCTTTCAGATCGCCCTGCGCTCGACTGCGGTCGCGAACGGACTGCTCAGCGAAGAGAAGCTGGCGGCGTGTGAACCGGAATTGATGAACTTCATCCGTACGATCCAACAGTTCCTGTTCGGGCTCGCGGAGTGTCTCTAGCACGACCAGTACGAGTGGAGTGCCGGTCGGTGATCACTCGGTCTCTGACGACGGCTCACGTGCAGTACTGACCTCTCGACTTGTCCCGTGTGGTTGACGAGAAGTTCACTAAAGACGTTTTCTCGGTGTGAGCAACGTCACTTACGTCATCACTTTGCACGCAGTAAATACCACTGTTGGTCACCGCGTAATTGCCGCCTTCGTCGAGAAATAGCCCCTGGTGGCTAGCCTTCGCCCTGTTCGTGTGTGGTACGGAACAGGGCGAACGTTGGCCAAGGGAACCGACACTCACTGTCCTGCGTCGAGGCCGGTTCACGGACCTAACCTGGGTATTAGTCGAGTCGACGCTGAGCGAAACTGGCCAGCGCTTCTCCGCTCAGCCGATACACCGTCCATTCGTCCATCGGGACTGCACCAATTGATTGGTAGAAGCCAATCGAAGTTTGATTCCAATTGAGGACCCACCACTGGAACCGGGTATAACCGTGCTCCACGCAGAGCCGGGCCAGATCGACCATGAGCGCGGTACCAAGTCCTTGACCACGGTGACTCTCGCGCACGTAGAGATCCTCGAGGTAGAGGCCAGGAGCGCCTTGAAACGTTGAGTAGTTGAGGAACCACAGGGCGAAGCCCACGGTCTCGCCGCCGACTTCGACTAAGTGACACCAAACGTGTGGGTTCTCAGCGAAGAGCGCCCGTGCGATGTCGTCCTCGGTCGCGACGGCCTCGTGCTCGAGGTGTTCGTAGATGGCGAGTTCTCGAATCATCGCGGTGATGACGGGAACGTCGGAGGGAGAAGCAAGTCGTACGTGCACGTCGTCGAAGGTAGCCCAAAAGAGCCTGTTGACTTCAGCGTGGTTTCTGACGAGCTGGACTAGCACGACGAAACCCGGCGCGGAGTCTGGAAGTTAACCTTCCAGACTCCGCGCCGGGTTCGACGTAGTTGTCAGTCCCATCTCAGCGTTGGGATCGTTGTTATTAGGAAGCGCAGGCGATGATGGCTTTGGCGAGAGCCTGAGCGTCCGTGGTGTACGTCTTCGCGTGGGAGAGGGCGTACGCCTCAATAGAACTGGCTGATGAAGCCGTCGAGTAGTACTTGAGAATCGAAACGATCTCATTCAAGATGTCCTTGGTCGCCTTGTTGGGCGCTTCGGAGGCCAGCTTCTCGTAGATCGGCAGATACGCGGTGGCCCACTTGTGGTAGTTCGACGTCGTGAAGGAAGAGGGTGGCGATACGGGCTTCCACGTGAAAATCGTCTTGCAGAACGCGCTTGTACCGAGGGCTCCACTGGGTGCCACTGCGACGCCGAGCGAGACGACGAGCGTCGAAGCGACGATGAGCGAACCGACAATGGCCCTGATTCTGACTCGCAGATGGTTGGTTCGAGTAGACACGCTAACTTCCTTTTCTATTGGACCGCGTCACCCTCGTGGTTACGTAATTGCCGGTCAGGGAACTATTGTCATAGCGCCCAGTCGTGTTCTAACAGGTTGGCGGTACATTTTCCAGCCATTCAACGCCACGACGCGGCTTATTTCTGGAATTTCGCGGTGATGCACCCTGAGGGCTCGTTTTCTGGGTGCGAGTTCGCGTAGGGCGAATTATTCATCGGGCGCTTCGGAGTTCACAGCCGTCTGACATTAGGGTCCCGGAGGCGCATGAGTTGCAACTTGATCCAGATGACTGCGCAGTTTTTTGCCATTTCTGCTCGCAAGACCTTGCCCGCTTGATTGCGGGCTATGGAATTCACCTCGACAATCGCGTGCGGCTTGACGTTGCGACATTCCTGGGCGATGAGTGTCTTCAAGGTGCCCAGGTCGAAGCCGGGTGAAGGGACAATAGCGACGCCAAAGCCGACCAAGCCTTCATTGCGTTGGTACGCGAACGTGCAGACGTCGTGGACGAGACCCGACGCCTGAATCGCT
>Ga0224532_1000035_pt1 | contig 23040 bp, 20 predicted proteins | sample 714E115metaG_FD_179902 | JGI IMG/M metagenome (GOLD analysis project Ga0224532, IMG submission 179902) | Peat soil microbial communities from Stordalen Mire, Sweden - 717 E1 1-5 | ecosystem: Environmental > Terrestrial > Soil > Wetlands > Peat | place: Sweden: Norrbotten County, Stordalen Mire... | reverse complement strand
GACGCGTCATGGCGAACCAACGATCGGCCGGCACCTCAGGTGCGTTCGAGCGCGCGATGAGACAGTTCGTATTGCACGGGTTGCCCACTACGAGGATGCGCACGTCACTGGCAGCGTTCGCGGCGATCGCTTGGCCCTGAGGCTTGAAGATCCCACCGTTCACGTTGAGCAGGTCGCCGCGCTCCATACCGGCCTTTCGTGGAATCGAACCGACGAGCAGTGCCCAGTTTGTGCCGTCAAAGGCGTGTTTCAAGTCACTCGTCGCCTCGATACCCGCGAGCAGCGGGAACGCGCAGTCGTCGAGTTCCATGACGACGCCCGCGAGCGACTTCATCGCGGGCTCGATCTCGAGTAGTCGCAAGACGACCGGCGTGTCGGGTCCGAGTAGCTGACCAGACGCGATACGAAACAGCAGTTGATAACCAATCTGACCGGCGGCGCCGGTGACGGTGACGTTGACGGGGGTAGTCATGATGCTCCTTGTTGGTTCTTACAGGTGGTCGACGATGGCCGAGGCGAACTCGGAACACTTCACTTCGGTGGCGCCCTCCATCTGGCGTGCGAAGTCGTAGGTGACGACCTTGTCGGCGATGGTCGCCTCCAGGGCGCGAACGATGTCGTCGGCGGCGCTGGTCCATCCGAGGTGCTCGAACATGAGCACACCCGAAAGCAGCACGGAGCCGGGGTTCACCTTGTCCTGTCCGGCGTACTTGGGCGCCGTGCCGTGGGTCGCTTCGAAGATGCCGTGACCCGAGACGTAGTTGATGTTCGCTCCGGGGGCGATGCCGATGCCACCCACCTGGGCCGCCAGAGCGTCCGAGAGGTAGTCGCCGTTCAGGTTCATGGTGGCGATCACGTCGAACTCCGATGGTCGCGTCAGCACCTGCTGGAGCGTGATGTCCGCAATGGAGTCCTTGATGAGCAGTTTGGAACCGGGCTTGCCACCGCAGTCATCCCAACTCACGGCGACGTCGGCGAATTCATTACGAACGAGTTCGTAGCCCCACTTCATGAAGGCACCTTCGGTGAACTTCATGATGTTGCCCTTGTGCACGAAGTTGACCGAGTCGCGCTTGTGCTCCAGCGCGTACTTGATCGCCGCTCGAATCAGCCGTTCGGAACCGAACTTGGAGATCGGCTTGATGCCAAGCCCACTCATCTCGCGGATGTCCCAGCCGTAACTGTCCTTCAAGAAGGCGCGTAACTTTTCCGCCTCGGCGCTGCCGGCCTCGAGTTCGTAGCCCGCGTAGACGTCCTCGGTGTTCTCGCGAAAGATGACCATATCCACGAGTTCGGGATGCTTGACCGGTGAGGGCACGCCCTGGAACCAACGAACCGGACGCAGGCAGACGTAGAGGTCAAGGATCTGTCGAAGTGCGACGTTGAGGGAGCGGAACCCGCCGCCAATGGGGGTGGTGAGTGGTCCCTTGATCCCGATCAGGTATTCGCGAAAATCGAGGATCGTCTGCTCGGGCAGCCAGTCACCAGTCTCGTTGAAGGCCTTCTCGCCAGCGAGGACTTCCTTCCACTCGATGGTCTTGCCGTGCTTCTTCGCCGCCGCGTCCAGGACCAACTTCGCCGCGGGCCAGATGTCCACGCCGATGCCGTCGCCCTCGATGAAGGGGATTATGGGGTTGTCAGGGACATTGAGGACGCCATGGACGTCCATAGTGATTTTCTCAGCCATACGCTCATCCTACGGCGAAATCAAGGGCTGACCGAAGGGCCAAAGTCCCAACGACGGGTCAGTGCGACAGCGAGGAATAGATTTCGCGCGTGGCAGTCGAACGGTTCAGAGTGTAGAAATGCAGACCCGGCGCACCGGCGTCGAGCAACTGCTCGCACAGTTCGACCGCGGCCCTGATGCCTTCGGCGCGCACCGCCGTGGGGCCACCTCGCCCGTCAGCTTCGACGAGACGAGCGACCAGTTCCTGGGGAACCCGACCACCCATCGTCGCCATGCGTTCGATGCCGCCCAGGGTCGTCACTGGCATGATGCCCGGTAGTACCGGTTTGGTCACACCGAGCGCACCGAGTTCCTCGACCAGACGGGTCCACTCCTCGACGAGAAAGAAGAACTGGGTCACCGCGAAGTCCGCCGCGCGGAGTTTTTGCGCGAGGTAGAACCGATCACTCGCCAGATCCGTCGAGCGAGGATGGCCGAGTGGGTGGGCCGCCACGCCGATCGAGAACTCACCGATTTCGCGCGCGAGTTCCACGAGGTCCATGGCGTGCGCGAACTCCGAGACGACCAGATTGGGGTCGTCGGGGATGTCACCGCCCAACGCCATGACGTTGACGATGCCGGCGTCCACGTAGTTCTTCAAGTTGTCGCGCATCTCGGCGCGCGAGTGGCCCACACAGATCAGGTGCGCCATCGCCGTGAGGCCTCCGCCCCGCTGGATCTGGGTGACCAGGTCAAAGGTTCGTTGACGCGACTCACGCCCACCCCGGTAGGTCACCGACACAAAGGAGGGATGGAGTGGTTCGAGGTCCGTCAACGTGCGTTCGAGCACCACGGCCTCTTCGTCGGACTTGGGTGGCATGAACTCAAAGGAGTGAGTCGTGCCGCCACGTAGCAACTCGTCGATTCGCACGACGCTATTTCACCCGTCCGAAGTCGTCCTCGAGTCGCACGATGTCGTCTTCGCCGAAGTACGAACCGTGCTGGACTTCGATGAAGACCACCGGCTTCGTGCCTTTGTTCTCACACCGATGCGCTTGACCGATCTCGATGTCAATGCTCTGTCCTGGTCCGAGTTCGTGTTCCTTGCCGTCGAGCACGACGGTGGCGTCGCCGTCGACGATGAACCAATGCTCCGCTCGCTTCGCGTGGGTCTGGTAACTCAGCCGCTTGCCCGGTAGCACGACGATGCGCTTGACCTTGTGGTCGAACATCTCGTCGTCGAGCACGGTGAAACTGCCCCACGGACGCTCGTCGTACTCGCGTCCCTTCGCATCTTTGGTCGTCATGACACCTTCTCTGCAGCTAACACCGCGTTACGTAACAGCATTGCACGGGTCATCGGACCGACGCCACCGAGACGCGGGGTCACCCAACTAGCCACCTCACTGACGTCGTCGGACACGTCACTCAGCAGTTTTCGACCCTCGAACGTCGTGCCCGCCCCCACCACCGCGGCGCCGGGTTTCACCATGTCCCGAGTGACGATGCCGGCGCGCCCGGCGGCGGCGACGATCACGTCGGCGCTGCGGATGATCGAGGCCATATCCTCCACGCCCGTGTGCACGACGCTCACCGCTGCGTTGCAGTTCGCCCGTCGAAGGGCCATCAACAAAGCGAGCGGTCGCCCAATGGTGATTCCGCGGCCGATGATCACCACGTGCTTACCCTCGACGGGCACCTCGTAGGAGGCGAGCAGTTCGACGATGCCCGCCGGCGTGCACGGCAATGGACCCGGCGAACCCATCACCAGGCGACCGAGGTTCGTCGGGTGCAGCCCGTCGACGTCCTTTTCGGGCAAGATCCGCAACAACACCTCCTGCTCGTTGATGCCCTCGGGGAGTGGGAGCTGGACGAGTATCGAGTGCACGTTCGGGTCCGCATTGAACCGGTCGATGATGACTTCGATCTCCGCTTGGCTCACGTCGGCGGGTAGATGCTCGTCGAAGGAACGGATGCCGATCTCGGCGCACTCTGCGATCTTCATGGCGACGTAGCGCGCACTCGACACGTCGTCACCCACGAGGATCGTACCCAGACCGGGCGTGCGACCGGCCGCACCGAGGCGGTGGGCTCGGTCGGCCAGTTCCATCTTGATGCGTGCGGCGACGGGTTCACCGTCGAGTACTTGTGCGCTCACGAGGCTCCTAATGACGAAAGTGACGCTCACCAGTGAGCATCATCACGATACCGGCCGCGTCAGCGGCTTCAATGACCTCCTGATCGCGCACCGATCCACCGGGTTGGACGACGGACGTCGCTCCGGCGCTGGTGAGCGACTCGAGACCATCAGCGAAGGGGAAGAACGCGTCCGAGGCCGCCGCACTGCCCTGAGCGAACTCGCCAGCCTTTTCGGCGGCGATGTTGGCCGAGACGACGCGCGACTGCTGGCCCGCACCGATGCCCACCGCCACGCCGTCGCGCGCGAGCACGATGGCGTTCGAGGTCGTGCGCGCACAGACCCGCCAAGCGATGCTGAGGTCTTCGAGCTGTTGGGCGGTGGGTTTCTTCTGGGTGACGCATCGCCATTCACTGATCGGCACGAGGAACTCGTCCGCGTTCTGCACCAGGGCGGTGTCTCCGAAGGTCCGCACCGATAGACCGAGCGGCTCGGGCGACGGCGCGCTGAGCAGTCGCGTGGCTTTGCGACGTTTGACGAGGATGGCAATCGCCTCTTCGTCAAAGGCCGACGCGATGATGACGTCGGCCTGGGGACCCTGGGCGATCAACGTCGCCAGACGGGCGTCCAGAAGGCCGTCGACCGCGACGATACCTCCAAAGGCACTTTGAGGGTCGGCCCGCAACGCCTTCTCGAACGCGTCGGCGAGCGAGGTCCCAAGAGCGGCCCCCGAGGCGTTGGCGTGCTTGATGATCGCCACCGCCTTCTTGTCGGGCGCGTCGAGGCGCAGTTCGTGCACGAGTCGCCACGCGGCGTCGGCGTCAAAGAAGTTGAGGTACGACAAAGCGGTGCCCGCGTGCTGGACGACGCCGTCCCACCACGGCGTCGAGCCCACGATTCGGTAGCGGGCACCCACCTGATGGGGATTCTCGCCGTAACGCGTCAGTGCGGCGCGCTCGAGGCTCAGGTGCAACGTTGGCGCGAGTACGGCGTCGGCTCCGCTGGGCGCTTCACCGATCTCGCCACCCTGATCGAACCACCGCACGATCTGGGCGTCGTAACTCGCGGTGTGCGCAAAGGCCGCGCGCGCCAGTGCGTGCCGAGTTGGCGCAGAAACGCCACCGTGTTGTCGCAGTTCATCGAGCACGGTGTCGTACTGGTCGGGACTCGTCACGACCGCGACGTACTGGTGGTTCTTCGCGGCGGCGCGTACGAGCGAAGGACCACCGATGTCGATCAGCTCGATGGAGGGATCCGAGGAGAATGGATACAGATTGCTCACCACGACATCGATGGGTGTGATCTCGTGGGCCCCGAGGGCCGCCAGGTGGTCGGGCTTGGAGCGGTCGGCGAGGATGCCCGCGTGGATCCGCGGGTGCAGGGTCTTCACCCGTCCGTCGAGCATCTCGGGAAAGCCGGTCACCTCAGCCACGTCGAGGTGGGCAACGCCCGCCTCGACGAGAGCGGCGGCGGTACCCCCCGACGCCACCAACTCAAAACCCAGGGCCTCGAGTCCCTTCGCGAACTCGACGAGCCCGGTCTTGTCGTACACACTCAACAACGCCCGCATTCAATTCTCCTCTATCGTGCCCGCGACCGAAGCCGGTTCAAAACCCGCGTCGAGTGACGCCATAACCCTACCGACCACCAACGGGTAGAGTTGCCGCTCGACTTCCTTGATCCTTTCGTGCAACGTCTCTTCGGTGTCGTCGGGGAACACCGCGACCCGACGCTGGGCGAGGATCGGTCCGTCGTCGAGTTGCTCGGTCGCCACGTGCACCGTGCAGCCGGTCTCGGTTACGTCAGCCTCGATCGCCGCGCGTACCGCGTGCCAGCCCTTGAACGCCGGCAGCAGACTCGGGTGCGTGTTGAGGATCCGGCCCGGGTAGGCCGCGTGAACGCTAGCGGTGATGATGGTACCGAAACCGGCCATTGCTACGAGGTCGACGCGATGCTCGATGAGCACCCGAGCGAGCTCGACGCTGTAGTCCTCGCGCTGAAAGTCCTTGGTGAAACCGCCGTAGGCGGCGCGGTCGATCAAAACCGCCTCCACACTCGCGCCGCTCGCCACTTCCAGGGCCCGACACGGTCGGTCCGACACCACGAGGGCCACGGGCAAACCGGCCGCGAGCATTGCTTCAAGGATGGTGCCCGAACCCGAGACCAGCACACAGAGGCGGACCTGGGCCAATTGGTTACAGACCCTTGACGATCTCGACCATCTTCTCTCCGGCCTCGGTGGGGTTCTGGCAGACGTGCACGCCCGCCTCAGCCAGCGCGTCCATCTTGGCCTGGGCGGTGCCCTTCGAGCCGGAGATGATGGCGCCGGCGTGGCCCATCTTTCGTCCCGGCGGCGCGGTGACACCCGCAATATACGAGACGACGGGCTTGGTCATGTTCAGCTTGATCCACTCGGCGGCGCGCTCCTCCTCGGAACCACCGATCTCGCCGATCATCATCACCGCCTTGGTCTCGGGGTCGTCCTGGAAGGCCCTCAGGCAGTCAATGAAATTGGTACCGGGAACCGGGTCGCCACCGATGCCCACGCACGTCGTCTGGCCGATGCCCTTTTGACTGAGCTCGTGCAGCGCCTGGTAGGTCAACGTGCCCGAACGCGACACGATGCCGACCGGACCGCCCGCGAGGGCGATGTCGCCCGAGGTGATGCCGATGTTGCACTTGCCGGGGCTGATGATCCCCGGACAGTTCGGCCCGAGGAGTCGCACGCCCGGGAACTCCTCGACGAGGCGGTTGTACGTGATGGCCTCGTCGTGGGCGGGAATGCCCTCGGTGATACAGACAATGAAGGTGATGCCGCCTTCAGCAGCCTCGAGGATCGCGGCGGTGGCGAACTTGGGCGGCACGACCACGAAGGAGGCCGTTGCCCCCGTCGCCTCCACCGCTTCCTTGACCGAATTGAAGACTGGTACGCCGTCGACGTCGGTGCCACCCTTGCCGGGCGTCACGCCGCCGACGACCTTGGTCCCGTAGTCGCGGTTGCGCAGGCCGTGAAACTTGCCCTGTCCTCCGGTCAGTCCCTGGACGATGACTTTGGTGTTCTCATCTACGAAGATGCTCATTACTGTTCCTTACGCGTTCGCGAAGGCCACGGCCCGGCGGGCGGCGTCCAACATGGTCGGTTCCATCATTAACTTGTCGTTGAGGTGCGGCGCGAGGATCGCGCGACCTTCCACGGCATTCGTCCCGTCGAGGCGAAGTACCACCGGTGAGGAGATCGAGACTCGCCCCAGGGCTTCGAGGACACCCTTGGCGACCTCGTCGACCAAGGTGATACCGCCGAAGATGTTCACGAAGATGACCTTCACCTTCGGGTCCGAATTGATCACCTCCATCGCCGAGGCCATGACGTCGGCGTTCGCCCCACCCCCGATGTCGAGGAAGTTGGCCGCCGTGCCACCCACTTGGTTGACGACGTCGAGCGTCGACATCGCGAGGCCCGCACCGTTGGCGATGATGCCGACGGTGCCGTCAAGACCGATGTAGTTGAGGCCCTTTTCCTTGGCCATCTTCTCTCGCGGATCTTCCGTCTCGGTCGCGCGGAACTCCTCCCATTCGGGGTGACGGAACGACGCGTTCTCGTCGAGGGTGACCTTGGCGTCAAGCGCGTGGACCGTGCCGTCGGGCGTGAGGATGAGCGGGTTGATCTCGGCGAGGTCGCAGTCACCCGTGGTGTAGCAGTCGTAGAGTTTCACCAGGAGCTCGGCCGCCTGCTCGCGGGCCGGCTGGTCCAACTCGGCTTCGTCGACCCAGCGACGAGCAGTCGCCAGGTCCAAACCGCGTACCGGGTCAATCGACAAGAACGCGATGGCGTCAGGGTTCTCCTCGGCGACGACCTCGATCTCCACGCCGCCCTGGGCGCTCAGCATGCCCAGGTGCACCTTGTTGGGTCGATCGAGCGTAAAGGACGCGTAGTACTCCTTGGCGATGTCACTCGAACGCTCGATCCACAGTCGGTGCACGACATGGCCCTTGATGTCAAGGCCCAGTATGTTGCCCGCGTGCAAACGAACCTCGTCGACGTCGTGGGCGAGCTTGACGCCCCCCGCCTTGCCGCGTCCTCCCACTTTGACCTGGGCTTTCACGACGACGGGATAACCCACGCGATTCGCCACTTCAACCGCCTGGTCGACGGTGTCGGCGATGTCACCGGGTGAGACCGCGATACCGAAACGGGCGAAGTACTGCTTTCCCTGATACTCAAAGAGATCCATTTACTTCCACTTTCGTTGTCGTGCCGCACAGCGGCGCTGATTACTGCAGTATTTCGCGAGAATCGAGTGCGGATTCGAGCCACGAACCGATCTCGTCGAGTGAGGCACCCGGCGTGAAGACGCGCGCGACACCCGCGGCCTCGAGAGATTCGATGTCGGCGTCGGGGATGATGCCACCCACGATGAGCAGGACGTCGTCGCGTCCGGCCTTTTTCAAAAGATCAACGATGCGCGGCACCAGCACGTTGTGCGCACCCGAGAGAAGGGAGAGGCCCAGCGCGTCGGCGTCCTCTTGGATGACGGCCTGGACTATCTGCTCGGGCGTCTGATGCAGGCCCGTGTAGACGACCTCGAACCCGGCGTCACGCAGGGTTCGCGCTATTACTTTCGCGCCGCGATCATGACCGTCGAGGCCCGGTTTCGCAACTACGACTCGATACGTACGCTCCATCGTAAATTCAGCATAGATGCCCTCAGAAGGTCCCTTCTTCAGACTGGCTCTGGTCGCCGAGACTAGCGTTGATGGTCGTGAGTACATTGTCGGCCCCCTCCAGAGGAACTGGTCGCGCGCTGCTTTCGGCGCTGCGTCCTCGCCAGTGGGTCAAGAACGGGCTGATCACCGTCGCCCCCGGCGCGGCGGGTGTGCTGAGCCACGACAACGTCATTGGTCACGTGATCGTCGCCTTCGTGGCGTTCTGTGCGGTCTCCTCGGCGATGTACGTCCTGAACGACCTGCGCGACCTCGAGGCCGACCGTCAGCATCCCACCAAGCAATACCGCGCCATCGCCTCGGGTCAGCTGCGCCCCGGGCTCGCCAAAGGGGCTCTCGTCGCCCTGCTGATCATTGGCTTCGCCCTGCCCTTCACCATCTACCGTCCGGCTGGTCTCCTGCTGATCCTGGGGATCTACGTCGTCATTTCAGTGCTCTATTCGCTCTGGGTCAAGGAGATCGCCGTCATCGAGCTCGTCTCGGTCGCCAGCGGATTCTTCCTTCGCGCCTACGCGGGCGCGGTGGCGTGCCATATATATGTGTCATCCTGGTTCCTCGTGGTCGTCTCCTTCGGTGCCTTCTTCCTCGTGGTGGGCAAGCGCTCGAGCGAACTGTCCCACCTCGGGGCGGGCGGAACCCGCAAAGTGCTGAGCGAGTACACGGCCGAATTCCTCCATTCCGCTCTCACTATGAGCGCGACCGTCGCGGTGACCGGCTACTGCCTCTGGGCCTTTGACACGTCCTCGACGGGACTCTCCTCGATCCAGCACCACATCGTGCCCATCCGACTCACAGTCGTGCCAGTGGTGCTCGCCATCCTCTTTGTCATGCGCAACTCGGAATCGACCAACGGCCAGTCGCCCGAGGACCTCATTCTGAAGAACCACACGGTCCAGGCCTTGTTGGTGGTCTGGGCGGTGCTCTTGGGGCTGGGGATCTACTGGTGACCCGCGCCACCTTCTACGGATGGGGCCGCACGACGCCCAGCGTCGCGACGCTCGCCAACCCCGACAGCGAACTCGCGGTCGCCGAACAACTCGCCTCGGGCACCCCACTGATCGCCCGGGGGCTCGGCCGCAGTTACGGCGACGCCGCGCAATTGAGCGGTGGCCTCGTGTTGAGCAACCTCGCGCTCGACGAGCTGGGCACCATTGACGAGCACGGCCTGCTAACGGTGGGCGCGGGCGTCTCGATAGATCAGATACTCCGCGCGTCGATCCCCGAGGGATGGTTCATCCCGGTCACGCCGGGAACTCGTCAGGTCACCATCGGAGGCGCCATCGCCGCTGACGTGCACGGAAAGAATCACCACCGTGACGGGTCCTTCACCCAGCACGTTCTCGAGATGCGTCTGGTGACCCCGAGCGGCACCTTCAGGGTCTCGCCCACCAACGACGCCGCCCTGTTCTGGGCAACCGCTGGCGCCATGGGTCTCACCGGTGTCATCACCTCAGCCACGATCCAGATGGCGCGCATCGAGACCGACAAGGTCCTCGTCGACACCGAGCGCTTCGCCGACCTTGACGGCGTGATGACGGCGATGAGGGAACGCGACCACCTCTACAAGTACTCGGTCGCCTGGGTGGACTGTATGACGCGCGGCGCCCACATGGGCCGGGCGATCCTCACGAGGGGCAATCACGCCACGGCGAGCGACCTCGAGCAGGTCACCCTGAAGGCCCCCCGGTCGGCCAAGCTCTTCGTACCCTTTGACGCGCCCAGTGGGCTCTTGAATCCGCTCAGCGTTCGCGCCTTCAACGAACTCTGGTTTCGCTCGGCCCCGAAGCACCAGGAGAACGAGCCCCAGGAACTACCGACGTTCTTTCACCCGCTCGACGGCGTGCGTGACTGGAATCGTCTCTACGGCAAGCGTGGTTTCGTCCAGTATCAGTTCTGCGTTCCCGATGACGCGCACGAGACGATCGTCGAGGCCATCACGCGCCTTTCCTCGTCGGGCGTGGCGAGCTTCCTCGCCGTGCTCAAGCGCTTCGGACCCGCGAACCCTGGTCCGCTGTCGTTTCCCATGCCGGGCTGGACGCTCGCGCTCGACCTGCCGGTCGGCCCCGCCGCGCTGCCCCAGGTGCTCGACGACCTCGACGCCCTGGTGCTCGAGGCGAATGGCCGCGTCTACTTCGCCAAGGACGCCCGCCTCGCCCCCGAGAAGGTTCGCGCGATGTACCCACGCCTCGATGAGTTTCTCGAGGTGAAGAACCGCGTCGACCCCCACCACCAGATGACGAGCGACCTCGCCCGACGTCTTCAACTAGTAGGAAAGTAAGCATGGAAAACGCCTTCGGACAACCCCAGAACGTCGTCGTACTCGGCGGAAGCTCGGACATCGCGCGCGCGATCACCAAGAAGCTCTGCGCCGCGCGAGCCCACACGGTCGTGCTCGCGGGGCGAAGTCAGGAACTACTCGACACCGCCGCCGCCGAAGCCCAAGAGTACGGCGCAACCAAGACCGACACCGTCGTCTTTGACGCCGAGGACGTGTCCAACGCGAAGCGTACGGTCAGCGAAGCCTTCGACAAAGTTGGCGACCAGGTCGACCTCGTGGTGGTCGCCATCGGACTGCTGGGTGATCAACTCGCTATCGAAGACGACACCGACGCGGTGACCTCGATGGTGATGGTGAACTTCGCCTGGCCCGTGATCGCGCTCGCCGAAGTCCGTCGGCGACTCGTGGCCCAGGGCAGCGGACGGATCCTGGTGATCTCGTCGGTCGCCTCAGTGCGCGTGCGCCGCTCCATGTACCTCTATTCGGGTACCAAGGCCGGACTAGACCGGCTCTGTGACGGACTCGCGGACTCGCTGCAGGGCACCGGCGTGACTCTGCAACTGCTTCGTCCCGGCGTGGTTCGTTCGCGCATGACCCAGGACCAGGTTCAGAAAGTCCCCTTCACCACGGGCGTCAACGAGGTCGCCGAGAACGTGATGCGCGGGCTCGCCAGTGGCGACCGGGTCATCTGGAGCCCGCCCGCACTGCGCTACGTGTTCGCGATCCTGCGTCACCTCCCCGCGCCCCTGTGGCGAAAGGTCATGGACAGCTAGATCGTCAGCCGGCGGCTTTGGTGGTCTTGACCAACTCGGTGCTGCGCAAGCTCATGGTGAAGAAGTCGCGATTCCACCACGTCTCGAAGTACCGCGAACCCGTCGGCATGCCACTCAACAGCGACGAACTGTTGCTGCCGTTGAGCGAGGTACCGATCGGACCCTGGAAGGCGGCGAACTGGACCCAGCCCGTGTTGATGTCGAGTTGCATTCCGCGCACGGCGCCCGCGAGCACGAGCACGTTGGCGAGGTCGCTGATCGACAGGGCCGGTCCACCGACGTAGACAATGGCGCCGTCCTTGGTGACACCCAGGCCCGAGCGCCAGACGTTGAAACTGCCACCGAGGGTCTTGCCCCACTTGTCCGAGTTCTGGCTCAGCAATCCCGGTACGGCTTTGCCGTGGTTGACGATCAAGTCCAGGTTCTGGCGCACCGAAGCGACCTGATTGGACATCCAGACTTGCGTGCCCCAGGCGCCGAGGGTCATCGTGCCGTCCTTGTAGATGACGACCGAGGCGGCGTTGTTCACGAGCGGCACCACGTGCTTGCCGTCGGTGTAGTAGCCACCGTTGGAGTCCTGGACGCGAAAGCCCGCGTTGAAGGCAGCAACGAGCGTCTGGCTCGCCTTGGCTGAGACGGGTGCGGAGAACGTGAAGGGGCCACCACCGGGAATGTAGGAGCCCGAATAGAGCTGGGCCCGCAACAGCGTCGGGTCCATCCACGCCACGCCCACGACGTAACTCGTGTGCACCGCGTCGGGTCGCACGAACGCCTCGTACATCGTGGGGATGCCGTTGGCGGTCTCGCGCCCGACGACGTGCCAGACACCCTCACCGGGCAACGGATGCGCGGCGGGCGACTTGATGTCCTTGGGGGCGGGCAGGTGGCCGCCGGAGGGGACCTTCACCGCGGTCGGTCCCGACCCGAACGAAGAGATCGAGGGATTGCCGCCGACCTTGGGGGGATTGAGCCGGTAGGCCTCGGCCTCTATCCAGGTCACGACCGCGCCGAGTCCGTGTCCTCGTCCCCATTCGGCCGCGCGCGCCGACAGCGACGTGCCGTAACTCGGATTGGCGAGCGCGAAGGCGAGGGTCACCACGTAGTAGCCAATGACCACGATGATCGCGAGCACGGCGAGCACGATGGACCGACGGATCCAGTAGACCCTTGGGGGATGTCGAGGAATCGCGGGCGTCGCCGGAGGTCGATAGGCAGTCCTACGAGAAGCCATGGTCCACCATTCTGGCACTTCGCACGGTGCGAACCCAATCGAGAGCCCCGAACTACCCGATTGACGCCAATCAGGCTCGACGAAGTGGCGTCATCGCGAGCACGAGTTGCTTCGTGCCGTGCTCGTCGAAGTTGACCGCCGCACGACTATGCGAGCCCGTTCCGTCCACGCTCAGCACCACGCCTGCGCCGAAGCGGTCGTGCACCACCCGGTCACCGACGCAAAGTCCCAGCTTCTCGGCGCCCGTGGACCTCACGGGCGGGGCCGTACCCGCGCCGAAGGCCCGACCTTGCGTGAACTCGGTGCCTCGACCCACGAAACCCTCATCCTCGCGCTCGAAAGTCGAGCGGCGCATCGGCAACGTGGACGAGATGTCCAGCACGAGCTCGGGTGGTATCTCGAGCAAGAAGCGACTGGCGATGGCGTCTACGCGTTGACCCCACTTGGTGCGACTCCAGGCGTGCGTGAGCACCAAGTGGCGCATTGCCCGCGTGATGCCCACGTAGCAGAGCCGTCGCTCCTCTTCGAGTTCGGCTTCGTCGGCGAGAGCGCGACTGTGGGGAAAGACCGTCTCCTCGAGTCCGGCGATCACCACCGCGGGGAACTCGAGGCCCTTGGCCACGTGCAGGGTCATCATCGAGATCGCGCCGGCGCCACCGTCCAACTGATCCGAGTCCGCCACGAGCGCCATGCGCTCGACGAAATCGAGCAGCGTGTCGTACTGCGAGGCCGCCGAGGCGAGTTCACCCAGGTTCTCCAGCCGCGAGTAGGCCTCGTCGGAGTTCTCCGCGCGCAGCGCGTCGCCCATGCCGGACTCTCGCACGATGGCGTCGATCATCTCGCGCGGCGTGAGGTCGTTGGCCATCGCTCGAAGTTGGTCGAGCGTGAAGGCGAACTTCTCGGCGCCACTCAGGGCCTTCGCCGTCAATCCGGCGGCCTTGGCGAAGTGGGCCGCTTCGGCGAAGGAGAGTCCGTTCTCGGCGGCGTAGGCGCCGAGCTTGGCTTGCGCCGCTTCGCCGATGCCGCGCTTGGGCTCGTTGATGACTCGACGCGCGGACGCCTCGTCGCGGGGATTGACGATGAGACGCGCGTAGGCGAGTGCGTTCTTGATTTCCTTGCGGTCATAGAAACGCATGCCCGAGATCACTCGGTACGGGATGTTCGCGCGCAGCATCTCCTCTTCGAGGACTCGGCTCTGGGCATTCGTGCGATAGAACACGGCCATCTGATTCCAGTTGAGCGAGGCCTCAGTGCGCAGACGACGCAGTTCGCTCGCGATCCAGCGTCCCTCGTCGTATTCGTCACCCGCCCGGTAGAGACGGATTTTCTCACCCTCGTCGCCTTCGGTGAAGAGGTTCTTCGCGTGTCGACTCGCGTTCTTCGCAATCACCGCGTTCGCCGCGTCGAGGATCACCTGGGTCGAGCGGAAGTTCTGTTCGAGCACGATCACGGCGGCGTCGGGGAATCGCTGCTCGAACTGCAGGATGTTGCGAACGTCCGCGGCGCGAAACCGGTAGATCGACTGATCCGAGTCGCCCACCACGCACAAGTTGCGATGCAGCGCCGCGAGCATGAGCACGAGTTCGTTCTGTACGCCGTTGGTGTCCTGGAACTCGTCGACGAGCAAGAACTTGAAGCGGTTCTGATACGACGCGCGAACCTCGGGGTCGCGCCGTAGCATCTCAACGGCGTTGAGCAAGAGGTCGTCGAAGTCCATGGCGTTGGCGAGTCGCAGGCGCTGCGCGTAGAGCGTGTAGATCTGTGACACGCGACGGTGGTGCGGGTCGTCACCGTGACCCGAGGCCTCGTAACCCTCGGGCGAGAGCATCTCGTTCTTCGCCGCCGAGATCGCGGCGTAGACACTGCGCGGGGACAATCGCTTGGTGTCGAGGTCCAACTCCTTCATGATCCGTTCGACGGCGGTCTCGGCGTCGCCCGCGTCGTAGATGGTGAAGCCCCGCTGGTAGCCAAGCACTTCGGCGTGGGCGCGCAGCATTCGCAGGCACGCCGAGTGAAAGGTGGAGACCCACATGCGTTGCGCGTCTTCGCCGACCAGTTCGACGACTCGCCGACGCATCTCGTCAGCCGCCTTGTTGGTGAAGGTGATCGCCATGATCTCGAATGGTCGAGCGTCACCCGAGGCGAGGATGTGGGCGATTCTTCGCGTGAGCACCCGGGTCTTACCCGAGCCCGCACCCGCGATGACGAGCAGGGGCCCTCCGCGCTGCAACACTGCTTCGCGCTGGGGTTCGGTCAGGCCCTCCAGCAATGCCGAGGGGTCGAGGACACCAGAGTCCGCCGGTTCGTTACTCCACAGCGACTCGTCAGAGAACGAGGAGCGGTTCACTCCCACTCAATGGTGCCCGGTGGCTTGCTCGTCACGTCGAGGGCCACTCGGTTCACGCCGTCCACCTCGCGAATCAGACGGTTCGCAATGGACTCGATGACCTCGTAGGGCAGTCGAGCCCAGTCCGCGGTCATGGCGTCATCGCTCGTCACGGCGCGAATGACGATTGGGTACGCGTAGGTGCGGCCATCTCCCATGACCCCCACCGTACGCACCGCCGGTAACACCGCGAAACTCTGCCAGAGTTCGCGGTACAGACCCGCCTTCTTGATCTCGTCCACGACTACGTAATCGGCGTTTCGCAGGATCTCGGCGCGCTCGCGGGTCACCTCGCCTACGATGCGCACCCCGAGACCCGGTCCCGGGAAGGGCTGGCGCCAGACGATCTCGGCGGGCAGGCCGAGTTCCTCGCCCACGTGACGGACCTCATCCTTGAACAGACTGCGCAACGGCTCGATGAGGTCAAAGGAGAGATCCTCGGGCAGACCCCCCACGTTGTGGTGGCTCTTGATAGTGGCGGCGTGGCCCGATCCGGATTCGATCACGTCGGGGTACAACGTGCCTTGGACGAGGAAGCGCGGACCGTCACCGCCCTTGCCGAGTTCGCGCGCGACGGCCTCGAACTCACGGATGAAGAGTTCGCCGATGATCTTTCGTTTGGCCTCGGGATCGATGACGCCCGCGAGCGCATCGAAGAATCGGTCCTGGGCCTTCACGTGGATCAGTTCGACACCGAATTGGCGCGTAAATGTCTCTTCGATCTGTTCGCCCTCGTTCTTTCGCATGAGACCGGTGTCCACGAAGACGCACGTCAATTGGTGACCCACCGCCTTGGTGACCAGGGCCGCCGCCACCGCGGAGTCGACGCCGCCCGACAGCGCGCAGAGGACCTTCTCGGTCCCGACTTGCGCGCGAATCGCGGCGACTTGTTCTTCGATGATCGAGGTATTGGTCCAGGTGGGCGCGATCTCGGCGACGTGGTGAAGGAACGTCGCGAGCAACTCCTGTCCCCGCTCGGTATGGGCGACCTCGGGGTGGAACTGTACGGCGTAGAGGCGACGGTCGGTGTTCTCCATCGCCGCGACCGGGGCTTCGGGCGACGAGGCGCTTACGACGAAACCTTCGGGGGCACGCGCAATGGCGTCACCGTGGCTCATCCAGCAGTCGGTCGTGGTGGACCATTCACCCATCAGGCGCGAAGGACCACCTCGGGTGACCACGGTGCGTCCGTATTCTCCCGCCCCCGTGCGCGCGACGTCGCCGCCGAGTTGCAGTGCCATGAGTTGGGCGCCGTAACAGATGCCCAGGATCGGAACGCCGAGTTCGTAGATCGCCGGATCCAGCGAGGGTGCGGGCACCTCGTAGACCGACTTGGGTCCTCCCGACAAGATGATTGCGGCCGGGGCCTTGGCCCGTACCTCGTCGGCGCTAATCGTGCTCTGAACTATCTCTGAGTAGACGTGCGCCTCGCGCACCCGGCGGGCAATGAGTTGGGCGTACTGGGCGCCGAAGTCAACAACGAGGACGTTGGACGTCAATGTCCCATGCCTACGCCCTGGGAGCGTTGTAGTTGCTTTCCTTCGGTCTGCAGCGACGGCGCGAGCATGACCTCAGCCTTCTGGAACTCCTTCAGGGTCTCGTAGCCACAGATCGCCATCGTGGTACGCAACGCGCCGAAGAGGTTCATTCTTCCGTCGTTCTCGTGGGCCGGTCCGAGCAGGATCTCCTTTAAGGAACCTCGCACTTGGGTGCGCACGCGAGTACCACGCGGCAGCGTCGGGTGGAAGGTCGCCATGCCCCAGTGGAATCCGCGCGCAGGTGCCTCGACGGCACTCGTGAGTGGCGAACCGATCATCACGGCGTCCGCGCCGCACGCGAAGGCCTTGGCGATGTCACCGCCCTTGCTCATGCCGCCGTCGGCGATGACGTGCACGTAGACGCCGGTCTCGTCCAGGTGGCGCATGCGCGCCCCCGCGACGTCGGCGATGGCCGTGGCCTGGGGTACGCCGATGCCGAGCACGGCTCGCGAGGTACAGGCGTTGCCGGGCCCCACGCCGACGAGCACGCCGGCGGCGCCGGTGCGCATCAGGTGCAGCGCCGCCTGGTAGCTGGCGCAACCGCCGACGATCACGGGCAGTTCGTACTCCCGGATGAACTTCTTCAAGTTAAGTGGCTCGACGCTCTTGGACACGTGCTCGGCCGAGACGACGGTGCCCTGGATCACGAGAATGTCGAGTCCCGAATCGAGGATGGTCTTGGCCATCCATTCGGTCCTCGCCGGCGTCACCGAGGCCGACGTCGTAATGCCCGCAGCCTTCATCTGCTTGATGCGCTCGGCGACAAGTTCTAGCTTGATCGGCTCGAGGTACATCTGTTGCATGCGAGCGGTCGCCTTGTCGTCGTCGAGTTCACGTATCTCTTCAAAGAGTGGCATCGGGTCCTCGTAGCGAGTCCAGAGTCCTTCGAGGTTGAGCACACCCAGTCCACCGAGCTGACCGAGTTCGATCGCGGTCGAGGGCGACATGGCGCCGTCCATCGCCGAACCGAGGAGCGGCAGTGCGAACTTGTACGCGTCAATCTGCCAGGAGATGTCGACATCCTCGGGATCGCGCGTACGTCGTGAGGGCACGATCGCGATGTCGTCAAAGCCGTACGCCTGACGAGCTGACTTATAAATGCCAATCTCTACTTCCGCCATCTGAGCCTCCGCCTAGGAATGCGCTGCTGCAAAATCGAGCGCGCTGTACCTCTAATCTACCGGACCCACCTAGCCCCAAACCCGGTCTGCCTCGGGCCAGTTCGAGTGAGTGACGACGCAGAGCAGCTCGGTGAGCATGCGAGCGGTGGCGCCCCAGATGACGTCGTAAGGCACTCGATAGAAGTAAATGGGAAAGAATCCCTCCTGGTCCGCGCCGGGTCGCAGATTCCCTCGCTTCCATCGCTCCTCAAGAAAAGCACCGTCGGCCGCCAGGTCGCGCAGTGCGACCGTGAAGACCCGCTCAACCTCACCGGGATCGCTGATCAGGTCGGGTCGCCCCTCGAGCACCCCTACGACCGGCCAGATGGCCGAACCCGAGGCGAAGGTGACGATCGGCGAGAGCCATCCCACGGGCTTCACCAGCGCCGAAACAAGCCCCACCTCCTCGCGAGCCTCGCGAAGCGCCGTTTCGACCGGTGTTTCGTCTTGGTCACTTCGTCCTCCGGGCAGGGCGATCTCACCCCGGTGACTCGAGAGGTTCCGCGCGCGGCGCGTCAGGATGACCTGCGTCTCGCCCTCCTCCTCGAAGAGGGCGACCAGGACCGCGGACCGATGGACCGCCTGCTGTTCTGGCGCGTCAGCCACCATCGCCAATTCCGCTGGCTCGCTCGGCATTGGTCCGACGTCAAAGGTCCGTTTGGCCTCATGAAGGCGCTGGAGAACCAGGGAAATGGTGAAGCCCTCGCGTTGCTCGGGGTCAAGAGCCGACCAGGGCGCGGGCAAACCGATCCGAATCTCGTCGGGCACGGGAATCACCTGGGGATAATCATGATCACCAAATCGCCCCGACGTCGCTGCGTCTCGCACCATTCATTCTCCCCTAATGTTGTGGAGTCGCGAATCACGCACATCCGAGATTTTACTCACCCCCCCTCTCAACCACATCGGAGACCCCATCATGAAATCCCTCGCTCGCCTGAGCGTTCGACGCCGCTGGATCGTGCTCGTCGCATGGATCGCACTCTTCATTGGGATCAACATCGCTTCGTTCAGCTTTGGTTCGTCGTATTCGAACTCCTTCAGCCTTCCGGGCACGAACTCCACTCACGCCCTGCACCTACTTCAAGAAGGCTTCAAGACCAAGGCCGGGGACTCTGACAACATCGTCTTTGCCGTCACCACCGGTTCGATCGAGTCACACGAATCCACGATCGACGCCATGCTCGCCAAGGTCGCGAAGTTAAAGAGCGTCGCTAGCGTGGTATCACCGTTTTGCACGTCGAACAGTGCCTCGTGTCCCGGGGCTCTGCAGTTAAGCCCCGGTCACAAGATCGCCTACGCGGTGGTGGACTTCACCAAGCAAGCGAATCTCCTGAAGAAGGCGAACGTCCGGGCCGTGCAGAACACGGGCGAGACAATCCGCTCGTCGAGTCTCGAGGTCGAATTCGGCGGTAACGCGTTTGAGCAACTGAACTCGCCCACCGGGAGCCCGGGCGAAGGACTCGGTCTCCTTGCGACCGCCATCGTGCTCTTTCTCGCCTTTGGCTCGCTTTGGGCGATGATCCTTCCGCTCGGAGTCGCCCTCTTCGCGATCGGCATCGCGTCGGCGGCAACGACGTTGCTCAGTCACGGACTTTCCATCGCGCAATTTGCGCCCATCCTTGGTTCGTTGATCGGACTAGGCGTCGGCATTGACTACGCCCTATTCATCGTGACACGAAGTAGACAGAACCTGCGCCAGGGCATGGACGTCGAAGAAGCCATCGTGTCCTCAGTGAACACCTCGGGGCGCGCGGTCATGTTCGCCGGTCTCACCGTATGCATCGCACTGCTCGGCATGTTGCTCCTAGGCTTCTCGTTCCTCGACGGATTGGGCATCGCCGCGGCGTTGACCGTTTTCATCACGATGTTGGCGGCGTTGACCCTGTTACCTGCGTTGCTGGCATTCCAGAAACACCACGTATTGAGTCGCCGCGAGCGTCGAAAGTTGGCCACCCAGGGTCCCGAACCGCTGGTCGTCCAAGGTGGATGGCAGAAGTGGGCGAACATTGTCGCGCGCAACCCGCGCAAGCTCTCCGTCGTCGCCGTTATCGTCATCGTGGCCCTCGGTCTTCCGATTTTCTCGCTGCACCTCGGCATCTCAGACGCGGGCTCGGATCCTTCAAGTTCCACCACGCGACTGGCGTACGACCTCCTCGCCAAGGGCTTCACCCCCGGATTCAATGGACCTCTCACCGTCGTTGGCTCCATCCACAATGGCGCCGACAAGGCCGCGATGGAGAAGCTCGACGCGTCGCTCTTCAATAAGCCTGACGTCATCTTCGTGACGCCTTTGAAGATCAACCCTCAAGGCAACGTCGGCCTCATCACGGTCGTCGCGAAGACGAGCCCTCAATCGACGCAGACCTCAGATCTCATCACCGCGCTGCGAGATCACTACATCCCCGACGCGACCGCCACCTCGCACACCGCCATCTACGTCGGCGGAGAGACCGCACTTTCCAACGACTTCTCGGGCATTCTCGACGGCAAGATCCCCTTGTTCGTGGCGATCATCGTCATTCTCGGTTGCCTGCTGCTCATGGTGGCCTTTCGCAGCATCCTCATTCCGCTTACCGCCGCCCTCATGAACCTGCTCGCCGTCGCTGCGTCGTTCGGACTCGTCGTCGCGGTCTTCCAATGGGGCTGGGGTAACGCCCTCATCGGCTCGGGCACGGGACCCATCGAGTCCTATCTCCCGATAGTCATGATCGCAATTCTCTTCGGGCTATCGATGGACTACCAGGTTTTCCTGGTATCGCGCATGCACGAGGAGTGGGTGAACACCAACGACAACGAGGCAGCGATTATTCACGGCCAGGCCAATACCGGTCGAGTCATCACCGCGGCCGCGCTCATCATGGTCTGCGTGTTCTTCTCCTTCGCCGTGGGCGGTGAGCGCATCATTGCTGAATTCGGCATTGGACTCGGCGGAGCGGTTTTGATGGACGCCTTCATCCTGCGTACGGTGCTCGTGCCCTCGCTTATGCACTTCTTCGGCAAGGCGAACTGGTGGATGCCCGAGTGGCTCGACCGAGTGATTCCCCGCGTCGCACTCGAAGCGAATGACACCGTCGCTTCGAAGTAAGCGACTCCATACTCGCGAGCCTCGACGCGACCGCATCGAGACCAGGCGTTAACCCTCGCTAGGGGTTGAGCACGCGGCGAAGTCCGTCACGGGCCCGGTCACCGATCTTCTGGAGTGTCGCGTTCAAGAACGGATTCCCTATTCGCAAGACCCCCAGGAGCGAGAGGTTCGCTTTATAGGTAACTGTCGAACCGCTGTCGTTGGCGACCACTCGTACCTCATCGACCGATCGAAGCGTCGACGTCGCCGCGGAAAGGACCAGGCGAGAACCCTCCTCGAACTCACTGACTCGATAGGTGAGTGGGATTCGTCGTTTGCCGGTCTGGGTGAGGACTCGAAACTCCGTGCCGAGGTGGACCGGCCCATCCGTGAGTCGCTGCGCCTCGACCACGCCCGGGTCCCACTGGGCGACGTTCTCGAAGGCGGCCATGTAGGCAAAGGCATCCGAAGGCGAGAGTGACGAGTCGATGCTGGTGGTGTAGATGGCCATGAACTTGACCCTACAGTGACCACGAACCCGGGCGAGCAGCAGGCTCGAGGCCCGCGACGGTACGACTGCTCAGTGCAGGACCGGCATCCCCGCGGCTTCGTCGAGCTCGCGCCAGGTGCGCGCCACCCACGCGGGCCGACGATCTCGCGTCGGCTGGCACGCATCAAGCCAGTCGTCTTCCATTCTTTCGGCGACCCCGAAGGCCGCTTCGGACGACGGCGGTTCGGCGATCCACCGTGCTTCAACGCTGTCACACTCTTGGCGCCACGGCGCAGCGAGGCCGACGTAGTCACGCAGCATCGAACGAGCAAGTCGCTCGTGGTGCCACCACAGCGACGTCGGGTCGTAGCGATTCGTCGGGCTTGGACCCAGGTCCACCGGTTCGTTGACGCGCACGGGCTTGAAGATCGACGTGCACGGCGCCGAGGTGCCGGTCGCCCATAACAACGTGGCCTCACGAAGGTCGGCCACCAATGACGCCGTCGTCTGACTCGAGGCCAACAGACCGCCCGCGTGCACGCACGGCGCGTGCAACGTGCCGTTGACGAGTGACCACCGCGGTCTCTCACGGTCACCGTGGTCACGCAGTGACCGCATCATCGCCGCGGGTCCGTGTGCGTTCGAGGCCGACGCCTCGGTGCGCTCACGTCTGATTCGACAGCCAGCGATCGTCGAGCGCACCCGCTTGGAGTACTTTTCGGCAAAGCCCGCGATCGTCAGCCCGTTGGAGATCGCCCGCACGCCCGAACGGACATCCTCGGTCGCCCATTTCTGGCCCGCGGTCTCGAGCACGATCGCGCCCTTGCGATCGGCGACCAGGAAACTGTTGTGATAGGTGAACCCCGGTCGCTCATGACTACACGGGCCCCCCTGTCCGTGACGTTCGAGCAGTTGGATCATCACGTCGACGGCGCTGGCGGCGGTGGTCGATCGCTCCAGTGCGAGTCGCAAGAGGTCCATGCCGAGTAACGCCGGCTCGCCCTGGGCTTCTCTCGTGAAGACGGCTTCATTGCCAATCACGACGCCGTGTTCGTTTGCTCCCATCTCAGCTCCCCACATCCACCACGGTCGCGACAACACGACGGCGTGAGTCTGTGCCACCTGGGGGATCTCGATCCAGGTACAACGAAGGGTCTGTGGCGCGTCGTGGCGCTCGGCCGGGCGCCATTCGAGGATCTGGGACTCGTTGGCGTCGCGGTCGCTGTTCTTGGCGAAGAGGACGCCATCAGCGCTCACGTTGACGATGGTGTCGCACACAGAAGGTCACGATAATCCTTGAATCCGGGTTGCGCCCTTCGTCACGAGACAAGGTGAGCTTCGATCGCCGCTAATCCTGGCGACGTTCACGCCGGGTCGGGCACCCTAAGGGGCGAAACAACCAGTCGCCGGAAGACTCGTGCCGTAGGAGCCGTGTGAGGCGACGCCCTTTTGGGGAATCACACTTAGTTGGGTCCCGTCCCAGGAGATCGAGAAGTTTGGAGCATCCGATGGCCACGACTGCAGGAAGGGTCCGCTGTTCGACGTCGACGTGGCCCATGCCGTTCCCGGCGCCGGTGGCGCGGCGTTAACCG
>Ga0224532_1000034_pt1 | contig 25818 bp, 25 predicted proteins | sample 714E115metaG_FD_179902 | JGI IMG/M metagenome (GOLD analysis project Ga0224532, IMG submission 179902) | Peat soil microbial communities from Stordalen Mire, Sweden - 717 E1 1-5 | ecosystem: Environmental > Terrestrial > Soil > Wetlands > Peat | place: Sweden: Norrbotten County, Stordalen Mire... | reverse complement strand
TCTCGTGTTGCATCCCGAGCGTGCATTGGAGAACCTGACGGTGACGTCGTTGGGGCTCGTGTTCTCACAGTCCGTGCTCCTGGCACTGATTGATTCGGGAATCGCTCGCGAGGATGCGTATCGGATCGTACAGCGCTGCGCGCGTCAAGCAATCGAAGAGCAGCGCAACTTTCGCGACGTCGTCGCGGGTGACGACGCGGTCACGTTGAGTAACGCCGCGCTCGACAGGGTCTTTGACGCACAGCGCATGTTGTTGCATCGACGGCGGTTCCTTGACGCATTGACGTGGGCGACGTGAGCCTCGACCTGCACCACCTCTACTCCGGCAAGGTTCGAGACCTGTACGAAGTCGACGATCGTCATTTGCTGATGGTCGCGTCTGACCGCTTGAGCGCCTTTGACGTCGTCATGAACGAACCAATTCCCGAGAAGGGACGAGTGCTCACGGGCCTGACGAACTACTGGATTCGAGAATTCGCCGGGCACGTGCCGGCGTCGTTGGTGTCGTGCGACCCGCGCGATATCGAGCAGTTCGTCCCCGGATTTCTCGAAGAGACGACGTGGCACGGTCGAACGATGCTCGTTCGCCGTGCCGAGATGCTGGCGCTCGAGTGCATCGTGCGCGGACGCCTCGCCGGTCAGGCCTACGACGAGTACGCGGCACGGGGAACGGTCCACGGAACAGCCCTTCCATCAGGGATGAAGCTGACCGATCCCTTCGAGACGCCGCTGTTCACGCCCTCGACGAAAGCGGAATCGGGTCACGACCTCAACATCGACGTGACGACCGCCGCCAGCCTGGTGGGCGAGGAGCCGCTGGCACAAGCCATGGCGATCTGCCTGGATCTGTTCACTCGTGCGGCTGCCTCTCTCGCGGAGGTGGGATTGATCCTCGCCGACACCAAGTTCGAGCTCGGCTACGTCGACGGCGTGCTGGTCGTGTGCGACGAGGTGCTCACACCTGATTCGTCGCGCATCTGGCCCGCCGAACACGTCCGTTCTGGTGAGACGCCACCGTCGTTCGATAAACAGCCATTTCGCGATTGGCTCTCGGCCCAAACGTGGGACCGCACACCACCGCCGCCCGACGTTCCCGAGGACGTCGTGAGGGTGACGTCGGATCGTTACGTCGCGTGCTACGAACGAGTGACCGGACACGCACTGCGCGACTGGTACGGTGAATAGAAGTGAACTACCCGATTGTTGTTGACGTCACTTTGCGCGAAGGCATCGCGGATCCCGAGGGCGCCACGATCGAACGCGCATTGCCCGCGCTGGGCTTTAGCGGGGTCACCCACGTGCGAGCCGGCAAGTCATTTCGTATGGATATCGACGCCGAGGACGAGTTGGCGGCGCTGGCCACGGCCACCGCGCTCGCCGAACGTCTCTTGTCGAATCCGGTTATCGAGAACGCGACGGCGCGACGTGCGCTCAAGGAGTAGCCAGTGACCCGAATCGGTGTCGTGGTGTTCCCGGGCTCGAACTGCGAGTACGACGCCCTGAGTGCAGTGAGTGCGTTGGGCGCAGACGCCGAGTTCATCTGGCACTCGGCGACCCACCTCGATGGCTTTGACGGGGTGATCCTTCCCGGTGGCTTCGCGCACGGGGACTACCTGCGTCCGGGCGCCCTCGCCCGCTTCTCGCCGGTCATGGAGGCGGTGGCGTCCTTCGCCCGTTCGGGGGGTTCAGTGTTGGGTATTTGCAACGGTTTCCAGGTCCTGACCGAGGCCGGTCTCCTGCCCGGGGCCCTGCAGAAGAATCGCGGACTTACTTTTCTCTGCCAACCGACGACGCTCATCGTCGAGTCCACGGCGTCGGTCCTCACCAGAGGCGCCCTCAAGGGACAGGAGCTGGTCATTCCCATCAACCACTTCTCGGGCTCGTACACCTGTGACGACCAGACGTGGGCGTCGCTCGTCGCCAACGATCAGATTGTCCTTCGATATAAGGAAAACCCCAATGGCTCTCGCGATGACATCGCGGGCGTCTCGAACGTCGAGGGTAACGTCGTGGGCCTGATGCCCCATCCCGAGAGGGCGATGTCCACGCTGCTCGGGAGTGCCGACGGACGAGTGCTGCTCGAGAGTTTCGTGGGCGCGCCGGTGGGTGCGCGCTAGTTCGCCCGATCCACGTGCCCGACCCTTTTCGTCGCGTCGCTCGGCTGTGTTACGTGCTGGCGGCGATCATCGTGCTCTATTGGGTGCTCTGGTACTCCCACCGCTCGCTCGTGGCCTCGGAGAACTCGACGGTCTACGCGAACTTCGAGCAGGCCTTCCCGCTCGCCGACGGTTTCATCGTCGCGTGCCTCGTGCTGGCGGCGACGTCTCTTCGCCGGCGGGCCCCCAGCGCCCTGTTCTTCTTGCTCGTCGGTGCGGGTGCGGGGTTCTACCTGTGTGCCATGGACGTGCTCTTTGACCTTGAGCACGGTATCTGGGGCAAGGGGGCCAATGGTGTCGTCGAATTGTGCATCAACGTGGCGACACTGCTCGCGGCGGCGTTGCTCGCGAGATGGACGTGGTCGCATCGACGTGATCTTGATCCCGCGCCGAGCGAACGTTCCGATGCCGCCGGGTAGTTTGTAGGAGTGAGTAGCGCCCCCGAGCCCCTGCACCGCGCCCTGGGCCTCACCGATTCGGAGTTCGCCCAGATCAAGGATGTTCTGGGACGTGACCCGAATCCCTTGGAATTGGCCCTGTACGGCGTGATGTGGAGCGAACACTGCTCGTACAAGTCCTCGAGGATCCACTTGCGACGGCTCCCGAGCGCGGGCGCACACGTACTCGTGGGGCCGGGCGAGAACGCGGGCGTGATCGACGCGGGTGACGGCATCGCGGTCGCCATACGAATCGAGAGTCACAATCACCCCTCGGCGATCGAGCCGTACCAGGGGGCCGCCACCGGCGTGGGGGGGATCCTGCGTGACGTCTTCACCATGGGCGCGCGACCACTCGCGGTGATGGACCCGCTCTTCTTCGGGAATCTGGACGACGCGCGTCAGCGCTGGCTCGTCGAAGGGGTCGTCTCGGGCATCTCGGGCTACGGCAACTCGGTGGGCGTGCCGACGGTGGGCGGTGAACTCACCTTTGACGAGTGCTATGCATCCAACCCCCTCGTCAACGTGCTCTGCTGTGGCGCACTGCCCACGGACCGCCTCGTACTGGGCGTCGCGTCGGGCGTTGGCAACCTCGCGGTCCTACTCGGCTCGTCCACCGGCCGCGACGGCATCGGCGGGGTCTCGGTGCTCGCGTCGGCGGGATTCGCCGGCGACGACGGTGCGGCGTCACTGGATGACGCCAAGCGTCCGAGCGTCCAAGTGGGCGACCCCTACGAGGAGAAGCGCCTCATCGAGGCGTGCCTCGAAATCCTCGACCGGGGATTGGCGGTCGGTATCCAGGACCTCGGTGGCGCGGGACTCGTGTGCGCCACGAGCGAGACCGCGGCACGCGGTGGCGTGGGGATGGACGTGGACATCACCGCCGTGCCCCTTCGAGAACCAGGCATGCAGCCCTTTGAGATCATGACCTCCGAGAGCCAGGAGCGGATGCTGGCGATCATCACACCCGAGAACTGGGACGAGCTGGCGAGTCTTTGTGCCAAGTGGGAGGTGCGGGCCAGCGTGGTCGGCCGCGTCGTCGAGCCGAGTCTCGACGCGCACGGGAACTCGGTCGGGATGTTGCGCATTAGACGAGGTTTTGATGGCGAGATCCTCGGTGAGGTCCCCGCCAAGTCGCTGGCCGATGAGGCGCCGCTCTATGACCGAGCGCGCGAGCGCCCCGGCTCGCTCGACGCCGTGCACGAGGACGACCCGACCTTCGACGAGCCCGCCGGTTCGCCCAACGACGACCTGCTGGCGATGTTGGTGGACCCGGCGTGGGTCTATCGCCAGTACGACTCGCAACTCTTCCTCAACACCGTCGTGGGACCCGGTCGCGATGCGTCGCTGCTGCGCCTGGCCGGACCGGGACTGCCGGTCTCCACGCGCGGCATCGCACTTTCGACCGACTCGAACCCTCGCTGGTGCGCGCTCGACCCTCGCGTGGGAACCGCGCTGACCGTCGCTGAGAGTGTGGCCAACCTGGCCTGCGTGGGTGCGAGCGCCAAGGCGCTCGTCAACTGTCTGAACTTCGGCAATCCCGAACACCCCGCGGTCATGTGGCAACTCTCGGAATCTATCGACGGCATGGCCGAGGCGTGCCTGGCTTTGGAGATTCCCGTGGTGGGCGGCAACGTGTCGCTCTATAACGAGAGCGGCGGCAACGATATCGATCCGACGCCGGTGGTGGGACTACTCGGCGTGCTCGAGAGTCTCGTCGCGCCACCGCCGGGCTGGAACTGGCAGGAGGGTGACGCCGTCGTGCTCGTGGGGGATCGCCGGGCTACGGGCACCGTGCCCTTCCCGCTCGCCGGAAGTCGTTGGGCCACTCGTCGCGGGCGTCGGGGCGGCACCGTCGCGCCCTTCGAAGGGGCCCGACTCAAGACCACCTTCGACTTCGTCACCGCCGAGATCGCCGAGATCTGTGCTGGGACTCCGAGCGACGTGACCTCGGTACACGACGTGGGATCTGGTGGCCTCGCGACGGCGCTCGCCGAGATGGCGAGCGTGACGGGCCTGGGCGCCAATGTCTTTGAACTCGAGGGTCACGGGGAGCTCTTTGCGGAGTTCCCGGGGAGATTCGTCATGACGACCAACAATCTGGAACGCTTCATCGCGCGCTGCGTGCGAACGGGCGTGGCCGTCGAAGAGATCGGTCGGGTGGGCGGTACGAACCTTCACATCGGCAAGACCGTTGACCTTGACGTGCACGAGATCGCTCGTCGGCGTCGCGGAGCGCTCGAAGAGGCGCTCGAGGCGGCGGGCTAGGCGAGCGATTTCAGCTCGTCGAGGATCTCGTTAGGAACTCGTAGGTCACCGGACTTTCCAAAGCCGAGCGTCACGTCGTTCTTGTAGCTGCCGTGGTAGTCCGAGCCCCCCGTGGGCACCATGCCGGCGTCACGGGTGAGCTTGACCATCAATGAGCGCAACGCTTGGGAGGTGCCGCCGTAGTAGGCCTCGATACCCGCCAGGCCCCGCTCGCGCAGCGACGCCATTACCTTGGGCATCGTGGCGATGATCGCCGTGGTGTTCATGGAGTCCACGTAATTCACGAGCGGATGGGCAATGGAGAACACCGTCGAAGACCCCTGGGCGGCATCGACGAACTCCTCGATGGCCATGCTGGTCTTTGGCACGTAGGCCTTACCTTCGGAGCCCAACCACTCGACGAACACGCCATTCCAGCCCTCGTCGGTTCGTTCCCCCACGATCTCGGGATGAAGCTCGAACATCGCCCGCGCAAAGTGGGGACGGCCGATCGAGTGGACACTGCCCGCGAGCAGGGCGAGGTAGTCGATGGTCAGCTTGTCAAAACCCTTTTCGTTGAGGACTTTGACAAGGGCCAGGTTGCGCACGTCACGGTCGTGGCGCAGTGAGGCCAATTTCAACTGGAGGGGATGTGCAGGGTCGAGGGGCACGAAATAGGCGAGGACGTGCACGTTGCGCGGGCCGACCGACCCGTCGGGCCGGCTCTTGGGGAACTCGTTGTCTCGCAGAGAGACCTCGACGCCGCTGACGAGTTCGATGCCGAACCTCTCGCAGGCTTCGCTCATCTGGGGATAGCTCGCGGTCGTGTCGTGGTCGGTCAGGGCGATTGCCGAAATACCTAACTCGTACGCCTTTTGGGCCAGTTCGGTCGGCGTATCGGATCCGTCCGAGAAACTCGAATGGGTGTGCAGGTCAATCACGGTCCTAGAGTATCCACCAATCGCCTCGGGGTCGGGTGGCTGTGCGAGAATGTCCCAGTGCCTCTTCAACTCCTGACCTCTAGAGTGGAGAAGGCATGAAGGAAGCTTGCGGGGTCGTCGCGATAGTTGCACCGGGTCGCGACGTCGCACACCTTTGTTACGACTCGCTCTACGCGCTCCAACATCGCGGCCAGGAGTCGGCCGGAATGGCCACCTTCAATAACCAGCAGATCACGGTCGTGAAGGACAACGGGCTCGTCAGCCACGTCTTTGCCGACACGACCCTGCGTGCGCTCGCCGGATCATTGGTCATTGGCCACACCCGGTACTCGACGTCAGGTTCGGCGAACTGGACGGCGGCCCAACCCGTGTTTCGATCGGCGGGCTCGTCGGGATTCGCCATCGCGCACAACGGGAATCTGACGAACACCTCAGAGCTCGCTGACAAGGCGGGCATCCAAGTGACGTCGATGCTCTCTGACTCGGACCTGGTTGCAGAGTTACTCGCGCGCGAAGTGGAGAGTGGCCACACGCTCGCCGAGGCGTTGTCCATCGTGCTCTCGATCGCTGAAGGCGCTTTCTCGATGGTGGTGCTCGAAGCGAACGCGGTGCACGCCGTGCGCGATCCCTACGGTTTTCGACCGTTGTGTCTCGGCCGATTGGCGGGCGACGGTGCACCCGAAGGGTGGGTTGTCGCTTCTGAATCACCGGCCCTCGACGTCATCGGCGCCACCTTCGTTCGTGAGATACGGCCGGGCGAGATGATCACCATCACCAGCGCCGGCGTGACGTCGACCCAACTCCTCGAACCGGCCGGCGAGAAGCAGAAGTTGTGCATCTTCGAGTTCGTCTACTTTGCCCGCCCCGACACCTATCTCATGGGCCACCAGGTGCACACCACGAGACGGCGTATGGGGGAACTGCTCGCTGGCCAGTCCCGCGTGGAGGCGGACATCGTCATGGGCGTCCCGGACTCGGGCGTGCCGGCGGCCGAAGGGTACGCAAAGGCGTCGGGTATTCCCTTTGGCTACGGACTCGTGAAGAATCGCTACATAGGACGGACCTTCATCGCACCCGACCAGAACAAGCGTGCGGCGAGCGTGCGGCGCAAGCTGAATCCGTTGCGCGAGAACATCGAAGGTCAACGCCTCATCGTGGTCGACGACTCGATCGTGCGCGGCACCACGACCCAGGCGCTGGTGAAGATGTTGCGTGACGCCGGGGCGAAAGAAGTACACCTGCGCATCTCGTCGCCGCCGTTCATGTGGCCTTGCTACTTCGGCATCGATACGCCGACACGTGATGACCTACTGGCGGCAAATAATTCGATTCCCGAGATGAACGCATTCATTGGTTCGGACACGCTCGAGTTCATCACCTTGGAAAACTTGCGTACCGCCATCCAACTCGACGGCGAGTGTTGCGACGCATGTCTCACAGGGAACTATCCCGCACCCACCCCGGTTGCCCTCGGGGCGAGCGGGGGTCGTTGGTGAGTCGACTACTCGAACAGCCCCAGGGCGGCATGACGTACCAAGCGGCGGGGGTGTCCATCGAGGCGGGCGATCAAGCGGTCCAGCGCATCAAGGGCGTCGTCGACAGCACGAAGCGGCCCGAAGTGCTGGGCAGCATCGGCGGCTTCGCGGGTATGTTCGCGCTCGATCGCGCCAAGATGAAGGACCCCGTGCTCGTCGCGTCGACCGACGGCGTGGGTACCAAACTCGAAGTGGCGCGTCAGATGGGCCGCTACGACACGGTGGGCAGCGACCTCGTCGCGATGCTCGTCGACGACCTCGCCTGCGTCGGTGCCGAACCCCTGTTCATGCTCGACTACGTCGCGGTGGGGTCACTCGACCCCGCGCGCCTGGAAGAACTGGTGACCGGTATCGCCGAAGGATGTCGCACCGCGGGTATCGCGCTCTTGGGAGGTGAAACCGCCGAGCACGGCGACGTGATGAACGAGGACGATCTGGACGTCGCGGGTTTTGCGGTAGGTGTGCTCGAGCGCGGTCACGAATTGGGTGTGCACCGGGTCCACAAGGGAGACGCGCTCATCGGCTTCGGGTCGCCCGGACTGCGCTCGAATGGTTATTCGCTGGCCCGCAAGGTGCTGTTGGGTGACGCCGACGCCTTGAGGCGACCGGCCTATCCGGGTGCGTCGCGCTCGCTGGGTGACGAGCTCCTTCTTCCGTCGGTCATCTACGCACCCGCTCTCACGGCCATGCGTAAGAAGATGGGCGAAGGGCTGCGGGCCGCGGCGCACATCACCGGTGGCGGCATCATGGGCAACGTCGTTCGGGTCGTGCCACCTACCCGCGACGCCGTGATCCACCTCGACGCCTTCGAGACCCCGGAGATCTTCTTCGAGATCCAGCGTCGAGGTCAGGTGGGAGCCGACGAGATGGTTCGAGTCTTCAATTGCGGACTCGGCATGGTGGCCGTTGTCGACGCCGACGATACCGACACCGCCGTCGAAGTAGCGCGTGAGCACGGGCTCAGCGCGTCGGTGATCGGCAACATTCGAAGCGGTTCGGGTTCGGTGGTATTGACGTGACCGACGCACGTGGTCGCGTCCTTCAGCACCTCTTGGACCATTCGGTGCGTCGTGGGGATTTCGTCTTGAAGTCCGGTCGCCCGTCGTCGTGGTTCGTTGACTCCAAGCAGACGATCTGTTCGCCCGAGACCATGGTCGACGTGGCGACACTGCTCCTCGAGAGGGTCCCCGCTGACGCGACCGCCATCGGTGGGCTCACCATGGGCGCGGACGGCGCGTCGTTCATCACTGCGGGCGTGGCGGCGACCAGGGGCCGAATGCTCCGGGCGTTCAGCGTGCGCAAAGAAGTGAAGGATCACGGGGCCGGAGGACGCATCGCGGGCGCGCTCGAGGTGGGCGATCACGTGGTGATCACCGAAGACACCGTCTCGCGAGGCACGAGCCTGCTCGAAGCGGCGAAGGTGGTCCAGGAGTTTGGCGCAACCGTCGTGCTCTTGCTCGCGGTGGTCGATCGTGGCGGCACGGTCGGCGAGATGGCCGCGCGCGAGGGTCTCACCTTTGACGCCCTGTTCAGCGCGCCAGACCTGGGCTTCGCCTACGAAGGCGCCTAGGCCTCTTCGGCGAGGACGTCCAGCACCCTGGTACGCCACTCGCCCAGTTGAGGATAGTTGTCCTCGGGAGTGTGGCCAAAGCGGAGCACCAGGGCGTCGAGGGCCGGAACCACGCTGATCATCTGGCCCTCGTAGCCGCTCGCCCAGTACGTGCCGTAGCGGTCGCCGGTGACCCACCACTGCCACGAGTAGAACGAATCACTGTCGGGATCCTTGCTGAGCGGCACTTGGGCTGTCGCTGCCCAGTCGCGCGAAATGAGTTGTTGTCCGTCCCACTCGCCACCTCGCAGATAGAGCAGGCCGAACTTGGCGAAGTCCCCTGCGGTGGCGTGCAGGTAACTCGACGCGACGAACACGCCGGTCGGGTCGAAGGTGGCGACCGCGCTCGTCATCCCGATCGGCTCGAAGAGTCGTCGGTGGAGGTAGGCGTCGTACTGATCGGCGTAGCCGACCTGGTCGGCCACGATCCGGCTGAGTACGTTGGTCGTGCCGCTCGAGTAGTTGAAGAAGGTGTCGGGTTCGTGGGCGAGCGGGAGCGCCGCGGTGTAACCCGCCATGTCCTGCTTACCTTCGCCGAAGAGCATGTCGATGACGTGGCTCTTTTGTCCGATCTCGTAGTTCTCGACGAACGCGAGCCCGTCACGCATTGAAAGGAGGTCTTTCAATCTGATCGCGTGGCGCGGATCGGTGGCCTTGGACCATTCGGGCACCGGCGCGCGAACCTCGGGGTCCAGTCGCCCCTCGTCGACGAGCGTGCCGATGATCATGTGCAGGTGTGACTTGGCCATCGACCACGACAGCAACTGTGAGAGTGCGTGGACCGGCTCGGGTTGACGGTCGAAGAACTCCTGGACGCCGGCGTAGCGCTCGATCCGCACCTTGCCACCCTGGATGACGACGACCGCGTTGGTGATCGCGAGTTCTTCGGCGCTGAAGGCTTCGTCGACGACTGACGCGAGCCGCGCGGACTTCTCGCTCGCTCGGGGCCAATTCTTGGTGGGCCAGGCGACTCCCGAAGGTTGGGCGGCAAAACTGGGCTTGACGTGCGGTACTTCGTTCATGGTCCCCCTCGTCCGGTGCCATTGTGCCACGGTCCGTCACACCTCGTCGGTAGGTTTCGTCGATGACCAGACAGCCCGAACCTGCGCAACGCTATTTCTACCGCTCAGCTCGCGTGAGCGCCCGCCGTGATTCGATGGTGAGCGTCTACCTGGTCGAGCGATGCCACGGTTCGCGGGTCGTGGCGAGGATCGAGCCCCTGGGCCTCGTGCACGCGAGAATCGGTGACCACGAGATCGCCCTGCGTGGGTTGCGCCGCAATCTCGTCTCGGTAGGGCCATGGCGGGCGACGCACAGCGCGCGACACGCGCGGGTGGCGGTGCGTTCGCTGCGTTAGGACGCGTTCGTCCCAAAGAAGAATTTGGAGACGACCGGTTGGTGGTCGAGACCGGCGTCGATCCGGTGACCTCACGCTTTTCAGGCGCGCGCTCTACCAACTGAGCTACTCGACCTCCTCGTCACCCTTTCGGGTGTCGAGCGGACCTGACGGGATTTGAACCCGCGACCTCCGCCTTGACAGGGCGGCGTGCACTCCGAGCTGCACCACAGGTCCTCGGTGTTCTCGAAGCAAAGACTCCGAGACGCGAAGTGTCAGTCTATCCGTTGGCGGACACATGATTTGAGGGTCGCCAAACGTCGCAATTCGACGGTCTCGTAGACTGCGCATCGTGTCCGGCGCGCGTCGCACTCTCGTAGCGGTGGCGGCCGGGCCGTGAACACCACTGTCGTCCTGGTCGTTCTCGGGGCCGGTCTCGTTCACGCGGTCTGGAACGCCATGGCCAAGAGCCTCCACGACCAGTTCGCCAGTTTTGCGCTGCTCAATCTGGGAGTGGCGCTGGTGTGTTGGGTCACGTGGCCTTTTGTTGGCCTGCCAAAGTCGGCGGCCCTGGTCTATCTCGCGTTCTCGGTGCTGTGCCACATCGGTTATGAGCTTTTTCTCATGGGTGCCTATCGTCGCACGGACTTTTCTCAGTCCTATCCCATTGCCCGAGGGATCGCGCCCCTTCTGGTATCTCTTGGGGGATTGATCTTCGCGGGCGAACACGTCGGCGCGCGGGGGCTGATCGGCATCGTCGTGATCGTGACGGGCATCGTGAGCCTCGCCGCTCGAAGGAATCCCGCCATCGGACAGCGTCAAGGCGTGTACTGGGCGCTGGCGACCGGCGCCGCCATCGCCATCTACACGGTCGTCGACGGCCTCGGAGTGCGCGCCAGCGCCGACGCGCTGCGTTACGCACTGACCCTCTTCTCGTTGCAGTCAGCGACCTGGCTGGTGGGTGTGGTCGCCCGCCAGCCACGCGGCTGGTGGCCCGGAGCCCGTCGAGCGAGCATTGGCTTGGCGGGTGGCGTCTTGTCGATGGTGGGTTACGTCGCGGTACTCTGGGCACAGATTCGAGCCCCCCTGGGCGTGGTGAGCGCCCTTCGAGAGACCGGCGTGTTGTGGGCGGCGCTGATCGGAGTGCTCATCTTTCGCGAAGGTCGGGCTCGTCGTGTGGTGCTGCCGGCCTTCCTCGTTGTGGGGGGTATCGCGCTGCTCAGTCTCAGTTGACGAAAGGACTTAGTACGGGAGCACCAAGCAGAAGGGGTGTCCCACCGGATCGAGGTACACGCGAAATGTGTCGCCCGGCTGGAACTCGTGCTTGGTGGCGCCTTGTTCGAGGATGAAGCGCTCGCTGTCGTCGAGGTCATCGACGAGGAAGTCCAGGTGCATTTGTTGAGGCACGGGACCCTCGGGCCAGGTCGGGGTGACGTAGTTGTCAACTCGTTGGAAGGCGAGCGTAGGCATACCCTCGTTCAAGAGGCGCACCCATTCGATCTCGTCGTTCGTAGCCTCGTCCAACGGTTCGATCTCCATACCCGTGACGCGCGAGTAGAAATCGGCGAGGGCCAGTGGATCGGGACAGTCGAGGGCCGTGAGTTCGAGTTGGGGCTTCACGGACCCAACGTAGTGCGACACCTAGAGCCAGGCAAGTGGTCACGAGTCGTACGCTACGTTGACACCATGACCCAAGAAGCGCCGCCGCCGATCACCCCGAAGAACGTCGTGGTGATCCTGCTCGACTCGCTGAACCGCCATCTGCTCGAGGCATACGGAACCCACGAGTTCACCACGCCGAATCTGACGCGTTTCGCCAAGCGGGCGCTGCGCTTCACGAATCACCACACCGGTTCCTTGCCGTGCATGCCCGCGCGCCACGACGTGCTTTGTGGCGCGCTCGACTTTCTCTGGCGGCCCTGGGGCTCGGTGGAGATCTGGGAGGACGCGATCACCTACGAGTTGCGTAAGCGGGGCGTAGTCACGCAACTCGTTACCGACCATCCGCACCTTTTCGAGTCGGGTGGCGAGAACTATCACACGGATTTTTCGGCGTGGGCCTACGTGCGCGGTCACGAAGACGACCCGTGGAAGACGCGCCTAGACCCTTCGTGGTTCGGCGCGCCGGCGTTACCCGCCCAACCCGCGTCTTTCGAACGAGGCTACGAGAAGTCGCGAACGTACTTCCGATCCGAAGAAGACTTTCCCGGTCCAAAGACCATGACCGCCGCGGCGACGTGGTTGAAGGACAACGCGCACCAACACGACCGGTTCTTCCTCTTCGTGGACGAATTCGACCCTCACGAACCCTTCGACACACCCGAGCCCTGGGCTTCGATGTACGACGCCGACTGGGGCGGACCCAAGGTCATCTGGCCGCCCTACACCGACGCCAACGGCCCCACGGTGCCCGACGAGCGGACTGGTCGTCAGATCAGGGCGAACTACGGCGCCAAACTCTCGATGATTGACCACTATCTCGGTCGAGTGCTCGACGCACTGGACGAACAAGACCTCTGGCACGAGACCGCCGTCATCGTGATGACCGATCACGGCCACTACTTGGGAGAGCGTGGAGGTATCTGGGGAAAGCCCGGCGTGCCGATCTATTCAGAGATGGGTCACATCCCGCTCATGGTCGCCTGGCCCGGCGCGAGTGCGGGTGACGTGAAGGCCTTGACGACGACTGTCGACGTGCACGCGACGTTGTGCGAGATCTTCTCGGTGACGCCTGAACATCGCACGCACGGTCATTCTCTGGTCTCGGTGCTGAACGGCACGGGTCCTTCGACGCGCACACACCTGCTTACGGGGATCTGGGGGCGCGAGGTCGTTTACGTCGACGATGACGTGAAGTTCGTGCGAGCGCCGATCGAGAGTAATCGACCCCTCGAGATGTACTCGAATCGTTGGTCGACGATGCCCATTCACGCCTTTCCCCAGATTCGCCTACCTCGTCCGAACGTGCGCGCGACACTCAGCTTCATGCCCGGATCAGAAGTGCCCGTGATCAAGCAACCCTTCGGAGTAGCCGACGACGTTCCCTTCTGGGCGAAGATGTCCGCCTTCCACGGTGACGTGCAGTTCGATCGCCGCGAGGACCCTGACGAGCAGCACAATCTCTTGGACGGTCCCGCACTTCGCATGTCACCCGAAGTCGAGGCCCTGCGTGAAGCGCTCAAGGAGATCGAGGCGCCAATCGCCCAGATGGAGCGACTTCTCCTCTAGGCGCCCGTGACGCTGCGGGGGAAATCCCTGGTGGCCTGCGCGTACCACTGGGCTGAGGGCTTGGGCGTGCGAACGAACGTCGTGCGATCCACGCTGACGATCCCGAACTTCGGGCGGTATCCGAGGGACCATTCGAAGTTGTCGAGTAGGGACCACTGAAAGTAGCCGCGCACGTCCAAGCCATCCTCGAGCACTCGATGAAGACCCTGGAGCGCCCCCGTGAGATAGCGAATCCGTTGCCCGTCATCGTCGGTCCCGATGCCGTTCTCGGTGACGTAGATCGGTAGCGACGAGAACTCCGCCGCGCGCCGCACCGTGTGCTCGACGCACTGGGGCCAGAAGAGGTAGCCCATTTCTGTCTTTTCTCCCGGCGAGTCCAGAACGACGCCGTTAGGGCCGACGACCATCTTGGTGTAGCACTGTACGCCGACGTAATCATCACCGTCGGTGGCACGAAGATACTTGTCCTCCATCTCGTCGCGCATGGTCGTCATCTTCTCTTCGCCACCGGGTAGGGCTTCGTACTCTTGCATCGAAAGCGGCATGCCGATGGGATAGGTGCCCGGCCCTTCACGCAATACCTCGCGCATTGCCGCGTGGGCTCGACGCATGATCTCATTGACCGCGACGAACCGGCTGTTGTCGGTGACCTGGGGTGGGAACATGCCGATCAGGTATCCCATGACCGCCACGATGTTGGGCTCGTTGATGGTACAGGCGATGCCGATCAGGTCGCCAAGCTCGTCTCCGACTACCCGGGCGTAGTCCGCGAGCCAGCCCACGATCTCGGGATTCTCGAATCCGCCGGCGTCAGCGACCCACAACGGCAGCGTGAAGTGGTGCAGCGTCACCACCGGCAGGATTGCGCGGATGTGGCACGCCTCGAGCACGGCGCGGTAGTGGTCGATCGCCTCGCGCGAGAAGATGCCGTGTTGTGGTTCGACGCGCGCCCACTCGATCGAGAGCCGAAACGAGTTCAGTCCGAAGTGCACCAGCAAGTCGAGGTCTTCCTCGTAGCGGTTCCACGAATCACAGGCGTCCCCGCACTCTTCGACCGCCACCGTTGTCGGCGACCTTTCGAAGCGCCACCAGTCAGTGTTCGTCCCGCCACCTTCGATCTGGTAGGCCGAGGTGGACGTGCCCCATGAGAAGGACGAAGGGAAGGAGACTTCGCGAGGTGTCATGGAAAGAATCTAGAGCCAGCGCACGACGGTGGCTCGCGTTATTTATTGACGATGACGATGAGGCCCCAGACGCCGACCGCGAGGATGACCAACGTGACCAGACCCATGGCGGTCACGCTCAGACTTCGCAGGGCGATGGTGCTGTCGCTACGACGGTAGAGCGAGAGCGAGTAGACGCCTATCGAGAAGATGACTACGAGTCCAAGGGCGAGGGCGACGCTCGTGTAGAGAACCTGCACCAGGGCGTGCCAGTCGATCAGCGGCGTCGCGGGGGTCGGAGCGGTCATACCTTGACGGGCTCGACCGGTGACTCGAATGGCCTTTCCAACGCCTCGGTGTGCTCGCCCCACCTGTCGTTGACGTTATGCGCGTCAATCTTGTCCTTGCGCGAGTGATAGTAGATGAACGAGCAGTAACCAATGAGCACTGCGGTCATCACGACTACGCCGAAGGAGACGCCGAAAGCGCGCTGTCCGTAGAACGCGAGGGCGCCACAGGCACCCGCGCAAGGCAGGGTGATGACCCAGGCCGCGGCGACGCGCCCGGCGAGCGCCCAGCGCACGGCGCGCTTACGGGTACCCACCCCCGCACCGAGGATGGATCCAGTGGCCACGTAGGTGGTCGACAGCGGCATACCGAAGTGGCTTGAGGAGAGGATGACCACCGACGAGGTGATCTGGGCGGTGAAGCCTTGGGTCGGACTCAACTTCGTGAAGCCCTGACCCATGGTGCGAATAATCCGCCAGCCACCGATCATCGTTCCTGCTCCGATGGCGAGTCCACAGATCAGCACGACCCACTTTGGTGTGGCGCCGTTTTGGACGAGGGTCCCGTTCGCCACGAGCGCGAGGGTCACCACACCCATCGTCTTTTGCGCGTCGTTCGTACCGTGCGCGATTGAGAGTAATGCTGTCGAACCGATCTGGCCGATCCGCATACCGGTCGACTTCGTGGCGTCGTCGGTCTTTTTGGTGAGTCGACGGGCTATAGAAGTGGCGATCGCTGCGATGACGAGTGCGAAGATCGGTGCCGCAATCGAGGGTGCGAGTACCTTGCCAACGATGCCACTCCACAGGACCGCACTCGACCCCGCGTGGGCCATCATGGCGCCGATGATGCCACCAATCAACGCGTGACTGGAGGAGGACGGAATACCGAAATACCAGGTCGTCACGTTCCACGCGATCGCCCCGATCAGACCTCCAATCACCACCGGCATGATGATGTCGCCCTGGCTGACGATGCCGCTCGCCACCGTCGCGGCGACTTTCAGCGAGAGAAACGCGCCGGCGAGGTTGAGCACGCTCGAGAGAATGACGGCGGTGCGGGGCCTCAGGGCGCCGGTCGCTACGGTAGGGGCCACCGCGTTAGCGGTGTCGTGAAAGCCGTTGGTGAAGTCGAACCCGATCGCGACGAGCACGACGAACACCAGTACGAAAGTGTTATGCACACTCCACTCTTAGCAAGCGAGCTACGCGTTGCCTGGGGCAAAACCTCCTATTTGGCCTACTTTTGTCTCAAATTTCACCTTCGCGTTACTTTGGAGCGACCGGGTCTGGATCCTCGCGTTCGGGCGCCAGCAACAAGAGTTGGTCCCGCCGGGTTCGTGTTACCTTCGCCTCGTCAGAGAGAGGACGATCATGCCAGCACGGACACCGGACAGAAAACCAGCCAGTACGCACACGCACGTCGCTCAGGCCGCGGTGCGCGAGCTCGTTGACGCGGGCGGAACCGAGGACTTCGATCTCGTCGCGCGTGGTCGCATCGCCGAGGGGGCGCCTCGTCAAGTGACCGGTCGCTTCGCGCACAGCGTGTGGGACCTCGACAGTTACGCATTCCTTGATGACCCGGCCGTGGCGTTCGATCCGCCCGCGACGGTCAATCCCAGTCTTTGGCGACAAGCCCGACTCAATAACGTGGCCGGACTGTTCGAGGTCGCGCCGGGCATCTACCAGGTGCGAGGCATGGACATTTCGAACGTAACCTTCGTTGCCGGCACCGAGGGCTGGATCGTGATCGACCCGCTCACCGCGCAGGAGACCGCCAAGGCGGCGCTCGACCTCGTGGACGAGCATCTCGGGCCACGACCCGTGATCGCCGTTATCTACACCCACAGTCACACCGACCACTTTGGCGGCATCCACGGCGTCGTGCCCCAGCAGGACATCGACGACGAGTCGGTCCAGATCATCGCTCCCGTTGGTTTCCTCGAGGCGGCGATCAGCGAGAACGTGATCGCGGGCACGGTGATGCTTCGTCGCGCGACCTACATGTACGGCGCATTCCTGCCCCATGACGCTCAAGGTCACGTCGACACCGGTCTGGGCAAAGGTTTACCCGCGCTACCCACGGTGGGACTCGTCGCGCCGACCCTGGAGATCGAGACGACCGGTACTGAACTGGTGATCGATGGCGTTCGGGTGATCTTCCAGATAACGCCCGGCACCGAGGCACCGGCGGAGATGAACATGTTCTTTCCAGAGCTGCGGGCCTTATGCATGGCCGAGAACTGCACCGCGAATCAGCACAATGTCTACACGCCGCGTGGTGCTCAGATTCGTGACGCCCTGTCGTGGAGCAAGTACATCGATGAATCGCTGGCGCTCTACGGACCCCATACGGACGTCATGTTCGCGAGTCACCACTGGCCACGGTGGGGACGCGAGCAGGTCGCTTCGTATTTGGCGAGCCAGCGTGACGCGTATCGCTACGTTCACGATCAAACGATGCGATTGGCGAATCACGGGCTCACGCCAAACGAGATTGCTGAAGTAGTGACGCTGCCCGATGGTCTGGGCGACGAGTTTTTCAACCACGGCTACTACGGCACGGTGTCACACAACTCGAAAGCTGTCTACCAGCGCTACCTGGGCTGGTTCGACGCGAACCCCGCCCATCTCTGGCCCCTCCCGCCGGCCGCGGCCGCGCAACGCTACGTCGAGTTCATGGGCGGGGCCGCATCCGTGCTCGAGAAGGCCCAGGCCTCCTTCGATGAGGGGGACTACCGTTGGGTGGCCGAAGTGGTGAACCATCTTGTCTTCGCCGAACCCGAGAACGAGGAGGCAAGGTACTTGCAAGCCGACGCGCTCGAACAATTGGGGTACCAGAGCGAATCAGGTCCGTGGCGTGACTTCTATCTGACTGGTGCGCTCGAACTTCGGGCCAACGGGACTGCGCTAAAGGGCGTGCGCGGTAACGCACTCGGTCCCGCGCTGGTGCGCGCAATGACAGTCGAACTGCTGATTGACTTGATCGGGGTACGACTGAATGGGCCGCGCGCGGCGCAACTGGATCTTGAGATCAACCTCGTGGTCAGCGATCGCGACGATGATGCGTGGTCCTTTGGCGTGCGACATGGCGTGGTGCACGCGCGACACGCTGAAGGGAACTCTCAAGCGACCGTCCACATTAGCTCGACCATTGCCGCGTTCTCGGAATTCGCCTCGGGTTCGAAGTCGCTCGAGGAACTGCTCGCCAGTGAGGATTTTCGCGTCACGGGCGACGTGACGTCCCTCAACACTCTTGTTGACAGCTTGGACGTCTTCGAATTCGGTTTCGAAATCGTGCTGCCTTAGGATTGCAAGCGCTGGATGACGTCGTCCACGACGTCACTCGTGGTGGACTCGCCACCGAGGTCGAAGGTGCGAATACCGAGGGCGGCGCCTTCGAGCGTCGCCGTGCGAAGGCGTTCGCCCGCCACCTGGAAGCTTGGCTCGTCCAAGTGCAGGGCAGCTTGGTCGAGCAACGCCGCCTGGGCGAGCAACATCGCCATTGGGTTCGCGACGTTCTTACCCTGCAGCGTGGGTGCCGTGCCGTGCGGCGCCTCGGCCATGGCGACCTTCGGGTGCAGGTTCTCGTCTAAGGCCATCAGCACGGATTCGGCACCCGCGATGGATCCGAACATGGCGAGCACGAAGTCACTCAGGCAGTCGCCGTCGCGGTTGAGGGCGGGAATGACGAGGGTCTTCTCGTGCACGTCGGTGAGCAGGCCGGCGTAGGTCGCGTCAATGAGGGTGGGGCGATAGGAAACCTCGGGATAGCGCGCGGCGGCGGCGTCCATCTCCTCTTTGAGCATGCCCTCGTAGGTGGGTGAGACCGTCCACTTCGGGCCCCCGTAGACCATGCCGTGGACCTGGGCGGCGGCCTTGAAGGAGTATTCGGAAACGAAGCGACAGACGGATCGGTCGATTCGCTCGGTGCGCCACGCCACTTCGTCGAAGCTTCCTGGCGCACCTTGACGACCTTCGTCGGCGCCGTAGGCGTCACCCACGGCCATGCGAATTACGATGATTGGCTTATTGGTGGCGACGACGGGAGACACTCCGGGGATACGTCGGCCGGTACGCACGATGACAGAGCCGCCGATGCCTTCACGCAAGAGCCGGTTCGGCGAACCGACGCCACCCATTTCGGGCGGTGTGATGGTGGCGGCCTTCAACCCGAGTCCAGTCTCGACCATGGCGGCCGCGGCCTCTCGTACGACTTCGTTCGTCGTCGCACGACGGTTCTCGAGAGATAGGTCAAAATGTTCGAACTGCAGGTTGACGCCGAGCAGCTCGTTCGTCATCACCCGGAGTGATTGATCCAATAGTTCTTGGCCCGTCTCGTCACCGTCACAGACGATGACTTTTGCAATCGTGGTCGCCATTGCAACTCCTCAGGAAGACGTGAACCGTGTCGCGCGCGAGAACGCTACGGCGTTCTTCAACGATAATGCAAAGTGGACCCGGCCACTTTTCGCCGCGATGTCCTCGGGAGAGCGCCAGGGTACCTGAGGTGGTGTTTTGTGAACGTCAAGTACAACGGGCTCTTGCGCCACTGGAAATGACGTTCCAGCGGTCCGTGTTTTCGGCCGCGCCCTTCGTCGAAGCATCTCGGATTCAAGGAACTGGTCATTGCGTCACATCCGTGTTGGCTCAAGCAGGTCGCGCTATTTGTTCCTGTGATGGTTCGAATCCACCGATGGGATGGATCCGGACTCAACCAAACGTGAAGTCGTAGGCTTCAAGTCCCTTGGAGAAGGAGAGTCCGAGAAGTCCGTTGACGTCGTCCTTGTTCTTGAACAACGTGTACAGACGCGGATAGCCCGAGACAGAAACCGACTTATAGGCCTTCCCGTTCAAGGTCTCAGTGATTGTTCCATTCCCACTCATGACGAGGTAGACGTCGTTCGCCTGGAAGTTGATATTGATCTTGGCGTCAGCGACTGCAGTGATTTCCTGCGCTCCTGAGTACCATTCACCCGCCATGGCGAAATTCCCCACAGGGATGTTTGACGGCGAGTGATAGACGGCAGCCTGATTCTGACTCAGTTGGCTGCCAACCAAGTAGGACTCGGACTCGTAGTTGTAGCCCAAGTACGACTCAGGACTCGTCTCTTGGGTCGGGGTGAGGTTCGCGACGCTGGTGGGCGGGGGAAGTTTCTCCGTCGGGTTCGCCGCCACGAGAAGTTGACGGATAAGTGATTCGGTACCGCCGTAGTCACCTTCTCCGTAGTCAACGTGACGGATGATGCCCTTGGCGTCAATCAAGTATTCAGCTGGCCAATAGTTATTCGTGTAGGCGGTCCACGTCGCCAAGTTGTTATCGACCGCTATGGGGTATTTCACACCCAGGTTCTTGGCGGCACTCCTGACGTTGCTGATCAAGTGTTCGAAGGCGAATTCTGGCGCCTGAACACCGACGATGTCTAGTCCATACTTGTGATAGCGCGCGTACCACGCTTCGACGTGCGGGAGGGATCGCTGGCAGTTGATGCACGAATAGGTCCAGAAGTCGATGAGTACCACGTGCCCGCGCAGTTCGCTGAGGGTGAGTGGCGTGTCACCAGGAGTGTTGAGCCATTTGACGATGCCCGTGAACTCGGGCGCCACGCCACATTTCTGTATTGTCGACAGGGGCTGTGTCGCGGCCGCTGTCTCACATGTCGCGAGTGAGCCGCTTCCTGTCGATCCGTATTTGAGTTTCTGCAGTGCTTCGTAGGTGGACTTGTTGCCTTCGAGGTGCTGTTGGAGCGCATTGGTGTAACCAGGGACGAACTTTTGAATGCCGCTGAATGTGTTGAAGATGATGCCGAGGGCCATCAGAATCAACAGCACGCCCGCAACTGGACGTAGCTTCCTCGCGCGTTGCGAAAGTCGACGGTTCCTCTCGATGAGTCGGTCACCGGTTAGGGCGATGGCGAAAAGGGGCAACGCCGCTCCCGCACCGAAGAAGAGACTCAAGAGGACGCTGTAGAAACTGACGTGGTGGCGCGCTCCGAGTACTGAGATCGCAGCGAGCACCGGTCCGGCGCACGGCACGAAGACTGCACCGAGTCCAAGGCCCAATACGAAAGCGGAACCGTTGCCACTGGGCGCGTGCGCGCGAATCCGCGCGAAAGGACGCTCAAGCAGTTGTTCGACCTGGGGAACCAATAAGCCAATGCCAAACAGGATGAGCAGAGCTATTCCCACGTCGCGTAGCAGGTCTTGGGGGAGACCCAATGCGCTGAGCACGGCCGAACCGGCGGCGATGATCAGACTAAAGCTGATGATGAGCCCGGCGATGACCGTGGCTGAACGACGGCGACGTGCGCGAAAGGGGTGCTCGACGTCTTCGACCGGCGCAGTCCAGCCCACCAACACCACCGGCAACACGGGCAGAATGCACGGCGAGATACCCGCGATGATCCCCGCCACGAACCCGATGAAGAGTAGACCGATCACTGTTCCCCTTTACTGACACTGAGAAACGACGCCACGTGTCGTTTCAGACTACGGGCGACCGCGTCGACATTGACCACGACCGCCGCCGCTCTTTAGTACCCCATCTTCGAAGTTTCGTTACAGGATGTCGGGATCGACCTGAATTACTGCCATTTCGAGGTGCCCCTCATTCGTCTGTCGATCTAAAGAAGGTGTCGCTCGGTGGCCCAGTTCGTTAACTGGTAACGATTCGAGAGTTGAAGCTTGCGAAGGACCGCTGACACGTGGCTCTCCACTGTCTTGATTGCGATGCCCAGTTGTCCAGCAATGTCCCGGTACGAGTAGCCCCTGGCAATGAGGCGCAGCACCTCAATCTCGCGAGGGGTGAGTTGATCGAGCTCGGGGTCAAGTGCGGGCGCGCAAGATCCATCGTGCGAGCGATTCGTGAAGGCATCGAGAACAAAACCGGCGAGGCGGCGTGAAAAGACCGCGTCGCCCGCGGCGGTGCGTGCAATCGCCTCCACCAATTCCGGTCCCTCGATGCTCTTGGTGACGTAGCCCCGTGCGCCGGCGCGCACTACCGCGATAACGTCCTCGGCTGCGTCGGATACCGAAAGCGCGAGGAATTTTACTTCGGGCTGCTCTTTCGTCACCGCCCGCAAGACAGCCATCCCACCGCCGTCGGGCATGTGAACGTCGAGCAAGACAACGTCCGGCGAGCGCTCGAGAATCATCTCAATGGCCGCAGCCACCTCGTCGGCCTCGCCAATGACATCCACGTGACCGGAGAGTTCCGCGCGAAGACCCGCGCGAATCAACGCGTGGTCGTCGACGAGAAAGACTGTTGGCAGCCGCTGCGACGTCACGTCTAACTGGACGTTCGAGGGAGTCGTAGCTCCACCTCGGTGCCAGCACCCGGCGAACTCGTGATGACGGCGGTCCCGCCGTGGCGACGCATCCGATCGACGATGGAACCGGCTATGCCCTGACGGTCGGGAGCGATAGTGGCTGGATCGAAGCCGGAACCCTGGTCGCGTACGAAGAGAGAGATTTGCTTGGACTCGACTTCGACGAAGATGGCAATGTCTCGGACTCCCGACCACTTCGCAGCGTTCAAGGCGGCCTCGCGACAGGCAGCTACCAGCGCGAGTATCGCATCGTCAATTGGGGCGTCCCCTACCGTCACTGCTTCCACTGAGACGTCGTAGTTGTCCTCGATCTCACTTTCAACATCGAGGATTGACTGCGAAAGTGTGCGGGGGGTTGGCGATTGCGTACCGAACATCTCGGGATTGGCCAACCAACTTCGAAGGTCACGCTCCTGCTGTCTCGCCAGGCGTGTTACCTCGTTGGAATCATTGGCGGACCGCTGGATCAACGAAAGTGTTTGCATGACTGAATCGTGCACGTGGGCCGCCATATCTGCCCGATCCTGTGCGCGTACTCGAGCACGCCGCTCCATAGAGAGGTCTTGAACGGAACGGATCCACCATGGTGCAAACAGCGCGAAGAGACCAAGGACGAGGGCGCTGGCACCCACGAGGACATACGCAGCAGCGTCACGCTCTCCACTGACGCGAGACATGAGTGAGATTCCCCAAATAATGAAGATGATGCCTAAGCCTGTACGAAGGGCGATGGCGCGCCAACCGACGGTACGCCCTGCTTGCGTCGTAGAGATGCTCGAGGTGATCTCTCGTAAGTGATCTCGTTCCTCTTCGGAAGCGCCTCGCCACACCATCACAGCCTCGAGACAAGACAGGGCGAGGAACCATAAGAACGCCCCCGGGGGTCCCACACCAATCGTGCCTACGGTAATGAGCAAGGTGAGCACCGCGATGGAAACGGCGAAGAGAATCTCCTTGTCGCGATGATCATTGAAGGTCTTCGTGAAGATGGACGCTGATTCACCTTGTCGGGTCTGCAGTATCCAGAGAGTCATGTAGGCCGCAATTCCCAAAGCGAAGAAGAGGGCCAGAAGCACCGTGACGATTCGCACTGTTCGCTTGCGTACGCCGAGACGACGAGCGAGCCCACTGCACACGCCGCCGAGCAAGGCGCCGTCGGAGTTCCTGCGAAGTGGTCGCTCTGGCCGACCTGGTATGTCGGATCCATCCAAGAATGCAGTGAGTGATTGCTTGTCGATGATTTAGAGTCTGGCACGCTGTTCACCAGTAGACAATCAGGGTAAACCCTAGGGAAAACAGCAGGACTGAGGGTTCGTCCCGATATCGCCATGGATGGCGAACTACATAACATCGTGACCATGAGCGACAGCGACGTTACCGAAGATTCGACCATTCCTGGCGGAGATCCTTCGCCCGAGAAACTCCACCGCAGCACGAGTAACCGCAAGATCGCGGGTGTCGCGGGGGGAATCGGCGAGAGATTTGACATTGACGCGAACGTCGTGCGCGTGATCTTTGCGGTACTCACGTTGGTGGGCGGACTCGGTGCGGCGATCTATCTGGTCTTGTGGTCTTGCGTGCCGCTCAGTGGAGTTCAGGAGGGTGAACAAGTCGGTCTCGCAAAGGAAGGCGGGCATCGTTGGAGTTTCCGTGCCCTGGTCTTGCTTGGTGGAGTGCTTTGTCTCGGATTGATCTTCTTGTCAGTGGCCCTGAACGGACCCAACATTGGCCGTGGGCTAGGCCTCTTCTGGCTGGTCTTTCTAGCGGTGCTCGCAGTGGCAGCCTTGAGAGGTCCAGGGCGTTTCCGCTTCGGACGTTTTCTACTCGGACTACTTATTGCGATGGTGAGTCTGGCGATCCTCGCTTCCGGCGGCGTTCTGGCTTACGTGGCCGCTTCAGGAGTCCCGATGACGGGTGGTATAGGCCAGCGGATCTACCAGCCCAGCTCGGTGGCCGAGGTGCAAAATCAGTACCATCTCGCAATTGGCACCTTGAACGTTGACTTGCGAGGGGTTGACTTCCGTGATGATTCGATTTCCATTGTTGCGACCGTGGCGATTGGATCCCTATCGGTCGAGGTGCCGCCAGGAGTGCAAGTCGATCTGAATGCTCAGAGTGGAACGGGTGTGGTCGAGTATCCCGACGGACGACAATCATTCTACTTCTCGGGAAAATCGAAGAGTTCGACGTCGTATTTGCATTTGACGGTTCGAGTTGGCATCGGGAAGGTTCAACTTTACCGTTTGTCTCCTGGGGCTCCGGTCGGGTGGCCTCTTGGGGCGCTGGTTGCGCCGCAACCCCCTACGCCAGGCCCGTGAGTGCGCGCGACGCTTGGAAGGGTTACTGAATTTAGTTTTCGATGTGCCGAGGCTCTTTGCTTTTCCCGAACCTAACTCGTCCGAACAGCATTCGTCGTCGTAGCTACGCGGTATTTCAAATTACAACAGGGACGAATCACCGTACACTCAACCCATGACTACTCGGGCCTCAAGGTACGTCACGTACGGCCAGTGGAATCTCGTAGTGTTCGTTCTTCTTTGTCTCAGCCTTCATCCTGGTTTCGTTCTCAAGAGTGACGAAGGCGGTTTCAGTAACTACGGGATTCACCTCAAGACGGCGATTCCCTATACGCTGACGTACCTTGGCTGTGCGATCCTTACGTTGCGCGCGGTGAGGTACCTCCCAGCAACTGGACGTAACGCGAAGGTTCTGGCGACAGTGCTCCGTTCGTACGCGCTCCTTTGTTTGCTCCTGCTTTTCAGTACGTACGGCTACACGCTGAACACGGCGCTCAAGGATACCCACGGAGCAATTGGCCTGTTTGCCATGGTGTTCGATCCCGTGGCTTCGGTATGGCTCTTTCGTCACATGAATGGGTCGGGTTGGGATCGGGCTTTGCTGGGTGTCGAGGCCGCTGGCCTGGTACTGGCCGTCGTCGACATCGTCAACGTCGCCCACGTCCTGTTCGCTTCGCAGGCGGTGATTGCCATCGGATTCGGGTTCCTGCTGGTGCGAGGTACACATCACATTGAAAGAGAGGAGCCTCAACCGTCATGACCGAAAAGCGCATTGGTCTCTTGGGGGGCATGTCATGGGAATCCACGAGGACGTACTATTCGTTGCTCAATGAGCTCACTGCGGCGTCGCAGGGCGCGTGGCACCAACCGCTGATTCTCATCGATTCGTTGGATTTCAGCGAGATCGTGCGACTGCAGAGGGCCGGCGACTGGGACGCCACCGGTCGGATTCTCGCGGCATCGGCTGAACGCCTTGAACGAGGCGGAGCCACGGTCCTTGCGATAACGGCGAATACGATGCACATAAACGTCGACCAGGTCATCGGGAGTGTCGGCCTTCCCGTGATTGACATTCGCGAAGCGATCGTTGGGGAACTTCGCGACCGGGGCGCATCGTCGTTCACGCTCTTAGGGGCTGTGTTCTATTTGGCGAGTGCGCCCAGAATGTTGACCGGCACCATCAAACCGTGGCCTATTCGAGTGATCTGACTGACGCCCAGTGGAAGATACTGGAACCTTTGTTGCTGGTCCCTT
>Ga0224532_1000033_pt1 | contig 27063 bp, 34 predicted proteins | sample 714E115metaG_FD_179902 | JGI IMG/M metagenome (GOLD analysis project Ga0224532, IMG submission 179902) | Peat soil microbial communities from Stordalen Mire, Sweden - 717 E1 1-5 | ecosystem: Environmental > Terrestrial > Soil > Wetlands > Peat | place: Sweden: Norrbotten County, Stordalen Mire... | reverse complement strand
CTTGCGCCATCTCGCTCTGTCCTTTTGAAAGCGCATAGTGTTTCAATCAGGCGCCGCGATTCTGCAAGTCCAGGACGTCACCATGACAGAAGCTGAAGAAATCGCCGCCGATCGTATTGCGCGCGCGGTCGAAAAGGGCACCGGCCACAGCATGGAGTCGGCGGCCAGGATCGCGCGGGCGGCTATCGGCTACATGCGGGATGCCGGCGTCGAGCTCAGGCTCGTCAAGCGATGAGCATCACCTGGCTTCTCGAAAATGCTGACACCGTCGGCGAACCGCGCGAGGGCCCGCGCAAGTTCTGGACCGGGCGGGAGACGATGATTCTCCGCAATGCCTATCCTGAGGGCGGTATTCAGGCCTGCCTGGCCAAGCTGCCCGGCCGCTCTCCAAGCGCCATCTATCAATACGCACTTAGACTGAAACTGCGCTCGCCACGAGGTGGACCGCACGCGCTACCGGCCAAGACCAACGATTATATCGACGGGATGATCAGGCGCACCTATCAGAACAACCCCGACCGCAACGCGATCAAGAACCTGGCGCGCACCATCGACCGCTCGCGCCAGTGGATCCGCACCCGCGCCATCAAGCTCGGCATCGCGGTGCCGCGGTTCAAAGAGCCGCCATGGATCGCAGAGGAGAACGAGATCGTCCTGGAGAACGCGCATCTGGATCCCGGAACGTTGCAGCGATGGCTCGCGAAGGCGGGTTTCCAGCGGACCCAGGTCGCTATCGTCAGCCAGATCACCCGGCATGGCGTGACAAGGGAGGATCCCGACCACTACACCGCGAACGGCCTGGCGAAGCTGTTCGGGATCGACGTCCACGTCGTCACCGGCTGGATCGACAAGGGTTGGCTGTACGCCCAGAGGCGCGGGACGGCTCGGGTGGCCGAACAGGGCGGCGATCAGTGGTGGATCCACCGCCGCAGCGTCCGCCAGTTCGTCGCCGACAGCGTCCAGGTGATCGATTTCCGCAAGGTCGACAAGGTTTGGCTGGTCGAGCTGATGATCGCCAAGGACATGAAGCCGCTCGTCTGGGGCGAGGGGCGCTCGCACGGCACGCACAGGCCCGGCGTGTTCAGGCCGGGCGTGTTCATGCCCGTCCCCAAGCCGGCTAAGTGCCGACTGGACCAGGAGGAGGCGCGGGAGATGGTGCAGGAGGTGGCGCACTGGCTGAACGATCTGAACGAGATCGATACCGAACGGGTGTTCACCGAGATGCGCCGGCAGAACCAATGGATGAAGCTCAAATCGAAGGCGCTGGGGGGCAAAGGCATCCCTGTTGGCGCCGCTGACTTCGATGACGTGATGCAGGCCGAGGTCCGGCGCGACTTCCTGGCAGCGATCCGCACCGGCAGCACGCCGGAGGCGGCCGCGGAGACTGCCAAGGAACGGGCCGAGTCCTACGTCGCCAAGCACAACGCTCAACGGCCTGACGACCTCAACTGGCAGCGTGCGAGCGGTGCCTATGCCAGCATCGCTGACTTGCTGGTGGTGTCGATGCGGAGCGTGCTGGCGAAGGTGTCTGACATGCCCGGCTGACACGAAGCCGAAACTCCGCCAGACTCGCCGCAAAACCCGGGGCAGACATCGTTTTCAGCACCGGAGCGCCGGAACAGTAAGAGGCGGCAGTTTTGAGCGGCGCGACCAAATTCGTATTTCGGATCGACAAGATCGCACCAGCCGACCTCCCGATGCGACGGTTAGCGGCCTATATCCACGAATTTTCGAGGTTACTCGGCGAAGAAGCTTTGACGCGCCTCGATGGCATTGCCGATGGTTCAACCAGAATAATCGCACTCTCGTTGCCGATGGCGGTTCCCAAGGTGCGCGCAAGACTTGACGCCGCGCGAGACGGTTCGCTGGATGATGCCCGACGCGCGGTCGACCGCCTCGACGAAATGTTAAGCGAAGACAACACGGGCGGTTCACTTGTCGCGGACGGTGAACCGGGGATCATTATTCGTTTTCCAGGAGCCAATGCGCGCATCGCACAACTGCCGATAGTGGCGGAGCCAGGTTCGCTGCAGGGAGAGCTGATTCGCATCGGTGGCCGGGATGAAACGGCGCACGCGACGTTGCGTGATGGCACGCGGATCTACACCTGCGTCGTCAGCCATGATCTGGCTCGTTCTCTAGGCAAGCATTTGTTTGGTGCGCCGCTGCGCCTAAGCGGGCGTGGCCGTTGGCGGCGCAATCAGGACGGCGTCTGGGATCTGGTGGATTTCAGGGCCGATGCGTTTGATGTGCTGGACAAGGGGAACTTGACCGAGGTTGCGCAAAAATTGCAGGCCGCGGGCGGCTTTGGCCAAGGTGATGCGGCGGACGCTTGGGACCGCCTGCGTGAACTGAGGGCCGAGTAATGGCCGCATGCGTTTTTGATTCCTCTCTTATGCTGCTGGTAACCGATGGTGTGGCATTAGCGCCGCCTCCGCCGCGTCCTGACGATCAAAACCAAGACGCAGCCGGTGCGCGGGACCGTCTGACATTCTTGCTCGAAACACTTGACGATGAGCGCACCCATATCGTCCTGCCGACTCCGGTCCTGACGGAACTTTTGGCCTCGGCGCGCACAGACGTTAGCGCGACACTCGGGGTATTAAATGGCCTGGCCAGGATTCGCGTGGAGGGCTTTGGCCAGCGCGCCGCGATCGAATGCGCGGAGATGCTACGTCGCACGGCTCGCGGTAAAGGACCAAAATCCAAGGTCAAGTTCGATCATCAAATTGTAGCCATCGCCAAGGTCGTCGGCGCAGTGGTGGTCTATTCGGACGATCACGATGTGAAGGCGCTGTGCGCACGTGAAGGTCTCGTCTGTAAAGGCGTTTGGGACTTGTCGCCAAGGCCCGTCGATCCCCAGGCATCTCTCCCGCTGGATGGATCGATCAAGTCCTGACGACCCCCTGATCCGTGCTACCTTCGCGGCATGAGCAAGAACTCCTTCCCCAAGCCGCGACCGATAACGTTCATGACCCATGGGTTCAGTGCGGGTCAGGCGGTGGAGATCCTAGAGTGTTGGGACACCCTATCCGACGACGAAGTTATGGCGCTCGGTCTTACGGGTTCTGTTTCTGGAGAACAGCCGCAATCGATGAAGCCGCGACCGCAATCTGTGCATTAAGCTGCGTGCCACCAGCGGCCGAACTTGCGATACGTTCCAAGTGTGATTCTATCCGATCTAGATAGAGCGCGATGTACTCCAGGGCATGAATCTGGCGTTCGTCGGCGCTCGCCGGAGCCGACGGCATCGACATAAGCGGCATCCACGTCTTGCGCGCTGCCGGTGGCTGTTGGGGTTGAGTTGCCATTGGTTTTCTCCTTCGTTGGGTTTCGATCACCGTCCTCGCACCCGGGCGATCATCGCAGCGCCCTGATCCGTGCTACCGTCGCGGCCAGCAGATGGAGCGCGGGTGGGCAGCATGGAGTTTGCGATTACGGATTTGGAGTGGGTTTCGCTTCAGCCTCGTCAGCCTTTCTGGCTAACATCGCAGCAATTGTGCGAGCTTCGGTGGGAGTCATTCGTATTGCGACGGGGCGTTCAACGAACTCAGCCCACTGGCCCATATCCAGGGTCACGAGAACATCGCGATCCGGGTTTATGATCGCGAAGCCAAGATTATCGGGCGTCAATATAAGCCAGTCATCAGCCATCGTTCTCCCCTTGGTTGGATTTCACCGTCCCCGCACCCGGGCCATCGGCACGATGCAGCCGGCGGCGCGGCGCTTGGGGCGCGGGTTGGGGGTCGGCTTCTCGTCTGGCGTTGGGCTCACATCGCGGCGAAGGGACTTGGCCAGCCGCAGCAGCATGTCACGGCCCTGTTCGTCGGTTGTCCGGAATGCATCCAGCAATTCGTGCTCTGGTGCTGTTGTGAGGGGACTGCCCACCGGAACAGGTACGCCGCTTGCCCTCGAGAGCTTAGCCAAGGTGCGGGCTGTTAAAAGGTGCTTAACCGGTTGATTGAGGAACCGCGTTAGCGTCGATGGCGCTATCCCCGCCGCTCGTGCCAGACCTGTCGGATCGTGGCCTGATTTTTCCATCATCAATCGGATTAGATCGCGGATCGCGGCCTGCTGATCGTCTATATCCATTGTGCGCAGAATTGCACACCGCTCCGGGGCAGTCCGTTTGCAAGACTTCTCTTGACTTGATTGCGATTTTGCACACAGATATAGTCTATGACAGATTTGCTAACCCCCGCCGATATCGAACGCCTGGCCAAGCGGCGCGGAATCCCGATCGCTGAGGTCTGTCGGCGGGCCGGGGTCGCGCCGTCCATCTTTAGTCGGTGGAAGTCCGGAAAAACCGAACCGAACCTGGATAACTATCGACGGCTTCGAGATGCTGCCTTAGGCAAATCACCAACCACCACCACTACGCCGCCGTCACCTCCTTCGTCAGCGCGTGCCGAGGCCGCCTGATGTCGGCCTGCGACTCGAGCGCCGGCCCGCGCCCGAGTCGCTTCGGCGGCACGCTGTCGCTGTCCCGTCCGCCGCCGCCGAAGGTCGCGGCCATGGTCGCGGCGATCAAGTCTCCCCAGGCCCCAAAGCCACCGCCAGCCGAACCGCAGTGCGCAAGCAATCCTTGCGCACTGCCCCCGGCGAAACCTCCGACCAAGCGCGACCGCGGCCCTGTCGTCCTGCTGCCGCCCGGCTCACCGACGCCTGGCGCGGTCGAGGCTGCCGCTGAACGCCAGCGCATCGCCTGGCGCGTCGCCGATCTGGCACTGTGCCGCGAGCGGTACCCGGCGCTGTTCGACCCCGACCATCCTGTGCCGCTTGCGATCCACATCCATAAGTCCGGCCGCCTCGGGCAGCTGCTGGGCATCAAGCGGGCCAAGCGCCTGCTGGACTGGTGGACCTCCCAGCCTGCCTATGTCGCCGCTGTCGCAGCGGGCGGTCAACGTTTGAACCTTGACGGCTCTTCGGCCGGCGAGGTGTCCCCTCAGCACTGCGCCGTCGCCCAAGCTGCGCTGCTCTCTCGAGCACAACCTATAGATTTGCCTCCCTCGGTGGGGGTTCGACAAATGGAGGATGCAGCGTGAGCCCCCTTTCGGCGAAACATCGCGTCAGTGACTACGACTTTCGTGTCGTTGTCATTTCACTGCTGGCACATAAATAAACAACCCCCAGTTGCTAGAACAACTGGGGGCAAAAAGAGTAAATCCAAATGCGTCACAATCTATACACAACATTTCCTCTCCCGTCTATTGCTGGCGAATTAATGTTTCCCGACGTTTCCGTGAACGCGGCCGGCTGGGCTGAGTTCTGATGTCGGCGACGAACGCCGGTCCCGGTCGGCCGCCCGGAATATCCGAGGCGACGCTGGAGCGCCAGCGCAGGGTCCGCGCGATGCACGCAAAGGGCATCTCCATAGCGACGATCGCGGAGCTCGAGGACCGCGTGCCGGCGTACGTGCGTTCGCTGATCGGCGGCGCCGCGAAGGACAGCGAGCCTGAGCCGGGCGAGGACACTCTGCCGCAACCGCCGCGACCGCTGTCACGGCGAACGGTAGTGTCCCGGGCATGGGACTTCATCGAAGATCAGCCCACCATGACGCTGGGCGTAGCCGAGAACGATTTCTGGATCAGGGTTCTCGTCGCCATCCATGAAACCGGGGACGGGTTCCGTCTCCAGATCGGCGAGGAGGGTTGCCGGTTCCGGACGCGCGCGGATCTGGCCCTGCTGGTCGGCGCCGGCCATTTTTGTGCCGGCGACAAGATCGATGTCGAGGGGTGGCTGACGAAGCTGATCGCCCGGGGGCGCCTGATCGACATCGGCGGCGTCGATATCGGGATACCACAGGGTCATCCCCGTTTGCGCCTGACGCCGACGAACAGCAAACCGCGCAAACCGACGCCCAAGCCACAAGCCAGCGACGATGACCGGCGCCAGGGCGCGATGCTCCATTCGTTTCCAGGGGGGCGCCTGTCCGCCTCTGACGACGGCGAATTAAATCTGCGTTTCGCAGATAAAAACCCCTCCGGCGGGGAATTAAATATGCGTCGCACCGCAGATTTAATTCCCTCCGGCGCAGATAAAATCGCAGATTCAATTCCCGGGGTCGCGTGCGTGGGCACGGCTGCTGCTGCTGCTAATGCTAAGGAAGATCAATCTATTAGCATCAGCAGCAGCACTGTTAGCCGCGCGGGCGACGGGGAATTAAATATGCGTTTTGGCGAATTAAATATGCGTTCGGAAAACCCCTCCGGCGCAGATGAAATTAAACCGAAACGACCCGACGACGACCTCGTCAACCTGGTCGCCGAGCTGGTGGAGCTGGCCAGGCTAGGGCGCCACCCGAACCCCAAGGACCTGCGGGCCGTCCAGGGATGGCTCGAGAAGGGGGAGCCAGCGGCCACGATGCGGGCGGTGATCGAAACCGTCGTTTCCAGGCCGAATGGCACACGGCCGACGTCGCTGGCTTACTTCGACCGAGCGATGGGCGAGGCTATGAGGGCAGCTGTCCGGCCGTCGGGGGCCGCTCCCCCTGCGGGATCGCCAGCACGGCCGACGATGTCCGATGCCGACCAGGCGATTCAGGCCATGCTGAAACCCTCCTGCGAGCGATGGCGGAAGGACATGCACAAATACCCATTTCCCGGGAACCTCGCGGCCTTCAAGGCGGCGATCAGCTCGGGCGTGCAGCCTCTGGCCGACCGATGGATCGAGTATGACGACGCCTGGAACAAGGCGGGCTGCCCGGCTCCCCTAAAGCCTCCGGACTTCACGCTTCTGGCTTCTAACCCGTCCGCTTTCGAGGCGCGCCTGTTTGAGTGTGAGGAAGGAATAACCGACCCCGGCGCCTGACGTGATCGCCCTCCGCGCCGCGGCCGCGGGGCTGGCCGAAAAAGACGTCACGGCTCTGCCCGGCCGCCGGCCGCTGTCCCTGGAGGAGTTCCTGAAGGCCAATACGCCTCCCGTCGGGATCGACCTCGGCACCTCGGTTCTGACGTCGCCTTCCGGCGGCAGGTCCAGGAAGGACATGACCGAGGAGGGCGTGGTGATCGAGGTGGTGCCGCCTGGCGGCCAGGTGCGGTCGGCGCGGGTGGTTTATCCGCGCACCGCCTGCGCCGCGCGCTCGGCGGTGGTTCGCTACGTGGTGCAGTGCTGGACGCGCCGGGTGTTGCGCTGGGCGGCCGAGTTGCAGGTCATTAGCCGATAGAGGGAGGGGTTGTGGAGACGCTGGAATACTGGAAGGCCAAGGCGGAGGCGCTGGAAGCCGCGCTGCGTCGGGTGGAGGCCTGGTCGTTCGACGAAGCGGTGGATCTGACGCCGGCCGGCTATGAGGACTGGTGCCCGCTGCTGCATGGCCAGCGCATTCGGCCGGAGCGCTACCGTGGCCACTGAACCGGACCGGCTGTTTTTCGGCGCGGCCCCTCCGCTGCCGGATTACGACGTCGACGACATCGCCAAGGAGGCGATCGAGGGCATCGAGGCGCTGGGGGTCATCAAGGGCGTCCTGGTGGCGTTCGATCCTGCCGACCCGCCGGAGGTCCACATTCTGTATTCCAACGCCGCCGCGGCTGACCTGGTGCCGCTGCTGCATGCGGTCCTGGCGCAGCTGGAGGCGGGCGTGCTGCGCCTGCCGGTCGAGGGCGGCGTGCGCTGGTCCAGCGATGCCGATCCGGCCTGAGCTGCGCTGTCTAGGCTTACTTACCTAATGCGCCGCGCGCTCGGCGATCTGTTCACCGGACCTTATCGGCGCCGCTGAGCGACCGCGCGACGCATAGAAACATGGCGTGACGCTAGATGACGCGCGATCTAATTCGTCTGAGAATTTTATCTAAATATTTTTCATATTATTGATTCACCCGACCGCAATTTTAGCACATGCGACGGTGCGGCTCGGCGCATCGACATACGCGTTCGGCGCTGTTTACTTCAGACGTTCGGGGTATTGGTCGAAGGAGTGCCGGTGCTTCAAACGCCGGCACTCACCTCTGACCACCCGAGTGCTGGAGCACCCCCGAATGGCTGATGAACCTTCTACCAAACGATGCCCGATGTGCGACACGGTCAGGCCGCTGAACGAGTTTGGCCGTCTTCGTGTATCGAAGGACGGCATGGCATTTTACTGCAAGTCGTGCATGCGCGGTTACAACGTGGAGCGACGGCGGGTAAACGCGGCCTCTGAACGCAGCGCATCATCCGGGCTGAAGACGCTGGCACGGAAAGCAATGGCAGCTGAACGCAAGGTTGCCAAAGCCAAGGCGGCTCAACGCTCGGTCGCCGCGGAATACAAGGCGGCGGCGCAATCGTTGGCTCCAGCACTAGCGGCCTTGAAGGCGGCGGTATCCGCGCTGGAAGCGCTGATGGGTCCAACTCCGGCGCCAAAGCCGGCGAAGGCGCGAACGGCCAACGGAACAACCTCTGCGCGGCATCTGCCAGTGGTGCCATCTAGCAGTCCGCCGCTCATCCGCGAGATCAAGGCCATCGTCGCCGACGACCGGGTGAGTTTGGCTGAAGCAAAGCGTATCCAGGAACGCGAGATAGTGGCACGGGCCGAATGGAGGCCTTCTGCGTCGCCTTCCTGACCCACGATCTAAAAATAAACGTTGCAGCTTGGGATACACGCGAGCCAAATAGAGTCCATGCAGGCAGCGGGCGCGTCAGTTTGTGCCTTCGTGCCTAGCGGCAGCCGTGCAGGCGCCCGCTGGTTCTGCGCCTGGACTCATCCGCGGGACGAACGGCGCGCACATCTGGCGCTGAGCCAGCAGGGCTTCGACGCCTATCTCCCGTTGCGCATGGATCCTCGGACGAAAAGCATTGGCAGCCTGTTCCCGGGGTATCTGTTCATCCGCTTCGATGCCGATCGGGACGCCTGGGGTGCGATCCGGTCCACCAGCGGCGTTGGCGGCCTTGTTTGCTCCGTCGCCGGACGCCCATCGCCACTGCCGGACGCCGTCGTCGGGGACTTCATCAGCCGGACGTCAGCGCGCGGCGTGGTCGATGATCCAGGGCCGGACCCGGCGCCTGACCGCGTCACACCTATCCCGAGCGGCACATCGGTGCTGCTCGCCTCCGGCGCGATGGTCGGCCTGACCGGGATCTGCCAGTGGTCGGACGCCAAGCGGGTCAGACTGTTGCTCGAAATCCTCGGCCGGACGGTGCCGATGACGGTGCCGAGGGCTGCGGTCGATGCGGTTTGAAAATAGAGTGAATCCGCCGTTTTGAATGTTATACAAGTCTCATTTAATAACATTGAGACCGGACTCATGGACATCATCATCAGCGGCGCCGTCGAGACCATCGCCGCCGTTCCCGTCGTCCAGCAGGCATCCAGCGACGAGGACATGATCGCCCGCTGGATCGGGCGCTATCGGTCCGCCGCGACCCGAACGGGCTACAGAATCGACATTCGGGCGTTTCGCGGGTTCACCGACAAGCCGCTGCGCGCGATCACTGTCGGCGACGTGCAGGACTTCGCCGCCACGCTGGCGCACCTGGCGCCGCCGACCATTGCCCGCCGCCTCTCCGCCGTGAAGTCGCTGCTCGGCTTCTCCCACCGGCTCGGCTACATCCCGTTTGACGTCGGCGGCGTTGTCGAGACGCCGCACATCAAGGACGCGCTGGCCGAGCGGATCATGACCGAATCGGACGTGCAGCACATGCTTAGGCTGGAGCGTCATCCCCGCAACGCAGCATTGCTCCGGCTGATCTATGGCGCCGGGCTTCGGGTGAGCGAGGTCTGCGGCCTGCGCTGGCGCGACACGGTGACGCGGGACGATGCCGGCCAGATCACGGTGTTCGGCAAAGGCGGCAAGACGCGAGTGATCCTGCTGCCGGCTGCGCTCTGGACTCATGTCGTCGCAATCCGCAACGGCGCCGGTCCTGACGACCCGCTTTTCCGGTCGCGGAAGAAGGGGCGCGCGTTGGTGCCGATGCAGGTCCATCGGATCGTTAAGAACGCCGCACAGCGCGCGAAACTGCCGGTTTCGATATCCACGCATTGGCTGCGCCATGCCCACGCATCGCACGCGCTCGATCGCGGCGCGCCGGTGCATGTGGTGCAGACCACGCTCGGCCACGCATCGCTGACCACCACCACGCGCTACTCGCATGCGCGGCCCGGCGATAGCAGCGCCAAGTATCTGACTGCATAGACCGAAGTATATACCGTGAGTATTTACAGACATGGCAATGGGAAGAAAGACCGGCGGCCGGCAGAAGGGCTCACGCAACAAGCCAAAAGTAGCTACGGATGCCGCTACGCCCGTAGCGGCAGCGCCGGGGGCGGCGGGGGCGGGCGGCGCGCCTGACCAGGAGTTTTTACCGCCTATAAAAACGCGCGCGAGTCCTGGCCTTCTGCCCTACAAGGCGGCACCGATCGACAAGCTGATCCCCTACGCCAACAACGCCCGCACCCACACGCCGGCTCAGATCGCCAAGATCGCGGGCAGCATTCGTGAGTTCGGCTTCACCAACCCCGTGCTGGTGGATGGCAAGCGTGGCATCATCGCCGGCCACGGCCGGGTGCTGGCGGCGCGGATGCTGGCGATGGAGACGGTGCCGGTGATCGAGCTGCGGCACCTGACACCGGCACAGCGGCGGGCCTACGTGATCGCGGACAACCGCGTAGCCCTGGATGCCGGCTGGGACGATGAATTGCTGACCCTCGAACTCGGCGAGCTGCGCGACGCAGGCTTTGACATCGCGCTGACCGGCTTTGGCGACTACGAATTGAAGAGCTTCCTCGACGACCCGGACGAACCCAAGGTCAAGATCACCGAGGCAAAGAGTGCCGTCTGTCCAGGGTGCGGGCAGCGATTTACGCTCTGACAGCCAGTTTGCAGGATCTTCCATGCCGCTTGACACCGCCAAACCCGCCGGCGTGACCGACGCCATCGCCGAAGCCTTCACGGCCATTGGCTATCCGAATGAATCGCGCAACGCCCGTGACCGGCTGGCCGAGGAATACTGGTCCGCGTCGCTGCTCAGCCGCTTTGCCGACGCCAGGCGCGAGAAGGCGAAGAAGGCGGCTGTAACCGGCGGCGTGCTGCCTGACCACCTGACGCATCCCTATCCGGTGGGCACGTCGGAGACGATCTACGCGGGTGCCACCGTGACGATCAACCTCAAGGTCGTGCCGCAGGCCGACCGGCTGAACACCGCGGCGCTGGTGGCTGATCTGCAGAAGGCCGGCGTCAAGCCGGCGTTGCTCAAGCGGCTGGTGAAGAAGCACACCGAGACATTCGGCGGCGCGCACATCTTCACGGCCAGCCTGGTGACGCTCTGACCGCATGGCCCGCCCGCCCTACGTGCCCACCGAGCAGGACCGCAAGACAGTGCGCGCCATGACCGCCTACGGCATCACCCAGGAGCAGATCATCGCCGTGCTCGACATCGCGCCGAAGACGCTGCGCAAGCATTTCCGCAAGGAACTGAACACCGCCGCGATCGAGGCCAACGCGCAGGTTGCCGGCTCGCTGTTTCAGAAGGCCCGCGCCGGAGACACGATATCGATGATCTTCTGGCTCAAAGTCCGCGCCGGCTGGAAAGAGCCTCCGCAGGAGGTGAGCGGCATCGACGGCGCGCCGATCGCGGTCGAATACAGCTGGGCTGATCCCCCGCCGCCCAAGCCGGCGACGCCCGAATGAGCCATATCCAGCGGGTCACGCTGCCGTTCGCGCCGCGGCCCTGGCAGGTCCCGCTGATCAACGACCCGGCGCCGCGCATCGTCGCCGTCGTTCACAGGCGGGCCGGCAAGAGCACGGCGCTGATGTGGCGCGGCCTCAAGCGCTGCCTGACCGAGCGCAAGGCGCTGCCTCGGGTCGTCCACATCCTGCCCTATGGCGTGATGTGGAAACGCACCGGCCTGTGGGACCAGGTGATGCGGGCCGCCGACGCGATACCGGGGGCGACTATCAAGCGGTCGGACGCCGCGATCCGGCTCCCGAATGGCGGGATCTACCAGGTCGGAGGGGCGGATAACCCCGACAGCTGGCGCGGCGGTTACGCCGACGAGGTGATCATCGACGAGTTCGACGACACCCCGGTCTCGATGGTGCCGCTGGTGATCGAACCGATGCTGGCCGATCGCGACGGGTCGCTGTTGCGTTCGGGAACCCCGAAAGGCCGCGGATTGCTGCAGGCCGCCTACGACCGGGCCCGCACCACGCCGGGCTATTCCGCGTATCTGCTGGATTGCACCAGGACCGGTGCCTTGTCGGAGGCGGCGATCGCGCGGCTGAAGCAGGAGATGACGGAGGAAGAGTTCGCGCAGGAGATGATGTGCTCGTTCGAGGCGCCGAACAGCGGCAGCTACTACGGCAAGCTGCTGCAGGCCGCGGAGACCGAGGGCCGCATCACCGCGGTGCCGTATGACCCGGCGCTGCCGGTCTGGACCAGCTGGGACCTCGGCATCGACGACAGCACGGCGATCTGGTTCGCCCAGATCACCCGCGCCGGCCAGTGGCGCATCATCGACTACATCGAGGACTCTGGCGCCGGCCTCGACCACTACGCCAAGCTGCTGGCGACCCGGCCCTACACCTACGAGCGCCACCTGTTGCCGCACGACGTGGAGGTGCGCGAGCTTGGCTCTGGCCGCAGCAGGCGGGAGACGCTGCAGGGGCTCGGGGTCTCGCCGATCCGCATTGTAGCGGCGCAGGGCGTCGCCGACGGTATCAACGCGGTGCGCATGGCGCTGCCGCTGTGCTGGTTCGACGCGGTGAAATGCGCCGACGGCATCAAGGCGCTGCGGAACTACCGGCGCGAGTGGAACGAGGCGGCGCAGACCTGGCGGGCAACGCCGGTGCACGACTTCGCCAGCCATGGTGCCGACAGTTTTCGCTACCTCTGCCTTGGCTACCGCGATTCAACGCCGAAACCGGAGCCGAAGCAGGAGCAGGTGCTTTACCGGTTCGGCGATAACTCAGGATGGATGGGAGCATAGCAATGTCCGGCACAACGGAAACCCCGCTCACGAAGAAACAGCAGGCTGAGGCTGATCGAGCCGAGGCCGAGCGCCTTAACGCCGAGGCCGAGGCCGACGACCCGAACCCGGCAGCCGTTGCGACCCGCACCGCCGACCCCTCCGGCGTGGAAGCTGCCGTCGCCTATGGCGCGCGCGTCGAGGCGGCGCATTTTACGCTGCGCGAACTTGGCCACCGCGAGATCGACCAGCTGATCGATGACCTTTACGCCGGCGTGCAGAAGCTGGAGGCGGGCGATGTCTGACGCCCCGCCGATCAGCCCGACCCCAGGCACCGAGCACCCGGGCCCGGACGTGCCGCCGGTGTTCGACCCGCAGACGGTGCGCCAGCATGACAGCTTCTATGACCGCATCCGCAAGGCGGCTTTTGACCTGCGTGAGCAAGGCCATACCGCGACGCTGCAGCTGATCGACGACCTGCATGGCGAGGTCCTCCGTCTGCGGGCCGAGGCGCCAGCGCCGAAACCGAAAGCCCGCTGAACCATGGCAAACTGCGACTGCCCGCCCGGCTGGGAAAAATACTGCGTTCTCAAGAGCTGTAATCGCAGGCAGCCACGCTAATGGCGCGCAAGGGCGAGACCGACGAGGACATCATCAAGGAGGCGCGCGAGCGCTTCCAGCGGTGCCAGGACTGGGAGTCGGACGCCCGCGCGCATGCCCTGCTCGATGCCCGTTTCGCCAATGGCGACGCCTACAACCGCGACCAGTGGCCGGATGCGGTGCTCATGTCGCGCGGCGACCGGCCGTGCCTGACCCAGAACAAGGTGCGCCAGCACAATCTGCACGTCGTCAACGACGCCAGGCAGCACAAGGCCGCCATCAAGGTGACCCCCACGGGCGGCGGCGGCACGTTCGAGGCGGCGCAGGTGTTTTCGGCGATCATCCGGCGCATCGAGTATCAGTCGAAGGCAATGGATGCCTACAGCACGGCGATCTACCACCAGGTCGAGAGCGGCATCGGCTACGTGCGGGTGACGACCGACTACGCCGACGATGAGAGCATGGACCAGGAGATTTTCATCCGCCGGGTGCCCAATCCGCGCGAAATCTACCTCGATCCAGACGCCAAGGACTACGACAAGGCCGACATGCGGTTCGCCTTCCTGTTCATCGACACGCCGCGGAAAGAGTTCGAGGCGGCGCATCCCGACGTAGACAGCCACGATGCCGCGCCAATGGACTATTCCGAGCACTGGGACAGCAAGGACCATGTGCGGGAGGCTGAATACTGGCGCCGCGGCGTCAAGGACGACGAGCTGCACGAACTGCACGACGGCAGCGTTGTGCGCGACAGCAAGCTGCCGCCCGGGGTCACCAAGGCGCAGCTGCCGATCAAGCGCAGTCGCAAAGTGGCCGAGCCCGAGATCGAGTGGTATCAGCTGGCCGGCAGCAAGATCATCGATCGCAAGACCTGGCCGGGCAAATACATTCCGCTGGTCCCGTTCATCGGCGAGGAGATCGTGATCGACGGCAAGATGGACCGCAAGGGCCATACCCGGGCGCTGATCGACGCCCAGAAGATGTACAATTACTGGACCTCTTCGGCCGTCGAGCACGTGGCACTGCAGGGCAAGAGCCCCTATGTCGGCGCCGCCGCGGCGGTCGAGGGCCATATGAACCAATGGAAGACCGCCAACACGCAGAACTACAGCGTGCTGGTCTACAACCACATGGACGTCAACGGAAAGCCGCTGGAGGCGCCGCAGCGCAGCCAGCCGCCGGTGATGGCGCAGGCCTACCTGGAGGGGATGAACTCGGCCCGCCAGGACATGATGGAAGTCTCCGGCCAGTATCAGGCCGAGATGGGCGCGCCCGGCAACGAGCGCAGCGGTGTCGCGATCCAGCAGCGCCAGCGCGAGGGCGATACCGCGACGTATCATTATATCGACAACCAGGCCAAGGGGATCCGCCAGATCGGCCGGATCGTGCTCGATCTGATCCCGAAGCTCTATGACGTGCAGCGGGTGATCAAGATCATGGCCGAGGACGGCTCGACATCTGACGTGCATGTGGATCCCAGCCTGCCGGTGCCGCACCAGCACATCATGCCGCCCGGAGCGCCCGGACAGCCGCCGCAGCCCGTGACGCCGGAGCAGGCGCAGGCCGCGCAGCAGGACCCGACCCAGCCGGATCCGAGCATCATCTTCAACCCCCAGATCGGGCGGTATGACGTTGAGGCGGATGTCGGGCCGAGCTTCGGGACGCAGCGCGAGGAGGCCTACAACGCCATCTCGCAGATCATCCAGGCGAGCCCCGACCTGGTGCATGTCGCCGGTGACCTGCTGTTCAAGAGTGCGGATTTCCCGTTGGCGGACCAGCTGGCGCAGCGCCTGCAGCGTGGCGTGCCGCCGCAGTATATGGGCGGGCCCAGCCCGCAGGTGCAGCAGCTCCAGCAGCAGCTGCAACAGACCCACCAGAACGCGCAGAACATCGCCAAACAGGCCGATGCCGAGGTGGCCCACCTCAAGGCGCAGGTGGTCATTCTGCAGGAGCAGGCCAAGGAGAAGGGCGGCAAGATCAGCATTGACGACTACCGCGCCGAGACCGATCGTCTGGCGGCGGTCACGGCGGCTGATCCGACGGTGGCCAAGGTGCTGGTGCGCAGCATGCTGTCGCAGCTGCTCGGGATGCCGGCGCTGCCGATCATGCAGGAGCACGACGCTGCCGACGCGGCGCACGCACAGTCGATCGCGCCGCCTGACCCGGATGCCCAACCTGATGCGGGCGCGCAGCCTGATCCGGGTGCCATGAACGGCGCGGCGCAGCCGCAGCCGGGCGCCCCGCCGCAATGACCCTCGGCTACGGCAAACGCATCAACCAGATCCTCGCCATCCTGGCGTCGATCCAAACGGAGATCCTGAAAATGTCCTCGACCGTCTCGACGCTCGACAGCGATATCGCTGAACTGAAGGCCGATGTGGCCGCGCTCACCTCGGTGGCGAGCTCCGCCACCGCCCTCATCAACGGCTTTGCCGCCCAGCTCGAGGCCGCAACCAATGCCGCCGCAGGGGCTGGGGCGACGGCCGCCGAGCTGCAGGCGCTGACCGATCTGCACACCGCGCTGACCACCGACACTGCCGAGCTCTCGGCCGCTGTCACCGCCAACACGCCGACCGCTGTCGCCGCCAACACGCTGGCCGCGCCCGAGCCCGCCACACCAGCGCCGCCGGCTGCGGCCTAACCAGTTTCAGCCGGGCAGCGCACCCGGCGAGAACCGCCACCGGTCGGTTAACCGGCTATTCCATGGGGCTATCCTATGAGCGACACGACCGAAAACGCCTTACAGGGGGCCGCGACCGAACCTGCTGAACTGCCCGCGACCGAGACCGCTCCCGAGACGGGCCAGGAGCAACCCGCGACGCAAGAGTCCACGCCGGCGAAACCTTCGCAGCCTGATCCACGCGACCAGGCGATCCGGCAGCTGGCCTTCGAGCAGCGGGAGACCAGGCGGCAGCTACAGGCCGCTCGCGAGCAGCTCGAGCGCATCCAGCCACGCGATCCGAACGCCCAGCCAACGCCGGCTGAGTACGACGCACAGCTGGAACAGCGCGCCGCACAGCTCATCGAGCGGCGGGAGACGGCGGCAAAGCAAGAGGCGGCGATTGCCAGGGGCAATGCGGCGTTTCCCGATTTCACGCAGCGGTGCAACCAGATTGCCGAGATGGGCGCGGTCGATAACCCCGCCTTCATGGCGACGATCTGGGAAGTGCCGGAGGCTCATCAGGTCATCTCCGACCTGGCGGAGCACCCGGCGGAGGCCGCGCGCATCCTGAAGCTGCCGCCGGCCAGGATGGCGCTGGAGCTGGCGAAGTTGTCGCAGGCCATCGCGACACCGGCAGCCGCACCGGCGCCGGTGAAAGCCACCACGGCTGCCCCGCCGCCCATCAAGCCGCTCGACACCGCCCCGCGTGGCGAGGTCAACCCGGCCACGATGAGTTCGGAGCAGTTCAAGGAGTATTGGAACAAGACAACCCGATCAGGAGTCCGCCCGGGCTTTTGAGGCTAACGCCAAACCGTAGGCCGCCCTTGGGCAAGGCAGCCGACAGCGTCGCGAGACGCCGTGTCCTTCTCAATGGAGCCTCCCATGGCCAATACGTTTCTTAATTCCAGTATCATCACGAACGCCGCGCTCGCCATCCTCCACCAGAAGTGCAACTTCATCGGCTCGATCAACAGAGCCTATGATGATCAGTTCACCGCCGGCGGCGCGCAGATCGGCACGTCGTTGCGTATCAGGTTGCCGAACCAGTATCAGATCAGGTCTGGCCCCACGCTCTCGACGCAGCCCACGGTCAACAACCAGGTGACCTTGAACGTGACGTCGCAGAAGGGCGTGGATGTCGTTTTCTCCAGCGTGGAACTGACGCTGAACATTATCGACTTCAGCAAGCTGATCCTCGAACCGGCGATGGCGGTATTGGCGGCGAATATCGAGGCCGATTGCCTCAACATGATCACCAGCGTGTATAATCAGGTGAACGGCCAGGGTTCGCCGCAGTCGCTGCAGAACATCCTCGGCGCACGCAAGATCCTGCTCGACAACCTGGCACCGCCCGGTGAGAAGCTGATCCGGCTGAACACCCAGGATAACGTCGATCTGGTCAACAGCCTGAAGGGCCTGTTTCAGTCCAGCACCCAGATCGCGGATCAGTACACCGATGGCGTGATGGGCCATACGGCGGGGTTTGAGTTCGCGGAAAACACCTTCCTGAACCAGTACACGCGCGGCGCTGAATCGGCCACGTATCAGGTCAACGGCGCCAACCAGACCGGATCATCGCTGGTCGTCAACACCGGCAGCGGCGCAGGCAACGCGGGCGATATCTTCACCATCGCCAACGTGTTCAGGGTGCATCCCGAGACCAAGGCCAGCACCGCGACCCTGCAGCAGTTCGTGCTCACGTCGAACTATGCCGGCGGCAACGGCACCATGGCGATCAGCCCCGCGATCGTCACGACGGGCGGCATGCAGAACGTCACCAACTCGCCCGCCGCCGGCGCGCTGATCAGCTTCGCCGGCACCGCGTCGACCGCCTCCGGCATCTCCCTGGCCTATGCGAAAGACGCGTTTACCATCGCAACGGCGGATTTGGTTATGCCCGGCGGCGTGGACATGGCGGCACGGAAAGTCATGGATGGGATCAGCATGCGCCTGGTGCGCATGTACGACATCAACAACGACCTGTTCCCGTGCCGGTTCGACATTCTGTACGGTTACCAGGCCCTCCGTCCGCAGCTCGCCGTGCGTCTGGCAGCGAATTAAAGGACCCTGAACATGGCACTTTATAACTTTCCGCAGGCTTTCCCGGCGGTCTCGACGGTCACCGAAGGCATCGTGGCGACCCCGGGCGGCACCCAGGCAACAGCGGTCGTGCTGACCACCCGGTATAACTCGGTTGCCACCTGCGCCACCTCCGGCGACAGCGTGATCCTGCCGCCCTGGCAGACCGATATCCCGGTCTATGTCTCAAACGACGGCGCCGCGCCGGTCGGCGTGTATCCCTATACCGGCCAGTCGATCGGCTCCGGTGCGATCAACGCGGTGCAGCTGGTGACCAACGGCAAAACCGCGATGTTCATCGGCGCGGGCACGTCAGGCAAGTGGCGTTTCATTCTGTCCGCATAACGGGAGGCCGACATGCCTATCACTCAGTATGGCGTCGGCACCGGGCTACAGGACATGGGCCTGATTAGCGGCGGCGCCGGCTTCACCTACCTCAACAACATCACGGCCCACGCCGGGGGTTTGCAGCCCGCGGCGGTGCCGCTGACCGCGGCGATGAACCGTGTGACCGTCGTCGGCACGGCGGGCGACAGCGTGGCGCTGCCGGTCGCCTATGGCGGCCAGGCGATAACCGTTATCAATGCCAGCGCCACCTCGATGAACGTGTTTTCGAGCAATGCCAGCACCGCCGACACCATCAACGGCGTGGCCGGAACCACAGCCTATGCGATCGCGGCTGGGAAAACGGCGGATTTCATGTCGTTTCCCGGCGCGTGGCACGCGCTGCTCAGCGCCTGAGCCATGCCCCTGATCCAGACCGCCGGTGACCTGGTCAACTTTGCCTTGCGCACGGCCAACATCAACGGCGTCGGACAGACGCCATCAGCGGAGGACAGCAACACTGGCCTGCAGCTGCTGGCGAACATCCTGGCCGAATGGCAGCGGCGCCGCTGGCTGGTCTGGTCCCTGACGGAAACCGCCGTCGTCTCCACCGGCGCCACGTCTTACACGATCGGCGCCGGTCAGGCTTTCAACGTGGCCCGGCCAGACCGGATCGACAGCGCCTTCGTTCGCTGGCTCACCACCAGCCTGCCGCTCGATGCGCCGCTCGGCATCGTCGAGGCGCGCGAGGATTACAACGCGATCGCGCTCAAGAGCATGGGCAGCTTCCCGCGCGTGCTCTGGTACGAGAGTGCCTTTCCGGTCGGCGTGCTGCATTTCTGGCCGATCCCCGCAGCGGCCAGCTACGAACTGCATGTGTTCACCAAGGCGCAGCTGCCGGCGATCACCGCACTCACCACGGTGCTCAATCTCCCGCCGGAGTATATGTCGGCGATTACCTACACGCTGGCAGTCGAGTGCTGCATCAACTGGGGCGCCGACCCGCATCCGGCGATCGTCGCCAAGATGGAGGAGGCGATTAACAACATCCGCACCGCCAACACCCAGATCCCCACCCTGGCGATGCCGGCCGGGCTGCCGGGGCGCGGCTCCGGCTCGGTGTCGGCCGACGTCAACATCAACTTCCAGACCGGCAGCTGGTAGCTCGTGACCCGGGTCAATCTCACCGGCGGAGCGTATAGCGCCCGCAGCGTCATCGCGGCCGCCCAGCGCCAGGTCAACCTCTACAGCGAGCCGCTGCCGCAGGATCTGGGCGAGGCGGCGGCGGTGGCTTGCTATCCGACCCCCGGCACCCGGTTGCTCGTCACCCTGCCGCAGGGGCCGGTGCGCGGTGTGCACACGGCGACCAACGGCACGCTCTATGCCGTGGCAGGCTCCGGCGTCTACGCGATCAGCAGCAGCTGGACGGCCACCCTGCTGGGCTCGATCACCGCCTGGCCCGCCACGCCGGTCAGCATGGCCGACAACGGCCTGCAGCTGGTCATCGTCGACGGCAGCCCGAACGCCTGGCAGGTTACCCTGGCCACCAATGCATTCGCGGAGGTGATCGATAGTACCGGCATTTTCGTCGGCGCGGACCGGGTGGATTATCTCGACACGTTCTTTGTGTTCAACAGCCCCGGCACGCCGCAGATCGTCTCGAGCCTCAGTCTCAGCCTGACGTTCGACCCGTTATACTTTGCCAATAAAGAGTCGTTCTCTGACCTCCTGGTCACCATCATCGTCGCGAAGCGCGAAATCTGGCTGATTGGCTCGGAAACGACGGAAATCTGGTATAACGCCGGGTCAGCAGACTTCCCGTTCGGCTCCATGCCGGGGGTGTTCATCGATCGCGGCTGCTGCGCCAAATATTCGGTCGCCTCGGCCGACAACGCGGTCTACTGGCTCAGTCAGGACCGCTACGGCCAGGGCATTGTGCTGCAGGGCGCGGGCTACCAGGCCACCCGGATCAGCACCTATGCCATCGAGACGGAGCTCACGACCTACCCGACGCTGGCCGATGCCGTCGGCTACACTTACCAGCTCGCCGGCCACGTGTATTACGTGCTGTCGTTCCCGACCGCTGACAAGAGCTGGGCCTATGACGTCACCACCAAGCTCTGGCATGAGCTGGTATGGCTCGACAGCAACGGCACCGAGCACCGCCACCGTGCCAACTGCGCCTGCCGGGCCTATGACGCGGTGGTCTGCGGCGACTGTCAGTCGGGTAATCTGTATGCGCTCGACCCCGCGGTGTTCACCGATAACGGCATGCCGATTAAACGGCTGCGCATGTTTCCCCACATGCTGGCAGACGGCAAACGGGTGTTCTATCGGCAGTTCATAGCCGATTTGGAAGCTGGCAACGGCCCATGAGCGTCGTTTTCGACCCAACGACGCTCGGGGACGCCAGCGTCCTGTCAAACGGCCTCCTGACCGTCGCCAGCACGGCGGAGACGGGCGACCAGGGAGCCTTTGGCACGGCGCCGATGGCCGCGGGTGGCAAATACTATTTCGAAATGACGATGGTCGCGGCAACGTCGTTCGCCACCGGCGCCGGCTTTGGGCAAAAGTTCGACATCACCTCGGGCGATTTGTGGAACGGCATTTCCGCAGCCTGCATCGGCATTGTCACTGGCTTCAGCGGCGACAGTCAGGTCGTTGGCTGGCCCGACACGACGGGGGTGGACGCCCTCGGCACCATCACCGCGGGCAGCGTGCTCGGTTTCGCTGTTGATTTGATCAACAACCGCGCGTGGTTCAAAATCGGCGCCGGCCATTGGAACGCCAGTCCCAGCGCCACCCCGGCTACGCCGGCCACGGGCATTGACATCAGCGCAATGGCGGGTGTCCCGCTCTACCCGTTCGCCAGCGTGACGGTGTTTCAAGATACGATTACCGCTAACTTCATCGCCACGCCGCCGGCTGGCTTCACCGTCATTCCAGCTGCAGCGCCGACATCAGCCCTGCCGGCCGCGCCGATGGTGTTTCTGTCGTGGTCCGACGATCGCGGCCATACCTGGGGCAATCCGGTCGGCGTGAGCATGGGGGGCCTCGGCGAGTATCTGACCAGTTTGCAATGGCAACGCTTAGGCCTCGCGCGCGACCGGGTCTTTGCTCTCGAATGGAGTTCGCCGACGCGCACGTGCCTGCTGGGCGCGTGGATCGATGCGACCCCTGCGCAGTCATAGGACGCAAACATGGTAGCGCTTCTGCCTAGTCCAGTTCTGCAGTTTTGCGACCAGAACGGTGTGCCGCTGGCGGGTGGCACGATCGCCACCTATGTGCCCGGCACCACCACGCCTGTGACCACCTGGAGCGAGAGCACCGGCACCGCCGCGAACACCAACCCGATCGTCCTGAACGCCGCCGGCGAATGCACCATCTACGCCAGCGGGATCGTGCGCCTGGTCCTCAAGGACGCGTCGGGCAACCTGCAATTCGACCAGCCGTCCAATACGCTGGTCTCGGCTGCAATGGCGCCGGTTTGCATCGCGCCGGATATTCCGACGGCGCAGGGGCTGCTCGGCATCCAGAACAACACCGCGCAGCTGGCCACCCTGACCACCGGGCTGGCCGCCGCGGTGGCATCGGTCACCGCCGAGGTGACCCGCGCCGAGGCGGCCGAAACCGCGCTCACCACCGCCTGGACCGCCGGCGTGACCGCCGAGACCACGCGGGCCGAAGCGGCCGAGGCGGCACTGTCGGCACGCATCCCTTCCTCCGGGACGGTCAAGGCCGGCGTGGCCGCCACCTCCAGCTCGGGCACCGCCAGCGTGACGTTCTCGCCGGCGTTCAGTTCGGTGCCGGCGGTGGTCTGCTGCCTCAGCGGGAATGCGACGAATATGACCATCCGGCTGTCCTCGACGTCGACGACGGGATTCACCGTGTTCATCGAGGACACCGACAACCATGGCGGCCAGGCCTCCTCGTTCACCTGGCTGGCTTCGACCTAATGGTCACCGCCCCGCCGCCGCTCGCCGCGGCGTTCCCGGCGTCTCCGGTCGCCGACGAGACCGGCAATGTCACAGCCCCCTGGCGGGCCTTTTTCATGGCGCTGCTGGCCCGCACCGGGGCTTCGGTCGGCACCGACGTGGCTGGGGTGGCCAGGACAGTGACCACCGAGACGGCTGCCCGGGCGGCTGGCGACACCGCGCTGGCGGTCAGCATCGCGGCCGCCTCGGCAGCCCAGACGGCCGCGCTGGCGGCCGAGGTGGCCCGCGCCGAGGCTGCCGAGGCGGTACTGGCGCAGCAGCTGCAGAGCTGGGGCGACCAGGATTATGTTTTCTACCAGGACGTCGCGGCGTCGGTGTGGAACGTCAATCACACGCTGAACCGCTACCCGTCGGTGGACGTGGTCGACAGCGCGGGCAACCTGGTCGAGGGCGATGTGCAGTACATCTCGCCCAGCTTTCTCACCGTTACGTTTGCGGCGACTTTCTCCGGCGCCGCATACCTCAATTAGGTGTAGATCATGGCTCGATCTTTTCTAACGCCGATCTCGCTCAACAAGCTGGAGCTGCAGAACGCGGCGATTCAGAACCTGGGCGTGGCGCCAACCACACCGGTCAGTGGCCAGATCTACTACGACACGACCGCGCTCTATACTTTGGTCTACAACGGCAGTTCGTGGATCGACGCCAGGGCGCGTGCCAACCACAGCGGCACCCAGTTGGCTGCGACCATCAGCAACCTGGCGGCGACGGTGCAGGCCTACAACCTCAACCTGTTCGCCGCGCCGGCCGCCAACATTGCCTTGGGCGGCATCTACACCATCGCCGGCGTGCCGACACCCACCGCGGCCGGCCAGGTGGCCGAGTATTCGTGGGTGCTGTCGCAGGTGACCTCGGCTGCGGCCGGCATCGCCAGCAAAATCCCGGCGACCTGCTGCGCCACCGCGAACATCACGCTGTCAGGCCTGCAGACGATCGACGGCTACACCACGCTGGCGGCCGACCGGGTGCTGGTGACCGGCCAGACCACCACCACTGCCAATGGCATCTACAACGCGGCCAGCGGCGCCTGGACCCGGTCGGTGATCGATGGCGCGGCCCCCGGCGAAATCGAGACCGGCGCGCTCTGGATGATCCAGAACGGCACGCTCTACGCCGGCACCCAGTGGCGCGTGGCGACGGCCAGCCCGATCGTGATCGGCACCACGCCGCTGTCAATCGTGCAGTTTTCGGCGGCCTCTGTCGGCCGCTACTCCGCCACGATCGGCGACGGCGTCACCACCGCCATTGTCGTGACCCACGGGCTGGGCACCCAGGACGTGGTGATGGTCTGCCGCATGTCGGGCACCCCCTGGAGCGCGGTCGAGTGCGACATGGCGGCGACCTCGACCACAACCGCAACTTTCACGTTCGCCGTCGCGCCGGCCTCCAACGCCTACCGCGTAACGATCCACGGCTGAGCCATGTCCAGATCCTTCCTTAACGGCATCACCACCACCTCGGTGCTGATGACCGGCGCCGGCGGCAATGCCTACCGGCTGTACGACACCAGCCAGGGCACCGACGCCAAGTATGCCGATATCGAAATCGGCGGCAGCGGGGTTAGTTTCCGGTTCCTCAACGACGCTTATACGAGCTCCAACACCTGGCTGCAGGCGACCCGTTCATCCGGCTATGTGATCGGACAGGTCACGATCACCGCGCCGACGATCAACCTGACCGGTGCTGTCAACATCGACGCCGGCACGATCGACGGCACCGTTATTGGGGGAACTACCCCGGCGGCAGGCACGTTCACATTGTTGACTACGACCGGATCTATCCAGTCGATAGGCGGCTCGGTAATACTCAACAACGCCTCGTCGAACTTGCTGGACTTTGGTCAGGCCGGGTCAGGCGCTCCAAGCTATCCCGCCCGTTCCGCTGGCTGTAAAGTCGTCCTGTTCGACGCCGCAGGAGCGTCAGTCGACTACGCGTTGGGCATTGATACCAACACGCTCTGGCAGGGCGTGCCTAGTTCAAGCCAGCAGTTCAAGTGGTATGCCGGCACGACAATGATCGCCTCGCTGAGCGGCCTGGGTGCGCTGACCACGGGCAGTCTGGCCGCTGGCGCCGCCACGATCAATGGATCGCTTACCGCCACCTCCGGCAATGTGTTTTCCGATGTCGGCCGCAACCGCGTCGACAACGGCAACATGGAGGTGGCGCAGCGGACGCTGCCAGTCACAGTGTCTGGCGCCTATTCGCTGGACCGGTGGCTTGTCGGCTGGTCCGCGGGAGCGGGCTCCGTTGCCCAAGGAACCTCGTCCTCCTACACATCGCGGAGGCAGATCAATCCGACGGTCACGGGGCTGACTGTTGGGGCAAATGCCTACATCGCCCAGCGTATCGAGTCTGCCCGCTGCTGCGACCTGGCCGGCCAGAGCGTCACGGTCCAGTTTAATTTTGCCTATACTATCTCTGCCGGAGCAACCAGCTTCACAGCTCAGCTTTCTTATCCCACCGTTGTCGATAACTTCGCCAGCAACACGGCGATCGCGTCGGTGGCTTTCACGCCATCGGGCACGGCAGGGACATACACAGCGACTTTCGCGGTTCCCTCTGCCGCGACAACCGGCCTGACGTTCCAGGTCGTCGGGGTTCAAGCAACAGCAACCGGCAACCTCGCGATGGTCATGACGTCGGTGCAGCTGGAGCCGGGGACCGTCGCGACGCCGTTCGAGCGCCTCGACCCTGAGCAGAATCTGCGCCGCTGCCAGCGGTTCTTCCAGGGTAGCGGCAGCCTGCCAATCATGGTTGTCAGCACCAACGGCACATACGGAGGGACCACGCCGGCAATGATGTGGCTTCCGACGACTATGCGCTCAGTGCCAACCGTGCAGAGTCCTACGACTGGATATTCCACCAGCGTTTCAGCGGGTGGAATTATGGTCTGGAACAACACGGCGCTTGCTCTCACCATTGGCACCGCAGGATCATTCAACTGGGGCGGCCTGACGGCCGATTTATAGATCGTGGCAGCCTATATGCTCTTCCCCGCAACGATCGGCCTGCCGTCGTATATTGTGCGGGAGTCTGATGGTGCTTTTATCCCAGTCGATCCTGGCAACGTGGACTATCAGGCCTATCAGGTCTGGCTCGGAGCGCCGAACACGCCAGATGCGCCTCCCGCGCCGGCTGCTGTGGTTCCTGCAAGCGTCACCCGCTGGCAGACGATGCAGCAGATGTTGGCGACCCCCAGCCTGGTCCACGCAGCGCCCGCGACGGTGTTTTCGGATGTCCAGGCCGCGGTGACCGCAACCGGCGGCAGCGTGCTGCTGGCCTGGCAGAATCAGGCCTACGTCTACCGCAACGGCCCTTTCGTGGCCGGCATCGCCACACCGCTCGGGCTGACCCCGGCGATCCTCGACAGCCTGTTTATCGCCGCGGCGCAGCTGCCGCCATGATGCCGCCGTTTGTCGGGTTCTGCCTGCCCAGAAGCCGCTCGAGGTGGCTGTCGCGGTATCTGAGCTATGGCGGCTGGCACTGCGGTCACGACGAGGAGCGGCACTGTCGCAGCCTGGACGATGTCCGCTCCTGGCTGGCGCAACCCTGTACCGGCACGATCGAGACCGCCGGCGCAGCGTTCTGGCGGCTGCTGCAGCAGATGCGGCCGGATGTGCGGGTGGTGGTCGTGCGCCGGCCTGTGCCGGCCGTGGTCGATAGCCTGGAGCGGCTGGGATTCGAGCGTGCCGCCATGCTGCGCCTGATGCGCGCCCAGGACGCCAAACTGGACCAGATCGAGACGCGGATGCCGGGCGTGCTGTCGGTGCCGTTCCCCAGCCTCGACACCGAGGAGGGGTGCGCGCGGGTTTTCCGGCACTGCCTGGGGGAGGATCCGCCGCCCGGCTGGTGGGAGATGCTGGCGCCGCTGAACCTGCAGGACGACATCCCGGCGCTGGTGCGCTACGCGACCGCCTACGCCGCGCAGCTGGAGCGGTTGCGCTCGATCGCTGCGCACAAGAGCCTGCAGGGGATCCGGCGCCAGGCGGTGCTCGACATCGGCGGCGTAGCGATCCGCCAGGAGCCGTTCGATGCCTATCTGGTCGATGGGGCCTGGCTGCGCGGCGACCAGTACGGCGCGGTGGACGAGGCGCCGGAATACCGGCACCAGGTCAACTACGGCCACATGCGGCTGCTCGCCGACGCCGGGGCGCTCATGACCACGATCGCCCGCCGCCAGGGGCGGGTGGTCGGTTGGCTGCTGACGCTGATAAGCCCCTCGCTGGACGATGCCAGGATCACATCGGCCTATCATACGTCGTTCTTTGCCTCCCCGGCCTATCCCGGCCTCGGGTTGCGACTGGCGATAAGCGCCAACGAGGCAGCCGTCGCACGCGGCTGTGGCGAGATCATTGGCCGCGCCGGGCTACGCGGAGACGGGCCCAGGCTGGGCCTGCTCTGGCAGCTGCTGGGCGCCGAGCCGTGCGGGCAACTCTACCGGATGACAACAGGAGCTTAGTATGGGGCTGATTGCAGCAGCGGTGGCCGGATCCGCGGTGATCGGCGCCGGGGCATCGATTTACGGC
>Ga0224532_1000031_pt1 | contig 29707 bp, 32 predicted proteins | sample 714E115metaG_FD_179902 | JGI IMG/M metagenome (GOLD analysis project Ga0224532, IMG submission 179902) | Peat soil microbial communities from Stordalen Mire, Sweden - 717 E1 1-5 | ecosystem: Environmental > Terrestrial > Soil > Wetlands > Peat | place: Sweden: Norrbotten County, Stordalen Mire... | reverse complement strand
GTGTTCAGTAACGCAGGATAGAAGACAAATCAGTAACGGCTGATCTGTGACACTTTTGTTTATTGTTCCATGTGGGGCGGGCGTTGAGCCCGCTTTTTCCTGACTCCTCCTTTCGTAGTTCGAAGCACGGCCTTTAGAAATTCGTTTCCGTCCCAGACCTCGAGCGTCGATTCGGTCACTTTGACATCAACGACTCGACCGGCGCGGTGTTTGCCGGCTGAAAAGGCTTGTCCACTGACCGCGATGATTCCGTTGGATGCAACCGTGCGTGTGACCCACTCGTCGCCAGAGCGACCCAGAACGGATGTCGCGTCCAGGGGCAGGTTGGTGGTGAGGTTCCGTCGACTGAAGCGTTCGAGTGGGGTTGCCATGCCCATCTCTTGGTGGGGCCGGCGCGTGTTGTAGTCGTGCACCCACTCGTCGAGCTGGTCCTGGAGATCCTCGAGCGAGCTGAAGGTGCGTTCGGCGACGAACTCTCGACGAAGTGTGTAGTGCCAGCGCTCAATTTTGCCGGTCGTCGTTGGGCTGCGTGGTTGAGTGAGGATGTGTTTGATCCCATTCTCGCGACAGATCTTGTCAAAGAGCACCTCGGTGTCGTGGTGAGCGAACCGGCCAGTGAAGACCTTGCCGTTGTCCGTGAGGATCTCCTCGGGCACGCCCCAACGGGTGAGGGCCGCCACGAGGTGCTCACAGACCGGACGTGACGTCGCCCTCGCCATCACGCCGTGACAGACCATGAAGCGACTGTGATCGTCGATGCCGGTGAGGATCTTCGCTTCGGTGCCGTCGGTGGTGAAGATCGAGCCCACCACGTCCATTTGCCAGAGCTCCATGGGTCGGCCTCGCTCCCAGCGCTTGTAGGTCTTGAGCACCTTTTGGCGCTCGCCCTTGACGACGAGTCCACTGCGCACCAGGGCGCGGTAGATCGCCATGTGGCTAGGAACGGGATCAAAGCCCTCCTTCTTCAGTTCGAATTGAATGCGCTTGGGCCCCCAAAGGTGGTGACGTCGTCGCATATCGAGCACGCGTACCTCACGCACCCCGTCCATCTGGTGGGGAATGTGACGGGGTCGATGCGACTCGTCGGCGAGCGCCTCGAGGCCGCCCCGTTCGTATTTGGCGAGCCAGCGGTAGACCGTCTGGCGGGTCACGTTGAACTTGGCCGCGACGTCGGTTATGGAGAATCCGTCTCTCATCACCATGGTCACGGCGTCATATCGTTGTTCCATTTTGCTGATGTCCTTTAGCACGGGCCACCTCCTTGACGTCAAGAGTTGACGCCCTGGAGGGGCAAAGTGTCAAGGATCAGCCATTACTCTGTCAACCATCAGGCGTTACTGAGTAACAGAACATCCGTTATCGTTCTGTCCCGGATCAACCGAGACAGAACATGGATTTGGCTGGCGGGGGAGGGCTCGAACCTCCAACCTACGGATTCAAAGTCCGGCGTTCTGCCAATTGAACTACCCGCCACTGCATGTTCCCTAACAATCTTCGCAGATTCTTAGCGAATGACTGGAGAAGGTTAATGACCACCAGCAACACTAGAGCCTGTACCGTTCTCCATAGAAAGCCCTACCGTGTCTAGCGTTCAATCACCCGCCTCCTACATCGCCATCGTCGACGACGATGGGGCCATCCGTACGGCCCTGGGCCGGGCCCTTCGCATGGAGAACTACGACGTCGAACTCTTCGAGGACGGGTTAAGCGCGCTGAAATCCATTCAACTGCGCGCGCCCGACGCGATCGTGCTCGATCTCCAGCTGCCCGATATCGACGGGCTCGAGATTTGTCGACGGATCCGACGCGCCGGTGACGCTACGCCGATCCTCATGCTCACCGCGCGTGACGCGGTGAACGACCGCGTCGAGGGTCTCGACGTGGGCGCGGACGACTATTTGGTCAAACCCTTCGACCTCGCCGAACTACTCGCCCGGCTACGCGCCCTCTTGCGTCGCACCAGCATCGCCGAGGGCGACGAGTCGGTACTTCGATTCGAGGACCTCACCCTTAACCCCCAGACCCGTGAAGTCCAGCGCGGCGCTCGGTTGATCGAACTCACCAAGATCGAGTTCGACCTCTTAGAACTCTTCCTCCAGCATCCACGCCAAGTGCTCACTCGCGACCAGATCCTCGACCTGGTCTGGGGCTACAACTTCGACTCGGGAACGAACTCGCTCGCGGTCTACATTGGCTACCTGCGTCGCAAGTTGGAAGAACACAACGAGGCCCGTCTAATCCAGACCGTTCGTGGGGTTGGCTACGCGCTTCGCACGTCGTGACCTTCCGTAGTCGCGTCATCACCGCCACCGTCGCGGCCGCGGCGCTCGCCGTCGTCCTGGCTTGCTTCGCCTCGTTCCTCACAACCCGCAACGCATTGTTCAACGCCGTGGACCAGTCATTGCTCCAAACGTCCCAGGGTCCTAGCAGCCCCCACGCGGACGAAACGCGCTTCACGGGTTCCTACACCGAACTGGTCCTCGCCAACGGCCAGACCGTTCCCGCGACGGGCGTGCCGATCGACTCGACCATTCGCACCTACGCCAAAGGAAAGAGCGGACATCAGCTACGCACGGTCCAGATCGGCAACCAGTCCTACCGCGAACTGATCGTCGGCTTGCCGGCCGGCTCGGTCGTGAGCTGCACGACCGGATTCTGTCAAATCAACACCACGTCCGCGCAGTTGTTCGTGGTGAACGTGACGGGACAGGAGAACGAACTGCGTAGTCTCGTTCGCACTTTGCTGATCGTGGCGGCCAGTGGCCTCTTGCTCGCCCTCGCCATGGGCTGGTTGCTCGCGCGCGCCGCCCTTCGTCCCCTCGAAGAGGTCACCGACGAGATCGAGACGATCACCGAGACCAACGACATGCGCTACCGACTCGAGGAGGGTGACGCCGACGAACTCGGACGCCTTCGACGCGTGTTCAACCGTCTGCTGAGTTCGGTGGAGAGCAGCCAGACCTTGCAGCGCCAGCTCGTCGTCGACGCTAGCCACGAACTTCGCACGCCACTCACGTCGCTACGCACCAACGCCCAAGTCCTCTCGCGGGCGAACGAACTCAGCCCCGAGGATCTCACCCAACTCACCAATGACATGGTGACCCAGGTCGACGAGCTGGCATCACTCGTCACCGACCTAGGGGAACTGGCGCGCGGCGAGCGCAGCGAGGGAGCCGTCGTGTCACTGCGACTCGACGAGTGCGTCGACGAGTGCGTGGACACGGCCCGAACCTACGCGCGCATCAAGGACATCACCATCGACTCCGAGGTCGAGCCCTCGTTCGTTGATGGACGCCGCGACCGCCTCGTACGCGCCATCTCGAACCTGCTGACGAACGCGGTCAAGTTCACGCCGCGGGGTGGACGAATCATCGTCACCTCGTCTTCGGGAACGGTCACGGTCAGTGACAGCGGCCCGGGCATCAGTAACGAGGACGTTCCCTTCGTCTTTGACCGATTCTGGCGATCCGCTTCTTCGCGCGCGCTTCCCGGCTCTGGCCTCGGGCTCTCCATTGTCGCCCAGGTCGTCGCCGAATTTCATGGAACCGTCAGCGTGGGGCGCGACGCCGAGCTCGGTGGCGCACGCTTTACCATTACGATTCCATCAGGTGACGAGGACGACACCGACTAATCAGTCAACTCTTGACTATTTCTTAACCTCGCATTGCCGAAGGCTTACCTGCCCGTGGCAGGCTTGCTTCGTAGGAACATGATGACTCCCCAACAGCGAACCCCCCACCAGCGAGACCGTCGATTCGCCCGAGTCCGTCGCCTGACCCAGACCATCTTTCTTGGTTCGGGCGTCGTCTCGGGGCTCTTCGTCGCCTACGCCGCGAGTACCGCCAAGCCAGCGGTCGTGGTGACCGTTCCCCCCACGACCACCACGACGGCGCCCGGCGCGACGACCACGACGACGAACCCAACCACGCCCACCAGCGTTCCCACCACCACCACGACGACGTGCTTCAGCACGCCGTCCGGGCACGTCACGTGCAACTAGGCCGCCCATGAACTTCGAGGTCTGGGGCATGAACGGCTCACTCACCACCGAACACGCCGTGCACGAGGTCGTGGCACGCGAGCGACTCTGGCACTGGCTCGACGCCGTGGACACCGCGTGCAATCGTTTCCGCAGTGACACTGAGATAACGCGCTTGAACACGGTGCACGAGGGGCCCGTGATCGTGAGCGAGACCTTTGCCCTGTGCCTCGACGCCGCTCTGGAGAGCGCCGCGGTCACCGAGGGGCTTTGTGACCCGACCGTGCTCGATTCACTCCTCGCCCTCGGCTACGACCGGGATTTTGACGAGTTGGTCGACACCGTCGTGACCGTGCGCGACCACCGGCCGTCGCCGGGCGTCGAGGCGATCTCGTTCGATCGTGGCGAGCGCCGCGTCACGCTGCGCGAGCACTGCACGCTCGACCTCGGAGCGAGCGCCAAGGCGCTCGTCGCAGACCTGGTCGCCGACGAACTCGCGCACCTGGGCGGTGTCGTGGTCGAGATCGGCGGGGACGTGGCCCTTCGCGGCAGCGGACCGAACGGGCCCTGGGTCGTGGGCATCGCCGACCGTCTTCAACTTTTCGGCGACGAACCGCGGGTCAGCCAGCTTGGCGGCGGTATCGCCACCTCCTCGCTGACCGCGCGCACCTGGGAAGGCCGAGGAGCCACGATCAATCACATCATCGACCCGCGCACCGGTTACTGCGCGAGCGGCCCCTACGCGACGGCGACCGTCAGCGCGTCGAGTTGCGTCATCGCCAACGCCTTTTCCACCGCGGCCCTGCTCTGGGGCGAAGAGGCGAGTTACCACATCGCCCAGGCTGGCTGGTCCGCGCGTCTCGTGCGCCACGACGGACGAGTCGACTTCGTGGGCGGTTGGCCCGAGGAGAAGTTGAGCGCATGATCGCACTCACCACGCCCTATCTCTGGTACACGACGAGAGCGACCGGCATCGTGGCGCTGATCCTCTTCACGCTGGTGGTGTCACTCGGTACCCTGGTCGCCAACCGGATAGGCGGCACCATCGTCGGTCGCTTCGAGATCAATGAACTTCATCGTTCGTTATCCATGGTGGCGATCGTGTTCCTCGCGATCCACATCATCACCACGGTGCTCGACAGCTACGTCTCGACGGGCCTCATCTCGGCCGTCATCCCCATGACCTCGGCGTACAAACGTGTCGCCATCACCTTTGGGACCGTGGCTTTCGACCTGATCCTCGCGGTGTGGATCTCGAGCCTCTTAAAGTTACGCGTCGCCAATTCGACGTGGCGATTCATCCACTGGTTCAGTTGGATCGGCTTCAGCACCGCTCTCGTACACGCGTACCTGTCGGGTACCGATTCTCGAACCGGCATCGGTCTCGTCCTCGTGAGCGCGTGCGGAGCCGTCGTCCTGGTCGCCGCCCTCTGGCGCTTCTTTGGACGACCGACGAGGGCCGCGGGTAGGACCGCGCTCTCCCCGCTCGCTCGCGTGAAGGCACCGGCGAACACCCGGCCCGTGTCGAAACCCTTCGCGTCCAGTACCCGTCCTACCAACAAGCGCGGACGATGAGCATGCAAGGCAACACGCTGCCGCGCCTTATGCACGCCGCGGGTACGCGACCACTCACCCTCTCCCAGCACGAGGAGGTCTTCGCCTCCACTCGCAGCGCCCCGTCGCTCCTCGAGGAACTCGACGCCTCGGGTCTCACGGGTCGGGGCGGGGCCGGGTTTCCGACGGCGCGAAAGGTGCGCCTGATTCGTGAGCAGCGCGGCCACAACAAGTTCGTCGTCGTCAACGCCATGGAGGGTGAACCGGCGTCGCACAAGGACCTCACGCTCCTGAGCTCGCACCCGCACCTCGTGCTCGACGGTGCCGAATACCTCGCCTCAATCGTCGGTGCGAAGAACATCGCGGTCTGCGTGGCTCGCGACAACGCGACGGTCGTGAACCACGTCGAGCGGGCCATCCACGAACGCACGCGGCGTAGTCTGCGCGGACCAAAACTCGAACTTCACACGCCGCCGTGGCGCTACGTCGCGGGCGAAGAGTCCGCCCTCGTGCACTGGCTCGACGACAACGAGTCCCTGCCCCAGTTTCGTCCCACGCGTCCTCACATCTTGCGCATCGGCCACGCGCCGGTACTGGTGGACAACGCCGAGACCTGCGCCAACGTGGGTCTAATCGGTCGCTTCGGGGCGAGCTGGTTTCGTGGCGTGGGGACCGCCGACAGTCCCGGCAGCACGCTGGTCTCGGTGACCGGAGCGGTTGATCACCCGACGGTGCTCGAGGTGGCGCTCGGCACCCCGATTCGCACCATCCTCGAATCCGCTCGCGCTGACACCAACCCCCAGGCGCTGCTGCTCGGTGGCTACGGCGGCTCCTGGCTCGACGGAAAACACGTGGACCTGGCGTACTGCAACGAGGCGCTCGCCACCGCGGGCGTGTCCACGGGCGCCGGGGTCATCGTGGTCCTGCCCCGCGGCGCGTGCGGCATCGTCGAGACGCTTCGCGTGGTGCGCTGGATGGCCAACGAGAGCGCTCGTCAGTGCGGTCCGTGCGCGTTCGGACTTCCCGCGATCGCCGAGGACTTGAACCACCTTGCGCACCCCACGCGTGACCCGATGAGCGCCTACAAGCGACTCGAGGAGCGACTGGGCGAGATCGACGGTCACGGCGCCTGTCGCCACCCCGACGGCGTCGTGCGCTTCGTACGTTCGGCCCTCACCACGTTCGACCAGGACTTCAGCCACCACGCCAGCGGTTCGGCCTGTGGCGGATCTCGCGCGACGGTGCACTACGCGAGCGTGCCCCACCTCGAGCGCGAGGAGGAACTCGTATGGGAGTGAGACGTCGCGCGGGGCTCTTCATCCTCCAGGTCAATCCCATCTTGTGTGACGGCTTTGGTCACTGCGGGGAACTCGCTCCCGAACTGGTCAAGATGGACGAATGGGGTTATCCGATCATCAACCCCGAGCCCGTTCCCTTTGCCAATAGCGGGGCCTACGAGTCGGCACGCTACGCCGAACGAGGTTGCCCACGACAAGCCATGCGCATTCGTCGACTGAGCGACAAGTAACCGTTCAACCAGCGCCCTTTTTCGGATCGGCCGTTTATCGAGTAGTGTTCTACGAGCCATGGGATCACTAATCAAGAAGCGCCGCAAGCGCATGCGCAAGAAGAAGCACAAGAAGATGCTGAAGCGAACCCGCTTCCAGCGTCGCGCCGCCGGTAAATAGTCCTCTTCGACGCCTAGGCGGGCGTCGTGATGCTGTGGCGAAATCGCACTGTGCCTTCGGGACCCGCCACGTCCCAGGTAGTCGCTGGCCCCTCTAGGTGACCAGCGAGGAACATCGTCGAACCCGAGCCCGCCAACTGGACCTCGCCGTAGTTGGCCCGTAGCCAAGCCAACGTGCTCGCGAGTCTCGGTTCGACCAGGCACGCCGCCCCTTCGAGATAGTTGGTCCCGTGCGTACCCGTGCCCTTTGACTCGAGTTCGTCAAAGGCTCGATAGCAATCACGGGTGCTCACCGAGAAGTCCGGCATCATCAAAGTCACCTCGCGCGCCTCGAAACCGAGGGGTGTCACCCGCTCGCCGGTCCCTTCGACCAGGGCGCGACCCCCGTGCTGGCAGAACGGCACGTCGCCCCCGAGACCCGCGGCAACTTCGTCACTCACCGGGCCGAAGAACCGCAGGATCGCCGCCGCGTCCGCACTGCCGCCGCCCAGCCCACCGCCGACGGGTATGTGCTTCTCGATCACCACGCCCGCCCGACGACCGACCAGTCCCAGCGCACGGGCCACGAGATTGGTGTCGTCCAGTGGCACTGGTGCCGCGTGGGCGAGGGTGAGGTACTCCCCGTCGAGGTCGACCAGCAAGCGATCGGCGAGGTCCAGGGTCGTCATCTCACTGCGCAACTCGTGCAGACCATCCTCGCGAACCCCGGTGATCTCGAGGTACCAGGTCAGCTTCGCGGGCGCGACGAGCTCGATCATCGACTCGCCGCCAGCTGTGCGAACTCCTCGAGCGTCAGCTCTTCGGGTCGGCGCGTCGAGTCGACGCCCGCACGCTCGAACACACCCTCACTCGCCCACCCCGCGAGGGACCGACGAAGCATCTTGCGACGCTGCGCGAAAGAAGTCCGGATCACTTCAAACAGTGCCGCCTCGCTGACCACCTCGGGGTCCACGCGAACAGAAGGGCGACGAACGATCGACACGAGCGCGGAGTCGACGTTGGGCTTGGGAAAGAAGACGTTCGGTCCCACCTTGCCGACTATCTTCGCGTCGGCGAAGTACTGCACCCGAAGCGACGCCGCGCCGTAGGCCTCGTCGCGGGCGTTGGCGGCGAAGCGTTCGCCCACCTCCTTTTGGACCATGACGAGCATGCGGGTGATGAGCGGCTGGGACTCGAGCAGGTGCAGAACCAAGGGTGTGGCGACGTTGTAGGGCAGGTTCGCCACTACGACCGCCGGGCGACCGTCGAGGATGGCCTCGTAATCCGCCTCGAGGGCGTTGGCCTGATAGACCTCGACGCCCGCGGGTTCGACCACCGAACGCAACGGCTCAAGGAGATACCGGTCGATCTCCATGGCCTTGACGCTCGCCCCGGTCTCGACGAGCGCAAGTGTCAGCGAGCCCAAACCCGCGCCGATCTCGAGCACGAGGTCACCGGCGTGCACGTCAGCGAGTCGCGCAATGCGCCGCACCGTATTGGGATCGACCACGAAGTTCTGGCCGAGGGCTCGCGAAGGCCGAAGTCCGTGGGTTTCGAGCAGGGCAGTCAGCTCGGTGCGGGTATGGGTCACCACGAAACTTTGACACGGATAACGCCACGAGCAAGAGGTTCGAGCTGGGCGAACTGGGTCTCAGAGAGGTCCACCACGTGATCGCCGCGAGAGGCCTCGTGGTCGGTCACCAGGCAGACAATCGCCCGTCCGGTCGCAAGGTCGCGCACCACGAGGCGCGTGCCGAGGGGCAGGTACCACGTCGCGCACTGTCCGGGGATGTACGAGTACCAGGTCGCGATCCCGATGCGGAAGTCGTTTGACCTCGTGGGCTTCTTCAAGGTGGTCGTGGTGGTCGGTGGTTTCGTGGTGGTCGTCGTGGGCAGGGTCGTGGTGGTCGTGGTGGTGGTTTCACCGGGGAAGGTCGTGGTCGTGGTATCACCGGGGTAGGTCGTCGTCGTGGTCGAGGACGTCGTGGTGGTCGTGGTGGTCGTGGTGGTGGTGGTGGTGGTGACCCTCAAGGTCACGACGGCGTGCCAGGCCACCAACGTGCCGGGCGCGGGCGAGACGCCGAGCACCTTGTTCCAGGTGTTGTTGGCGGCCCCCGGACCTTGGGCGTTAAAGGAGATTTGTGCCGCGTTGAAAGCGGCGATCGCCTCGGCGCGTGTGTCGCCCACCACGTGAGGCACCGCGACCTTCGGGTGGGGCACCGCGCGCGAGACCGTCAGGTGCATGAACGAATGCCACTTGATCAAGGTGTCCGCAAAAGGGGTCTGACCCACGACCGACTTCCAGGTGCCATTGGACGCCCCGGGACCGGACGTCGTGAAGAACAACTGGTAGGCCTTCATGATCGAATACACCTGCGCGCGTGACTTGCCGATCAGGTTCGGCGCGGGCAGGGGCTCGTGCACCACTCCCACGGTGACCGTGAGCGACACCGTCGAGCGAAAAGGCACGAGCGTGCCCGCAGCCGGGTACTGGGCAATGACTCGGACCCACGAACCGTTATTGCTGCCCGAGCCGCGGGTCGTGAAGAAGAGCTGGTCGGCCGCCATGATGGCGAAAGTCTCGGCCCTCGTCTTGCCGACGACGTCGGGCATGTGGACCGGGGCGTGGACCCCCGCGGCCCCGGACGAGGGTGCGAACGCCACCAGCGAGCCCATCACGAGCATGGCTGTGGCACAAAGGGACAGCGGGCGCCGAAGCGCGCGCCGCGTTGTTGCCCTCAGATCTCCACCCTCCACCAGATCAACCGGTCGAATCCGACTTCTCGTCCTTCAACGCTACAAGGTCCGACGACTCGGCGACTCGGCGCTCGAGCGCCCAAAAAGCCACGTCAATAGCGATTTATCGAGCTGGTAATGAAAAAAGTCGGGCCGTATTCGCGGCCGTGGCGTCACGGAGCACCTCGGGATCGATGCCGCGCAGTTCGGCGAGGAACTCGCCCACCACTCGCACGTAGGCGGGCTCGTTGCCCTGGCCGCGGTGGGGCACGGGGGCGAGAAAGGGGCTGTCGGTCTCGACGTGCAGACGCTCGAGGGGTACCAGCCTCGCCGCCTCGCGCACCGAGTCGGCGTTCTTGAAGGTCACGATTCCCGAGATCGAGATATCACAGCCCAGCGCGAGACACCCTTCGGCGTCAGCGGCGTCGCCGGTGAAACAGTGGATCACCGTGCGCGCCGGTACGCCTTCACTGGCGAGGATGGCGAAGAGGTCGTCGAATGCCTCGCGCGCGTGGATGACCAGGGCAAGATCGAGCTCGTGCGCGAGACCGATTTGAGCGGCGAAGACGTCGCGCTGCTCGGAACGCCCTGAATGCTCGTAGTAGTAATCGAGACCGCACTCACCAATGCCCACTAACTTCGGGTGGCCCGTGCGGGCGAGTTCGGCAATGGGATCAAGTCCGTCGTTCGCGGCGTGGGGATGCAGTCCCACCGTCGCGAAGATCTCTACGGGGCTCGCCAGCGCCGTCATCGCCAGCGCTTCGCGCGACGTCTCTTCGCCGGTGCCGATGACCACGACGCGGTCCACGCCCGCCGCGAAGGCGCGCTCTAAGGTCGCCGCCGCCAGCGCCGCGTGATCGCCGTCACTGAGGAACTGGTCTTGCAGGTGACAGTGAGCGTCAGTCCAGTTGGTCATCCGTCGCTCTTGATCCGAGGAAAGAGTGGCGCACCCTTCACGATCGTTCCCTCGCAGCGATACTGACCCCATACCGCCGCCGAATCGAGCACGGTTTGCGTGGGCGTGCCCGCGAGCCCGATGCGACGCCATATCTCCTCGCAGATCCCGGGCATCGCCGGCGACGCCAGAATCGCGACGAGGCGGATCGCCTCGAGAGCGTCGCCCATCACGTCGTTCAAGGCGTCGCCCGCTTCCATCTTCCAGGGCGCGTGTTGTTCCAAGTAGGCGTTGGTCGCGCCGATGAGTGACCAGGTCGCCTCGAGCGCGCTCTGGGGATTGAACTTCCCCCAACCCGCGAGATTGCCCTCGAGCGCGGCGTCGGCGTGCGCGCGCAGACTGCTGTTCGACCTCGGCGACGGCCCGCGACCCGCACACTTGGCCGCCACGACCGTGCAGACCCTCGAGACGAGGTTGCCGAGGTTGTTGGCGAGGTCGGTGTTGTAGCGGTGAGTGACGCCCTCGAGCGAGAACTCGCCGTCGTTGCCGAGCGACGTCTCACGCAACAGGTAGTAACGCACGGGGTCGACGCCGTATTCATTGGTAAGTTCGATCGGCGCGATGTCGGTCAACTTCACGCCGCCTTCGGCCGCCATGGTCTTGGAGAGTTTCTGTCCGCCGATGAGGAGCCAGCCGTGCACGTGCACGTGCGAGGGGGGTTCGAGGCCGGCGGCCATGCACATCGCCGGCCACCATACGCAGTGGAAACGGATGATCTCCTTGCCGATGAGGTGGTTCGAGTACGGCCACCACGTAGCTACCTCCGCCTCGTCGCGGCCGTAGCCAATAGCGGTCAGGTAGTTGATCAACGCGTCGTACCAGACGTAAAAGACGTGCTCCTCATCCCAGGGCACCTTCACGCCCCACGAGATCGAGGTGCGCGTGATCGAGATGTCGCGCAGTCCACCCTTGATGAAGGAGTAGGCCTCGTTGCGTTTGGTCTCGGGCGTCACGAACTCGGGGTGCTCGTCGTAGTACGCCAGGAGACGGTCTTGGAACGCACTCAGCTTGAAGAACCAGTTTTCCTCTTGCATCTCGGTCAGCACACGCCCGTGTATGGGACACTTGCCCTCGATGCTCGCTTCGAGCGTGTAGTAGTCCTCACAGCTCACGCAGTAGAGACCCTGGTACGTGTCCTTGAAGATGTAGCCGTTTTCGTAGATCGCCCCGAGGAACTTCTGCACGCTCTCGTGGTGACGTGGCTCGGTCGTGCGAATGAAATCGTCGTAGCTGATGTTGAGCGCGTCCCACGCCTCAAGAAAGCGACGCGACGTCTGGTCGGTCCATTCCTGGGGATCGTGTCCATTCTTGTGCGCCGCCTCAAAGACCTTCTGCCCGTGCTCGTCGGTGCCGGTGAGGAATTTCGTCTCGTCACCCAACAAGCGGTGCCAACGCGCCAGGGCATCGGCGTTCACCGTGGTGTAGGCGCTCCCTACGTGGGGAGCGTCGTTCGTGTAATAAATCGGGGTGGTGACGTAGAAGCGACCCATCTACCAAGGGTACTAATTAGTTAGGTCTGCTCGGCTCGCAGTTCCAGTGCGATGCGGTAGGCCTCTCGACGTGACGATCCGAGTTCGTCGGTCACGCTTGATACCGCATCACGCACGCTCGCCCCGTTGGCCAACTGGTCGGCGATCGCACCACGCAGCGTTGTCTCGTCGATCTCGAGCACCGGTTCGGCGCCCTCGAGCACCACCACGATCTCGCCCACGACCTCGCGCGATGAGAACGTCTGCGCCAGTTCTTCCAGCGTGCCGCGCACGATCTCCTCGTGCAACTTGGTCATCTCGCGCGCCACGACCGCCCTTCGCCCCGCGAAGTGCTCGGCCAACTCTCCCAAGGTCCGGGCGAGTCGTTGGGGTGATTCATAGAACACGATCGTGCGCGGCTCACTGGCCCATTGGGCGTAGCTCTGCTCACGGTCGCCGTGCTTACGCGCGACGAAGCCCTCCATGACGAAGCGATCGGTATCGAGACCGCTCACGCTCAGCGCGGCGATGACCGCCGAGGGCCCGGGGGCCGTGGTCACCACGAGGCCGGCTCGCGCCACCGCGGCGACCACCCGGCTGCCGGGATCGCTGATCCCCGGGGTACCGGCGTCACTGATCAACACCACGGTCTGACCGGCGAGGACGCGCGTGATGATCGCCTCGCACTGGGACGCCTCGTTGTGCTCGTGCAGCGACTGCAGACGCGAGCGGACCGCGATGGCGTGGGCACTGAAGAGCTTGTTCGAGTGGCGGGTGTCCTCGCAGTAGATCACGTCGGCGCTCTCGAGCAATTCGAGGGCCCGGCGCGAGATGTCGCCCAGGTTGCCCAGGGGCGTTGCCACCACGACCAACTTTCCAGGTCCCCCGCCACCAGCCAGTACCTGCACGATCGTCCCCGTTTCGCTAAGCCAGTCGCTCACCTACTAATATTGAAACCTATGTCGAAGCGGACCAATAAGCGCAAACTACGCGCAAAGAAGAAGGCCAACCACGGCAAGAAGCCGAACTGCGGTCGCGGCTGAGGCCGCTTACAGTTCGCCGTCCCACGCACATCCACGTTCCCTCAGCCTCTCGGCGAGCAACGTGGGCGTGTCACTGACGATTCCGTCCACACCGAGGTCGAGCAATCGGTCCATCTCAAGAACGTCGTTGATGGTCCAGACGTGCACCGCGACGTCGTGGCGATGTGCCTCGGTGACGAACCTCTCGTCCACCACGGTCACGTCGCCGTAGGTCGCGGGTACCTGCAAGGCCACGGCGGGCGGCACCACCACCTCGCCGTGTGCGTGGATTGAGAAATAGAACGCCGCCGTCTCGTCGGTCGCGGCCGACGTCGCGACCCCTGGCGCGACGCGGCGAAAGGCGCCGATGGCGTCATCGCTGAACGAGGCCACAATGACCGACTCGGTCCGTTCGAGGCGGCGTAGTTCGTCGTAGAGGAGTTGTTCGTACGGTTCGACTTCGGGCGACGTTCGCTTGATGTCCAGGTTGAGCAGCACACCGGGAAAAGCCCGCGCCACCTCTTCGAGAGTCGCCACGCCAAAAGCGCGCTCGGCGGGTGCCTTTGCGCGGTGCACGTACGCACCGTCCTCGCGTCCCGGGCTCACCGCCTCACCGGCGATCCACCAATAGGCGTTATCCATGTCGGCCAGTTCGGCCAGGGTGAGCGAGGCGATCTCGCCCCGGTGGTTCGTCGTGCGGTCGACGGACTCGTCGTGACAGACCACGATGGCTCGGTCCTTGGTCGCGTGCACGTCAAGTTCGACCCCGGTGGCGCCGTGGGCGAGAGCCTGGCCAATCGCGAACAGTGTGGACGAAGGTCCCTCGAAGGCCCCGCCTTGGTGGGCGTAGGCAATGACCCGCCGCGCCGTCCACGCACTCACGCGCGGGGAATGCCTTGTGGGTACAACTTCACTCGCATGCGGTGCTCCATGTAGAACGCCAAACCCGGCACGAACCCCGCGAGCATCATGAGGATGACGTAGCCCAGATGCAAGCGGGCCTTCAGCGCTAATTGAAAGGACATCACGAGATAGATCGGATAGAGGACGACCCCGTGACCGATGCCCAGGATTTCACGAAAGATGCGAATGTCCTGCCAAAACGTGTGGGCCACCGCTTGGAGTGAAAGGGTCACGAAGAGAATCAGCAGCGTCGTACCGGTGATGAAGGACATAATGCGGTAACGCTCAAACGCCTTGAGCACTAGTGACCCCAGAGTTTCTTCTTGGGCTCGGTGGCGAGTTCGGCCAGATGGTCGTTGTAGGCGGCGAGCGTCGGATCCTCGGGCTCTTCGACCTTGGCGCGCGCGGCCCGGGCTTCGGCACGCATCTGCTCTTCATACTCGCGGCGCGCGGCTTCCTGGTTCGCGGTGACCTTTTCCATGTTGAGCATCGCGTACCAACCGAGCACACCCAAGACCGCGAAGCACGGCCACTCGATGGCGTACATGTAGCTCAGCGAATTACCTTGGACGGCACGACTGACCTGCCACCACGCGGCGACCGCGCACATCGTCACCCACAAGAGCAGACAGATATGCAGCACAATCGCTCGGCGAGAGAGATACTTCGACTTCACGACCCCATCCTACCGATACTGAGAAAACTTTCATCTAGGCCTAGAATCGCTGAATGCCTTCGATGTTGATGCAGCCGTTCTCCTGGCACCACCTCGACCAATGGCACCTTGGTGCAGTGGGAATCATCGTGCTGGTGGTCGCGGGCGCGACGTATTACCTTGCGGCCAAGAGAGTCCCGACCTGGCCCCGGTCGCGGGCCGTCTGGTTCTACGTGGGACTCCTCATCACGTTCCTCGCGACCCAATCGGTGCTCGGGGTCTACGACATGGAGTACTTCAGTGCCCACATGATCCAGCACCTCGCGCTCATCATGGTCGCCGCTCCCGTCTTCGCGCTTTCGGCGCCGCTCGACCTCGCCTACCAGGCCGGTGGGGCCCGCCTGCGCGAAGCCCTCGACGGGCGGGTCATGAAGGTGATCACCCACCCGCTTTTCGGTTTCGCTGCCTATTTCGCGTTCATTCCGGTCACGCACCTGACCAATCTCATGAACCTGATGATGGAACACGCCTGGGTCCACCACCTCGAACAAATCGGCTTCTTGGTGGTTGGCTACCTCTTCTTTCGCGTGGCCTTTGGTCTCGAGCGCGGGCTCACCATCCACCCTGGACTTCGTCTGGTCTACGTGATGGCCGCGGTGCCGGTTGACACCTTCACGGGACTCGCGCTCGTGATGTCCTCGCGACTTCCCTTCTCGAGCTACGCGATGATGGCCCCGATGGGTTCGAGCAGGTCGTGGATACTCTCCAACGTCCACTTGGGTGGCGCAATCATGTGGATCGGCGGTGACGCGTTGATGTTGCTTGCGTGCATCCCTATTGCCGTCGCGTGGGTGAAGTGGGAGACCCTGCGCACGCGCGAACTCGACGCCCAGCTCGACGCTCAGGGCCTGTAGCGGTGGATCGGACTAGAGCAGACCCGCTTCGAGGGCCAGTTCCTCGAGGTCGCCCTCGGGCCGGGCTCCGAGGTGCGTGATGATCTCACCCGCGCACAGTGAGCCGAGCTCGGCCGCTTCGACCGGGTCCGCCCCCAGGGCCAAGCCGTAGAGGAAACCACTGGCGAACATGTCGCCCGCGCCGTTCTGGTCCACGACGTGCTCGACCTCGTGGGCGGGCACGCGAACGACTCCGGTCATGGTCGCCACGTCGGCTCCCTGGGCGCCGCGCGTAATCGCTGCCAGGACACCTATCTCCTCGAGGGCCTCAAAGGCCTGGCCGAGGGTCGGGACCTGGAAGAGAGCCAGGATCTCGGTCTCATTGGCGAGCAGCACGTCCACGTCGCTCGTCACCAGGTCGAGGAAGTCGCGACGGTGCCGGTCCACGCAGAACATGTCCGACAGCGAGAGGGCGACCATCGAATCGTGCTCGTGGGCGAAGTTGACGACCTTGCGAATCGCCTCCTTCGCGGGCGGCAGATCGAACAGGTAGCCCTCGACGTAGGTGATCTCGCTGCGCGCCACCAACTTCTCCTTGATGTCCTCGACGCGCAGTTGGTTGGACGCGCCCAGGTAGGTCGCCATCGTGCGCTGCGCGTCGTCGGTGATGAAGACGTGGCAACGTCCCGTCGCCCCTTCGTCGCGTCGCGCGATCGCGAGGTCCAGTTCCACGCCGAGCGACGTCAGGTCGTGGGTGAAGCGTTCGCCGAACTCGTCGTTCGCGACCTTGCCGATGTACCCACAGGTCCCCCCGAGCGCCGCGATGCCCGCGATGGAGTTGGCGACCGAGCCCCCCGACATCTGGATCGTCGGGCCCATGGCCTCGTAAAAGCGGTTGAGTTGGTCCTCGCCAATGAGGGTCATGGACGCCTTGACGAGCCCCAGTTCGCGGTACACCTCACGCGAATCGCGGGTGATGATGTCGAGCATCGCGTTGCCGATGCCGGTGACGGCGAGCCGATTCGGGCCGGGCTTTACGCGCAGGGAAACCGGAGTAGGGGGAAATGCCACTTAGCGAGCGTAATCAATTTCCACCTAAGGTTGCGACCTATGAGCGCTACTCCAAACCCCTACCGCCTTGATCGCAACGTCGTTCCGAACGCCTACCGGATCTTCCTCACGCCCGACCTCGACGCGGCCACGTTCGCCGGGCGCGTCGAGATCGACGTCGACGTCGTCCAGTCCGCGTCCTCGTTCACGCTTCACGCCATCGAACTCGCCCTCGGGGCGGCCTCGCTGAGTAGCGGCGGGACGACGTTTCGCTCACTCGAGCCCGTCCTGGACGCCCAGTACGAGACCGCGACCTTTGGCTTTGATCAGTCCCTGCCCGCCGGACGAGCGACCATCGAGATCGCCTTCACGGGTGTGTTGAACGATCAGTTGCACGGTTTCTACCTCTCGACCTTCACCGACACCCAAGGTGTCGCCCACGCCATCGCCACCACGCAATTCGAGCACTCCGACGCGCGCCGGGCGTTCCCGTGCTGGGACGAGCCCTCCTTCAAGGCCACCTATCAGGTCAATCTCACCGTGCCGAGTGAACTCGCCACCTACTCGAACTCACCCGAGATCGCCAACACCGACCTCGGCAATGGCCAGCGCACCGTGAGTTACGCGCCGACCATGAAGATGTCCACCTACCTGGTCGCCTTCATCGTGGGACCCTTTGAGCAGACCGCGGCGTTGGACGTAAACGGCACACCGCTGCGCATTGTCTATCCCATTGGCAAGGGCCACCTCACGGACCTCGCGCTCGAGGCGGGCGCGTTCTCGCTGCGGTTCTTCTCCGAATACTTCGCCATCCCCTATCCCGGCGACAAGCTCGACATGATCGCGATCCCCGACTTCGCCTTTGGCGCGATGGAGAACCTCGGATGCATCACGTATCGCGAGACCGCCCTGCTGGTCGACCCGGCCGGTGCGTCACTCGCCGAGATGCAACGCGTCGCCGAGGTCGTCGCCCACGAGATCGCCCACATGTGGTTCGGCGACCTGGTGACGATGGAGTGGTGGGAGGGGATCTGGCTCAACGAGGCCTTCGCCACCTTCATGCAGGTCCTCTGTACCAACGCCTTTCGCCCGCAGTGGAAGATGTGGGTGAGTTTCGGGGTGGACCGCGACGCGGCCCTGCAGATCGACGGACTGCACTCCACTCGTCCCATTGAGTACGAGGTCATCTCACCCGACGACACGCGCGGCATGTTCGACATCCTCACCTACGAAAAGGGCGGCTCGGTGTTGCGCATGCTCGAGCAGTACCTGGGTGAAGAGACGTTCCGCGACGGAATCCGCAACTACCTGGTCAAGCACAGCTACGCCAACACCGTGACGACCGACCTGTGGGACGCGCTCGAAGAGACGTCCGGTCAACCCGTGCGCGCGATGATGAACACCTGGATACTCCAGGGTGGCCACCCTCTCGTGACCCTGGAGAACGGCACGCTCAGCCAACAGCCCTTCGCCTACGGTGAGCCACGCGGTGAGAGCGCCATTGGCTCAACGTGGCTGGTGCCGGTGCTCACGCGGTCGCTCAAGGGCGGACCCACCAGTCGCCACCTGCTCGAGGACACGCCACAAACGGTCAGTGACGAGCTACCGGTCGTACTGAACGCTGGCGGCTCAGGCGTGTACCGCTCGCGCTACGGGAAGCGAGAACTCGACGCACTCGCGAACCACGTAGGTGAACTCGAGGAGCTCGAACGGGCCACGCTGCTCGCGGACAGCTGGGCCTCGCTGCTCGCCGGCCAGATCAGCTGGGACGCCTTTGTCGCGAGCGCCCGAGGCCTCGGTGACCAGGACGAACCCAACCCCTGGGGCACGGTCGCCGGCGCGGTGGACTACGCCAAGCGCGCGCTCAACCCCGAACAACTACCCAAACTCAGTGCGCTCGTGCGCGAGCTCTTCGGTCCCCAGTTCGCCCGCCTCGGTTGGAACCCCGCACCAGGCGAGAGCGACCTCACCCCGCAGCTGCGCGCCATCGTGCTCGGCGCCTTGGGCACCGTAGGCGGTGACGAGAGCATCCGCGTCGAAGCGGCTCGACGCTTTGACGCGAACGACCTGGACGGAGACCTCGCGCGCACGATCCTTCGCATCGTCGCCGACCAGAATCGACCCGGCGACTACGACACCTTCCTCAAGCGCTACAAGCTGGCAACAACGCCCCAAGAGGAGCAGCGCTACCTCTGGGGTCTGGCCGACTTCGCCGACGAGACCCTCGCCTTCAACGCCGCCGAACGGTGCTACCGCGAGTTCCGCAACCAGGACGGGGCCATTGTCCTGGGCATCCTCTCGCGCAATCCCACGACGGGTCCCTCGGTCTGGCGTTTCTTCACGAGCCGCTGGGAAGAGACGATCGAGAAGTTCCCCGCCAACACCTTGTCGCGCCTCGCCCTCGGCATTCCCCTGTTCATCAAGGATCCGATCTTCGCCGAACACGTCGCGACCTTTCACGAGAGCCACCCGCTCGCTGGTGAGCAACGCACCGTCGAACAGGCGATCGAGCGGATGCGGGTGGGGCTCACCTTCGCCTCCACACTGCGCGCCCAGTTCTAGCCACCATGAACGTCGGGGCGTTCCTGGGCATTTTCGCCCTGATGTTCCTGCTCGAACTTCCCGACAAGACCATGATCGCGATGATCGTGATGAGCACGCGTGCGCGTCCCAGCTCGATCGTGCTCGGCGCCTCGGCAGCGTTCATCGTCCAGACCGCGATCGCGGTCAGTGCCGGCGGGCTGATCTCACTCCTGCCCGTGCACGTGAAGGACGCCATTGTCGCCGTGCTCTTCCTCGGCGGCGCGGGCTACTTGCTGTTCGTCAAGGAACGCAGCGTCAGCGAGGAGGGCGAGCGCGCAGCGATGTCCGAATACGCTTCAACGCGCCTGCGGGAGATGCTCACCGCCTTTGGCGTCATCTTCATCGGTGAGTTCGGCGACCTGACCCAGATCCAGGCAGTGAACTTCTCGGCCAAGACCCACCAACCCTTTGAGGTCTTCTTCGCCGCTACCGCGGCGCTCGTGTGCGTGACGTTCGTCGCCGCCTACGGGGGCCAGCTGCTCCAGCGCGTGGTGCCGATCGCCAAGATCCGCGTGGTCGGTGGACTCGTCTTCCTGGGCCTGGGCGTCTACACCATTGTCCAACTGGCGACCTCGTGAGACGCGACGACCTGCTCGCCTTCGCCGAGACCGTCAAGGGCTTCATGCCCCGCGACGAAGGCCTCGCGCTCTACCGAGCCGCACTCGAGCACTCCTCACCAGCCAGTGCCACCTGGCTCGAGGTGGGCGCCTGGTGCGGCAAGTCCGCCGTCTACTTGGGCTGTGCCGCCCAAGAGCGCGGCGCGGTGCTCTACTCCCTTGACCACCATCACGGCAGTGAGGAGAATCAGGAAGGTTGGGAGCACTTCGACGAGACGCTTGTCGATGCGCACGACGGTCGGCTCAACACCCTTCCCACTTGGCAACGCACGATCGCCGAGGCCCAACTCGAGGACACCGTCATCGGGCTCGTAGGGGCCTCGAGCATCGTGGCCGCGCACTTCGATCAGCCCCTTGACGTGCTCTTCATCGACGGTGGGCACGGACATGACGTCGCGTGGGCCGACTACGAAGCCTGGACCCCCAAGGTCGTGGTGGGTGGACTACTCATGATCCACGACGTCTTCGAAGACCCGAAGGAGGGCGGGCGACCACCCTATGAGATCTACTTCGCCGCGCTCTCGAGCGGTCGGTTCGAGGAGACCTCGCGCGAGGGCTCCCTGCGAATCCTGGCGCGCGTCTAGCCAGTCGCGAGCGGACAGCCCGGCTCGCGCAGGTCCATCCACGAACCGAGCTCACCGTGACGAAAGATACCCGACGCGCGAGACGACGAACTCAGCGCGTCGGCCGCGAGGATGATCGCCGCCGCGGTGTACGACGTGGTCTCTTCGTGCGGGAAGGTCACCGCGTCGGGGTACGCGAGGCCCGTCCAGTAGGCGCCGTCCTCGCGGCGGTGCCGGCGCGTGTAACTGAACAGGTCGAGCGCCTGGCTCGTGAGACCCAGGGCGTCCAGGGCAAGCACGCACTCCGCGGTCTCGGCGGCGGTGACCCAGTCGTTGGTCGATACGCATCGAACGCCGTAACCGTCCATCACGTGACGTTCCCATCCGTCAGCCAGGCGCTTCTCGCCCGCCTCGCCCTGCAGGGCGCCGCTGAAGATCGGGTAGTACCAGTCCATCGCAAACTCGTTCTTGGGCGCGAAGGCCCCCGGGTGGTGCGCGACCGCGTGGCCGAGTCGGCCCGCGCACAACTCCCAGGTCGGTTTTTGGATGTCGAGGCGTTCGCCGAGCGCGACGCCGCATCGCAGAGAGTGAAAGATCGACGACGAGCCCGTGAGCAGCGCGTAGGACTCGGGACGTCCCACCGAGTCAAGCGACCATCGGATCGTGCCGTCCTCGAGCTGCCAGCGCAACACGAAGTCCAGGGCCCGCTCGACGAACGGCCACATCTCGCGCGCGAAGTCAAGGTCGTCGGTCGCGAGCAGGTAGTGGTAGACGCCGGCCGCGACGTAGGCGCACACGTTGGTGTCCAGACGCGAGTCCTTCACCGCGCCCGCTACGTAGTAGTTGAACCAGCTCCCGTCACCCAGTTGGGTGCTGGCGAGCCAGCGGTAGGCCGCGCGAGCCTCGTCGAGGTGACCCGTCACCGACAGCGCCATGGCGGCCTCGACGTGGTTCCACGGGTCGCAGTGCCCGCCCTCGAACCACGGGATCGCCCCGCTCGCGAGTTGGAGACGTGCGACGTGTTGAGCGCTGACGAGCAACTCCTCAGCGCTCAAGAGTCCAGGTACCTCGGGCAGCGACGTCGTCGTGGTCACGGCTTTACCACGTAGACAATGATCGACTTGCCGATGAGTGGCGCCAGGACCGCTTCGGCGAGGCGCGTCAGGCGCGGAGCCTTCACGATGTCCCACACCAGCAGGCGGTGGTAGTTCTTCACCCACCAGTTGTCCTCATTGGTGGTGCCGACGAGGCACTTGAGCCACCAGTAGGGACTGTGCAGGCCGTGCGCGTAGTGGTGTCCCGTGACCCGAAGACCCACCGACGAGAGACGTTGCTCGAGGACCGAGCGACGATAGATGCGGATGTGCCCGCCGGGCACGTTGTGGTACTCGTCCGAGAGCGCCCAGTTGATCAGCTCGGGCAAGAAGCGCGGCACGGTCACGGCCATGGTGCCGCCGGGCCGCAATACGCGCTCGAACTCACTCATGGCCCCGAGGTCGCCGGGGATGTGCTCGAGGACCTCCGAGCAGATGACCCGGTCAAAGCTCGCGTCGGGAAAGGGCAGGTGCAACGCGTCACCCTGCACGCACGCCGTGTGCAAGTCCGAGGCGCGAAGCTCGCCCGCCTCGACCATGGCGGCGAAGGTCGCCGCGACGCCCTCGACCTCGTCACGCCCGGCGTCCAGGGCCACCACGTGGGCCCCGCGCCGAGCCGCTTCGAAGGCGTGTCGGCCGAATCCACAGCCCAGGTCGAGCACGGTGTCGCCGTTTCGCAGGCCCAACTGTTCGTAGTTCGCCGTCAACATCAGTCGAAGTCCATCGCCTCGGGCAGCGGCTGGTCGTGAAGGATCGCCTCGTAACAGGCGGCGGTGCCACGCGCGGTCACCTGCCAGGTGAAGCGCTCCATCACGCGCTGGCGGCCGTTGTCGCCCAGGCGTTGGCGAAGCGCCGGATCGTCGAGCAACGAGCGGATCGCCTCGACGAGGGCCTCGGGATTGTTGGGTTCGACGAGCAGTCCGGTCTCGCCGCTCACCCCCACGACTTCGGGCAGGGCGCCGCCGGTCGTGGCGACGACGGGCACCGCACAACTCATCGCCTCGATGGCGGGTAGCGAGAAGCCCTCGTAGAGACTCGGCACGATGGCGACCTCGGCCTCGCCATAGAGTCGCGCGAGTTCGTCGTCGGAGACACCGGTGATGGTGGTGACGATGTCGCCGAGGCCGAGTCGCTCTATCGCCGCGGCGACGCGTCCCTTCACCTTGGGCTGGCCAATGACGATCAGGTCGATGTCTCGCTCGGCGCGCAACTTCGCGATTGCTTCCAAGAGCGGCACGAGCCCCTTCATCGGCACGTCCGAACTCGACGTGACCATGAGTCGACCCTTCTTCTTCACCACGTCGTCGTAGGGTCGAAAGACGCTCGCGTCCACGCCGACGGGCACCACGGTGAGACGGTTCAGGGGCACCTTCATCTGCGCGTTGATGTCGATCTTGGAGTTGTGCGAGACCGTGAGTACCGCGGGCAGTTGCTGCACGACGCGCACCTGCATGCGAAGGAACCCGAACCAGCGTCGGGTCGTGTAGCGCTTCCAGGCGGTCTCGGCGTGATCGAGCGCGATCGAACGGTCCACGGTGATCGGATGGTGCAGGGTTTCTAAGAGCGGCCAGCCCTCACGGTGCAACTTCAAGATGCCCGGTCCCATGCACTGGTTGTCGTGGATGATGTCGAAGTCACCTCGACGGTCCTTGAGGATCTTCTCGATGCGCATTGAATAGGCGAGCGGCTCACCGAAGCCCCCCGTCATCATGACGGCGAATTCGGCCACGTCGGCGAGCGAGGTGAACTCCTTGCGAGCGGGTATCCGAAAGGGGTCGGGGTCGCGGTAGAGGTCCAGACCGCGCACGGCGGTGAAGCCCACGCCCTCGTCCAACTCGGGCCAGGGGGGACCCGAGAACACCTCGACGCTGTGGCCGAGGTTCACCAGCTCGCGACTCAGGTGGCGGGTGTAGACACCCTGGCCTCCACAGCGCGGATTGCCCCGGTAGATCAGGAAGGCGATGCGTAATTTTCCTGGTTCGGCGGGTCTCGCGGGCACGTGGGCCGGGATCGAGATCGCCTTGGAGCGGGCCCACGAGGCCCTGGTTTCGGCGATCGTCTGGGCAAGGGAGCGGGGCACGGGTCAACTTTCGGGTTCGACAGAGTTCCTTATTCTCCCCTAATTCCAACGGGTGCACAAAACGACCCACAACCCTACTCACCAGTAGAAGTACGCTTGCCCCCTATGGACCTGACCTATCCCCCCGAAGCAGAAGCATTCCGACTGACGATCCGAGCCTGGCTCGAGGAGAACCTGCCCCAGGGCTGGTTCGAACCAGGTTTCCACCAGAGTGAGGAGGAGCGCAAGGAGTTCAATCGGACCTGGACCGAGAAGTTGTTCGCCGGCGGTTGGATCTGCGCGGGCTGGCCCGTCGAGTACGGCGGCAAGGGGCTCTCCCTGCTCGAACAGGTGGTGCTCAACGAAGAGTTCGCCACCGCGGGCGCACCGATGCGCGCGGACTTCTTCGGCGACACGCTCGTGGGTCCGACGATCCTCCAGTGGGGCACCGAGGAACAGAAGAAGGAGTTCATCCCGGGCATCCTCCAAGGAAAGATCGCGTGGTGTCAGGGCTTCTCCGAACCCAACTCGGGCAGCGACCTCGCGAGCCTGAAGACGAGTGCGGTCCTGGACGGCGACGAATGGCTGATCAACGGCCAGAAGGTGTGGACGACCCAGGCCCAGCACGCCGACTACGTCTTCTTGATGTGTCGCACCGATCCCGACGCCCCCCAGCACGCGGGCATCAGTTACCTGCTTGTGCCGATGCACCAAGAGGGCGTCGACGTTCGCCCCATCACCCAGGTCGACGGGTCGGCCGAGTTCAACGAGGTCTTCTTCACCAACGTGCGTGCTCCCAAGGGCAATGTCGTCGGTGGCGTGAACAACGGCTGGAAGGTCGCCATGACTACGCTCGGCTTCGAGCGTGGTTCCTCATCGACGACCGGTCACCGCCGCTTCCTTAAGGAGTGGCAGATCATCGTCGACGAGGCCAAGCGACTGCACAAGAACGGGGACCTGCGCGTACGCGACGACATCGTGCGGGCCTGGCAGAACGTCAAGATCATGGAGATCAACGGCTACCGTTCGCTGACCGACTCGCTCAACAACGCCCACGACGCGGCGCTGCTGGGGGCCTGTAACAAGATGTTCTGGTCCGAGGCGCACCGCGCCTCGATGGAGCTCGCGATCGACATCTTGGGAATGGAGGGCCAGATCCTCACCGGCAAGGGTGACGGCGAGAGTTCGCTACCCGGCATGGGCCGCGGCCGAGCCGACTACCCCGTGTCCGAGCTGCAGGCGTCCTTCTTCTTCTCGCGCTCCGAGACGATCTGGGGTGGTACCGCCGAGATCCAGCGCAACATCATCGGCGAGCGGGCCCTGGGTCTGCCCAAGGAGCCGAAACCTCAGGTCGTCTGAGCCGCCATCAATTCGGCCACGTTGCGCTCGTCACGACGATGCGAGAGGGTGAGACCGACTCCGGTCGCCAACGCCAACGCCGAGCCCACCAGGATCCCCACGCGCGGAGTAGACCACGAGACGATGAGACCCACGAGCGGCGCCCCGATGGGCGTCGTGCCGAGGAACGCGATGGCGTAGAGGCTCATGACCCGTCCGCGCATCTGCTGGCTTGAGTTCAGTTGCAAGGTCGCGTTGGCCGTGGCCAGCAGGGCGATCGAGAAGGCGCCCGTGGGCACGAGCGCGATCTCGGCCCAGAGCACGCTCGGCGCGAGTGCGACCAGGGTCATGAACGAGCCAAAACCCAACATGAGAAAGGCGATCATCTTTGGCGTGGGTCGCGAACGGTGCGCGACCACCAAGCCGCCGATGACCGCTCCGGCGCCCATGGCGGCCATGAGCAGTCCGTAGTCCGCCGCCGAACGCTGGTGAAAGGTCACGCGCGTCAGCAACGGAAGGGTGACCGTGAAGTTGTAGGCGAAGGTCCCCACCACTGCGACCGCGATGACGACGTTGCGCAAGAGTGGGTTGTCGGCCACGTAGCGAAGTCCCAAACGCAGTTGACCCTTCTGTCGCTCGACGGTCTTCATGGGCAGGAACTCGCTCTTGCGCATCATGGCTAACGCGAGCAACACCGCCGCGAAGGAAGCGGCATTGAAGTAGAAGCAGTCCGCCGTGCCCACGACGGCGATGAATCCCGCGGCGATGCCCGGGCCGATGAGTCGACCCGCGTTCATCAAAACACTGTTGAGACTGACCGCGTTGGCAATGAGGTCGCGCCCGACCATCTCTTGGACGAAGGCCTGGCGCGCGGGATTGTCAAAAAGGTTCACCACGCCCAACAGGGCGGCAAGGACCATCACGGTCGCCAGGGTGGCGTGGTGCGTGGTCACGAGCACGCCGAGCACGAGAGCGAGCAACGCCGCGGCGATCTGGGTGCAATAGAGGATCCTGCGCTTCTCGCTACGGTCGGCGATGAGTCCGCCGTACGAACCGACCAACAACATGGGCACGTACTGCAGCGCGATCACGAAGCCGAGGTCGAGCGACGAACCCGTCAACTGCAGCACCAACCAGCCCTGGGCAACCGACTGCATCCAGGTGCCCGAGATGGAGATGAGCTGTCCTATGAAGTAAAGACGGAAGTTGCGCACCGAAAGTGCGGCGAACGTCCTTGTCGAGAAGCGTCGTGCCGCGCTCATCGATCTTCCAGCAGGGTCTCGAGGAACGTAGCGACTTCGCGGGCGCGTCGCTGATCGGCCACCGAAAGCGTGAGCAGCCGCTGTTCGATGAACTCGGCCTTCTTCTTTCGTATGGTGTCGAGTTCTCGGCGGCCCGCGCTCGTCAGCGACACCCGCGTACAGCGTCGGTCGTCGGCGTCGAGGGTACACGTGATCAGACCCTCACGCTCCATGTCGCGCACGAGCCGGGTCACTGAAGGCGGTTTGATGTGCTCGGCGAGTGCGAGGTCACCGAGTGAAGGATTCTTGTGCTTGGCAATCGAGGCCAGCATCGACGCCATGCCGGGCGACACGCGCTCGGGAGCGGTCCCGCGCAACTTCCGATTAAGACGCGTCACGGCTCGACGCAGTCGGGCGGCGGTCTCGGCAATCGTCTCTTCCATTAGTTCCACTAACTAAATAATAGCGGCGCCACTGGCCACTCGGACCAAAAAGAAGGGCGCCCTACAGTTGGCGGTAACGCGGCACGTAACCGCCCGTACCCAGCGACATCGAGTCTTCGGGGTCGATGGAGTCGTCCACCCCACCCACGACCTCGGTGACCCAGGCCAGACGGTCGGTGAGAATCCTGGTGACGCCCCCCTGGAGCGTGTCAGAGGAGATGGCGCAACTCGAACACGCGCCTTGGAGTTGGACCTCCACGACGCCATTTTCCACGTCGGCGCGCACGAGCACCAAGTCTCCGCCGTCGGCCTGCACGGCCGGGCGCATCAGGTCGAGCAGCGCCTGGAGCGCTTGGAGACGGCTGGCGCGTTCGTGGTCGGAGAGTTCGGGCACCGGTCCAGTCTGCCGTGAAATCGCTGGGGCGTGACCTCACGGGTCTCTTGGCTACGATTTGTCGATGAGCACTCAAATTGACTGGCGTCCGGACGATATCGACCTGTCGGACATGGAGTTCTGGAAGCGCCCCTGGCCCGAGCGCGAGGCGGCATTCGCCACCCTTCGTCGCGAGCGGCCTATCAGTAAGCACGAGGGCGTCACCCTCGAAGGATCCGCCATCGAGATCGCGCCAGGCCCGGGCTACTACGCCCTCACCCGTCACCGCGACGTCGCCGAAGCCTCACGCCACCCCGAGATATTCATCTCGGGACCCGGGGCGGTATCCCAGATGGACCTGCCCCCCGAGATGGTCGAGTACTTCTCGGGCATGATCTCGACCGACAACCCCAAGCACGCCCGGTTGCGACGAATCGTCTCGAACGCCTTTAATCCGCGCAACGTTCGCTCAATCGAGGACTCCATCGACCTGGTGGCCGAAGCGACCATCGCGCGTGCCCGCCAGGGCGGCACCGGTGACTTCGTCACGGACATCGCGGCACCCTTTCCCCTCGAGATCATCTGCACCATGATGGGCGTGCCACCGAGTGAGTACGCCACCGTCTTGAAGTGCTCGAACACGATCCTGGCGATGGGTGACCCCGACGTCGTGCCCCCCGAGGCGGACCAGATCCTCGTGGTACTCGAAGCCGGGGCGACCCTGACGGGCATCATGGAAGAACTCGGCAAGTACCGTATCGACAATCCGATCGACGACATCACGAGCGCCCTGGTAAACGCCGAGATCGAGTCCGAGAAGCTGACCCAGCAGGAGCTCGCCTCCTTCTTCGTCTTGCTCGTGACCGCGGGCAACGAGACCACGCGCACCGCGATCGCGCACGCGCTGCACGCGCTGAGCGAGCACCCCGATCAGAAGGCGCGACTGATCGCGGACTACGAGGGTCTCGCCAAGACTTCGACCGACGAGATCGTACGCTGGGCCTCGCCGGTGATCTGGATGCGCCGCACGCTCGCGCGTGACCACACACTTTCGGGCTTCGAGCTAAAGGAGGGCGAGAAGGTGCTGCTCATGTACAACTCGGCCAACCGAGACGAAGAGGCCTTCGAGAATCCCGACGCCTTTGACGTGGGGCGCCACCCCAACGACCACTTCGGCTTTGGCGCACCAGGCCCGCACTTCTGCCTCGGTGCTCACCTCGCGCGTCGGGAGATCACGGTGATATGGCGCAAACTGCTCGCTGAGACGCCGACCATCCACGCCACCGGCGCGCCCGCACAACTGGCGTCGAGTTTCGTGAACGGCATCAAGCGGCTCCCCTACGCCTTCTGAGCCCTCTCGGCGAGGGCCTCGTCGAACGCTCGAAGCGCTCGCGGGCCCCAGACGGTCCCCGGACCGCCGTTCATCGCGATAGCGACGCCAAGGGCCTCGGCGAGTTGCTGGCGGCTCACTCCTTGCTGGGCCGCCCCCCTGGTGTGCGCGACGATGCAGCCGTCGCATTCGCGGGTTACCGCGATCACAATCGCGAGCAGTTCCTTGGTGGCTCGCGTCAACTCCCCTTCTCGCATGGCCGCGGCCGATAACTCGGCGTGACCCTTCAGCACGTCGGGAATCAGTTCTCGAAGATCCAGTGCCGGCTGGCGCAGTTCCTCGCGGATGTTGTGCATTGTGTCCATGATCGCAGCGTAGCGACGAGGACCGACCTCCACCTATTCGCCAGTAATTGATCGTCCGTTCCCTAGGATGACCTCGTGAGCGCGATTGACGACCTGCTGACGAACAACCGGGAGTACGTGGCCCGTCACGGTCACCGCGAACTACCGACCGAGCCCCAACTTCACCTGGCGGTCCTCACCTGCATGGACTCGAGACTCGACCTCTTTGGCGCACTCGGTCTCGACCTCGGTCAAGTCCACCTGATCAGGAACGCGGGCGGCATCGCGACCGACGACGCCGTGCGCTCCTTGCTACTCAGTCAGCGCCTGCTGGGGACTCGCTCGGTGATGGTCATCCACCACACGCGTTGCGGACTCGAGACCTTCGAGGAGGAGTCGCTCCAACTGGACCTCGAAAGAGAGCACGGCGTTCGACCACCCTTTCGACTCGGCGCCTACAAGGACGTCGACGCCGACGTGCGTGACACGGTTCGCAAATTGCGCTCGAACGTCTTCCTGCTCGACACCGAGATCCGCGGGTTCGTCTTCAACGTGGACGACGCGGACCTACGCGAGGTCTCAATCAAGAAGTAGTTTCTTGAAGCCCCGGCTCGTTTCGCTGTAGCCGTGCGTCAGGTAGAAGCGGTGCGCGTCCACGCGCACATTGCGGCTGGTGAGCTGCACGCGGTAACAACCCGCTTCGCGCGCGATCTCCTCGGCGTGCGCGAGCATGAGCGAGCCAACTCCTTTGCTGCGATAGTCGCTGCGCACGTGCACGCTCTCGAGTTCACAACAAGGTTGACCCGCGTGCTGGAAGTGCGTGAAGATGATCACCTGACA
>Ga0224532_1000030_pt1 | contig 29992 bp, 29 predicted proteins | sample 714E115metaG_FD_179902 | JGI IMG/M metagenome (GOLD analysis project Ga0224532, IMG submission 179902) | Peat soil microbial communities from Stordalen Mire, Sweden - 717 E1 1-5 | ecosystem: Environmental > Terrestrial > Soil > Wetlands > Peat | place: Sweden: Norrbotten County, Stordalen Mire... | reverse complement strand
CCGCGCCACTCGCCAATGGCGAGGCGCCACGTACGAGATCGTCGTGCAACAAGAACCCGGGGTGACGGGTCGCGTACGCCGTCTCGTCGTCGACGGCACGCCCGTAGAAGGAAACGTGGTCCGCGTCGCGTCGGCGGGATCAGTGGTGAGGATCGAGGCAGTGGTGGAGTCCATGTCGCCGGTCTGATCGCGAGAACTTGCAGGTCCTTGCTCTACGCCGAAATCAACCGGTGTTGCGCAGTCCCGTCGCAATGCCGTTGATCGTCAACAGGAGGGCGCGCTGCATCATTTCGTCGACCTCACCACCATTCGTGCGGATCTCGCGAACCTGTTTGAGCAGTTGAATCTGTGTCAGTTGGAGAGGACGTAAGTACTGGTCGCGGGTGCCGAGGGTGGCTGCGAGCAAGGGCTGGGACTCCAGCAGCGCTGCTTCGCTGGTCACGGCGAGCAGCTCACGTACCGTGAGTTCGTACTCCTCGTTGATCATGTCAAAGAGATAGTGCAGTTCGCCAGGAACCAGACGGTGGACGTATTCGTGCGCGATGTTCATGTCAGTCTTGGCGAGGGTCATCTCGACGTTCGAGATGAACGAGGCGAAGAACGGCCACTCCACGTTCATTCGCGTCAAGGTGTCGCCGAGGCCGGCTTCGCGCGCGGCTCGAAGTCCGCTGCCGACGCCGAACCAGCCGGGCACGATCTGGCGCGACTGGGTCCACCCGAAGACCCAAGGGATCGCTCGGAGCGACTCGATGCCGTCGTCGGCCTTGGTCCGTCGGGCGGGCCTTGAGCCAATATGGAGGTTGGCCAGTTCGTCAACGGGTGTCGAGAGGTTGAAGTAGCTCGGTAGGTTGGGATCCTTGATGAGCGTGCGGTACGCCGTGAGCGAGGTGTCGGCGACGATGTCCATGGCGCCGTCCCATTTCGGAAGCTGTTCGGGAGCGACCCAGGGGTTCGAATGAAAGAGCACGCCCTCGAGCACCGCGGACAACAACTCTTCGAGGTTTTCGCGCGCGAGTGATGGCAGGAGGTACTTGTCGGAGATCACCTCGCCTTGTTCGGTGAGCTTGATCGAGCCGTTCAGCACGCCGTAGGGCTGGGCCAGGATCGCGTCGTGGGTGGGTCCGCCCCCGCGACCAACGCTGCCGCCGCGGCCGTGGAAGAGTCGAAGGTGGACGCCGAATCGTTGGGCGACGTCGCGCAACTGGCGTTCGGCGTGGTGGATGGCCCACTGCGAGGCGGCGATACCCGCGTCCTTGTTCGAGTCCGAGTACCCGAGCATGATCTCTTGGACGTCACCGCGCAACGCGACCAGGCGTCGATACGGGGCGAGGGAGAAGAGTTGCTCGACGATCTCGCCGGCGCGGCGTAGTTCGTCGATCGTCTCAAAGAGCGGCACGAAGCCAATGCGTGCTTGGGCGCTGGACAAATCGACGAGGCCGGCCTCGCGCGCGAGGATGACCGCGGCGAGCAGGTCGTCAGCACCCTTGGTCATGGAGATGATGTAACTCTCGCAGGCCTGTTCGCCGAAGTGGTTGAGCAGGCCCTTTATCGATTCGAAGGTCCGAAAGGTGGACAGGTCTTGACCGGCGAGTGGCTTGGGCAGCAGTCCGAGCGGTCGCGACGACGCCAGTTCTCGCGCGAGCAACTCGAAGCGTTCGCCGCGCGAGAGCGAAGCGTAGGGCTGGTCGTGTTCGCCCAGTCGGTCGATGAGCGGGGCCAGAGCGGCGTGGTGCGCCTGGGCGTGCTCGCGCACGTCGAGGGTCGTGAGCGTCAGACCGAAGGCAGCGACGGTGCGGATGGACTGTTCGAGCGTTCCGTGGGCTATGTGTTCGGCGCCGTTGGCGAGGAGCGAATCGTAGAGCAGACGAAAGTCCGCAATGAGTTCGTCCGTCGAGGCGTAGTCGATTCCGGGCTGGTGACGACTGCGCCGTTGCATTCGCAGCAGGGTGGAGTCAAGCTTGGCGCGAATGCACGTGAGTTTGAGTCGATAGGGCTCTTCGTAGTTGAGGCGTCGATAGCGCGGATCAAGATTCGTGACACGCGCCAGGTCGAGAGCGAGCGACGCCCGCAGTTCCTCGGTGATCGCGCTGTGACGCTCGGAGACCGAGATCTCATCGATCAGCCGGGCGAGCAATGTCGTCAGCATCCGGATGGAGTGTTCGAGGGACATGTCCACCACTGACGTGGTGACCTCGGGAGTGACGAAGGGGTTGCCGTCGCGGTCGCCGCCGATCCACGAGCCAAAGGTCAACGGACGACCATCGACGGGAACGTCGACACCGAGGCGGCCGAGGCACTCGACGAGTTGGGTCAGGACCTCGGCGACGGGGCGGCGCATCAAGCCGTCGAGGAAGTAGAGCGCATTGCGGGCCTCGTCGAGTACTTCGGGCTTGTCGAGGCGCAACTCGTCGGTCAACCACAGCTCGTCAATCACCTCGGCGGCTCGTTGGAGGCGGCGCTCTTCACTGGTTCCGCGGCGTGCGAGGACTGACTCGTCGAGCAGGTCGCTCACCGCGCGCAACTTGATCAGCACGGATCGACGGGCCGCTTCGGTGGGGTGGGCGGTGAAGACCGGACGCACGTCGAGTTGGCGCACGGCGGCTTCGACCTCGGCGAGTTCGAGGCGCCCTTCGCTCAGCGCGGCTTCGATGAGCGCGGTGACGCGCGCGAGCGGACCCTGGTCGGGGTCGCGGCTTTGGCGGCCGCGATGGGTTTGCTCGGCGACGTTGGCGAGGTGGAAGTACATGGAGAACGCGCGTACCAATTGGCTCGAGGTCGCCAGGTCGAGTCCATCGAGCAACTCCATCGAGGATTCGAGGTCGTCGTCACTGGCGCGACGCACCGTGTCGAGCGTATCGAGGAACGCCTCGGAGATCTGGCGGCGCAGCGTCTGGTCGAGCAGCGAACCCAACATGACCAGATCGGCCTCGAGGGATGAATCCTCCGGTTCAGTGTCTCCAAGGGGAGAGGCGAAGCCGCGCGGCGTCGAGTCCTGCGATGTGGGCGTCGTGGATCGGTTCGTCATTACAAGAGGTTACAAATCCGGGATGCGGAGCCACGCGGTTGCGGGTTGATTTTTGACGCGTGCGTAGAGTAATTCGTGACCAAAGCCCTTACGGGGCACGGTTTGGCGTGCGGTACGGTCGTTTTATGACCCTCTGGTTCACCAATCTCGGGACTACGTCCGTTCTGTTGACGATTCATCCGACGCTGTTCTCTCGTCGAGCGCGGAGCTAAGAGAGTCGTGTTTCAAGTTCGAATTCACGGTCGAGGCGGCCAAGGGGTCGTGACCGCCGCTGAGATCCTTGCCGTCGCCGCCTTCGCCGAAGGGCGTCACGCGCAGGCGTTCCCTAGTTTCGGCTCCGAGCGGACCGGGGCTCCGGTCGTTTCCTACTGTCGAATCGACGATGCACCGATTCGTACCCGAGAACCGGTGATGGCCCCTGACGCATTGATCGTCCAGGACGTGACCCTCGTGCACCAGGTGGATCTCTTCGCGGGCCTCTCCCACGATGGGTACGTCCTTATTAATACGTCGCGTCGCTTCACCGAGCTGGGTTTTGAGGACCACTTCGTCGACTTCGACCAGGAACGCCTTCTCACCTGTCCCGCAACCGAGATTGCTCTCGAGCACGTGGGTCGTCCCATGCCCAATGCGGCGTTGCTCGGGGGCTTCGCCGCCTTCACGGGCCAGATCACGCTGGACGCCATTCAACAGGCCATTCGCGACCGGTTCAGTGGCGTGGTGGGCGAGCGAAACGCCGCCGCCGCCAAGGCCGCCTTCGAGTTCGTGACCAACGCCAAAGAGGAGTTCCTCCATGCTTCGACAAATTGAGGGCTCGCGCGCGATCGCTGAGACCGTCGCGCTCTGTCGTCCCGAGGTCGTGTGCGCCTATCCAATCTCTCCTCAGACCCACATCATCGAGGCCATCGGTGCCATGGTGAAGGCGGGCACGCTCGCGCCGTGCGAGTTCATCAACGTCGAGTCCGAGTTTGCCGCGATGTCAGTCGCGATCGGCGCCTCGGCGGCCGGGGCCCGTGCCTACACCGCCACGGCGAGCCAGGGCCTGCTCTACATGATTGAGGCCGTCTATAACGCCGCCGGACTGGGCCTTCCTATCGTGATGACGCTCGCGAATCGCGCCATCGGGGCACCTATCAACATCTGGAACGACCACAGTGACGCGATGGCCGTTCGTGACGCGGGCTGGATACAGCTCTTCGCCGAGACGAACCAGGAAGCGGCCGACTTGCACGTCCAGGCCTTTCGTCTGGCCGAGGAACTCTCGGTGCCCGTGATGGTCTGTATGGACGGTTTCATCCTCACCCACGCCGTGGAACGAGTCGACATCCTCGACCAGGCGACCGTAGACCTCCTTCTTCCGCCCTACGAACCCCGTCAGGTCCTCGACCCCGCCGACCCGGTCTCCATCGGCGCAATGGTAGGCCCCGAGGCCTTCGAGGAGGTTCGTTACCTCGCCCACCTGCGCCAACTCGACGCCCTCGAGCGCATTCCGGTGATCGCTAAGCAGTTCGCCGAGGTGACCGGCCGGGCGAGCGGTGGTCTGGTGAGCTCCTACCGAACCGAGGACGCGCAGACCATCATCGTGGCGCTGGGCTCAGTATTGGGCACGATCAAAGACGCCGTCGATATGCGTCGCGATCTCGGCGAGCGCGTGGGTGTCGTGGGAATCACCTCGTTCCGACCGTTCCCTGGCGACGCGGTGCGCGAGGCTCTGCGTCCGGCGACCCAGATCGTCGTGCTGGAAAAGGCTTTTTCCGTCGGCTTCGGTGGCGTGCTTTCTACCGACGTCGCAATGTCGCTGCAGGGCGAGCAGCACGTGTTGCGTAACGTCGTTGCGGGACTTGGTGGGCGCGCCATTACGCGCCGATCACTCGAGGAACTCATCGCCACGGCCGTGCGTGGCGAACTGCCCGTACTCACTTTTCTCGATCTCGATCACGAAGCTGTCGACCGTGAACGTACCCGCATGGCGGGCACGCGCCGTTCGGGGCCGTCGGCGGAGAATCTGCTGCGCGATCGCGGCACGGTAGGCGTCTCGACGTCCAGGAGCGACTCATGACGAATCAGCCCGTGCACTTCTACCAAGTCGGTAGTTTCGCCGTGGGTAACCGATTGCTGCGTGACGACCAGCGAACCGTCCAGTCGAACACGGATCGTGCGAACTCGATTGATTCGGGTCACCGGGCCTGTCAGGGTTGCGGCGAGGCGTTGGGCGCTCGCTACGCCCTCGACGCGGCGATGCGCTCGTGCGACGGTCAGATCGTCGCAGTAAACGCGACGGGGTGCCTCGAGGTATTCTCGACGCCCTATCCAGAGACGTCCTGGCGCATTCCCTGGTTGCACTCGCTCTTTGGCAACGCGCCCGCGGTTGCGACTGGTGTCGCGGCGGCGATGCGCGTGAAGGGACGCGAGGACGTGCGCGTGGTCGCCCAGGCCGGCGACGGCGGCACCGTGGACATCGGTTTTGGCTGCCTCTCGGGGATGTTCGAGCGCAATGACGACGTCCTGTTCATCTGTTACGACAATGAGGGCTACATGAACACAGGCGTGCAGCGTTCGGCGGCCACACCGCCCGCCGCGCGCACCGCGACCACCGACGTGGTGGGACCCGAACCGGGCAACGTCTTTGGCCAGGGTAAGGATTTGCCGCGTCTGGCGATGGCCCACGACATTCCTTATGTCGCCACCGCCACGGTCGCTGACCTGCACGACCTCGAGCACAAGGTCGAGCGTGCCATGGAACTGCGCGGTGCGCGATACCTGCACGTGCTCGTACCCTGTCCGCTCGGCTGGGGTTCGGCGTCCAACGAGACGATCCACCTCGCACGCCTCGCCAAGGAGACCGGCCTGTTCCCGGTCTTCGAGGCTGAACACGGAGTGGTCACCAACGCCACCCAGATCCGTCGTCGGGTGCCGGTTCAGGACTATCTCTCGCTGCAGCGCCGCTACGCCCACCTCTTTGGCGCGCATCCCCGTCCCGACGTCGTCGCTCGGATCCAATCAATCGCGGACGCGAACATCGCGCGTTACGGACTACTGGACGACAGCGACCAGGAAGTGAGCGTCTAATGGAGATACCCTTCGCCATCACCTTGGACGTGGGTTCGAGTCGTTCGAACCACACCGGATCGTGGCGCGTGGAACGTCCGGTCTACGTGGACCGCTTGCCGCCGTGCAACGACGCCTGTCCCGCGGGTGAGAACATCCAGGGCTGGCTCTACTACGCCGAGTCGGGCAACTACCGGCGCGCTTGGGAAAAACTTGTCGAAGAGAATCCCATGCCCGCGATCATGGGCCGGATCTGCTTTCACCCGTGCGAGACCGCCTGCAACCGGGTCCAGGTCGACGAAGCCGTCGGCATCAATGCCGTCGAACGGTTCCTCGGGGACCTCGCGATCGAGAAGCGCTGGTCATTGCCGATCCCCGGCAGCGACACCGGCAAGCGCGTGCTCGTGGTTGGTGCGGGTCCCGCCGGACTCAGCGCCGCGTATCATCTGCGTCGACTCGGCCACCAGGTGAAGTTGGTCGACTCGGCATCACAATTGGGCGGGATGATGCGCTACGGCATTCCCGCCTACCGGCTGCCGCGCTCGGTCCTGGACGCCGAGATCGCGCGCATCGTCGCCCAGGGCGTCGAGGTCGAACTGAACCACGTGGTCCACGACGTCGAGCGAGAGCGCATCGACGGCAAGTTCGACGCGGTCTTTCTTGCGGTCGGGGCCCAACTCGGCAAACGGGTCAACATCCCCGCGGGGGACTCCTCGCGCGTAATCGACGCGGTGACGTTCCTGCACCAGGTTGCCGAGGATGACCCGCCGCTTCTGGGTCGTCGAGTCGTCGTCTACGGCGGTGGTGACACGGCCTTTGATGCGGCGCGTACTGCGCGACGTCTGGGAGCGACCGACGCGGTGATTGTCTATCGACGCAACCGTGAGCACATGGGCGCGAGCGGCGACGAGCTCGAACAGGCGCTCGGCGAGGGCGTCACCGTTCGTTGGCTCTCGACGGTAAACCGTTTCGAAGGCGAGAAGATGGTCCTCGAAAAGATGGCGCTCAACGCCGAAGGATTCCCCGAGCCCACCGGTGAGTTCGAAGAGCTCGACGCGGACGCCCTGGTGCTCGCCCTCGGACAGGACACCGACCTGTCGCTACTCAACCGGGCGCCCGGGATCAACATCACCAACGGCGTCGTGAGCGTCGAGTCCTCGATGATGGCCGCTCCCAGTGGCATCTTCGCCGGCGGTGACGCCGTGCCCGCCGACCGCACCGCCACTGTCGCCGTCGGACACGGCAAGCGCGCCGCGCACGGGATTGACGACTTCGTCATGGGCAACGATCGCAGCCCGAAGGTCCGCCACGGCCTGGCGACGTTTGACCGGTTGAACACCTGGTACTACGCCGATGCCCCGCGACAGCGGCGGCCCGAACTCGAACGAATTCGACGTCAATCCACCTTTGACGAGGTGATCGGCGGTCTGAACGAGGACAACGCGCTCTTCGAGGCTCGACGCTGCCTGTCGTGTGGCAACTGCTTCGAGTGCGACAACTGCTTTGGGGTCTGTCCCGACAACGCGGTGCGCAAGCTCGGTACCGGTGAGCGTTACGAGTTCGATTACGACTTTTGCAAGGGCTGTGGGATCTGCGTCACCGAATGTCCGTGCGGCGCCATAGAGATGGTGCCCGAGAAGATCTAGCTACGCGAACGATCAGCCAGAGGGTTGGCGCCAGTACGGTGCGGGTGTCTCGATTCGCGCGAGCGAGCTGGCAACCTCGCCGAAGCGGCCGTCGGCGTTCTGCCACGCGTCAAAGGCTTCGTCGATCTCCTCTCGGTTCCGCGCGACGAAATTCCACCACATGACGAGGTCGCTCTCGAAAGGGACGCCACCGAGCACCATCGCACGAGCAAATGGCGAGGCGTCGACGAAGAGCTCGTCGTCGCCTTTCGACAAGAAGCCGAGATGCCCGGGTTCGAGGACCTCGTCGCGAACGTGCAAGTCTCCCTCGAGCACGATGATCGCGTACTCGAAGTCGCGTTCGAGCGGCAAAGTCGTCGCTCCTCGCACTACCAGTTCAAGGCCGACGAGGTCGGTGTCGCGCCGAGCGGCGCTCGCGACACCTTCGAACTCGCCAATGAGTACCGTTGCGTCGAGATTCGTCCTTTCGAGGCGGGGCAGTTCACGGTGGTGCTCGAAGGCCGCCTCTGCGTGGCGAGTGTCTTCGGGCTGGGCGATCCAGAGCTGTATGCCGTGCAACGAGCCCTCGTATTGGCCGGTCGCCTCTTCGGAGTGCGAGACGCCCACGCCCGCCGTCATCAGGTTCAGTTGTCCCGGAGTGAGCAGCTGCTCGGTGCCCAAGCTGTCGTGGTGTACCGCCTCGCCCTCAACGAGCCACGTGGCGGTCTGTAACCCAGTGTGGGGGTGCGGTCCGATGTCCAAACCGTGTTGCGTGGTGACCGAGGCGGGACCCATATGGTCGGCGAAGCACCAGGCGCCGACGGTACGCCGACCTCGACGGGGTAGCGCCCGGCGCACGGGCATCGCACCGACCAAAGCACTGCGACTCGTGGTCACTTCGAGAGGATTCACGACATGACGCTAGCGAGTCGCCACTTGGACGCTGCACAGCAAAAGAGTCCGGGAGGGGGTCCCGGACTCTTTTGGGGGTCGTACGATCTTCTAGATGACGTCCGCGGGATCGCCCTGACGGTAGTGACGCACCCCGAGCAGGGTGATGATCAGCATGATGAGCGCGAGTGCGAAGGACGCGATTGACGCGTACAACGCGACGACGCCGAGGAATCCGAATGCGTAAGCATTGAGCAGGAGTCCTCGCAGCGTGTCGCCACGGAACACGAGGTTCACCTCATTGGCGAGGGACGTATTCGAAGGGTCGGCCAGCGACGCGGCGCTGACCTGGGCGTAGGTCTTGCCACCACTGATCAGGTTGGTGTCGACACCGATGATGTCATTGGCGAAGATCTGCGCCTCAGAACCGGTGAGCACTTCCTTGCCCGCGTACGAAGTGAGGTTCGCCTTGACGAGGTCCTGGTAATCCGCGGTGCCCTTTAGTGGGAAGTAGACCTTCTGTTCGAGCAGCTGGGACTTGACCTGCGAGCTGGTGAAGTTGTAGCCGACGAAAAGACCCGCCCCGGCCACGAGCAGCATCACGGTCAGCAGAACGCCGACCCAGTTGAGAATCAGGTCTAGTGTCTTGCGCCTCATACGTAGTTCCTTTCGATGGTGACTCGTTCCATTTTGGCCTGACCTCTCGTGAGGCCTTTAGAGGAGAAAGTCCCTTTATTTCAAGGAAATAGGAGCAAAACTACGCGTCGAAGGAGAGGCCCAATCGTGCCAGGTAGCCCACGCCCATCACCGCCGCCTCACAGCCCACCGCGGCCAGTGCCGCGACGTCTGCGTCGTCGCGCACGCCCCCGGCGGCCACGACCGCGACGCCACTCGCGCAGGCCTTTTCGTACAGCGCGAGGTCCGGACCGCGCATCGTACCGTCGCGCTCGATGGCGGTGACGTGCACTCTCGTCACCGCCGCGTCGGCGCAGCGCGAGAGGGCCTCGTCCACGCTGACGCCGGCGGAGGATTTCCAGCCGCGAACCGACAGGGCACCGTCACGCACGTCGATAGCGACGACCAGTCGTTCACCGAGCGCAGCAACGAATTCATCGAGTGCGTCGTCGCTCGCCCAGACGGCGGTACCCACGATTACGCGAGCGGCTCCGGCGTCGAGGGCTCGCTGCGCGCTCGGTATCGAACGGATACCGCCCGAGACCTGCAGGGGAGTCGCCCCGGCGAGCGCGCGGCAACGCTCGATCACCGCAGCTCGCAACTCGCCGTCGCGAGCGCCCTGGAGGTCCACGAGGTGGATCATCGGGGGATCGGTCGCCACCAGGCGGCCCATGAACTCCTCGATGGGTTGGCGAAAGAGGACCCGGTCGAAGTCGCCCTGTTCCAGGCGCACGGCGAAGTCACCGAGGAGATCGAGGGCGGGGATCACTTGCATAGTAGCGTAGTAATATGCTAGCATAACGATATGACTTCAGGCAAAGTACTTCCGGCCGATTCGTCGCCCGAGACGGCACAGCGCTTCGACGAACTCGTAGACGCCTTTGCGAGGCTGCGCGAACCCACCGTAGTCGCGGCGTTCCTGCGCGATTTGTGCACGACCAACGAGCTCGACGCCATGGGTCAGCGCCTACAGGTGGCGCGGCTCGTGGACGAGGCGGTGTCCTACCAGGAGATCTCGCGTCGCACCGGAGCCTCCACGGCCACCGTCACGCGCGTCGCGCACTGGTTGCACTACGGCGAAGGTGGTTACAAGGAAGTCCTGAAACGAGGTAGGAAATGAGTCGACGTCTCACCATGGCGCTGCCGAGCAAGGGCCGGTTACGCGAACCGTCGTGGTCGTTGCTCGAGGCGAGCGGCGTCGCACCCCAAGAACCCGGCGAGCGCGTCCTGCAGGCCCACTGTCGAAACGCGGACATCGACCTGCTCTTCGTGAGGGCCGACGACGTACCCGAATACGTCCAGGACGGCGTCGTTGACTGCGGCATCACGGGCCTGGACCTGGTGTACGAGTACGAGAGTGAGGTCGAGGTGCTCTTGCGCCTGGGCTTCGGCACGTGCTCTTTGCAGGCTGCGGTCTCGATGGAGGACAGCGCGACGAGCATCAAGGAACTCGAAGGTCGTCGAATCGCGACGTCGCACCCGCGAATCGCGGCCCAACTGCTCGCCGAACGCGGCGTGAAAGCGGAGCTCGTGCGCGTCGCGGGTTCGGTCGAGATCTCACCACGACTCGGACTCGCCGACGCGATCATCGACCTGGTCTCCACCGGCTCGACGCTTCGCACCAATGGTCTTCGTTCCATCGGCACCTTGTTCGAATCCGAAGCGGTACTGGTGGGGCGCCGGGCTTCCATTGACGTCGAAGCTCGCAAAACCCTCACCACGGTCTTGGGGTCGGTCATCAACGCTCGCGCGAACCGTTACCTGCTCTGTAACGTCAAGAAGGATCGGCTCGCCGAGGTGACCGCGCTGTTGCCCACGACGGGTTCGCCCACGGTCATGGACCTGGCGACGCCGGGCGTCGTCGCGGTGCACGCGCTGGTGCCGGCCGCGGACATCTGGTCGTTGTTGCCCAAACTAGAAGCCTGTGGCGCGAGTTCGATTCTCACGCTGCCCGTAGAACGGATGTTGCCATGAGTAAGCCCGTGGACACCGGTCGAACCTTCAGCATCGAAGACGTCGTCAATGACGTGCGCAAACGCGGCGACGCGGCGCTCGTCGAATGGTCCCGGCTCTTTGACCAGACGACTGCCGACAAGCCCGAACGGGCGGTTCCCTACGGGGACATCCCCACGGCGGCGGTGCTCGCCGCGGCGGACGCCGTGCGCACGTGGCACGCGGCGCAACGACCAGCGGACCTCATGTTGGAGGTCTCGCCGGGCGTGACGCTCGAGCGTCGCTGGACACCACTTCGCTCGGTCGGCATCTACGTACCCCAGGGCCTCGTCTCGTCGCTCATCATGGCCGGGGTACCCGCCCAGGTCGCCGGCGTCGAACGCATCGTCGTGTGCACGCCGCCGTCGGGTGCCCCCGCGGTCGCCGCGGCGGCCGCGCTGCTCGGCATCGACGAGGTCTGGGCTCTCGGTGGCGCTCAGGCGATCGCGGCGATGGCCTACGGCACCGAGTCGATCGCGCCGGTTGACAAGATCTTCGGTCCCGGTGGTGGTGCGGTGAACACGGCCAAACTGCTGGTGAGCCGCGATGTGGCGATCGACCTGCCGGCCGGACCCAGTGAAGTCGTCGTGGCGGCCGACGTCGGCTATGACGAGGTGATCATCCAACAAGAGCTCGCCGCCCAGATGGAGCACGGACCCGACTCGCGGGCCTTCGTGGTGCGCGTGGGCGATGACCTCGAAGCGGCGCTCGAGGAGATCGAGGGTTACGCCGCCGAACACGTGGCGCTGCTGGGCGAGCGGGCCGAGTCGCTCGCGTCAAGGATTCGCAACGCCGGCGCGGTCTTCGTCGGACCGTATTCGCCGGTGCCGGCGGGGGACTACGCGACTGGGGGCAACCACGTGTTACCAACGGGTGGGTGGGCCAAGACCACTGGCGGGCTCGGACTCGAGGGTTTCATGAAGACCGTCACCGTCCAGCGCGTCACCAAGGAGGGACTCGAACGTCTCGCGCCAACTATCGAGGCGTTGGCCGATCTCGAGGACATGCCCGCGCACAAGGCCACGGCCCGGCGATGAAGACTCCCGTGGCGCTCGACGCCTACCAGTGGCCGCCTTCCAACGAACGCATCGCCGCCCAGGTCGACCTCGACGTGAGTCAGATCATCCGCTTCGACGGCAACACGCCCGCCACGCCACCCGCGAGTGCGCGTCCCGCGGCGCTCGCGCGAGCGCTCGCCGACGTCAACGAGTACGACCGGGGGCGCTACGAATCGCTGCGGCGCGCGGTCGCGGCCCTGCACGACGTGGAACTGGACCAGATCTCGCTGGGCGCGGGTAGTGACGAGTTCATCGTGCTGCTCGCGCGCATCTTCGCCGAGAACGGCTCCGTCGCGACGGTGCCGGCTGATTCGTATTCCATGTACCGCTACGCGGCATTGATGGCGGGGGCGACGATCATCGACGACGTCCAAAAGGCCGACCTGGTCTTCGTCTGTCGACCGAACAACCCGACCGGTGAGTTGCCTGACGTGCCCGAGGTTCCCGGACAACTCGTGATCGACGAGGCCTACGCGCACTACGCCGGTGTGGACGCGCTCGATCGTGTTGGCGAGGGCGCGATTATCCTTCGAACGTTTTCCAAGGCCTACGGTCTCGCGGGCGCGCGCGTGGGTTACGCCGTGGCGAGTCCCGAACTGACCGCGGTGATCAGTTCGCGCCAAGCGCCGCTGTCGGTATCCTCGCTGTCGGCCGCGCTGGCCCTGGCAGCCCTTTCGACACCGATCGACGTGAGTGGCCAGATCGCCGAGCGCGACCGGTTGGCAAAGGAATTGACCCTGCTGGGTCTCGAGCCGGTGCCGTCGTACACGAACTTTCTGTTCATCCCCATGGAGCGCCCCCAGGAGATCGTCGAACGTCTCCTGTCCTACGGCGTCGTGGTACGCGCCTTCGCCAAGGGACTTCGCATAAGCGTGCGCGACGAACTTGACGACAACGTCCTGCTCGACGCGTTGCGCGCGGAGTTGACCGGCGCACCGATGCCGAAGCCTTCGTTGCGCCACCGGCGCGCCACCGCCGAGACGTTGCTGACGGCGCGTCTTCGCGTACCCGGCGAGGGACGCGTCTACGTGCACACGGGCGAAGGCTTCTACGATCACATGCTCCAGCAGTTGGCCTTTCACGGCGGCATGGATCTTCGCCTCGAGGGAGTAGGGGACCTCGAGACTGGCGAGCACCACACGGTCGAGGACATGATGATTACCTTCGGCGAGGCGCTCAGCCAGGCGCTCGGGGACCGGCGCGGTCTCACGCGCTACGGTGAGGCGCGCGTACCAATGGACGAGGCGCTCGCGTACGCGGTGGTGGATCTGTCGGGTCGCGCGACCGCGAACATCTCGATCTCGCCCGACCCGGGCATGGCGGCGCACATGTTCACTTCGCTCGCCCAGACGGCGCGCATGACCTTGCACGTCACCGCGACTGGCGAGAACGCCCACCACGTAGCCGAAGCGTCCTTCAAGGCCGTAGGCCGCGCACTCGCCCAGGCGATGACGCGCGACGGCACGCTCGTTCGCTCGACCAAAGGCTCGTTGTGAGCGACGTCGTGATCGTCGATTACGGCGCGGGCAACACCCGCTCGGTGAGAGCGGCGATCACCCACGTGGGCCGGTCGAGCGAAGTGAGCGCCGACCCCGCCAGAATCGTCGCGGCCCCCTACGTGGTCCTGCCGGGCGTCGGCTCGGCGCGCAGCGCGATGGTCCACCTCAACGAGACCGGCGCGGCCGAGGCGCTGCGCGAGCGCTACCGGACCGGAGGTTCGACCCTCGGCATCTGTTTGGGCATGCAGCTCGCCCTCGCCTCGAGCGAAGAGGACGGTGGCGTGGCGTGTCTCGGTCTCTTGGAAGGCAAAGTCGTCCGCCTGGTGGCCGATCGGGTTCCTCGTCTGGGCTGGGCGATCGTGGAACCGTGGGGTGACGCCTACTACTTCGCACACAGTTTCGTCGCCGACGCGCCCGACGCGGTCGCCACCTCGGACGGTCTCACCGTCGCGGTGCAGCGCGGCGCGTTCCTCGGCGTGCAGTTCCACCCCGAGAAGAGCGGCGACGCCGGTCTCAACTTTCTAGGCCAATGCCTCTCCCGCGTCTGATCCCGTGTCTGGACGTCGCGAACGGACGAGTCGTGAAGGGCGTGAGCTTCGTCGGGCTGCGTGACGTGGGGGACCCGGTGGAGCTGGCGACCTTCTACAGCGCCGGCGGTGCGGACGAGCTCGTCTTTCTCGATATCGCCGCGACCCCCGACGATACTCAGACCATGACCTCGGTGGTGGCCGACGTTGCTGACGTCCTGGAGATCCCCTTCACGGTGGGCGGCGGCGTGCGCAGCGTCGAGGACGCCACGCGCATCATCGAGGCCGGGGCCGACCGCGTGTCGCTCAATTCAGCCGCGCTCGCGGACCCGAGTCTTATCGGAGCGATCGCCGAGCGCTACGGGAGCCAAGCCGTGGTCGTGGCGATTGACGCCGGCGACGGCGTCGTGCACACCCACGGCGGACGCGTCGCGACGACCACACCGACCTTGCTATGGGCGGTCGAGGCCGCCGAACGCGGGGCGGGCGAGATCCTGCTCACCTCGATTCGCCAGGACGGCCAGCGAACGGGTTTCGACCTGGAACTCACTGCTTCGGTTCGCAGTTCGATTTCGATACCGGTCATTGCGTCGGGTGGTGCGGGGTCGGCCCAGCACGTCGCTGACGCGCTGCGCGTCGCCGACGCGGCGCTCGTCGCGTCGATCGTGCACGAGAATCCGTCGGGGCTACCCGGACTTCGCCGAGAGATCGAGAGTCTTGGCGTGCACCTACGACCACTGAAGGAGCGGGCATGAGTGAACAATTGAAGGCCGCGATCATCCAAGACGACGCGACGGGCCGCGTGCTGATGCTCGGCTGGATGGACGACGAGGCTCTCGGCCTGACTCGTGAGACGGGGCTCGTGACGTTCTTCTCGCGTTCTCGCCAGCAGCTCTGGGTGAAGGGCGAGACGTCGGGCAATTCCATGCACGTCGTCGAGATCTCGCTGGACTGCGACGAGGACGCCGTGCTGGTGCGGGTCCAGGCGGACGGTCCCGCGTGTCACGATGGTTCGACTTCATGCTTCACGCCGTGGCTATGGCGCACGATTCTCCAACGCGACGCGACCGGTGACGAGTCGTCGTACGTGGCTCGGACGTTGCTCGAGGGTACGGCCAAGGTCTCACGCAAGGTGGGCGAGGAAGCGGTCGAGGTCGTCGTCGCGGCGCTCAGTGAAGACGACGAGCGTGTCGTCAGTGAGGTCGCTGACCTCTGGTTCCACGCCCTCCTGCTCCTGCGCAGCCGTGGTCTCGACCCGGCGGCGGTCGAGGACGAACTTCGTCGGCGGGTTCGCTAGGGCCCGGCCCTAGAGTCAGGTGGGTATGGACTCACGCTGCGGGCTAACTGAAGGAATCGTACGTTGATCGCGACGACCGTCTCCTCGGGTGTCGCGGTGCTGGTGGTGGCGGTGTTCCTCACCAGTTGTGTCGAGATGGTCGAGGCGCTCACGATCGTGCTCGCGGTCGGTCACACCCGGGGATGGCGCTCGTGTTTCGAGGGTGTCGTCGCGGCGCTGGGGGCGCTGGTGGTGCTCGTTGCCGTGGTCGGTCCGGCGCTCGTGCGCGTGCCCCTCGCGACCCTGCACCTGGTGATTGGGATCATCCTGCTGATCTTTGGGATGCAGTGGCTACGAAAGGCAATTCTGCGTTCCAGTGGACTGAAGGAGATGAGCGACGAGGACGTGCGCTACCAGAAGACGGTCGCGAGTCTCGACGCCAGTGACGTGACGAAGAGTCGCGATCAGGTGGCCTTCGTCGTCGCGTTCAAGGGAGTCTTCCTCGAAGGTCTCGAAGTTGTCATCGCGGTGATCACCCTCGGTACCTCCGCGCACCGTCTCGGACTCGCGGCGCTGGTCGCGTCCGTCGCGGTGGTGCTCGTGGCGGTCGTGGGGGCGCTGGTGTCCAAGCAGCTCACGAATGTTCCCGAGAACGCGATGAAGATGGGCGTGGGCATCATGCTGACCAGCTACGGCACGTTCTGGACGGGCGAAGGATTGAAGGTCCGTTGGCCCGGCGGGGACGTCGAACTACTGGTTCTGGTCGGGATCTATCTCGTGGTGACCTGGCTCTTCGTCGCGGTCCTTCGTCGGCGCGATTCGGTGCTCGAGGTGGCGTCATGAGCGACCGGTCGCCGTGGCCGCTTCGGATCGTCAAGGGTTTCGCTAGATTCTGGTGGGATTTTCTCGTGGGTGACACGCCCGAGCTGTTCGTGGCGGTCCTCGTCGTCGTTGGGCTCGTCGCGTTATGTCGCATCGTCTGGCAACTGAACGTCCTGGCTCTGGTGGCGCTGCCGCTGTTGTGCATGGCGGCGCTCGGTGTCTCGCTGGGTCGGGCGCAACGAACCAGTCGCGAGAAGTAACTAGCTCCCCGCGAGCTCGTAGGCGGTCATCGAAAGCGATCCCATCTCGTAGCCGTCAACGAGCGTGCGCGTTGGCGACGACGCGGCGGCACTGAGTCCCGCCAGGTAGGCCAGAGGCAAGAAGTGATCGGGGGTCGGCACCGCCAGGGCGTAATCGCCGAAGTGTTCGCTCGAGGCGAGCTGTGAGGCGTCACTCGTCATGATCGAACGTACGCCGTCGTCGAAGCGATGGGCCCAGTCGGTACCCTGGCCGGGCTGACGCCAATCGATGAGACGAAGGTTGTGCACGACGTTCCCACTGCCGAGGATGAGCACACCCTCCGATCGCAGCTCGTGCAACTTCACGCCGAGATTGAAGTGGTAGTCGAAGGGCAGTTGGGCATTGATCGACAACTGCAGTACTGGTACGTCGGCCTTGGGGAACATGTGCACCAGCACCGACCAGGTGCCGTGGTCGATGCCCCAACTGTCCTCATCCAGGCCGACGTAGGTCGGTTCGACGACGTCGACGATTCGTTGGGCGAGTTCGGGGTCGCCGGGTGCCGGGTACTGCACCTCGAAGAGTTCGGGAGGGAAACCGTAGAAGTCGTGAATCGTCCTGGGCACTTTCATGGCGGTGACCGCGGTGATGTTCACGTACCAGTGTGCGGACACGACGAGGACCGCGCGCGGAGTCGGCATCGTCGCGGCGAACGTGGACCACGCGTCGGTGTAGCGGTTGTGCTCCAGGGCGTTCATGGGGTTGCCGTGGCCGACGAACGCCGCGGGCATCAAGTTGGTCATGGGTATCTCACTTCAAGAGTCGTGCGTTCATCGTACCGGGACGAACAGCGAGTTATTCCCGTTGCTCAGAGGTAGTGCGGGGGAACCTCGTGACGCTCGCGAGCGAGGCGTTGTATCTCCTCTCGCAACCGGGCATTCTCCTCACGAAGTTGCGCCACGAGTTCCTCGAGTTCTTCTCGGGGCCGCTGGTCGTCTGTCACGTACTCAGGTTGGCACAGAATCACGATGAGGGACTTTCCGGTTCTGGACACGAGTGCGTCGCGGGTTGAAATTGTGGTCCTGGAAGAGGTCCCTCGTTAGAATCACTCTCTATGCGCCCCTTCCGTCTCGTGTACGCGCTCGGGGGGGAGTAACCAGTGGCTATCTGGGTTCGGGTCATCTCGGGCGGCGTGGGCCTCACGATGCTGCTGCTCGTGCTCGACGCCGCGATCCGGACATTTCTCCTGCCGCGCTCGGCCCGAGTTCGATTGAGCAGTCTTACGGCGCGAGTGGTGCGGAACGTCTTCTCGATGTTCGCGGGGTCCAAGAGGTCCTACGAGAAGAGGGACCAGGTCCTTTCACTCTTCCCTTCTATTGTCCTACTCTCCTATCAAGCGTTGTGGCTCGGGCTCACGCTCGTCGCCTTCGCGTTCGGTTTCATTGCGTCGGGCGTTGGCAACTTCGCGTCGGCGTTTTCGATCTCTGGTTCTTCGATCTTCACCTTGGGCACCATGTCGGGTCAGGGCGGGGTGCAAATCGCCCTGGGCTTCGTCGAGGCGGGCATCGGCCTCACGTTGTTGGCGTTGTTGATCGCCTTTATCCCCACGCTCTACGCCGCCTTCCAGCGTCGTGAGGTCTCGGTGTCTCGACTGTCGGTGCGCGCAGGCGTTCCGGCGACTCCCTGGGGCATCCTCGAGATCGCCCAGAGCGTTAACTCCTACGACCTGCTCGATGAGTTATGGCGCGAATGGGAGCAGTGGTTCATCGAGGTGGGCGAGACCCACTCGTCGCTGCCTATCTTGAACTTCTACCGTTCACCAACGCTGAATCAGACCTGGATCGGGTCGGCCGCCTCGGTGCTCGACGCGGCGGCCCTCTTTAACGCCGTGGTCGACCTCACTCCGTCACCGACCGCGGGACTCTGTATCCGCTCGGGATGGCTGAACCTACGACGCGTGGCAGACTATTTCGAGGTCCGTTATCCCGTCAAGGTGAGCCGCAAGACACCGATCACGATCTCGCGCGAGGAGTTCGACGTCGTGCTCGCTCGTCTCGAGCGCGAGGGCGTGCCGCTTATTGCGGACCGCGACGCGGGCTGGCACGACTTCGTGGGTTGGCGAGTCAACTACGACTACATAATCGAGGCTTTCTACAGACTCTTCAACTGCCCTCGTACCGACTGGCGTAGCGCTTCGAACGAACCACTGATCGAGCCTTCGAACCAGCGCGGTCACAACGTGCAGGAGTGACCTCGACGTAGAACCCAGGGTGAGCATTCGACCGGCTGACTCTCGTGACGCTTCGGATCTGGCGTTCCTTCGCTTCCGGTGGCGATCGACCGAGCGCGGCAAACGAGGTTTGGACGAAGACTCGTATAAGGAAGCACTGGAACTCTGGATGCGCGAGCACGAGACGTCCCACGTGCCCTTTTTGGTCTTTGATGTCCAGCGTCCAGTGGGCATGGCGTGGCTCGCCATCGTCGACCGAATCCCAGGCCCGGAGTTCTTCGTACGGCGTTCGGCCTACATGCAGAGCGTCTACGTTGCGGTGGATCATCGCTCCAGGGGAGTCGGCAGCGCGTTGATGATGCGGTTAGTCGACTTCGCTCGCGAGGGTGGTCTCCATTATCTGGCGGTTCACCCCAGTGAGGAGTCCTTCGACTCTTACCAGCGCCTTGGCTTCGAACACTCGAACCGAGTGCTCGAACTTCGCTGAGTTACTCCAGACCGAGTAGGGACGGTAGTTCGCTCATGTGAAGGAAAGTCCTGGCCCCCGCGGCCCTCAGATCCTCCGCTTTCGTGACGCCACCGGCGAAACCCAGGACCATCATGTTGGCCCTGTGAGCAGCTCGAACCCCCGCAACACTGTCCTCGATGACAACGCAGCGAGAACCAGCTACTCCCATCTCGTGAGCCGCGTACAAGAAGAGGTCTGGCGCGGGTTTGCCAACGTCGACGTCCTCGGCACTGAAGATCCTTCCCTCGAACCGCTCGAAGAGACCGGTGAGTGACAGCGTGTAGACGATCCGCTCGTGGGTCCCACTCGAGGCGACGCACGAGGGAACGTCGAGCGCGTCGAGGATCTCTACGATTCCCTCGACGGGGGTGAGCTCGCGTTTGAAGACCTCGCGGGTCGGCGCCTCGAATTCTTGGGTCCAATCGATGTCACGTCCCAGGTGCCCTTCGACCTCTTCTTGCATTGCCTGAGAGGTCCGCCCCACGAACAGGTCGATGACCTCGGATTCGCTAAGGGGCCAGCCGATCTCGTTGAGGATTCGAGTCTCGGTGCGTACCGCCAGTCGTTCGGAGTCGACTAGTACGCCGTCGCAGTCGAAGATGACCAGGTCGTAACGACTCACTCGCAAATGTTACGGTTACGGCTCGCTCGAAGCCGACCCGACGAAATCGTTCAGTATCCTTCGCAGTTCAACGGTGGTCTTGTCGGCGCGGGTGTGCAATTCTGCCGTGATGTCCAGCGGCAGTTCGAGCACGTCGTAGCGGGATTGGACCAGCAAGTCTTCGTTCAACACTGCGACTTCGAAGTCGATCGCTTCGGCCATGCGTGTTTCGGACCCGCCGAGGTCGTCGCGCCAGAGACTCGAGTAGATACGCACACGTTCGTCGTCGAGTGGGGTGAGGAAGAAGCCAATGACGTTGGTACCGCCGGCGTCGAGAAATTCGATGGCGAGCTCGAGGTGAAAGGGCGCGGTGTAGCGATAGGTGAGTCGGCGTCGTTGCAGGAGCGGTCGAACACCCTGGTTGACACCCGGGTCTTCACGATTGGCGAACTCGTGCTCGTAGGAGGCCTCGAAGCCGTAGCCGTCGCGGGTCACCGAGTACGTGGGAACCACGCGGGCTTCACCGGCGCCAAAAGTCCCGGCGTGGACGAAGGGGAAGTGGGCCATGTCAAGGAAGTTGTCCGCGAGTAGACCGGCGCTCGCGCGTGTCTCGATGACCGGGAGGTCACCACGTTGGAACGCCGGGTCTCGGGCGGCTTCGATGTTCGGAGTTGGCGTGCGAGGTTCGAGTGGCGCGACGAAGATCATGGCGTGCGACTCGTAAACGCGCGCGGGGCCGGAAAGTTTCGCCCGAGCGGGTATGGTCGCGTCCTCGCCCAGGGCGGGAATCTCGACGCAGGTCCCTTGTGCGTCAAATACCCAGCCGTGGTAAGCGCAGCGAAGGTTCTCCCCCTCGCAGTGCCCGAGCGTTAGCGGTGCCAGACGGTGGGGGCAGCGGTCGTGGAACACGCGAAGTTGACCTTCGGATGAGCGGTAGGCCACGTAGTGTTCTGCGAGCAGCGTGAAGCGTCGGGGCTGGTTGTCGACTTCATTGGCACGACACAGTGGATGCCAGGCGTGGCGCAGCGCGGGGTCCAGGTTACGAAGCCCACGGGTCATGCCCGCCAATGTAGCGGAGCGACGTCGTCGCGTCTGACCGCTCGCGAGCACGACGGCGACGGTAGGTTGGAGGAATCAGGAGGAGGGCCTATGACGAGTCCACGAGGTGAAATCGTCGTTACGAGTGACGGACCCGTAAGCGACGAGGAGTTGACCGCGCTAGCGCTCGCGGCAGATCCCGAAGCACCGCTCGATCCCAACGCCGTGCCGTGGCGTGCGGGGATGCTTCAGATCGGACTGCTTCCCGATTGGTACATGCCCCGTCCCATCGCCACGGGAAGAGGTCGAGGAACGCGGATCGTGATTTGTGCGGTGGTGGCGGGTTTTCTCGTGATCGGCGCCTTTGGTCTGTGCATCACGTCGGGGTTCTTGTCCTTGGCCTGAGATCCGGCCAGTCACGCTTCAAGCGTTAGAGACGTTCGAGCGTGTGCAAGTAGCACTTGAGAGCGATGAGTCCTTCGCTCAGAAACAGCCGCGACTGCTCGCCGAGCTCCTGGCTGACGTCCAGGATTGTCGAGGTCAATTCCACGAGGACCCTCGTGGCGGCGCGAGCTCGCTCCTTGGAGATTCCTACGAAGCGCACGCGAAGCAGCGTGGCGAGGAAGTCGAGGTAGAGCTCGGTGTCCTGGCGATCGATGGCGACGAGTTCGGGCACCGCGCGAAACGCCCGGCGCAGGTGCGCCGTCGACGGGCTCTCGTTGCGCAGTTCGATGGCGAGGTTGAACATCTGGTCGGCCCACTGATCCAGGTCGGGCGCGTCGGAGATCTCGTTCAATTTCTCGGTGAGCGGGGCGTTGCGTCGCTCCTGGTCGATGCGAAAGAGTTCGACCAGAATGGCGGTCTTGTCGGGAAAGTAGTGATAGACCGTGCCGATATTGACGCCGGCTCGCTCCGCGACGACGTTCGTGTTGAGGCCCTGGACCCCTCGTTCCACGATGATGTCAGTGGAGGCCTGCAAAATACCGGCGAAGGTCGCGATGGAACGAGCTTGGGACGGCCTCTTTAATTGGGAACGGTACTCAGAAGAGACTTTCGCCATCTCCCTAGTATTCACCGTAAATTAGAGGTTTCGCTGAATTTTTTTCTTATCTTCTCTTATTCGGCGTGAGGGGACTCAACATGTCAGTCGTTGTCTTTCGAGCTCGCGAGATCGTCACCTTGGACGCTAATTGCCCCTTGGCTGAAGCGGTGGCGGTGCTGGACGAGCGAGTGCTGCACGTTGGGACCTACCGGGAGGTAATCGAAGCGCTTCGCGACACCGAGTACGTGACCGACGACCGGTACCTTGACTACGTGCTCGTGCCCGGTTTCATCGAGGCGCACGGTCACCTTTATATGGACGGTGCCCTTGGTCAATTGATGTGGACCGGCTACGACGACCGACCCCGACCCGACGGGACGGTCGCTCGAGGATCTCGCAGCATCGCCGAGGTGATTGAGCGACTTCGAGAACTCGCGAGTGACGGTCGCGAAACGGTCGTCGGTTACGGCTTTGACCCGGTGTTCCACGACGGAAGGTCACTTCGTCGCGAGGACCTCGATCAGGTGAGTACTAGTCAGGGTGTGTTCGTGGTGAACGCCAGCTGGCACTTGGGCTACGCAAACTCGGTTCAAATGCAGCGCCGCGGTATCGATTCGTCGAGCACCGACAAGGGAATCATGAAGGACGCGAACGGCGAGCCGACGGGCGAGTTTCACGAGACTGCGCTGTTCCTCTTGATGGGTGACGGCAGCGCGTTTGGCGGCGACGCCGAGCAGGCGGTGCGCGACGGCGGTGAGCTCTTGCGCCAGGCCGGGGTCACGTCGGGCAGCGACCTCGCGCTCTTCGCACTCGGGCCCGCGTTCGACGTCTACGCCACGCTCGCCAATGAATCCTCCTTTCCCGTGCGGGTTTTCTATTCGCCCAACGTCGAGGAGATGGCCAAGCATCTCGGACGTGAGGAACTCTTGGAGTACTTCGGCAAACTTCGAGGCAGCGACACCGCACGTTTCGCCATGGGCCCGCTCAAGTGGATCGCCGACGGTTCGATTCAAGGATTCACCGGCAAGCTCAAGTGGCCCGGATACTGCGCGGGCGACGACCACGGCTTCTTGATCTTGAGCGAGGACGAAGTCGTCGACAAGATCTTGCCCTTCCACGAGGCCGGATTCCAGCTGGCGATCCACACCAATGGTGACGAGGCGACCGCGACGGTGCTGCGAGCGCTCGAGCGCGTGCTCCAGAAGGTGACGCGCTTTGACCACCGCCATCGCCTCGAGCACTGTCAGATGGCCTCGCGCGCCATGCTGAGAAAGATGTCCAGTCTTGGCGTCGGCGCGAACCTCTTCTCGAACCACGTCTACTACTGGGGTGACATCCACCGCACCAAGACCATGGGTGCCGATAAGGCACGCCGCATGGATGCCGCGGCAACGGCGCTCGGCGAAGGTGTCGCCATCTCACTGCACTCCGATCACCCCGTGACGCCGGTGGGCCCGCTCTTCACGATGTGGTGTGCGGTGAACCGGCTCACGAGGAGCGGGCACGTACTTGGCACGGCCGAGAGGATCACGCCTCTTCAGGCGTTGAGTGCGGTGACGCTCGGTTCGGCCTACCTTCTCAAGCGCGACGAGGACCTCGGATCGATCGAAGTGGGCAAGTACGCCGATTTCACGGTCCTGAAGCAGAACCCGCTGTCGGTCGATCCATTGGTGATCAAGGACATCGAAATCGTTGCCACCGTGGTCGCCGGCGAACCACGTTGATCCACGACGTTGACGACGCGGGTGAGAAGTGTTGGCGAAGGGCACTCGTCGGTTGAGAATTGACTAAAGGCTCCTGGGCGTCCAAATCTTCTCGGAAAGTCGCACCATTGTGGACCAAGGACCTTACGTCGCCAGATTCCTTCAGGGGTGAAGTCACTACCATTGAGGTAGACGAGCGTTTCGGGTCGGGACGCCCTTGTTAGTCAAGAAGTCAATCGTGCCTGCTCTCAGCGTGAAGTCGTTGCATAAGTACTACGGGAATCTTCACGCGGTGAATGACGTGAGTTTCGACGTGGTGCGTGGCGACGTGTTCGCCCTGCTGGGTCCCAACGGCGCGGGTAAGTCAACCACGATAGAGATTCTCGAGGGGTTCTTGAAGCGTGACAGCGGCGACGTGCGCGTCCTCGGTGTCGATCCGGGAGATCGCAGTCGCCAGCGTTGGCTTCGTACGAGGATCGGCGTCGTGCTGCAAGAACTCACGGTCGAGCCGTTCTTTACGGTTCGTCAGGTGCTCGAGCGAAACGCCGGTTACTATCCCGCGCCTCGTCGGGTGGACGAGGTCATCGAACTGGTGGGACTGCGCGACAAGGCCGACGTCAAGGTGAAGAGGCTCTCCGGAGGTCAGCAGCGTCGTCTAGACATCGGGCTCGGGATCGTCGGAAACCCCGAATTGCTCTTCCTCGACGAGCCCACCACGGGACTGGACCCGGCCGCGAGGCGGATGACCTGGGAGTTGATTCGCGCGCTCTCGGTGCAAGGCACCACGGTCGTGCTCTCGAGTCACTACATGGACGAGGTCGAGGCACTCGCTCGCCACGTGGTGGTGCTGACAAAAGGTCGCATCGCCGCGTCCGGCACGCCCACGTCGCTGGGGGGGCGCGACCTCGGTCACGTCGCCATCTCTTTTACAATGCCCGACGGTGTCGCCGTCGCGGACTTGCCCGTGGTGCCGAGCTGCTGCGAAGGTCCGCGAGTGGAAATCGACACGGACTGCGAGCTCGAGGTTCTATCGCGACTGACCACGTGGGCGCTCGATGAGAACGTCTCGTTGGCGGGTCTGAGCGTGATGCGCCAAACCCTGGAGGACGTGTACCTTCGCCTGACCCACGAGGCCTTGAACTCCGTCGACGAGGTGCTCTCGTGAGCATCGACGTCGGCGCGCGCAGGAATCATACGTGGCGAGGTGATCTTCGTCTCGTGGTCCACCAAGTTCGCTACGAGCAGAAGGCTTTCTGGATAAACAAGACCGGCGCCATGTTCACCATTGGCTTCTCGGTCATCTTCCTGGTGATGCTGGGCGCGACCAACGGGCACCAGACCATCTCCTACCTGGGCAACATCACGAATGACCAGTACTACGTTCCGGGCTTCATCGCCTACGGCATCATGGCCGCGTGCTTCAGCATGCTCACGAGTAACCTCGTGAGCCGCCGTGAGACCGGACTACTCAAGCGACTTCGCCTCACGCCACTGCCGGCGTGGACCTTGCTGACGTCGATCTTCCTCAGCACCGCGATCGTCGCGCTGATCCAGGCGGCGGTGCTACTCATCATCGGGCGATTCGGTTACGGGGTCGGATTTCCGCGCGAATGGCTGGCCTTCTTCCTCGTACTGGTCGTAGGAATCGCGTGCTTTACCGCCATGGGCGTCGCGATCAGTTCGGTCATCCCCAACCAGGAGACGGCAGGACCGGTGACGAGCGTCGCGTTCTTCGTGTTGTTGTTCTTGTCGGGCCTCTGGTTCCCTCTGGCCCCTCATTCGGGACTAGAGAAGTTCTCCACGTTCTTTCCGGTTCGCCACTTCCTCATCGCTGTTCGCGCGCCCTTTGAGCAGTTGCCGGGTTCGAGTGCGTGGCCGTGGCGCGACCTGGCGGTCGTCGCTATCTGGGGGATCGTGGCGGCGGTCATCGCCACGCGAAAGTTCCGCTGGTCGCCGCACCGCGGCTAGAGCAGTCTGGACCGGTCCGCAAAGGACGCGCTCAAGGAAACAGGCCGCGCACCTCAGTCGCTTCGGCGATGCGCTCGACGCCCACCGCGATCGCGGTGTCGCGCAGATTCACGTTCAGTTCCTTTTGGCGGTTCCACACGTGGTTGAAGGCCTCGTGCATCGTCTTTTCTAGACGCTGCTGGAAGAGTTCGGTCTCCCACATGAACCCTTGGAGGTCCTGGGCCCATTCGAAGTAGGACGCCACGACGCCACCGGCGTTGGCGAGCACGTCGGGCACGACGGGAATATTGCGGCTCGAGAGTATTGCGGCTCCCTCGCCGGTCGTTGGACCGTTGGCGGCTTCGATCATGATCGACGCGGCCATGTTCGAGGCGACCTCGCCAGTGATGACCCCGCCCAGGGCGGCAGGGATGGCGATGTCGCTCGGGATGGTCCAGAACTCTTGTGAGTCGACGCGGTCGGCACCGGGGTAGCCCACGACGGTGCCCGCCTCTTCGAAGTGCTTGGCGAGCGCGCTCCACTTGATGCCCTCGGGCACGTGGATCGCGCCCTTTACGTCCGCGACGCCGACGACCTTCATACCGCGATCGCTCATGAGTTTGACCAGCGGCGCGCCGACCTTCCCGTAACCCTGGATGATGACCCGCTGCTCGTTGGACTGGCGCCCGAGGCGCTGGAGGATTGCGGCGGTGCAGATGGTCACCCCGAGCGAGGTGGCACCGGCGTGGCCCAAGGTGCCGCCGATGGCGAGGGGCTTTCCCGTCACCACGCCCGAGATGTTGTGGCCGTGCATCATCGACACGGTGTCCATGATCCAACTCATGACCTGGGCGTCGGTGTTGATGTCGGGCGCGGGGATGTCGCGGTCGGGACCGATCATTGGTCCGATGGAAAAGGCGTAGCGCCTCGTGAGTCGTTCGAGCTCGCCGCGCGAGAGCTTGGTCGGGTCCACGCGCACGCCGCCCTTGGCGCCGCCGTAGGGGATGTTCACCACCGCGGTCTTGATCGACATGTCCGCTGACAGCGCGGCGATCTCGTCGGTGCTGACGCTCTGGTGAAAGCGGATGCCGCCTTTTCCCGGACCACGCGAGGTGTCGTGCTGGATTCGCCAGCCGGTGTACATCTCGACGTCGCCCGAGTCCATGCGCACCGGCACGGCGACCTCGAGGATCCGCTCGGGGGTGATGATCCGCTTGATCATGCCTTCGTTGAGCCCTAGAAGTTGACCCGCGGACTCGATGAGGGAGGTAACCCTGAGCCAGGGATTGAACTCGTGCGGGGTCGTGTCGTTGGGTGGCGTGACCACGTTGTCACCAGCCTTCTCTTCGTCGCGAAAGCAGGACTGCCTTCTTGGTCCAGCGTAGGACACGTCCGTCGGACCAATTCACTACCTTTGGTCACTTCCGATACTGTGGGAACGACTCGAGGGGGACCAGTGAAGATTTCGACGATGTTGAGTTACTCGGGCGGCTTCAAGCAAGCCGCCCAGCAGGTAGTGGAGATGGAAAAAGCGGGGCTGGACCTGGTCTGGGTTGCTGAGGCTTACGGCTTCGATGGTCCCTCGTTAATGGGTTACCTGGCTGCACTCACCGACACGGTCGAGATCGGCGCGGCGATTCTGCCCATCTACACGCGAACGCCTACGTTGATCGCCATGACAGCGGCGGGCATCGACGCGCTTTCGGATGGTCGCTTCCACCTGGGCCTTGGTGCGTCGGGCCCCCAGGTCATCGAGGGTTTCCATGGCGTGCCCTATACGAATCCCCTCGGCAAGACCAGGGAGATCGTTGAGATCTGCCGTGACGTCTGGAAGCGCGAGGCACCACTGGTACACAATGGTAAGAATTTCACGTTGCCCCTGCCCCCCGAGCAGGGCACCGGTCTCGGTAAGCCGCTCAAGATTATCGCCCACCCAGTGCGCAGCGAAATTCCGATCTGGATTGCCGCTCTGGGAGAGAAGAACGTCGAACTCACGGCCGAGATCGCCGACGGCTGGATACCGATCCTGTTTATCCCCGAACGGGCCCAGGACGTGTGGGGAGCACCCCTCAAGGCCGGCGCCGCTAAGCGCGCGAGTGGACTTTCCGAGATGATGATCACCGCCGGTGGATTACTCGCCATCGGCGAGGGCCCCGAGGTGACCGCGCTTCGCGAGTTCCAGCGTTCCATGGTCGCGCTCTACGTGGGCGGCATGGGAGCGAAGGGTAAGAACTTCTATAACGAACTCGCCGTCCGCTACGGCTACGGGAAGGAGGCCGAAGTGATCCAAGACCTTTACCTCTCGGGTAAGAAGAAGGAAGCCGAAGCCGCCGTGCCTGAGGAGTTCTTGGAGTTGACCACGCTGTGCGGTCCGGTGAGCTACGTGAAGGACCGGATCGCCGCATTTAAGGACGCGGGCGTGACCCATTTGCAGGTTCACCCGATACCGTTAGGCGATCAGACGAGCGCGTCACTCATCAGCTCAGTCAAGGAGCTCGTCTCGTAGCGTTGTCGTCCGTTTGATGGACGAACCTTTGCCGTCCGACGTGAACTAGCTAGAGGCGACCACGACGACGAGACTGGCCGAAGTGGTACCGATTACCTTCGCACTCAGCACGTAGTGGACGCTCCTGATCCCGAGGGACTTCAAGTACGCCTCGACCGCGATGGCTCGTGCCAAAGCCAGTCGCTGGTTTGCGACGTTGACGGGTCCTGAGGCTTCGCCTTCTAGGTCCACTTTCACGTAGTGGCGCGCGCGGATCACCTTGGCGAACACCGCGACTTGTCTGCGCAAGTCCCTGGTGAGGGAAGAAGAACCGATACTGAATGGGTGGATCGACCCCAGTACCACCAGGTGCGGAGGCTTCACGGGAATGGTGGTCCACTGCGCGTAGAGCGTCAGTGAGCCGGTCAGGTGGTACGTGGCGCCGGCCAGACCCGCCAACGTCCCGCCGCTCGCCTGGTTGAACCAACCCTTGAAGACGTGACCGGCGAAAGTCGGACTGTTCGGCAGTGTCACGTTCGCGCCGTTGGCCCCCGACACACTCGAAACCGGAGAGCCGCCATCACTGGCGAACGTCAAGGTATCGGTCGCCGGCGTCGTCGTGGTGGTCGTCGTCGTGGTTGGGAAGGTGATGAGGGGCGGTGCTTGGTATTCGAAAGCACCCGCGTCACAGCTCGAGCCGGCCCCAGGGCGGGCGTCACCACGCTCGTCGACCGCCAACGTGCAAGCGCCGATCGGGACTTCCAGGTACGCCGAACTCGTCGGATCAATCGCGAGTGTCTCGGGACCGTTCGAGCCGTTGGCATTGAGCGCGGTCGCCACGTTAATGGTCGAGCTGTTGACGATGCTCGAAGTGAAATCGCAATTGCTGTCGGATTCCACGTTGTAGCCGCCGTCGGGACTACTTGGAAAGCTTCCGACACACGAACTGGTCTCGTCAAGTATCGAGTTACTCAAGGTTATTGGCGCGCCCTGATTCCCTAAGGCATCACCCGCACCCGTGGGGACATCGTTGTAGAACGTGTCATTCGTTAGCGTGGCCGCACTTTCGTAGAACGTTTGATACGTCCCGTCCGTCGCGGTCGCGATACTGTCGTTGTAAAGGCCACCTCCCGCGCTCGTGGCTTGATTCGCAGTGAACGTGTCGTTCCCGCTCGTAAGGTAGCCGTTGACGTAGATGCCGCCGCCGTACTGCGCGTGATTCCCAGTGAACGTGTCGTTGTTGGTGAAGAGTGTGCCGCCGTCGAAAATGCCGCCGCCGGCTTGCGCGTGATTTCCAGTGAACGTGTCGTTCGTGGCGTTCAGTACGCCATAGTCGGCGATGCCACCTCCGTTACCGGTGGGGTTCACGCCATCTTCAATCGTTAGATTCTCGATGCTCACCATACCGAGGTCAATGGCGAAGTCTGGCCCGGCGCTATTAGCGATGAACGTCGAGTTGACGCCGGCTCCAACTATGTCAATGGTGTCGTTGTTGAGAAGGTCGATCACGTCGCCTTCGTTGTAGGTACCGGCTGCGACCTCGATGGTGACCGCCGAATTGTGAAGGCTCTCAGCCTTGGTGATGGCGTCTTGAATGGTGGGACAGGCGTTCGTGGTGGCGTCGGCGCACGTGCTGCCGGTTTCGCTGGCATTGACGTAGAGCGTCGTGGGCGTGTCCCACAGCGCGTAGAGCGTGACGTTGGAAGTACCCATAGTGAGCTCGGATACTGGGAAGGTCTCGTGGGGAAACACCGTGCCAG
>Ga0224532_1000029_pt1 | contig 31563 bp, 32 predicted proteins | sample 714E115metaG_FD_179902 | JGI IMG/M metagenome (GOLD analysis project Ga0224532, IMG submission 179902) | Peat soil microbial communities from Stordalen Mire, Sweden - 717 E1 1-5 | ecosystem: Environmental > Terrestrial > Soil > Wetlands > Peat | place: Sweden: Norrbotten County, Stordalen Mire... | reverse complement strand
CCCGCCTGCCAGGCCCCCAACGCTGCGCCGTTAGGGTCGAGGAGCACGAACTGTTGACCCAGATCGGCAACGGGCACGACAGGAGCCAGGATCTGGCTGCCCGCCTTCTCGGCCGCGACGAGGGTCTTGGCAATGTCAGGGGTGTCCAAATAGATCTTCCAAGTGTTGTCAGCCTTCATGTCGCCCATGTCGCCCATGCCACCGGCCACCGGGACACCGTTTCGCGTGAACATGAAATAGCCCCCGAACTCGGGGCTGGGCTCTTGCGCCTCCCACGAGAACAATTCGCAGTAGAACTCTTGACTACCTTGGACATCGGACGTCCAGAGATCTGTCCAACAGGGTGAGCCCAGCGGTGCCTTCGTGCGGGTTGACATGGTGACTCCTCTGGTTGGGTCGCTGCTTTCTTGAGTCGTCATCTTCTCACCGTTGCTGACCCAAGTCCAGAACTTCTCTAGCCACCATCTCGAGGCCCAGAAATGGCCATGTTGCACGGCAGACGACCCGATCGGTTCGATACCGTTACGTATGGTCGTGGTTACAGTATTTCGAAGTCGGCTCCGCGCCGGTGTCGAGCACGACTATCAACGTGTAGCCGAGGAGATGGAACTCGCCGTTGCGACGATGGATGGTTTCATCGACCAGAAGTTCTACGTCGCCAGCGACGGTGAGCGGGTGACGATCGTGCACTTTCGTGACTGGGAGAGTCAGCGGCGCTGGGCGGAATATCCGAGTCATCGAGAAGCGCAACGTCGCGGGCGCGAGGAGTTCTATTCCTGGTACGACATCGAAGTGTGTGAAGAACGGTCGAGCCACGAGTTCAAGCACCCCGAGCTGACATGACGGGGCGACTTCTTCGTCAGTCGGTGTTCGAAGCAGCCCGTGTCACCCACTCGGCAGGGTGGCGGGGGTTTCGTGAAGGAAGAGTGCGCTAGTCATGCAAGCGTCCTACGAAGGTTTCGTGTTAAGCGACGACTTGAGCCGAATTTCGAAAGAGACCATCTATCAGTGGCTGCAAGAAGAGGCGTACTGGTCCAAGGGCAGAAGCCGAGAGATGATCGATCGCTCAATTGACCACTCGTTCCTCTACGGCGTCATTTCGTCCGAAGGCGTCACCGTAGGGTGTGCGCGCGTGGTCACTGATCAAGCAACGTTCGCGTGGGTATGTGACGTGTTCGTTGACGCCGCACATCGTGGTTCAGGTATCGGTACGTGGATGGTGGGCAGCGTGGTCGAACACTGGCGTGAACGTGGTGTGCCGCGGGTGCTGCTCGCGACTCGCGACGCGCACGAGGTCTATTCGAAGATTGGGTTCTCACCCATAGAACATCCCGAACGGTTCATGAACATCGACCTACGCCCGAAGTTCTGATCAGTCTGACGCTCGTCCTTCAGCAAAAATTCCTGGTCAAGGGGTAGATATCGGCTCGAAAAGAAGACGTCGTCGGGACTTGACAAACGACTCATAACGATATATCGTTATGACAATCAAACTATCGAAAGGATACGGTATGGGATACCGAGACATTGATCAGCCGCCGCAGAGACGGCGTCGCTTTACAGAATCAGGCGGACGAAACATCGTCGGGCCGCGACCCGGCCGTCGCCACGAACGTGGCGATGAGCACTTCGGTCATCACGAGGGTCATCACGACGAATCGCCGCGACGCGGCGGTCGCAGTCGACGGGGGGACGTCCGGCTTGCGGTTCTCGCGCTGCTCGCCGAACGTCCGATGCACGGCTACGAGATGATGCAAGAACTTGCGGACCGAACTCAAGGAATTTGGCGACCGAGCCCGGGGTCGCTCTACCCGGCCCTTCAACTTCTGGAGGATCAGGGTCTGGTTCAATCCGAGACCGAAGATGGCCGTCGTCAGTTCACGCTGACCGAAAAGGGTCGAACCGAGCTTACGAATCAGCCAAAGAAGTCGGCGCCGTGGGACAACATGGTGCGTGGCGCCAACCAGGACGATTTCGCGCTTCGCGTCGCTCTTCGTCAAGTGTCGATTGCCGTGAGCCAGGTGGCCGAGGCGGGAACCCAGGATCAAAAGGTCCGGGCGGAACATCTCATCCTCGAACTGCGTCGACAGATCTACTTGCTGCTTGCGGAAAGCGCTGACTCTCCCAAGGAGTAGTCAATTCTCGGCGCGAGTGCACGCGTCCGGGACACTCATCGCCGCGTCGGACCCTACAGGGTCCGACGCGGCGAGTTCGCTTAGAACGACTTTTCGGTTGACTTGATGAGGTTGAGCAGTGGCTTCGTCGCTGTGACGCTCACCGGGGCCGAGAACGTCAAGAAGATGAATTTCCCTGCGACCCAGGCATCGAGGCGGACGCCTCCCGCTTTGGATGTTGAACCGAGTCCATCTTCTTTTCCGCTACCGAAGTCCAGGTAGTCGCTGACGCCTCCCACCGGCGTCTTGGTCATCGCACCAGCGGACTGCTTGACCATGTAGGCCATGTACTGCGTAGCGGTCATCGTGGGTTTTGACGATCCCTGGGCTAGGACCGAGAGTTTTTGGATGTCCGATGGACTGATGCACCCGACTACGAGTGCCTTAGCGCCGAAGTCGATCGTTGTTCCAAGGGCGTTCGTCGGGTTCGACGAGGGTTTGGCGTAGTTGTAGGGAGTGACCTGTGGAGTCACCGCACCGGTGTAACCATCACTGATGATCAAGGCCTTGGTAATCGAGCTGCACGACGGCGACGTCGAAGCCCCGGCGATTACGGTCGGTCCGCCCAGAACGCTCAGCGTTCCAAGAAGAAGTAGTCCCGTGAGGAGAGTTGATGTAGAAGCAATGCGTTTCACTGTGATCCTTTCGAGATCGTTGGGGGGAGAACTGCTGAATTTGCGATGCGAATGTGATTGTCGTACGACCGAGGAGTTGGTTGCTGCAAACGTGGGTGTGGGAGGTTCGCTCGAACCCTCGTGGGCTTCGAGACGCTGACCAATCGGCCCCTTGTCGGATTGCGGCGTATGTGGTACCTCTCTTTCTTCAGTTTCTCTTGGATAAGTCAAGTCGTCGGTGCACCTTCGAAGAAGATGGTGCGCGCGCAACGTGTAGGTCGATCTACTGGATGATGGGGAACCCTGTCGTCCCAAGAAGAGTGCCGTCATCGTCGATGATGAGTCCCTCAAAGTTGTCCATTCGTTCGAGAATGTCGAGAACCTCGGCCCCACCGATCACGAGCGCCGTCGCGAGCGCGTCGGCCATTCCAAGTTCCGGTCCCACAACGGTCCCTGACGCGACGCGTGTTGAGAAGAGGCCCTGGCGAGGGTCGAACAGATGTTGTCCTCGCTCGTAGGAACCTGATGTCGCAACTGCACCGGGTGATTCAACGATGCACGCGAGTGAACGAGGATTGGCGGGGCTCGCGATACCGACGCGAAACCTCCTGTTGGCGGTGGGTCCGCCAAAGCTCGCTATATCGCCCGCTGCGTTGATGATTGCCCCGTCGATCGTGTCGTGGCGCAGTGCCTCGAGGGCACGCTGCGCTGCCCAACCTTTGACGAGTCCGGTGGGGTCGACGCCGCCCGGCATCGCCCAGGGATCAAACCATCCCTCGGAGAACGTGCGAGCAACCACGCATTGCTGCAGAACCTCACCAATGATGGCGGGAGCGTCGTCGACGTCGAGATCGCCTCGGCGAATTCGCGAGAGTGGGCTTTCGGATTTCCAAGTACTGAAGTGTTGATCTGCGTCGTGCAAGATGGCGATCGCAGCTTCGATCGAGGATTCGAGTAGCGAATGATCATCGAAGTCACCCCGATAGATGTCAATGGTCACGACAGTGCCCATCACGTGCTCCTCGTGGTGCACGATGTTTGCGCGCTTTGGGGCGTCAATCATTGCCACTACAACCCCAACTTCGAGAGGGCTGACTGCAGTGACTGGATGAATCCCGCTGAGGTGTAACTGGCACCCGAGATGCTTTGGATGTTGCCGCTCTGTGCCTGCATAACCTCTTGCTCCAGCAGGGGGATGGCCTGTTGGTCGATTGAAACTGATCGGAAGTTTCCACCATCATTGATCGCGGCTATGGAGACATTCGTGATCTTTGTGCCAGACACCTTGACCTGGACTGAGAGGATCCCGAAGTTGTAGTCGACTGATGGACCTACCGCGGTACGAACGCCCGAGGAAACCGTCGTCGTGGTCACCGGAGGCGGTGTCGTGGTAGTCGTAGGAGCGGTGGTGGGCGTCGTGGTAGGCGTTGGCCCTGTCGCGGGCGTCGTCGTTGCAGTGGTCGGAGGCGGCGACGAGCTCGCAGTGGTTGTCGTAGAAGGCGCTGAGGAGGTGCTCGACGACGAACTCGCTAGTGATTCTAACGAGAGCTTCGCAGGTGTCGAATTGAAACTCAGCACGCCGGCCAGGCCCGCCACAGTTCCCATCATTACTAGTGGTGCGCGTTTCATTTTGACTCAGTTTCGTAGTTGATCATTGACGTTGACTCGCTGTTCATCAGAAGGCGAAGATTTCTTGGTGGATCCGCTCGTCCCGTGCGCCGAGTCGTAAGACTGCCTTGGTGACAGATTCGTTGAACTCCGTCGGTCCGCACACGTAGATGTCGGCGTTATTGACGTGTCCAACGAACTTCTTTAATTCGTTGGCGTTCATTCGTACTTCATGACGCGAGCCAACAATCTCGAACAGTCGTCCATTTCGCTGGTTTACCAACTCGAACAATTCCTCGCGGTGGATGATGTCCTCGGACGAGGATGCGCGCACCACGACGGTCACGTCTACTGCTAGGGGAAGGTCTTCAAGTAGGGCGCGCAAAGGTGTGACGCCTACGCCAGCACCTATCAGCACGACGCGACCGGTCGAGCGTGCGTGTCGAGTGAATTTGCCGTAGGGTCCTTCGATGAAGACCCGCGTTCCGGGCTTGAGTCGTGCGACGGCGGAACTTTGGTCACCGAGCCCTTTGATGGTCACGCGAAGGAACGGGGGCCGTGGGAGAGCCGAGAGGGAATATGGGTGTGAGTGCGCCCACAGCCCCTTTGACATGAACCGCCACAGAAAGAACTGGCCGCCCGCGACGTTGAGCTGGGACAGATTTCGACCAGAAACGATGATTGAGTAGACACCGGGTGTCTCTTCCTGCACGGCTGCAACGCGAAGCTGGTGTCGAAGATTTCGCGCCACGGGAAGGATCACACGGAACCCTAGGACTGCGCACGCGCCTGCAACCCACATGAGTATCCAGATGTCGCGGATGAGTGGGTGCCCGATGAACATGACGCCGGTACGAATTTGGTGGGCGAAGGCGAGAGACAGAGCAAGATAGATATAGAGATGCACCATCCACCATGTCTCGTATTTCATGCGTTGGCGCGCCACTCGAGCCGAGGTGACGCCAGCCATGATGAACAATCCAAAGGCCACCACGGAAGCGAGGATGTCGGGGTAGTGGACGATGAACGTCCAGAACTGGTGGAGAAGACTGACGCTGGTCATCTGTGCGTAGCCCCACGTGATGAGGACGATGTGCACGGCGATAAGGGCGATTGGCCAACCGCCGATGCGGCGGTGCCACGAAACGAGGCGATCCTGTCCGACGACTCGTTCGAGCCATGGTAAACGTGAGATTAGCAACACCATGACAAGCATCAAGTAGGTCCCGGCAAGTCCCGCGATACGCCCACCCAGGGTTACCCACCCTCCGGCTGAGTTGAGCGAACTCAACGTCTCGCCCCAAAACGCAAAACCGATGCTCACGCCAAGCCCGATGCCTCCGATAAGCGCTAACGCATCCGCGATTCGTGGCACGGGCGTGACTGCAGGACGACGTCGGGCACTTCGTTGCTGAGCGTGCCACACGATTCGATCGACGTCTAGTTTTGTCTTCACTGATTCCATTCACGCAAGGTAGATGACTCAGATAAGAGAACCTCAAGGCGAACTTTCGAATTTGATGTGAATTCTCGATTCGAAGTTCTGTCATCGAAAGCCGAGCCTCGCGACGTCTCTTGGTACGACATCACTGGTTCCCCACTGACGTTGAGCTCGGTGTAGAAGTCGTAGTGGAAGTCGTCGATGTTGTTGTCGAAGATGTTGTCGTTGTCGTTGACGAGGTCGAAGCTGACATTGTGATGAAGTCCCGTGTCCACCATGAGGCGAAGTATCTGCCTGTGGTGCCGGTCATTCCCGACAGGAGGAGGTTTCCGTTCGAAGGAGAGGCAAGGCCGTTTGAGGATGATGGCGAGTATGTAACGAAGTTGACCCAGTCAGTATTGATGTCGAGTTCCATCGCGCGCACGGCGCCAGCGCGAACCAACAGATTCGCTAAGTCGGTGATGTTCAAGCCCGGGCCTGCGACATAGACAAGAGCGCCGTCTGCAGTGATTCCGAGGCCCGAGCGCCACACGTACACAGCGTTGCCTAGGGTTGCACCCCACTTCGTGGTGTCGTTTGCCCGCAGCCCCGATGCTTGGTGACCGTTCTGCACCAGAAGATCAAGATTCTGGCGAACCGAGACCACGTTTGACGGGACTTTTCTTCCATACGGCCACGAGATGATGTTTGATGAACCGTCTTTGTAGGTTACAAAAGATGCTGCACCCGTTCGAAGGGGCAACTCTTCCTTGCCGTTGGTGTAATAGCCGCCATTTGCGTTGTTCATGAGAAATCCCGCGTTGAAAGCCGCGACCAGTGCTCGGGCCGCGGAGGGTCGAACGGGAGCGGTGTAGGGATAGGGACCTCCACCAGGAATCCAACTGCCCGAGTACAACCTCGCGCGTAGAAGTTTGGTGTCCATCCACGCGACTCCCACCACGTAACTCGTGTGCGTTTTGTCGGGCCGCAGGGTGGTCTCGTAGATCGCTGGGATGCCGTCGACACGTCGACCCACCGGCGACCACTGACCTTCACCGGGTATGGCCGGTGAAGCGAAGGGCAGGATTGGCGTAGGCGTCGCAAGGTGTGGCAGTGCGGAATTCACCGTGATCCCGGCTGCTGAAGGGACCAGTATCTCACCCTTGGGAACGGTTCCCCCGACTGGCGGCTGGTGGTGGCTGTACCACTCGTTCTCGACCCAATTGACGATGCCCGAGGCACCGTGGGTTCGAGCCCACTCGGCGAGTCGGGAACCGGCTGAGCTACCGAGCGCGGGATTGAGGAGTGCTCCTCCAAGTGAGAACGCCAACCAGACGAAGAAGACGAAGAACACCATCCCGATTCCGGCGAGGATCCTTCTGCGACGATAGATTCGGCGACGCTGTGTTCGCCACCGAATTTCCTGACGCGTGGGTCGAGCGACGTGAACTGCTGCGGGGCGGTCTCGAAGCGACGTGTTGCGTGACATCAGCTCAGCCCTGCCCGAGCCAGACGCCGACGTAGGGAATGGTCACAAACGCGAGAAGCAGACCCAAGGCCATACTCACTCCAAGAAGGAGACGCCGTGAACCAGACCCGGCGACGTGGCGGCGGGCTCGAATCGTCCAATCCTTGGTTGACAGCCGCGCCGTTTCGCCGAGGTGGCTAAGGACGTGGACAGCCATGGCCAGAAACCAAAGGACAAAACTCGCCTGGTGAAGTTGCAGCATCGAGGGCCTCATCGATGCTGGTCCAAGGAGAAGCAGTACGCCCGAGGCAAACAACACCACGGTCAAAATGACGACGAATGGTCCCAGGATCCTGAGCACGGTGAGCGGAGGACCCTTGCGTTTGTAGTCGCTCGTGCCACGGTAGAAGTTCGCGAAACGCCACAACGTGCTTGCAATCTTCACCAGGACCGGTGGTATCAGCAACATGCCGATGAAGACGTGAGCAGTGAGAAGTGAGCGAACCCGCAGTACCGTAATTCCTTCGAGTGCGAGGAGTACTAGCAGAACCAGTGCGGTGGTACTCGTGAGTCGAGAGTTTGCTTCGACGCCCATTCGTGCGGCGTGGCGTCCGCGAGTGAATGGTCTTTTTCGCTTAGGAGCTGGCGCGAGAAGCCCGGTCATTCAAGTTACCGGGTCTCGTACGACAGAAATCGAGGCGCCAACGGGGATCGACGAGGACATAAGGAGTTGAACAGGGGAATCTCGCATTTGACCACGAGATAACGCTACGTACTTCAACCTTACGGACTTATAACAAGGTGCGTATTCTTCACAGTTTTTTATTTTCGCGAGGAGCGAGCGCGCGACGTTGAAGAAAACTCGCCTTTACGTGTGAATCCGTAGGGCAAATTCAATGCGGTCTACGTCGCACTTCGCAAACTAGACGTTTGACGCGCGCCATGAAAACTCGAACCGAGCTCCCCCGAGCTCGGCGGTGCCGACGGCGTACGCCGCGTTCGTTACTTGAGCGATTGATACTGCGATTGCTAAACCGAGACCAGTCCCCCCGAGTTTTGAGTCTGAATGGTGGAATCTTTCGAACACTTTTGCTTGTTCCTCAGGAGGTACGCCGGGCCCGCTGTCGTCGACTCGTAGTGATACCTGGTCGGCGCGTGAAGAGACGGTGATTTCTACTCGGCCTCCTTGGCCCGCGAACTTGAGACCATTGTCGAGTAGGACGCCGAGCAGCCGATCAATGAGTTCGCTCGACGCACGAATAAGGGGGACGTTCTCACTGGAATCCTCAAAGACGAGCGAAATGTCTTGTGCTGCGGCAAGTGATTGAAATCGTTGGCAACACACTGCGGTTGCACTCGCCAAGTTGATGGTTTCCAGGGAAACCGGTGTTCGTTGATCTTCGTCGGACCGTGCGAGCCACAGCAGTTCCTCGACAATGTCTTTCAGACGGCGGCTTTCAGACTTCACTTGTTCGAGGGTCCACTTATAAGCGGCTCCGTCGCGATCTTTCGAGAGCGCCAGGTCGACTTCCGCCTCAATGACACTCAGTGGCGTGCGAAGTTCATGCGAGGCGTCGGCGACGAACTCGGATTGACGCCGCTTAGCAAGGGAAACGGGTGCGAGAGCTCGGATTCCAACGACGAAGGCGGCCCCGAACATCAGGACCATTAAGACCAGTCCCGCTATCAGTTCGGCAATCTCCAAGGTACCCCGCAAACGTTGGACGTCGGCAAGGCTTTCGGCGTCGACCAGAAATCCGGACTTGAAGGGCACGGCCTCAAATCGGAAGGCCGAACTCGCGAGAGAGAACGTGCGGTAACCGTTCGACCACTCCCGATGAGGAAGTGGCGGTGTGGCGCTCGAAAGAGCTGACGAAGAACCCTTCGTACTTACACGCCACACCAGAATCGGGGCGTCGTCGTTGTCCTGGTCGCTCCGCTTCGGCGCAATCGACTCAGCGCTTCCGGAGAGATTATGTTGGAGGAACAGTTTGACGATGACAAGACGCTGATGAAGTCGCTCGTCAACTTGCGACGTCATTCGATTGGCAAGAAACGTGTTCAAGACCAAAACGATTATGACGAAACTGACCATTCCTACGCCAGTAGCGACGCCCGCCACCCGCGCTGCGTGTGACGTGGTGGACTGACCTGATTTCAAGAAGCGACCAGACGATAGCCAAAACCTCGGACGGTTTCTATCTTGGCCGAACAACCTTGAATTTTCGACCGGAGCCGTGCGATGTGCACCTCGATGGTGTTCGAGCCGACTGCCACGGTGGCGTTTGGCCACACTTGGTTCGCGATGGTCCGCCGAGACACGATTTCGGGATTGCGCCGCAGTAGTAACTCCATAAGGAGGCACTCGGTTGTAGTGAGTTCGATCACTTGGCCAGCGCCCTCGAGCCGTCGAGCGGAGGGGTCGTACCGTAAGTCGCCGCATACGATGTCGGCCACGTGTCGAAGTGCTGGACGACGTTGGAGGGCTCGAAGTCGTGCAACGAGTTCGGCGAATTCGAACGGTTTCACGAGGTAGTCGTCTGCACCTGCGTTGAGGCCTTCCACTCGGTCGCTGGGAGTGTCGCGGGCAGTGAGCATGAGGATTGGCGTGAAGACCTCAGCCTTCCTAGTGCCCTCGATCACTTCGAGGCCCGTGAGCTTGGGCATTCGCCAATCGAGAACTGCAACTTCGTATTCGATGGAGGTCAGGTTCGCCAACGCCTGCTCGCCGTCGCTCGCGACGTCGACCACGTAGCCCGCTTCGCGTAATCCTCTTTGGAGGACGTCTCGCAGCGCCCGGTCGTCTTCGGCGACGAGAATTCTCATGGCATCCACCATTCTTTTCGCTGTATCAGGGCGATGTCGTAATGGTACTGAATGTCAAGCAAGACCACTGATGCTGCTCTTCATCTTGGTACCAACTGCGCAAGCACTTCGGTTCTAGGACTCAGTCGTGGAGTTTCAACTCCACCACCGGGATGGTTCGCGTGGTCTTTTCCTGGTATTCGGCGAACCCGGGGAAGCGTTTTGCTTGCTCGGCGTAGATCGTGGTGCGTCGAGGCTCATCGAGAACCTCGGCGCTGGCCGCAATCGTCTCGACGCCAACTTCTACAATGACGTCATACGGGTTGGCGAGCAGGTTGTAATACCACGCAGGGTTGGTATCTGCTCCCGCGTAGGACGCGAAGACGTAGACGACAGTGCTGTCGTGTTCGTCGCCTAAGTACATCACGGGACTCGTGTGCTCCTTACCTGTCTTTGCTCCCTTGGTGGTGAGCAACAGGAGCGGTGCGTCACCGAACGCCTCAGCGCGGCCCTCGTTGGCTCGAAATTCCGCAATGATCTTCTCATTGAAACTTAAGGTGCTGTCGTCATCGGCCATGGCGTTCCTCTCGTTGGGCGACTATTCACACTCTACGGGGACTCGACTTGCGGCCTCTGCTGCCCGTATCCAGGCCAGGGTTGTCTCTAGGACTTGAGGTTGGAAAGAAGCCGAGAACGAATCTGGGCCAAGGTCTCGACGTGAAAGACTTCGCCGTCTCGAAACACGACCCGAAGCTGGTCTCCTGGCACCTGGTCGTCGCTCGAAAGTCCGTCCACGGTCTCGAGAGTTTCGCCGACCACCGTGACGGCTACTCGACCACGCTGTGAGCGTTTCATATTCGTGCTGTCGGTTACCGGGTCCTTGAAGATCGCCTTCTCGACTCCGTCGATCGTGACCGCCGTGGACTTAAAGGCGTGTCCGAAGGTGTCTCGATTGGTTCGTTGATAGGTATGTGAGCCAATGCCAAAGACGACGTTCGTGCTGGCAAATCCTTTGGCCTTCAGGCGTTCGAGAATGAGCGAAGCACTCGCGAGACTGATTTGGTCTCCATAAATGACTCCGACGTGCGCGTCGAGCATCCGGTAGCCCTGACTAGTGATGGTGCCGCCGAAGATGTCCCATAGGGCCTCGACGACACCTTGGTCAGCGAGCGTGCCGTTTCGGACCTCTCGACCAGCCAGGATGTCGACGGGATCACCCGAGTCTGGTCGAATGACGACGCGACCTTCCCTGGCAAGAATCTCTCGGCGAAGTCGCGGGAGGTACTCGCCAACTACTCGCCAGAGGTCCCACGTGTCCGACACGATTGAGACCAGCCCCGAAGGATAGAGCTCGGTGATCAGGCGCTGGTACGTGCTGAATTCGTCGTCGGTATCCTCATTGCCGTAGGCGGACATGACGCTGTGTTCTGTTGCCGGTATCGACGCCCCGACGAGTTCCACATTGGTGTCAGCGCCGTAGAACTCCTCGAGGTACGAGATGGCCGGAATCGTGTCAGTACCCGTGAAGGAAAGTAGATGCCCTGCGCCCGATGCGGACGCTGACTCCACACTGCTCATGCCCCGAAATGAGAAGTCGTGTCCTTGGAAAGGAACTGCGTCTAAGTCGCCGCCGGTCTCGATGGCGAAACGATTAAATAACTTCCGGTATTCAAAGGCAAGCGTCGCGCTCGTCGAGGGCAACCACGACTCGGCGCTGAAGAGCGTTTCGACGAAGTTCGTCAGCCAGAAGAACTCAGGCTTCGTGTTGACGAACGTCACGGAAGGTACGCGCAAGGGTGCTTGTGTGCCCTCGGGTAGCGCACGAATTTCGAGGGGCAAGTAACCCAGAGCCCACAATTCCTCGAGATGTTTGGTGGGAGGTCGAGGGATGCCGAGGGCGTTGCGGATGAGTCGAAGGTAGTCGTCCACGATGTGTTCAAGTGGGCGACTGAAGAAGTTTTCCTGAAAGTAGTCGATGAAGTAACGCTTGATGAAGGCTTGGACGCCGAAGACAACGACGTGATCGATGCCTGGAATGGTGCTCTCACGGGCGGTCCACGTGCTGTAGACGGTTGTCGTGCCCGGCGGATACTGCTCGCGGTGACTGATCTTGTAGAAGTCGGTGAGGAGCGTTGGTGAGAAGTTCACGTCGCGAAGGGGGCGTGGTTGCGAACGGAAATGATGACTAGAGCCCTGAAAGTATGCGGATACTTCGTGCGAGAGCGGAATTGTCATCGTCGCCATGGCCTTGGGCGATGATGCCGTCTTCGAAGCTTGCCGCGAGTGCCGATACCGGCAGGACTGCTCCTACGTCGCGGGCCAGTTCGAGGCCGATGCCGAGATCCTTTCGGTGCAAGGCGATCTTGAAGCCAATCGGGTAATCGTCATCGATCATTCGACCGCTTCGATTCTCGAGAACCCACGAGCCCGCTGCACCGCCGGCAAGGGCCTCCATGACTTTACGAACGTCCAGACCCGCCTTGATTGCGAGGGTGACACCTTCGGCGACACCTAGGTACGTACCCGCAAGAATAATCTGGTTGACGGCCTTGGCCCACTGCCCGGCACCGAGCGGTCCCAAGTGACTGATCGTGCGACCGATGTTCGAAAGAACGGCGCTCGCACGTTCGAAGTGTTCGAGCTCACCGCCCACCATGATTGTCAACGTCGCGAGACGGGCCCCTTCGGAGCCACCCGAAACCGGAGCGTCCAGCATGCCGACCCCAATCGCATCAAGTTTGTCGGCGAATTCACGGGCACGCGTTGGGCTGATGGTCGAGCAGTCGATGACGAGTGAGCCACTCTGGATGCCCTCGCTCACTCCATTTGGACCGAAGAGAATACTTTCGACCTGGGGAGAATCGGTGACGCACAAGAAGATGATGTCACTGGAACGTGCGAGATCGGCTGGCGTTGACGCCTCGCGTGCGCCCAGTTCGAGGAGTTCCTGCGCTCGTCCCGGGGTGCGATTCCACACCGTCAAGGGATAGCCCGCCCGGGCCAGATTCGCGGCCATGTACGAACCCATGGTCCCGAGTCCGGCAAAACCCAGTCGCACCATTGGGTTGTCAGTCATCGCGCTCATCGTTGCCCTCTTTTGTCGCTGCCAGGATTATGAGAATTGGGAAGAAGCGTCCACTTTCAAGGACGAAATCAGATTCCAGTGGATACGAGAAGCCTACGAGAAATAACCACGCCATACTTATAGGGCCTTCATCGTGAGGAGGTCACGGGACCTCGTCGAATGGCCAAAGGAGCCGAGTGCGCTAAGTGTCGGCCCTCTGCTCAGCGAGTCGGGCATTTCTACGCTCGAGCCAGGATCCCATGATGTGGTCTTGCATGGCGAGAAAGGCGCCATCACGGTCTCGCGCGGCGATCCTTTCGTAGATGGCGACGTGACCCCTGTGGGACGCAGCGATTTCGGCCATTCGCATCTGCGGGTTATAGCGAGTGCTCGCGCGAGCGTAGGGGTGAACGGTACGGATGATGGAACGACCCAACTTATTGCCCGACGTTCGAAGTATCACGTCGTGGTACTCAATGTCAGCGAGGACGTAGTCATCGGGCCGCTCGAGCAGAGACTCGAGAAGATTGAGGGCGTCGTGAAGTTCCTCGAGTTGTTCGTCGGTGATCTTCTCGACCGCACGGCGGGTCATGAGACATTCGAGTCCGACGCGAACGTCAACGAGATCATCAAGGATCTCAAGCTTTTCGTCGAATCGAATGGCTGCTTCGAGCACCAAGGGATCGAGAAGGTTCCATTGGCTCGCCGGTGCCACCGTCGTGCCTTGGCCTTGGCGCACACGAATCAGCCCTTTCTCTTCCAATAACTTCAAGGACTCGCGAACGACCGTTCTGCTCACGCCAAAAGCGACACAAAGTTCTGGATTCGTGGGCAAAGTGGTTCCAGGAGCGAGTTCACCGCTCACGATGTTCTCGGTGAGGGTCTGCAATACCGCGACGCCAAGACTCGAAGGGCGCGGCGGGGCGGGATTGGCAACGAGCGAGGTCAAACTGGAGGCCAATTTTGGCCTATTCAAACGGATTTCTGTCACTTGACCCCCGGACCGAGAAGACACCATCAAACTCGTTCTTCCTTACACATATTACCTGCACGTTCGGCTCTGCAGAATTCTCCAAGGTCGAGAAGAAGAACACTGAGAACTTCAACAGGATCTTCGAGGAAGATATCTGAACATTCGTATGTTATCATACGAATGTTGTGCTATGAATGAGGTTCAGTGGTACGCGGACGAATGTAAATCGGTCGGGCACTGTGAAGCAATGGCGTCGGATCAACATGATCATACGGGGGGATTGTGCGAATAACGAGTGTGGAGAGTTTTAACGTCTTTTCACCGGGTGCACGACCTCAATTCGCGTGGCGTAAAGGCCTTCCGGGCGGACCAGACGATGGCTATGCGTCGGTGCTGCGGATTCAGACCGACGACGGGGTCGAGGGAGTGGCCATTGCTCCTCGGCCCGGAAGTGGTCCCGTCGTCGGCGATCTCGTCGAGCGTGTTTTGCGCGACGAACTCGTGGGGGCAGATCCTCTTCAGCGCGAATGGCTCTGGCATCGAATGTGGGAGCTCGACCGCGTCTATGAGTTTCCAATCAACGTTCTTGGGCTCGTTGATACCGCGCTCTGGGATCTGGCGGGCAGGCAGTACAACGCGCCAACGTGGGAGGTCCTGGGCGGTTACCGCAAAGAGATTGAAGCCTGCGCGTCGACGTCGACGTTTTCAAGTCCCGAAGAGTACCTGGACGTCGCAACACAATGCATCGAACTCGGCTACCCGGCCATCAAAGTTCACGCGTGGGGTGACGCTCGTAAAGACGCAGCGCTCTGTCGTGCGCTACGTGAACACGTAGGTGACGAGTATCCACTGATGTACGACGGATCCGCCGGTTTCGATCTTGTCGACGCCATCTATGTTGGTGACGCACTTTCGGAGGCGAACTACCTCTGGTACGAAGAGCCGATGCGGGAGTTCAATATCACGGCGTACAAGTGGTTGGCCCAGCGAGTTCGCGTTCCTCTCAACGTCGCTGAGACGTCTGACGGTGTTCACATGAACACCGCGGACTTCATCCAGAGCGGGTGCGCGACCTTTGTGCGCACGAGCACTGAGTTGCGCGGTGGTTTTACCGGGGCGATGCGAATTGCCCACCTCGCCGACGCCTTTCGCCTTCGTGCTGAGCCTCACGGCAACACGATCTACGCGCGCCACCTCTGCATGGCGATTCCCAATTGCACGTATTACGAGTCTCTCGTGACGTCGAATCCGGTGAAGCGCGAACTCGGCGTCAACGCCAGAGGAATGGTCTTTGCTCCTCGAGGTCCTGGAGTTGGTTTGCCGGCGGGTCCCCACTATCCGCCCGAACTGGAGTCGTACGTCGTTGATCTAGCGGAATCAGAGGTTCCGTAGTCCGGGGAGCCGTACGAAGTTGTGAAGATCGTTCAATCAGATAATCCAAATATCAATAAGAAAGCAGGGGGAAAGTAATGAGTTCACTTATTACCAAGAAGTATTGGCAAAGGCCAATTCGGCCGAGGTTGCGCTCGTCGATTATCGCAGTCGTGGCGTCAAGCATGGCCATCGCCACGTTCGGCGTCACGAGCGCCGCTTCGGCTGCGGCCAAGCCAAAGCCCACGATCACCATTTGGGTCGACTCCACGAGAGTCCCTCAGGTAAAGGCGTATGAAAAGGCCCACCCCACCGTCAAGGTGTCGATGGTGATCTACAACGGGAACGCGAACGGTTCAGGCGTACTCCAGTCGAAGATCGCCCTGGACAATAGGGTGAATGGCGGCTGGCCGGACATTGTCTTCAGTGAAGAGAACAACGACGCCGCGTCATTGGCGAGTCCGCAGTTCAACTACCCCGCCGTACTGAGTAATGGCACCGTGTCGAAGAAGGTCCTAGGCGGATACGCCGCGGGCACGCTCGCTGGATGCACGGTGAACGGCAAGGTCTACTGCCTGCGTAACGACTTGGCACAGAACCTTCTCTTCTACAACAGTGCGCTGATGACTCAATTCGGGTACACCGTTCCCACTACGTGGCAAGGTTGGCAGACTCTGGGTGAAGAGGTCGCGACCCAGCACCCGGGCTACATCGTGGGAAGCGTCGGTGATAACTGGGATGACGACATCTACCTGTGGCCGAGTGCGTGTCACCTGAACGACGTGCTGAAGCCAGACACCATTGACATCAACCCGAACGACCCGAACTGCACTCGTGTGACCAGCCTTATCGACCCGCTGATCAAGGACGGTGCCGTGACGACTGACAGTGTCTTCTCGTCAGCATTCGCGACGGCGTTCAATGACAAGATCCTGATGATGGTCGGACCTTCCTGGTACGGCCAGTACCTGTTCCCGGGCATCGTTACCAAGGGTGACCTGGCGGTGGCGGACCCGTTGAGCTGGGGCAGTGGCCCGACCTACACCGGTGAAGTTGGTGGTGGTCTGTGGTTCATGTCCTCGCACGTAACGGGGGCGACGAAGGCTCTCACGGCGTCGGTACTGACGTGGCTTTCGACGTCCTACGGCAGCCAGGGCATCTCACCCGGGTACCCGGCGTACGTCGCTGACGAGACGCAGTGGATTTCGGCCCAGCAGGCGTCAGGACTCTACTCGAACCAGATCGCACCGGTCTTCGCCAAGGCCGCCACAGAAGTGTGGGGGGGCTGGTCGCCGGTGCCCTGGAGCACAGACTCGGTCTTTGGAAGCACGGTGGTCACCGGATTGAACTCGGGATCGACGATGTCTTCGCAGCTGGCCGGCTATGCGTCGCAGTTGGTTAACTACGCCCAAAGCGATGGCTACACCGTCGTGACGTCCCCGTAGTAGTAGGAAGATTCAATGCAACCGGTCGTGCCAAAGAGAACCCCAACCCCTCGCGGCACGACCGATTCATTGAATCCAAAACTACGACGAAAGCAAAGAAATGGGGTAGCCGGATACGCCTTCGTATCCGGCTACTTCATTTTGTTGATCTTGTTTGGAGTGCTGCCTGCGGCATACGCCATTACGCTCGCCTTCACTTCAACGGGCGGACACTTCGTCGGGCTCTCAAATTTCGTCAAGACGGGCCAAGACTTCCGATTTCTTCCCGCCTTTGAGCACGTGGGCGAGTACCTGGTCATCTGGCTGGGGTCTCTCGTGGTCATCGTGGTCGGACTGGCGCTGACGCTGCACAGTATCGCAAGGCGAGTGAGTTCGGCTTTTCGCTTCATCTTCTACTTACCCGGAGCTCTCGCGGGAGCGGCCAGCGTTCTCGTGTGGCTCTTCATGCTTGATCCAACGGTGAGCCCTTGGCGCGAGTTCTTGTCCCTCTTCGGCTTCAAGAATCTCGGCCAGACGATCTTGCCCGGCCACCTACCGATCATCTTTGCGATCATCGCCTTTTGGGCTGGAGCGGGTGGGTGGATTGTTGTGACCTACGGAGCGCTCAACAACATCCCCAATGAGCTCATCGAGGCCGCCGAACTTGATGGCGCCGGCCCACTACAGACTGCGCTCAGGGTGAAGTTGCCCCTCATCAAGAAGTGGGTCACCTTCATGCTGATCCTGGCGTTCGCCGCGGGTACGCAGTTGTTCGTCGAACCGCAGTTGGTGGGAGAGGCCAGTCTCGGCCTGATCAGTCCCACCTGGTCGCCCAATGAGTTGGCCTACTACTTCGCCTTTCAGGACAATAACTTCAACTACGCTGCGGCGATCTCGGTGGACTTGCTCGTGATCGGACTTCTTTGCGCCGCTGTGCTGGTCTTTCGCACGAAACTCTTCGAGGTGGAGTGAGATGAAACTCTTCAACCGAATCTGGTCGCGCACGTTCGCGTACGTGGTCCTGCTCGGCTTCACCGCCTTTTTCGTCGTACCGGTCATCTGGCTTTTGTTGTCGCCGACGAAGACTGACCATGAGTTGGTCGTTGGGAATCCATTCGCGATAGGTACCATCCACAACTTGGCTCACGCCATTCATGTCATGTTCTCATTCGAAAATTATGCGCTGTTGACGTGGTTGAAGAACTCTGCCATCTATTCTTTCGGTGGCATCGTGATCGCCTTGATCTGTTCAATCCCCGCCGGGTATGCCCTGGCGCATACGCAATTCATTGGCCGACGGACCTTGCTGGGTACGACGCTCTTTGTGATGATCATGCCAGCCACCGCCCTTGTCCTGCCCTTGTTTCTTGAAGCGAACGCGGCTCACGCCGTCGGCACTGCTTGGTCCGTCATCCTGCCATTCTCGTTCTTTCCCTTTGGGGTCTATCTGGCGTACATCTTCTATTCATCATCGGTACCGAAGGACCTCCTGGCGGCAGCACGTATTGACGGGTGCAACGAATGGAACGTCTTTCGTCGAGTGGCTCTGCCCTTGGCGCGACCCATCATCGCCCTGGTGACGTTCTTCGCTTTTGTCGCTAACTGGAACAACTTCTTCCTTCCCTTCGTCATGCTGCCAAACAGCAACAACTACCCCCTACCCGTAGGTCTCCAGGACCTTCTGGCGGCCACGCCAGCCTTCAATCCTGGACAAGGTGGCCAAGTGCCGATCTACCGACCCGAACTCGCAATCGCCACCATCGTCGCCATGGCGCCCGTGCTCATCGTCTTTCTCTTCGCTCAGCGGTCTCTCGTTTCAGGGATGCTCGCAGGAGCAACCAAGGAGTAGGTCAATGGACGGACATTCAATCACCTCGAGTAAGCGTGTCGCGGAGACGAGAACCGAACACGTTCGTGGAGAGCCACCGAACGACGCCGGCAACGAAAGGAAGAGCTGATGTGTCCCGTCACGCTTGAGAAATTGACCAAGGTCTATCCCAATGGCTACGAAGCTGTGCACGAATTCGACCTTGAGGTTGCCGACGGTGAGTTCATGGTCTTGGTCGGACCTTCGGGTTGCGGCAAGACCACGGCGATGCGCATGGTCGCAGGACTGGAGCAGATTTCGAGCGGCACGCTGCGAATCGACGACCGAATCGTGAATGACGTATCACCGCGGGACCGCGATATCGCGATGGTCTTTCAGAACTACGCCCTCTATCCGCATATGACAGTGGGAGAGAACATTGGTTTTGCTCTGAAGATGAAGCACACTCCCAAGCAGGAGATCATCAAGAAGGTACGCGATACCGCCGAGATCCTTGGACTCACTGAATGGATTGATCGCAAGCCGGGACAACTGTCGGGCGGCCAACGTCAACGTGTCGCCATGGGCCGAGCCATCGTCCGCGAACCAAAGGTATTCTTGATGGACGAGCCGCTCTCCAATCTCGACGCGAAATTGCGCGTGCAAATGCGAGCAGAGGTAGCGCGGATTCAGCGACGCCTTGGCGTGGCAACCATCTACGTGACTCACGATCAGGTAGAAGCAATGACCATGGGCGACCGGGTCGCGGTGATGCGAGCGGGAGTATTGCTGCAGTGCGACAAGCCCCAGCGGATCTACGACAGCCCCGTCAACCTGTTCGTGGCGGGTTTCATGGGTTCGCCATCGATGAATCTCTTCGAGGCGCACCTGGGCGAAGGAGTGCGTACCTTGCGATTGGGAAGCCAAGAGATCGCCTTGCCGTCGTCAGCGCTCTCAGCCAGGCCGTCGCTGGCGCAGTACGCGAATAAAGAGATCGTGGTGGGCATGAGACCAGAGAGTCTGAGTTTGGCCGGACCCAAGCATTCGGCGAGCGGCGACGAAACCATCCAGTTCGAAGGAGACGTCGATCTGATCGAGGCCCTCGGCTCGGAGATCCTGGTTCACTTTTCCACGGACGCCCATCGGGTCGAGGCAGAGGGAATGTACAGCGAGGACGCCGAGGGATTGGAGGCGGGATTGATCTCTCGACCGGGTGACGGTGTCGCGCGGGTGGCGCCCGATGTCCAATTGACAATGGGTAGTCGAATCAAATTGCAGATGAACCCTAAGCGCCTGTATTTCTTTGATGCCTCGACGGGACTCTCGATTGAGGAATGAACACGTGAAGATAGGCGACGCACTGGTGGCGAGGTCGACGTTGAAAGTTGCCGTCAGCGGAGGCTCACCTGATCATTGGGTGCGGAACGGCGTGAAACATGGATGAGCACGAGAGAGGTAGCCGGACCGAATTGTCGCGTGCGGGTTGGGTGATTCAATTGAAACCCGGGGCGCGAGAGGAATATCGACGCCTGCATGAGAACGTGTGGCCCGGAGTCCAGGCGCGAATGCGCGGCGCGGGCATTGAAAAGTACACGATCTTCATGCGAGACAACCTTCTCTTCACCTACATGGAGTTTCGAGGTGACTTCAAGGATGTGCAGACATTCATTGCGGTTGACGAGGAGACCCAACGATGGTGGAAGCTCACCGAGCCCTTGCAGAATCCGCTCGAAAGTGCGGACGATGGAGAGTGGTGGGTTTGGATGGATGAGGTCTTCGACCTGAATGATTCAATGGAGAGAATTCGAACGGAGATGAGATAATGCCCATTGAGAAAGCAAAAGTCACGGCGCGGGGACCAATGGACTTCGCGGGTCTCACCGCGATTGTTACAGGTGGTGCGTCAGGAATCGGACGCGCGACGGTCGAAAGGCTTGCGGCCGACGGATGTCGGGTTGCGGTGTTGGATCTCGATGTCTCGAGTGTCAACACCGGGGCTGGTCTTCTCGCGATTGAGTGTGACGTGTCGGACAATGCGAGCGTGTCTCGTGCGCTGACGATCGCAGAAGGTGATTTTGGAAGTCTGGATATTGTTGTCAACAATGCGGGCATAGGCGCCCAAGGAACCGTGGAGGACAATTCTGAGGACGAGTGGCGCAAAGTATTCGAAGTGAACGTGTTTGGCATGGTCCGAATCGCAAGGGCCGCCCTACCCTCTCTACGAAACTCGAAACATGGCTCTATTGTGAACACGTGCTCGGTGGCGGCGGACATCGGTCTTCCACGCCGAGCCCTCTACAGTGCGACCAAGGGAGCAGTGCTCGCGCTTACCCGCGCCATGGCGGCTGACCACCTCGCCGAAGGGATCCGAGTTAACTGCGTGAATCCGGGAACTGCCGACACCCCTTGGGTGCAACGACTTCTGAGTCAGGCCGAAGATCCGCAAAAGGAACTCGAAGCGCTCTCAGCGCGCCAGCCACATCGTCGTCTCGTGAGCGCCGACGAGGTCGCGGGAGCAATTTGCTACCTCGCGAGTCCCCGGTCGGGTTCGACCACCGGCGTTGCGCTCAACGTCGACGGTGGTCTCGTGAGCCTTCGCGTGCCCAGCACTTGACACGACGTCGCTCGGAAAAGCCATGAAATCACAGTCAATCACCTCATTAGGCGTGGGAACTGACGACGTCCTCAGTAGGTTCATCTTGGGATGTGCAACCGTAGGCAATCTCTCGCGACCCGTTAGCGATGATGGTGCACTGGGCGTGCTGGACGCATCGTGGAATGCTGGTGTGAGGAACTTTGATACCGCTCCTCACTACGGCGTTGGACTGTCTGAGGAGCGTCTCGGCCGATTTCTACTTGGCCGTGACCGATCGGAGTTCGTGATTTCGACCAAGGTTGGCCGACTCCTCGTGCCCACTGAAGAAGACGTCGAAGGAATCGAAGGTTTCTACGGGACGCCTCAACGTGCTCGCGTACGTGACTACAGCCGCGAGGGTGTGCGAAGGAGCATTGAGGAGAGTTGTGAGCGATTGCAGCTCGAGAACGTCGACATCGCGCTCATCCATGATCCTGATGACTTCGAGGAGGCCGCGCTCGGCGAGGCCTACCCGGCTCTCGAAGAGCTTCGTGATCAAGGTGTCGTGCGAGCCATTGGACTTGGAATGAATCAGGTGCCGATGCTTGAACGTTTCGTCGCGAATACGGATATTGATTGTGTGCTCGTGGCCGGGCAATACTCGTTGCTCAATTCGGAGGCGGATCAAGGTTTCCTTCAGTTGTGCGCGCGCCGGGGCGTCGCGGTCTTCGTGGGTGGGGTCTTTAACAGTGGGATTCTGGCAAATCCCTCAGCCGGCAACTATCGCTACGCACCGCCAAGCGAGGACGTTCTAAGGCGGGTGAGGGCGATCGACGACGTCTGCCAGGGTTACTCGGTGCGTCTGGCCGCAGCCGCGCTGCACTACGTGCTTCGAAATCCCGCGGTGACGGCCGTGGTGGTGGGTGCCCGGAGTGATCGCGAAGCGCGAGAAAACGTCGCAAACCTCCTGGTCGAAGTCCCAGACGCCCTCTTTGACGATTTACGCGAACGCGGTCTCGTGGGAGAGCCACAGGGACTGTCGTCGTGATCCTCGATTCGCACTTTCACGTGTGGGACGCCTCGCAAGGGGGCCACGACTGGCTCGAAGGTGCACCCAACTTGGCGCCTTGCTACACCGTTGCCCAGTACGAAGCGACCGCGAGAGCGAACGACGTCGAAGGTGCAGTCTTGGTGCAGGTGCGAAATGACGCCGCCGAGACGCTGGAATTCCTGGAATTGGCATCGCAATCGACTCTGGTCAACGGCGTCGTCGGTTGGATCAATCTCGAAGCCCCTGACGTGAATGATCATCTGACCGCTCTCCAGGAATCTCCTCATGGCTCACTCTTGGTGGGTGTGCGCCACCTCGTCGAGGGCGAGAGTGATCCGCAATACCTGGAACGAGACTCGGTGCAACGAGGATTGTCCGCGGTCGCGGCTAGTGGTTTGGTGTTCGACTTGCTCGTTCGCCCCCGGCAACTGGCTTCGGCACTGCGAGCCGTTCGTGCCTGCGAGGATCTGCGGGTCGTGCTCGATCACGCGGGCTTTCCGAACGTCACAGATCTTGACCAGGATGCGTGGGCTACCAACGTCGGCGAATTGGCTCAGACGGGTCGGGTGGCGTGCAAGCTCTCAGGATTCGTAACCGAACTTGGCTCGCGAGGAAGTGACGTGCACGTCCGTGCGACCGTGTCGTTTCTCGTCGAAACCTTCACGACGCGTTCGTTGCTCTTCGGTTCGGACTGGCCGGTGTGCCTACAAGTTGCGCCGTTCGAGGAGGTTTTGACACTCGCCCGAGTCAGCGTCGCAGACTTGTCGACGTCCGAGCGAGGAGATGTTTTTGGCGAGAATGCCAGGCGGTGGTATCAAGTGGATGGCTACGACCAACGAGCGAGATGATCGGTGAAGCGATGACGCTGCACCGGAAGCATAAAGGAGAAGAGAGTGCGATTACTACGTGTAGGTGAATACGGTAGAGAGCGACCCGCGGTGTTGGTGGCGGACGGTCGGGTTCTGGACTGTTCCGAGCTTTGTGAGGATTACAACCCAGACTTCTTTCGATCGAACGGGCTGGCAACCTTTGAAGAACGGATCGCCCAAGCCAACCTTCCTGAAGTCGACGTGTCCTCGGTTCGCGTCGGTGCTCCCCTTGCCGCGCCGCAGAAAATAGTGTGCGTCGGGCAAAACTACATCCTTCACGTGCGAGAGAGTGGCGCAGAAATACCTGATGAACCTGTACTTTTCATGAAGTCGCCCGGTACGCTGGTGGGTCCCAACGATACCGTCCTGATTCCGCGCAAGTCTACGAAGACTGACTGGGAGGTGGAACTCGCGGTGGTAGTCGGGCGCCAAGCGCGCTATATCGTCTCACCCGAGGACGCGCTTTCGTACGTCGCGGGCTACGCGATTTCCAATGATGTCTCTGAGCGAGAGTTTCAGCTTGAGCGAGGTGGACAGTGGGACAAGGGAAAGAACTGCGAAACGTTCAATCCATTCGGGCCGTGGTTGGTGACGGCCGATGAGATTGAGAACCCTCAGAATCTCGATCTGCATTTGTCGGTGAACGGCGTCCTTCGTCAAAGTGATTCGACCGCCAACATGATCTTCAGTGTGGCGCACATACTTTGGTACATCAGTCAGTTCATGGTGCTCGAGCCCGGTGACATCGTCAACACCGGCACACCCGCAGGAGTCTCTCTGGGTCACGATGACGTGGCGTACTTGAAGCCCGGCGACGTCATGGAACTCGGCGTACGCGGCCTTGGCAGTCAACGACAAACTGTCGGTCAGGCGTAGTCGTCTCCGGTTTACGTGCTCGGGTCGACGTGGATCTTCGGACCGGGTCCCGCGGTCTCGGGGCGGTGCCCATCCAGTACCTGGCCGACGCCCTCGAGACCAATCGTGGCTCCGATGAGCGGGCGAGGATCAACGTCGCCGGACGCGTAGATCGAGATCGTTTCGGCGAGGGCGGGTGAGGCGCTCAGTATCCCGACCGCGGTGACGTCCTTTAACGTCATCGAGCGCGAGTCGATCTCACTCGAACCCGAACCAAATCCTACGTACACCACGTGGCCCCCGGGTTCGACGAGGTCCAGCGCCTTAGCTGGGGAAGCGGCATCGTTTGACGCGTTGACAATGGCGTCCCACTCGAGCTCTGGAAGTTGCGAATTGTCCCACACCCCGTCAAATCCCAGCGTGCGAGCGAATTCGATGGTCGGTGCCGTGACGCCCGCGACGTGCACCTCGATATCGCGTGCCTGGGCGAAGAGGGCCACAAGTAGTCCAATGGTTCCGGGTCCAAGAACGAGGAGCCGATCGCCAGCTCGCAGGTCCGCAGCCTGCAACGAGCGAAGCGCGTTGCCGCCGGGTTCAACAAGCGCTCCCGTGGCGTCGTCGACCGTGTCGGGCAGTTTGTGCAGGGATGTCACGGGCACGACGAGTTTTTCAGCGAGGGCCCCGGGAAAGTCCTCACGGATACCGACTTCTCGACGCGTTTCGCATACGTGTTGGTGGCCCGAGCGGCACCGCCGACACGATCCGCAGCCGAGCATCGTGTCGCCCGTCACTCGTCGACCGAGCCAGTCCCGCTCAACGCCCGGGCCGACCGCGGTGATCGTGCCCATCCACTCGTGACCAAGGCGCATCGGGAACCTCGCATGACCGTCGTGCAGGTACGCCATGTCGCCTCGGAAGAAGTCGGCGTCGGTTCCGCATACGCCGACCCGCTGAACGTCCACGACGACGGAGCCGGTATCGGCAACCGGTGGTGCTACGTCGCGGACTTCGTAGGTGAAAGGTTCGGTGACGACGAAGGCGCGCATCAGATCGTGTGTCCAAATCCATTCGGCCTTCGAATCGCGAGCCTTTGTGAACTCGGTTCGCTGAGGTATCTCACCGTTCGTCCTCGTCGCTGCGACCCTCGACGATTGCGCGAATGGTCGCGATGTCGTCCACAAGTTCGTGTAGTGGCGTTCGGTAGGTGAGCGCACTTATGCTGATTGCCCCACTGGCGACTTGTGGTGACGACAGGTAGTAGGGGAGCGCTATGCAGTTGACACCTTGTTCGTTCTCTTCATCGTCGATGCCGTAACCGCGCTCACGCACCAGTTCAAGTTGACGATGGAGTTCTTCAGCCGTCGTCACGGTACGTTCGGTGCGCCGCGTCAGGATACGACTGCCGATCCAGTCTCTAACGTCACCCACCGTCGCGAGTCGCTGAGAGAGTAAGACTTTTCCTATGGCGGTGCAGTGGGCCGGATTGCGCCCACCAATGGTCGAGGTGAGACGAATCGAGCCGCTGGAAGGATCGACCTTCGCGCGATAGATGATGTTCGGTCCATCGAGAATGGCGTAATGCACCGTCTCTTCGTATTGTTCAGCAAGTTGACGCAAAATGGGCTGCACGCGCACGTGGTCGGGACGGGACTCGTGATGCGAAAAAGCCAGACGAAGGAACTCGTCGCCGAGAATGTAATGACCCCGGCCGTCCTTGTTCGCTAGTCCGGCTCGACAGAGTGACGCGAGGGCCCGGTGCACCGTGGTCTTGGGACTTCGTATGGCTTTGGCCATGTCGTCGAGAGTGACACCGTTCGGGCAGTTCGCGAGTTCTATAAGTACTGTCAGCACCCGGTCTGAGCCGACGACCCGGGACTCCTCTGGCGAAATATCGATCGCGGATGCAGGAATCGCGGCGGCCATATTCCATATAGTAGTCATGTATTTCATAAATCGGAATGGAGGCCGAGTGGCCGCGCAACGAAGTGCACAGTGGTACGCGGGTACGGACCGCAACGCCTACATTCATCGAGCCTGGATGCGTCGAGGGATTCCCCAGAACGCGTTTGACGGCCGCCCCCACATTGCCATTGCCAACACGGCCTCAGACCTGACACCGTGCAACGCACATCTCAATGAGGTCATGGAAAGTGTCAAGGCCGGCATCTACGAAGCGGGCGGTATCGCGCTCAACTTGCCGGTCGTGTCACTGGGCGAGACCCAGGTCCGACCCACCGCGATGCTCTGGCGCAACATGGCGGCGATGGCGACCGAAGAGATGATCCGAGCCAACCCCATCGATGGCGTGGTCCTTCTTGGCGGATGCGACAAGACCATCCCGTCGCTATTGATGGCGGCGGCCTCAGTTGATCTACCGGCTGTCGTCGTGCCAGGCGGCCCGATGAAGACTGGCACGTTTCGTGGCGCTCCCCTGGGTTGCGGTACCGACGTCTGGCGCCTCAGTGAGGAAACACGTAGCGGGACACTCAGCGAGGAAGACTTTTTCAGCTCAGAATCCTCGATGATCAGCAGTCGTGGTCACTGCAACACCATGGGTACTGCCTCAACCATGGCGCTCGTCACTGAGGCGCTCGGTATGACGATTCCAGGCGTAGCCGGAACTCCCGCAGTGGATAGTCGCCTTTTGGAGAATTCCTTTGAGACTGGACGACTGGTGGTCGAGCTAGTGACCCAGCAACGGCGCCCAAGTTCGATCATGCTCGAGGGTTCCTTTCGCAACGCAATCGTGGCTCTCGCCGCGATTGGGGGCTCGACCAACGCAGTTGTGCACCTGCTCGCCATCGCGGGACGCCTCGGGGTCGAACTCACGTTGGACGACTTTGATCGCATTGGTTCGCGGGTCCCTCTGTTAGTGAATCTGCAACCTGCGGGCACGTATTTAATGGATGACTTTCAGCGGGCCGGTGGTTTCTTGTCGGTCTTACGTGAAGTGAGGGACTTGCTCGACCCTCACGCTCTCACGGTGACGGGCAAGCCGTTGGTGGACTACCTAGACGACGCGCGGATTTGGGACCACGAGGTGATCAAAGCCCGCGATACGCCTATCGAGATCGAGGCGGGCGTCGCGGTGTTGCACGGGAACCTTGCGCCATCGGGTGCCGTCATCAAACCAGCCGCCGCGTCCGCCCATTTACTCCAGCATCGTGGCAAGGCAGTGGTCTTCGACTCAATCGAGGACATGCACGCTCGTATCGATGATCCGGACCTCGACGTTGACGCGGATTCGGTGCTGGTGCTTCGGGGCTGCGGGCCTCGAGGTTATCCAGGGATGCCCGAGGTCGCCAACATGCCACTACCAAAGAAGCTGCTGGAACAGGGACTTCGCGACATGGTGCGTATCTGTGACGGACGAATGAGTGGCACCGCCTATGGCACAGTGGTCTTGCACGTGGCACCCGAGGCTGCGGCCGGGGGGCCGCTGGGGCTCGTTCAGACGGGTGACTTCATCGTGCTCGACGTCGCGGGGCGCTCACTGAACCTTGAAGTCTCTGAAGTTGAACTGAAGGCCCGCACGCCCAGCCACGCCATGACCCAGGCCTTCGCCACGCCGAGCCGAGGCTGGGAGCGACTCTACGTTGAGCACGTGATGCAAGCGGACACGGGAGCGGATCTGGACTTCCTCAGGGGTTCGAGTGGTGATCGAGTGTCGCGTGAGTCCCACTAGGACTTGTTTCGAACGTGGCGAGCGGTACAAAAGGCCTGGACGACGACCCAGCCGGAAAGGTGATTGAGTGGTGACATTTCTGCCTGGTGATTACGTCGACCGGGCGAATCTGGACGAATCGACGCGACAGCAGCTCGGACTCGAACTGAAAGCGGCCATGAAAGGCGAAGTCGAATTCGATGCCTGGTCGCGGAGCGTCTTTGCGACCGACTCGTCGAACTATCGCCAGATCCCCTTGGGTGTCGTGTTTCCTCTCGACGAAGACGACGTGAGAAGTGCGGTCGACGTCTGTCGACGTTTCAACGCGCCGATCCTCGGTCGCGGGGCCGGCACGAGCCTTGCGGGACAGGCCTGCAATGTCGCGGTCGTCATCGATATGAGTCGTCACATGAACGCCATCCTTTCGATTGATCCGCAGCGGCGAACCGCCCGAGTGCAACCTGGCGTGGTGCTCGATCACTTGAACGCTGCCGCTCGAGCGATTGATCTGACGTTTGGACCGGATCCGGCGACGCACGCGTGGTGCACCCTCGGGGGCATGGTGGGAAACAATTCGTGTGGTACCCACGGTCTCTACACCGGCAAGACGGTGGACTGCGTCGATGAGATGGTCGTGATCACCTACGAGTCAGAACGAATCGTCCTCGGTGCCTGCGATGAGGCTCGTCTACAGGAGCTGACCCGCAGTGGCGGAGACCAGGCCCGAATCGTGCGTGAGCTTGTTTCGTTGCGTGACGAGTTCGTCGACGAACTTCGCTCGGGATACCCGGCTATTTCGCGACGGGTATCGGGTTACAACCTCGACCAGCTCTTGCCCGAGAACGGCTTCCATCTGGCGAGAGCCATCGTGGGAAGCGAGTCGACGTGCGGGCTCGTCACCGAGATTTCCGTTTCGCTTGCGCCGTGGCCCAAATGTCGAAGTCTCGTCGTCGTAGGTTTTGGCGACATCTACGAAGCCGCGGACTACGTGCCGACCCTCTTGCGTCACGAACTCATTGGACTCGAGGGTTTTGACGTGCGTCTCGTCGAACAGATGCGCACAAAGCAGATGAACCTTGAGAACATCAAACTCTTGCCACCAGGCGGGGGATGGCTGCTCGCCGAAGTGGGCGCCGACACCGAGGCAACCGCACGCGAGAAATCCCAGGCAGTGCTCGACAGTCTTCCTGACGGAGCGCACGCGGTGATCCTTCATGATGAGACCGATCAAGAGAAGGTCTGGAAGATCCGTGAATCAGGTCTGGGAGCGACTGCGCGGCCGGTGGGGGCTCCCGTTAATTACGAAGGCTGGGAAGACGCTGCGGTGGCGCCCGAGAACCTCGGTCGGTACCTTCGGGGTATTCGCGATCTCTGGGCGGAGTTCGGTTATGAGGGTGCCTGGTACGGCCATTTCGGACAAGGCTGCGTGCACACGCGAAACAACTTCGACCTTTCGAGCATCGAAGGGTTACAGAAGTACCGCTCTTTCGTCGAGCGCGCCGCGGACTTGTGCGTGAGCCTGGGCGGATCCATCTCGGGCGAACACGGCGATGGGCAGAGTCGTGGCGAGCTACTTGCTCGTATGTACAGCCCGCGGATGATGGAGGCCTTTCGGCGATTCAAGGCGACGTGGGACCCCAAGGGCCGGATGAATCCCGGAAAGCTCGTCGATCCGTTCCCGCTCGACAGCAATATTCGATATGGACCCAGATATCGCACGTCATTGCTCGTGACTTCCAAGTTCTCCTTTGCCGAGGATGAGGGTTCGATTCAAAAGGCGGCCGAACGATGCGTAGGTGTTGGTAAGTGTCGAAGTGATATCGCGGGTGTTATGTGCCCTTCGTATCGCGCGACGCTCGACGAACGACACTCGACGCGTGGTCGGGCGAAACTCCTCGTCGAGATGTTCCAGGGGGAGGTCACCGCCGAGACGTGGCGTAATCGCGACGTCTTGGAATCCCTGGACTTGTGCCTGTCCTGTAAGGGATGCGTGTCAGACTGCCCGACCCAAGTGGACATGGCGACTTACAAGGCTGAGTTCCTTCATCACTACTACGCCCGTCGACTTCGACCGATCTCGGCGTACGCTCTGGGGTTCATAACGTGGACGGGTCGCTTCGCGTCGAAGGTCCCACGACTGGCGAACGCACTGCTCTCGAACCGGGTCATTGGTGGAATCCTCAAGCGTGTCGCGAACATCAGTACATCAAGGTCCATCCCACGTTTCGCCAATGAGACGTTTCGCCGACGGTTTCGGGCGCGGCCTGTGCCGAGCCAGAGCGAACCCACGGTCATCGTCTGGCCGGATTCATTTACCGACGTGTATCTTCCCGAGCGAGGAAACGCCACGGTTGACGTGCTCGAGTCGATAGGCGAGACAGTCGGGGTACCGAAGGACTGGGCGTGCTGCGGTCGACCCCTCTACGACTCGGGAATGTTGAACCTCGCCCGTGCGACAGCGCGCAAGGTCCTCAATTCACTGGAGGAATACCTCGATCGAGACCTGCCGGTCGTGGTACCCGAACCGAGCTGCCTCGCGACCTTTCGCGACGAGTTCATCGGACTCTTGCCCGACGATGTTCGCGCTGCCAAACTCGCTCGACTCAGCTGCAGTCTCACCGAACATCTCGTGCGAACGTCGTGGCGCTACGAGGGCGCACCCCTCACGGGACACGTGAGTATCCATCCGCACTGTCACCAGCGAGCCTTGAGCGGATCAGGTGCCGACGTCGCGGTCCTGTCCCAGTTGGGCTTCGAGGTTGAGGTGCTCGATCTTGGTTGCTGCGGTCTGGCGGGATCGTTCGGATTTCACAAGGACCACGACGCGATCTCCAGAAGGATCGCCGAGGACCGCTTTCTTCCGAGCATCAAGGAGAAGGCGCGCCAGGGTCTCGTCGTCATGGATGGTTTCAGCTGTCAGCTTCAGGCCGACGAACTTGCGGATCTCCCCACGCTGACGACCGCACGCGTGCTCGCCGACGCGTTGAGCTCGAATTCAGCAGCGACCCTACGCTGACCCAGGGCCGTGTTGCCATGCCCCGCGCGGACTCACTGGCACGAGTGCGGAACCTCCCGATCGGTTTGAGGTATTCAGCTTCCATAGTGCGATCTAGATCAATACAGGCCAGCCTCGTCATCGTGTACGTTGATGGCCATGAATAAGTCCCCAACTAAAGGCAACACGCCATCACAGTTGATTGACGCGAGAATCAAGGAATTGAGTGACTGGCGTGGCGAAATGCTTTCTCGACTTCGCGCGACGATCACTAAGGCCGACCCCAAGGTCATCGAGGAATGGAAGTGGAATGTTCCGGTGTGGTCTCGGGACGGAATCATCTGTACCGGCGAGACCTACAAGAACGCCGTGAAATTGACCTTCGCGAAAGGTGCATTCCTGGAGGACCCTTCGGGTCTTTTCAATTCAAGCCTCGAGGGCAACCTACGTCGAGCCATCGATTTTCATGAAGGCGACAAGATCAATGCCACGGCGCTGAAGGCTCTCGTCCGCGCCGCGGCGAAATTGAACGCGTCAAAGCTCAACTGAAGGACACCACTTTGGTTCGACCGGGCAAAAGTGACTTCGGATTGTCGGTCAAAATATTCGATGACTTCTGCGCCTGTTCAGACGATCAGCCGAGGTTGATCTGCTCCTTGAAGTTTGTCGGGATTCATGACGAGGTTGATGTGTGCAATCGTGGATCCGCGTACTGAACCGGCGAGCAAAAGTGGTCCCTTCGTCGATTCAATGTAGAGGCAGGCGCCGAAATTGACACTACCGACGAGTGCGCTGGCCTCAGGCTCACGTCGGGAGAGATTGGTGA